>MKWU01004207.1_pt1 | contig 17428 bp, 19 predicted proteins | sample 809101 | NCBI WGS metagenome assembly MKWU01 (sample SAMN05860141, study PRJNA318959) | sponge metagenome | host: Aplysina aerophoba | place: Slovenia: Piran, Adriatic Sea, Gulf of Piran | collected 2013-05-07 | reverse complement strand
CCGGGGGGGCGGAGGCGGGGGCGGCGGCGGGCGCCCGAGCCTCCCCGGCCGCGCCTGCGGCCTCGTCGATGGTGACGATCACCTGCCCGACGCGGATCGTCTCGCCGCTCGCGACGCGAACCTCGCCGATGCGCCCGGCGGCGGGCGCAGGGACCTCGAGCGTCGCCTTCTCGGTCTCGACCTCGATCACGCCCTGCTCGACCTCGACCGAATCGCCGGGGGAGACGAGCACCCGCAGGACGTCCGCCTCCTCGATACCCTCGCCGAGCTCGGGCAGCGCGAATTCGATGGTCATCTCACCCCTTCGTCTTCATCCGATCCGGCCGGGCGCCCGACGCGGCCGTGTCGGATTCTCCGCGATCGAGCGCTCGCGGGCATCCCCGGCTCCGGCGGCGCGGATCGCGAGCTAGAGACGCACCGGATCGGGCTTCTCCGGGTCGACGCCGAGCTCGGCAATCGCCCGCTCGACGAGTTCGTGCGGCACCTGCCGCTGTCGCGCAAGAGCCGTCAGGGCCGAGACGACCACCCACCGGTGATCGACCTCGAAATGGTCGCGCAGCGTCTCGCGGGTGTCGCTGCGCCCGAAGCCGTCGGTGCCGAGGGAGACCAGGGGGCCCGGCACCCACTTCGCGATCGAGTCCGGCAGCTCGCGCACGTAGTCGCTGACCGCGACGACGGCGCCCGGGCCGCGGAGGCAGCTGGTGACGTAGGGAACCCGCGGCTCCTCGGCGGGGTGCAGCACGTTCCAGCGCTCGGCCGCGGCCGCGTCGCGACGGAGCTCCGAGTAGCTCGTGACCGACCAGACGTCGGCGGCGACGCCGTAGCGCTGCTCGAGCATCTCCTGCGCCGTCACCACGTCCTTGTGCAGGGCACCCGAGCCCAGCAGCTTCACCTTGGGCGCCCCGGGGTCGTCAAGGGAGGAGGCGCGGAAGAGGTACATCCCGCGGACGATCCCCTCCTCGACCTCGCTGCGGGGCTCCGGCATCGGCGGCTGCACGTAGTTCTCGTTGCCGACGGTGAGGTAGTAGAACTCCTCGATCCCCTCCCCGTACATGCGTCGGATCCCGTCGCGCACAATGACGGCGATCTCATAGGCGTAGGCGGGGTCGTAGGCGCGCACGGTCGGCACGACCGAGAAGAGGACGTGGCTGTGCCCGTCCTGATGCTGCAATCCCTCGCCGTTAAGCGTCGTTCGGCCGGCGGTGGCGCCGACCAGGAAGCCGCGCGCCCGCGCATCCGCGGCCGCCCACACCAGGTCGCCCACGCGCTGCGGGCCGAACATCGAGTAGTAGATGTAGAAGGGGACCATGCTGATGCCGTGCGTCGCGTAGGCGGTGGCGGCCGCCGTGAACGACGCCATCGCACCGGCCTCGGTGATCCCCTCCTCCAGGATCTGGCCGTCGTCCGACTCCTTGTAGTAGAGCAGGCTCTCGCGGTCGACCGGCTCGTAGAGCTGGCCGACGTGCGAGTAGATCCCGAACTGCCGGAAGAAGGCCTCCATCCCGAAGGTGCGCGCCTCGTCGGGGACGATCGGCACCACGCGCGAGCCGATGTCGGGATCCCGGATCAGCTTCGAGAGCAGGCGCACGAGCGCCATCGTGGTCGAGGCGGTGCGGTCGCCGGTCCCCTCGAGGAACTCCGCGAAGAAGTCGGCGTCGCTGATCTCCAGTCGCTTGGGCTCGGCGCGGCGCTGCGGCAGGAAGCCGCCCAGGGCGCGGCGGCGCTCGGTCAGGTAGCGCCACTCTTCCGAGTCCTCGGGGAAGCGGTAGAGCGGTGCCTCCGCTACCTCCTCGTCGGAGAGCGGCACGTCGAAGCGGTCGCGGAACTGGAGCAGCTCCTCGGCGTTGAGCTTCTTCTGCTGGTGCGTGACGTTGCGGCCCTCGCCGGCCTCGCCGAGCCCGTAGCCCTTGATGGTGCGTGCCAGGATCACCGTCGGCGATCCGGTGTGCTCCACCGCCGCCTTGTAGGCGGCGTAGACCTTGTGCGAGTCGTGGCCGCCGAGCGTCATCCGCCACAGCTCGTCGTCGGAGAGGTGCTCCACCATCGCGAGCAGGCGCGGATCCGTCCCCCAGAAGTGCTCGCGGACGTAGTCTCCGCCGGCGACGACGTACTTCTGGTACTCGCCGTCGATGACCTCGCCCATGCGCCTCGCCAGGAGCCCGTCGTGATCGCGCTCGAGCAGCTCGTCCCAGTCGCGGCCCCAGAGCACCTTGATCACGTTCCAGCCCGCACCGCGGAAGATCGCCTCGAGCTCCTGCACGACGCTGGCGTTGCCCCGCACCGGGCCGTCGAGGCGCTGCAGGTTGCAGTTGACGACGAAGATCAGGTTGTCGAGCTTCTCGCGCGAGGGCATCGAGATGGAGGCGAGCGCCTCCGGCTCGTCGAACTCCCCGTCTCCGACGAAGGCCCAGACCCGGCGTCCCGTCTCCTGGCGCAGGCCGCGGTCGTCGAGGTAGCGGAGGAAGCGCGCCTGGTAGGCGGCGAGCAGCGGCCCGAGACCCATCGAGACCGTCGGGAACTGCCAGAAGGCGGGCATCAGCCACGGGTGCGGGTAGGAGGAGAGCCCGCCGCCCTCGGCGAGCTCGCGGCGGAAGTTGTGCAGCTGCTCCGCCGAGAGCCGTCCCTCCACGTAGGCGCGGGCGTAGATCCCCGGCGAGGCGTGCCCCTGGAAGTAGACCAGGTCGGCCCCGGCCGGGTGATCCGGTCCGCGGAAGAAGTGCTGGAAGCCGACCTCGTAGAGCGTCGCCGCCGAGGCATAGGTCGAGATGTGGCCGCCGATCCCGTCCGAGGCGGCGTTCGCCTCGACGACCATCGCCATCGCGTTCCAGCGCACGACGCTCTTGATGCGCCGCTCGATCACGGAGTTGCCCGGATAGTCCGGCTGGCGGCTGGTGGGGATCGTGTTCACGTAGGGGGTCTGCGAGGTAACCGGGAGCTGGGCGCCGAGCCGCTGCGCCTCAATCTGCAGGTCGCGGAGCAGCGCCGAGACGCGCGCGGCGCCGCGCGCGGCGAAGACGTCGCGCAGCGACTCCAGCCAGTCCTGCCGCTCGAGCGCCTCGATCAGGCGCTCCCGCTCCTCCCCGGCCTCCGACGCCGCCCGAGCGGGCTTGGCGCCGTTCGAGCCGGAGGGCGAAGTCGACCCCGCCTCGAGTGACGAGGCGCGCAGCTCCGCCGGGTCCCTGTCGATCGTCGCCATCGCCTCACCCGTTCCGCGCAGCACGGGCACGGCCCGCCTCTGCGCGCATCGTAGAGATCGGCCCCCCGCCGCGAAGCGGCATACGCCGCCGGGGCACGAACACTTTACCCCACCCGCCGCGGCCGTGAGGTACGCTACCGCCGTGGCGAGTCCTGTCCTCCTCGACCGTTTCGGCACGCTCCTCTACGCCGACGCTCTGGCGTGGATGCGCGACGCCCACGCCGCGCTCGCCGCGGGCGGGCCGGAGCGACTCGCTCTGCTCCAGCACGACCCCGTCTACACCATCGGCGCGCGCGGCGCCGACGGCGGCGGGCGCGAGCACCTGCTCGTCCCCGCAGCCGAGCTCGCCGCGCGGGGGGCTGCTCTCGAGCAGGTGGACCGCGGCGGGGACATCACCTTCCACGGCCCCGGGCAGCTCGTCGCCTACCCCGTCCTCGACCTCAGGCGCCGCGGATTGCGGGCGGCGGACTACGTGCGCGCGCTCGAGGCGACGGTGATCGGAGCGCTGCGGGCCGTCGGCGTCCCCGCGGAGGGCATACCCGGCCGGCCCGGCGTGTGGACGGCCGGCGGCCGCCCCGGCGGTACGCCGGAGAAGATCGCGGCCGTCGGCGTTCGCATCCGGCGGGGCATCTCGCAGCACGGGCTCGCTCTCAACGTCAGCACCGACCTCGGCTGGTTCGACGCCATCGTCCCCTGCGGCATCCGCGACGCGGGCGTGACCTCGCTTGAGCGCGTGCTCGGCCGCCGCGTGCCGATCGCCGAGGCGGAGGCCGCGCTCGCCCGCGCCTTCGAGCAGCGATTCGACGCGACACTCGTCGAGGAGGAGCCAGGCGCGGGAGCGCGGCCCGCCGCCGCCGCGGTGGCCGGCCGTGGGTAGCGCCGCCGCCGGCGGGCGCGACCCCAGGCCGCCGTGGTTCCGCGCGCGCTTCCCCTCCGGCCAGCGCTTCGAGGAGATCCGTCTCCTGCTGCGCGATCGCTCGCTTCACACCGTCTGCCAGGAGGCCCGCTGCCCCAACATCGGCGAGTGCTTCAACTCCGGCACCGCGACCTTCATGATCCTGGGCGAGATCTGCACGCGCGCTTGCGGCTTCTGCGCCGTCACCTCCGGGCGGCCCGGCGCCATCGACCAGCTCGAGCCGCTGCGGCCCCCCGCGGCGGGGGCGGGCCCGGGCGCGCGGGACCCGCGGCGCCCCGCGCGGTCGGTGGCGACGCTGGGCCTCGACTACGCGGTGATCACGGCGGTCAACCGCGACGATGTGCCCGACGGCGGCGCCTCGATCTTCGCCGCCTGCATCCGCGCGATCCGGCACCGCCGCCCCGGCTGCGAGGTCGAGGTGCTGATCCCGGACTTCGAGGGAGATCGCGACGCGCTCGCGACCGTGGTCGAGGCCCGGCCGGCCGTCCTCAACCACAACACCGAGACCGTCCCCGAGCTCTACCCCCGCGTGCGGCCGAAGGGACGCTACGCCCGCTCGCTCGAGCTGCTGCGCCGCGTCAAGGAGATCGACCCGGCGATGCTGACCAAGTCGGGGCTGATGGTTGGCCTCGGCGAGAGCGCGGAGCAGCTCCACCGCACCTTCGAGGATCTGCGCGAGCAGGGCTGCGATCTGCTCACGGTCGGCCAGTACCTGCGGCCGACGCAGAAGCACCTCCCGGTGGCGCGCTACTACCACCCCGAGGAGTTCGCCGCGCTGCGCGAGCACGCGCTCGCGCTCGGATTCGCCCACGTGGAGTCGGGACCGCTCGTGCGCAGCTCCTACCACGCCGCCGAGCAGGCGGCGGAAGCGCGCAGGCGCCGCGGGGTTGCCGCCCCCCTCCCCGGGGAGCGGGCGCCCACGGCGTGAGGCGAGGCCGCACCGGGCGGCAGGCCGGTCGCGACGGGACTCACCGGTGGCGTATCGAGCGAGGCGGATTCACATCACCGGGGCGTCGGGCACCGGCACCACCACGCTCGGCGCCGCGCTTGCCGCGCGGCTGGACGTGCCGCATCTCGACACCGACGACTTCTACTGGCACCCGTCATCGCCGCCGTTCCAGGCGAAGCGTCCCGTGGCGGAGCGGCTCGAGCTCCTGCGGGCGGCGTTCCTCTCCCAACCGGGCTGGGTGCTCTCCGGGTCGATCAACAGCTGGGGAGACGAGCTCGCGGCAGAGTTCGACCGGGTCGTCTTCCTGTACGTGCCGCCCGGGGAGCGGATCAGACGAACCGAGGCGAGAGAGAGAGAACGCTACGGCCGCGACGTCGATCCCGGCGGACCGCTCCATGAGCAGCACCACGCGTTCATGGAGTGGTCGAAGAGCTACGATCTGCCGGGCACGACCGGGCGCAGCCTGGTCAGGCACCGCGCCTGGCTGGCGACGCTCAGCTGCCCCGTGGTGGAGATCTACGGTACTCCGACCCCGGAGCAGAGCCTCGATGCCGTTCTCCACGCGACGTCGTCCCGCACCCGGCTGGAATTCCCGCGCTCGCGCCATCCGCAGCGGCAGCCCGGGGACGAGCCACCGGATCTCGCATCCCGGCCGCGGTAATCACGGGGGATGGCGGCCCCGTCGTCGGGTCCGCGGCGCTGGCAGGCGGCGGGGCGCGGGGCCGCTCTCGGTGGACGGGGGCGGGCGCCGGCGGGGGGGGCGCGCGGGGCGGGAGGGGGGCGGTTCGCGGAGCCGCTCTCGATGATCGCGGCCGGCGGCGGGCGATGGGAGACGGAGCCCGGACCGTACACAGCCTCCGGGGGAGCGCCGGTTCAGCTGCCGCTGAAGCGGGGCGGCCGGCGCTCCAGGAAGGCGCGCTTCGCCTCGGCCGCGTCCTCCGTGCCCTGCAGGATCTCCGTACGCGTCTGCTCGTAGAGATACCCGGCCTTCAGGTCCATCCACTCGATTTGGTTGAGCGTCTCCTTGGCGAGGCGGATGCCCGCCGGCATCTTCGAGGCGACGACGCGCGCCTCCGCCAGGGCCGCCTCGAGCAGCTCGCCCGGCTCGACCACCGCGTGCACCGCCCCGAGCCGGTGGGCCTCCTCGGCCGTCGCCCGCTCGGCGGTGTAGTGCATGCGCCTCGTCACCCCCTGCGGGAAGAGGCGCTGCAGGTGCCGCGCGCCGCCGAGCAGCCCCACGTCGATCTCCGGCAGGCCGAAGCTGGCGCGAGTGGAGGCGACCAGGTAGTCGCAGGAGGCCGCGATCGCGAGGCCGGCACCGAGAGCCGGGCCGTTGATCGCTCCGATCACGGGGACCGCGCTCTCGTAGATCGCGTTGAAGGTCTCGCGCGCGCGGCGGTAGTGCGCCCCCGGGCTGGTCTGCGTCTCCCCGTCGGGGAGACGGCTGCGCACGTCGACGCCGGCGCAGAAGGCGCGCTCCCCCTCGGCGGTCAGCACGCAGGCCCGGACCTCCGGGCGCGCCAAGTAGGAGTCGAAGGTCGCCGTGATGTCGAGGAAGGCCTGAGGCGTGAGCGCGTTCACCGGGGGAAAGTCGAGCGTGACGAGCGCGATCTGCCCCTCCAGCAGCTCCTCCCGGACACCCGCCACCGGCGCCTCCTCCCCCACCGACCCGGCCCCGCCTAGAGCGAGATCACGTGATCCGGCGGGTTGCCGGCGAGCGCCGTGTAGAGGTCGGGGAAGCAGCCGACCGCGACGCCGTCGACCGTCCCCTCGGCGGCGCTCTTCTCGGGCCAGGTGCCGCCGGTGGCGAGCCCGCGCTCGAGCGCGCAGCCGTCGCACATCATCAGCAGGATATTCTTCTCGGCGGCCTGCTTCGCCAGGCGCTCGCCGATCGGGTCGCCGCTGCGGAGAATGAAGGTGTTGTCGTCGAAGAACATCATGCCGACGACCTCGACGCCGTGTCCGTCCGCCTCCAGCTGCGGCAGGATCATCTGCCCGAGCTTGTAGCTCGCGGTGTGCCCCGACGTGCTGAAGACGTAGGCAACCTTCACTCTGCGACTCCCTTCTCGACCCGGCGCGGCTTCCGACCGCGACCGGATCTGATCCCCCCCGGCCACCCCGACGACCGGTGCGTTCGACCTGGCGTGCTAGCCGCCGACCGGGCGGAACTTCGGGAGCGTCACCTGCTCGGTGACGTCGTCGAAGTACACCTCGACCGGCATCTCGATGCGCATCTCGTCGAGGGCGACGCCCTCCACGTTCGAGGTCAGGATCGGGCCCTCGTCGAGCCGGATCAGCGCGAAGACGTAGGGCGCCTTCTCCTGCTGGAAGGCCGGGTGCACGGCGCGGTGCACGACCGTGAAGGCGTGCACGCGCCCGCGGCCCGACATCTCTTCCCACTCCAGATCCGGCGAGTAGCAGACCGGGCAGAACTCGCGCGGGTAGTGAACGAGGTGGCCGCCGGTGAGGCAGCGCTGCACGAGCAGGCGGTGCTCACGGAGCCCGTCCCAGAACGGCCCGGTAATGACGCCCGGGGTCGGGAGGGGGAAGGGATACTCCTCGCTCACCGCAGCCGCTCCCATCCCGCCCACCGGCACCCGGCCGGCGCTCCCGGTCTCCGCTTCTCCGTCTGCTACGAGGGGTCCTTCCCGAGGACCAGCGAGCACATCTCGCTCAGGAACCCGCCTCAGCCGTTGACGAAGCAGTAGTCGAGCTTCTCGACCTGCCGCTCGCCGGCACGCCCCTGCATCTGGAGCACCGACTCCGTCACGTGCGACATCCCGCCGGCGACCATGGGCTGACCGTAGGAGAGCTGGCCGCCGTGCGTGTTGACCGGCAGCTCCCCCTTGTACGTGATGTCGGTGCTCTCGACGAAGGCGCCGGCCTCCCCCTTCGGCACGAATCCGGCGTCCTCGAGCGAGATGAGCACGGTGATGGTGTAGCAGTCGTAGAGCGAGACCATGTCCATGTCCCGCGGTCCCAGGCCCGCCATCTCGAAGGCGCGCCGCGCCGAGATCGCGACCGGCGAGGTGGTGAGCGTCGACGCGCCACCGAGCGTGTAGTGGTCGACGGCCATCCCCGACCCGAGCAGGTAGACCGGCTCCTGCGGCCCGGAGCGGGCGCGGTCGGCCGAGGTCATGAGCACGGCCTCGGCGCCGCCGGTCGGCATCACGCACTCGAGCAGCCGCAGCGGGGTCGAGATCATGCGCGAGGTCACGACGTCCTCGATCGTCAGCGGGATGCCCCTGAAGATCGCGTTGGGATTGCCGTGCGCGTTCTCGCGCTGCTGGACCGCGACGGAGGCGCGCTGCTCGTCGGTGAGGCCGTACTCGTATGCGTAGCGGTTCGCGATCATCGCGTACCAGCCCGTCGCGCCCGAGGCCGGCCCGAACGGCGCGTCGAACTGCTCGCGCAGGCGGCTGCCGCCCTCCGTCGGCATGTCCCCGCCGGGCGCGAGCCCCCCGATCACGACGAGCACGTTCTTCGCGAGCCCCGCGTCGAGCGCCATCGCGGCGAGCGTGACGGAGGTGGTGCCGGTCGCCCCCTCCATCACGACGCCGTGCGACCAGGTGGGGCGCAGCCCGAGGTACTCGGCGAGCGCCGTCGGCGTCTCGCCGGGCATCTGCGTTATGAGGCCGTCGATGTCCTCGCGCCTGAGGCCGGCGTCGCGCACGGCCTTGATCCCGGCCTCGGCGGCGACGCCGATGCCGGAGCGATCCGGCATGCGCCGCTCCGGCTTGACCGAGCCGACGCCGATGATCGCCGCCGTGCCGCGCAGGCTCATCTGGCACTCCCTGCGGGTATCGTGGCGCCTCCCCGGCGCTCCGCGGGCATCGTCGCCGTCGCCGCACGCGGCTGTCAAGGAACGGACGGGACCGCCGCTGGCCCCGCGGCCCGGCCACGCCGGCTCTCGGTGACAGCTCGCGCCGCCAGGGGCTACCGTGCGCGGGGGGCCCCCCGACCCCGGGCCCGGCCGCGCGGGCGCTGGGTGACGCGGCGCGCCGCGAGGCGCTACGGTGCGCGGAGCGCCCGACGACGCGGGCGCAGGCCGACGGCGCGGCGGGCGAGGGAGGCGGCATGCGCGGCTACGTGGACTACCGCTGGGGGCAGGCGCACTACCGCGCCTCCGGAGAGAGCGGGCCGGCGCTGGTGCTGCTGCACGAGTCGCCGCAGTCCTCGGACATCCTGCAGTGGACGCTGCCGCACCTCGGCCAGCACCTCCGCGCCTACGCCTTCGACACCCCGGGCTACGGCCTCTCGGACCCGCCGCCCGAGGCCCAGGAGATCCCCGTCTACGCCGAGGCGATGCTGGAGGCGATCGACGCGCTCGGCCTCGAGCGCTTCGCCCTCTTCGGGTCGCACACCGGCGCCTCGATCGCGCTGCGCCTCGCGCTGGCGGTGCCGGAGAGGGTCACCCACGCCATCTTCCAGGGGATCCCCGCCTACACGCCCGAGAAGAGGCAGGCGCGGCTGGAGTCGTGGGCGCCGCCGCTCGAGCTCGCCGCCGACGGCTCGCACTTCCAGTACGCCTGGGATCGCTTCCGCCGCATCTGGTGGGGCGAGCCCTCGCTCGAGCTCCTCACCCTCGCCGTCGTCAACATGGTCGGCAACCACGAGCGCTACGGCTGGGCCTACAACGCGGCCTTCCGCTACGACCCCCTCCCCGACCTCCCAAAGCTCGGCTGCCCGGCGCTCTTCCTCACCCCCGAGCACGACCTGCTCGCCGAGGAGGATCAGCGCGCGGTCGAACTCGTCCAGGACGGTCGCCTCGTGCTGGTCCGGGGCGTGGGCGGCCAGATCTACGCGCGCGAGCCCGAGCGCTTCGCGCGCGACGTGGTGGCCTTCCTCCGGGAGTAGCCGACAGCTGCCGCCACCGGCCGCGCAGGCGCCCCTACCGCAGCGGCGAGAAGTCGGTCGGCTGCAGGAAGTCCGAGCGCGTGCGGACCGTGAGCGGGCCGTCCTTCTCCGACTCCCGCACCGCCTCGCCCCACTCCGGATCAGTGCGAAACGCCGCGAAGCGGGCCGAGCGGTCGGCCAGGTCCTCGAACTGCAGCATGTAGACCAGCTGGTTCGTCCAGCCGCCGTGCGCGTAGGTCCAGAAGCCGATCGGCGTGATGCCGTGCCTCTCCCAGATCGCCAGCGTCTTGTCGCGGAAGCGCGCCTGCAGCGCTCGCATCTTCCCCGGCACGGCCTCGTACGTACGGAGCTCGTAGATCACCTTGCCGACGCCCCTTCCCCACTCACGCTCGTCTCGAGCGGGGGGAGTGTAGCGCACGTCGGCGGCGGCCGACCGGCTATAGTCGCCCCCGGCCGGGTGAGGGAGCGAGGAGGAGCGCGATCGCGGCGATCCGCCGGGGCTTCGTCGACACGCCCGAGGGGCAGCTCCACTACTACGAGGCGGGCTCGCCGGAGCACGCGCCGCTGCTGCTCCTGCACTCGACGCCGAACCCCCGGCTCTTCCACCGCGTGCTGCCGCTGCTCGCCGGCCGCCTGCGGGCGATCGCGGTGGATACGCCGGGCTACGGCGACTCGGCGAGGCCGCCGCGCCCCTACTCCGGCGTGACCGAGTACGCCGCGCGCATCCCGCAGCTGCTCGACGGGCTCGCCCTCGAGCGCGCGCACCTCCTCGGCCACATGACCGGGGCGGTGATCGCCGCCGAGACCGCCGCCGCCTTCCCCGAGCGCGTGGACCGGCTCGCCCTGGTCGAGTTCCTTGACTGGGCCGGGGCGCGCGCGCAGAGCCAGGAGCACCACGTCCGTGTCCCCTACGAGCCGCCCGCCGCCGACGGCGCGCACCTGCTCGCGCTCTGGGAGCGCTACCGGGACATGCTCGACCGCGCCCCGCTGGACGAGGCGCAGCGCCGCTTCCTCTCCGTCTTCCAGGGCGAGTACGGCACCGGCACGCCGCCCGGCTCCCCGGCGAGCGGCGGCTTCGGGCAGAGCGAGAGCGCCCGCGCCGCCGGGCCCGGCGTCGACGCCTACGGCCCCGCGGGCTGGCCGGCGGCCGCGCCGTCCGCGATCGAGCGCTACGCGACCTGGGAGCGCGTGCCCCGGATCCGCGCGAGCACGCTCGTGCTCTGCGGCGACGCGGGCCGCCTGCGCTCGGGCGCCGATCCCCTCGCGGACCAGGCACGCGTGGTGGAGGCGATACCCGGGGCGCGGGCGGGGATCCTGCACGGCGTCGATCACGCCGCGCCCTTCCTCGCTCCCGAGCTCTACGCCCACGCCCTGCTCGACTTCTTCCTCGGCGCCGCGGAGCCGGAGCCCGGCACGGGCACGGGCGCAGCGGCCGCCGACCCGTGACGCCACCCCGGCCGCGCGGCACCGGAGGCGCGGAGGGAGTCGTCGTCTTCGGGGCGACCGGGCGGCAGGGCTCCGCCGTCTCGCAGGCGCTGCTCGGCCGCGGGTGGCGCGTACGGGGGCTGACCCGCGACGCCGGGTCGGATGAGGCGCAGGCACTCGCCCGCCGCGGACTCGAGCTCCTTCCCGCGCCGGCCGACGCGGCCTCGCTCGAGGCCGCGATGCGCGGCGCCCACGGCGTCTTCCTGATGCAGCCCTCGGGTATCGCCCCGGAGCAGGAGCTCCGGGCGCTGCGTGCCGCCGCCGACGCCGCCGCCTCGGCGCGGGTCGCCCACCTGGTCTATTCCTCCTCGGCGGGCGCGGCGCGCGCCGGCAGCGGCGTCGCGAACTACGAGGTGAAGTGGCGCGCCGGGCGCTACCTCGCCGAGGCCGGACTCGCGCACACGCTGCTGCGACCGGTGACCTTCATGGAGAACTACCTGCTCCGCCGCGAGCGCATCGAGGCGGGCGTGCTGGAGGGCCCGTTCGAACCGGGCATGCGGCAGCAGCTGGTCGCCGTCCGCGACATCGGCGCCGTCGTCGCCGAGCTCTTCGCGCGGCCGGAGGAGGGCCGGGGACGCGCGATCGATCTCGCCGGCGACGACCTGGCGCTCGCCGACGTCGCCGACGTCTTCACCCGCGCGCTCGGGCGGCCGGTCCGCTACGCTCGGCGCCGCGACGACACCATCGGCGACCGCGATCCGGGGCAGATGCGCGCGCTCCTGAGTTGGCGCGAGCGCGAGGGGCACCGGGTCGACGTCGCGGCGCTGCGGGCGCGCCTGGAGGGGTGGGGCGTGGCGCTGACGACGCTCGACGAGTGGATCCGTATCTCCTGGCCGCGGCCGGAGCGGACCCGGGGCGAGGGGGACGCGGGTGGCTGAGCGGGCGGGCGAGGGCGCCGGAGCGACGGTCGTCCTGGTGCACGGCGCCGGGCACGGGCCGTGGGCCTGGGAGCGCGTGGTGGCGGCGCTCGAGCCGCGCGGCGTGCCGACCGTACTCGTCGATCGCCGCCGCCCGGGGGCACCCGATCGGCGCGTGATCGGCGACCTGCACGAGAACGCGCGACTCGTCCGCGCCGCGCTGGACGCCACCCCGGGGCCGCTGGTGCTCGCCGGCCACTCGGCCGGCGGGCCGATCATCACCGAGGCAGCGTCCGGGCACCCGCGCGTCAGGCGACTCGTCTACCTCTGCGCATCGATGCCCGACGAGGAGGGCGTCGACCCCGTCCCGCACCGCGACCCCGCGTACCAGCAGGCGCTCCGCCCGCAGCCCGACGGGACCACGATCGTGGAGCCCGCCGACGCGCGCGCCGCCTTCTACTCGGACTGCTCGGAGGAGGACGCGGCGTGGGCGGTCGCGCAGCTGGCGCCGCAGGAGCGGCCGCCCGAGGCCCGGCAGCGGCCGGCGGGCGTGGCGTGGCGCGAGATCCCGGCGCTTTATGTCGTCTGCAGCCGCGACCGCACCATCCGGCCGGAGGCCCAGCGCGAGAACTCGCGGCAGGCCGAGGCCGTCGTCGAGTGGCCCGTCGGGCACTCGCCGTTCCTCAACCGGCCCGAGCTCGTCGCCGACCTGCTCGAGCACCTCGCCCGGGAGGTCGCCGGGACGGGTGACGGGGCGGCGGCGCCAGAGTAGGCTCGTGCCGGCGGCCGGCACTTAGAGGGGGGCGTGGATGCAGGATCTCAGGTACGCGCGGGCGTCGAGCGTGGCGGAGGCGTCTCGGCTGCTGGCGGACGGCGGGCCGACCGCTCGCGTCCTCGCCGGCGGTACGGACGTGATCGTCCAGGCGCGGGAGCGCACGCAGAAGATCTCGCTCTTCGTCGACATCAAGCACATCCCGGAGGCGGTCGGCGTCGGCGGGGCGGAGGGCGGCGGGCTCACCCTCGGCGCGGCGGCCCCCTGCTGCCACATCTACGACGACGCCTCCGTGCGGAGCTCCTACCCCGCGCTGGTGGACGCCACCTCGCTGATCGGGGGGACCGCGATCCAGGGCCGCGCCAGCCTGGGCGGCAACCTCTGCAACTCTTCGCCGGCGGCCGACGGCGTGCCCCCCCTGATCGCGCTCGGCGCGACGGCCGTGATCGCCGGACCGGGGGGCGAGCGGCGGGTTCCCGTCGCCACGTTCACGACGGGACCCGGCCAGAACGTGCTGGAGCCGGGCGAGTTCGTGGTCGCCCTCGAGGTTCCGGCGCCCGCCCCTGGCAGCGGGGTGCGCTTCCTCCGCTTCATCCCGCGCAACGAGATGGACATCGCCGTCGTCAACGTCGCCTCCGCCCTGCGCCTTGACGGCGCCGAGGTCGCCGAGGCCCGCGTCGTCGTCGGCGCGGCGGCGCCGACCGCGCTGGTCGTGGAGGAGGCGGCGGAGGCGCTCGTCGGTCGCCCGCTCTCGCAGGAGTCCATCGCCTCGGCCGCGGCCGCGGCACGCGCCGCCGTGCGGCCCATCGACGACATGCGGGGCTCCATCAGGCAGAGGCGGCACCTGGCCGGCGTGCTGACGGAGCGCACCCTGCGGGACGCGGCACGCCGCGCCCGGGGCGAGGAGGTCGCGAGTCACCCATGAGCAGCCGCATCATCGTCAGCGCCGAGATCAACGGCGAACCCACGGAGTTCCTCGCCGACGAGCGCGACTCGCTGCTCGAGGCCCTCAGGGACCGGCTCGGCCTGATGGGCACCAAGGAGGGATGCAACAACGGCAACTGCGGCGCCTGCGCCGTCCTGCTCGACGGCCGGCTCGTCAACGCCTGCCTGGTGATGGCCGCCGAGGTCGACGGCGCGCAGCTGACCACGGTCGAGGGGCTCGCCCGGGAGGACCGCCTGGTGCCGGTGCAGGAGACCTTCCTGGAGCGGGGCGCGCTCCAGTGCGGCATCTGCACGCCGGGCTTCCTGGTCGCGGCGCACGCCCTCCTTCAGGAGCATCCCCGCCCCACCGAGGAGCAGGTGCGCTACTGGCTCGCCGGGAACCTCTGCCGCTGCACCGGCTACGATAAGATCATCACCGCCGTGCTGGATGCCGCCGACCGGACCGACGTCGCCTCGGGCTAGAGAGCAGCGAGCGGGCGCCGCTTGCGGCGCCCTCACGGAAGGACCCCCCCATGGTCGCCCCCGCCAAGAAGCCATACCGCGTGATCGGCAGCCGCCCCGTCCGCCCCGACGGCACCGACAAGGTGACCGGGCGCGCCAACTACGGGTCCGATATCCGGCTCCCCGGGATGCTCTACGGGCGCGTGCTGCGCAGCCCCCACGCCCACGCCCGCATCGTGCGCATCGATCCCTCGAAGGCGCTCGCTCACCCGGGTGTGAAGGCCGTGATCACGCAGGCCGACTTCCCCGCCGCCGAGGATGTGATCACCGACCTCGGCGAGACGGCGTCGAACCTGAAGTGGCTGGTCGACAACGTGCTGGCCTCCGACCGCGCGCTCTACCACGGGCACGCCGTCGCCGCCGTGGCCGCGACCGACCCGCACGTCGCCGAGGACGCGCTGGGGCTGATCGAGGTCGAGTACGAGCCGCTGGATCCCGTGCTCTCCGTGCACGAGGCGATGGCCGAGGCCGCCCCGCGCATCCACCCGCACATGCACACGGTGGAGATGCTGGCGCGCTTCAGCCCCGGCCCGCGCAGCGAGCACGACATCCCGAACGCGGCGAGCCACCTGCGCCTGGAGATCGGCGACCTTGAGCAGGGCTTCGCCGAGGCCGAGATCGTCATCGAGCGCGAGTACGAGACCGGGACCGCCCACCAGGGCTACATCGAGCCGCACAACGGGACGGCGCTCTGGAACGAGAGCGGCGAGCTCACCGTCTGGCTCTCGACCCAGGGCCCCTTCATGATGCGGGACCAGCTGGCTCGCATGCTGAAACTTCCCGTCTCCAAGATCCGGGTCATCCCGATGGAGATCGGTGGCGGCTTCGGCGGCAAGATCCCGATGTACATGGAGCCGATGGCAGCCGCGCTGTCGAGGAAGACCGGCCGCCCGGTGAAGATGATCATGCAGCGCGACGAGGTGCTGCTCGGCACCGGGCCGACCTCGGCCACCTACGTCCGCGTGAAGCTGGGCGCCAGGCGCGACGGCACGCTCACCGCCGCCGAGGCCTACCTCGCCTACGAGGCCGGCGCCTACCCCGGCTCGCCGGTCGGCGCCGGCGGGATGTGCATGTTCTCTCCCTACAGCATCCCCCACCAGCGGGCCGACTGCTACGACGTGATCGTCAACAAGCCCAAGGTCTCCGCCTACCGCGCGCCCGGGGCCCCCGCCGGCGCCTTCGCCATGGAGTCGGCGCTCGACGAGCTCGCCGAGCAGCTCGACATCGATCCGCTCGAGCTGCGCCAGCGCAACGCCGCCGTCGACGGCACGCGCCGCATCGACGGCGCCGCCTTCCGCTCGATCGGCAACGAGGCCGTGATGAGGGCCGCCGAGGAGAGCCCCCACTGGAACTCCGAGCTGCAGGGCGAGAACCGCGGGCGCGGCATCGCGATGGGCTACTGGGGCAACGGGGGGCTGGAGTCCTCCGCCTACGCCACCGTCAACCGCGACGGCACCGTCGGCCTGGTCCTGGGCTCGGTCGACATCGGCGGACAGCGGGCGGCGCTCGCGATGCAGATCGCCGAGACGCTCGGCATTGACTACGAGCAGGTGAAGCCCATCGTCGTCGACACCGACTCCATCGGCTACACCGCCGTCACCGGCGGCAGCCCCCCCACCCTCCCCCACCGCTGGGCCCGGCACCCGCGTCGCCCCCCCCCACTCCATCGGCTACACCGCCGTCGCCGGCGGCAGCCGCACGCCCTTCGCCAGCGGCTGGGCCGTGCACGAGGCCGGGCTCGAGATTCGCCGCGAGCTCGAGGCGCGCGCCGCGCGCATCTGGGAGGTCGACGCCGCGCTCGTGCACTACGACGACGACGGCGTGATCCGGGGTCCCGAGGATCGGTCGCTCAGCTTCGCCGAGATCGCGGGGCAGCTGCACCGCACCGGCGGCACGGTGCAGGGGAAGGCCGACGTCATGCCCGAGGGCACGGGGCCGGCATTCGCCTGCCACATCGTCGACGTCGAGGTCGATCCCGACACCGCCAAGGTGGAAGTGCTGCGCTACACCGCGATCCAGGACGTCGGCACCGCCATCCACCCCGACTACGTGGAGGGGCAGATCCAGGGCGGGGCCGTGCAGGGCGTCGGGATGGCGCTGACCGAGGAGTACGTCTACGACGACGAGGGCCGCCTGCGCAACGCGAGCCTGCTCGACTACCGCATGCCGACGACACTCGACGTACCGCAGATCGAGACCATCCTGGTGGAGGAGCCGAACCCCGGTCACCCCTACGGTGTGCGCGGCGTGGGCGAGGTGCCGATCGTGCCCCCGCTCGCGGCGATCGCGAACGCCATCCACCAGGCGACGGGCGTGCGGCCTCGCACGCTGCCCGCCTCGCCGCGGGTGCTGCTCGAGGAAATGCTGCCGGAGGCGTAGCGACGGCCGCGGGGCGGGGGGGCGTCGATGGCCACCGTCTTCATACCCGCCTCGTTGCGCCGGCTGTGCGGTGACCGCCACGCCGTGGAGGTCGAGGGGGCGACGCTGCGGCAGGTGATCGAGCGCCTCGACCGGGAGTGCCCCGGCATCCGCGACCTGATCGTCGAGGAGGGCATGCTGCGCCCGGGCATCCAGCTCGCCGTCGACGGCGAGACCGCCCAGGCGGGCCTCCTGCGCTCGGTCCCCGCGGACGCCGAGGTGCAAATCCTGCCGGCGATGTCGGGCGGGGGAGGCCCCCGAACACCGTAAGCCCGGGGACCGTCGGACGGTCGTGCGGATCTAGTCTGTCGTATCACCGAGTAGTAGCGACACGTACAGGGCCTCGGAAGTAGGGGCCAGACGGTTCATCCTGCTGTGTGTAGAGGCACAGAGAGGAGACCGCCATGACCCCTGACGACCAACTGTATCGCTTTCGCCAGCGTGCGATCGCCCTCGCCCAGGAGCTCGGCAGCGTCCGTGCCGCCTGCCGGGCGATGGGCATCCACCACTCGACGTTCTACCGCTGGAAGAA
>MKWU01004206.1_pt1 | contig 17436 bp, 17 predicted proteins | sample 809101 | NCBI WGS metagenome assembly MKWU01 (sample SAMN05860141, study PRJNA318959) | sponge metagenome | host: Aplysina aerophoba | place: Slovenia: Piran, Adriatic Sea, Gulf of Piran | collected 2013-05-07 | reverse complement strand
GCGTACGGTGGCGAACTTGTGGGCGGCGGTGAGCCCGGCCCTGGCTGCCGTCTCCCCTACGGAGTGTGCCAATTACTTCCGCCACGCCGGTTATCGCCTCGCTACATCACCCTGAAAACGGCTCTAGCTTGTCCGTTCCGTATCAATAGTAAGGAGGGGAGCTATGGAAGTTGTTGGTTATGCCGATCGGTTCAGTGTCGCGCCAGGAGAAACGGTTCGATTTCATGTGAGCTGTATGCAGCCCAGCTATCAGGCGGACATCGTGCGTTTGATCCATGGCGACCCCAACCCAAAGGGTCCAGGCTTCAAAGAGGAACTCGTTGCAACGCCGGTCAGCGGCGAGTATCCGGGCCGTCGCCAGGATATCCACACCGGCTCACACATTATCGTGTCCGACACGCGGCTGCTGGGTCTGCACGACGGCTTCACCCTGTACGCCTGGATCTATCCCACAACCCCGCAAAAAGGTGTGCAGGGCATTCTCACCAAGTGGTCCGAGGCGGAAGGCGGCTATGGTCTGGTACTCGACGAGGGTGGTGTCTTGGCCGTGTGGCTGACTGACCCGGCAGGACGTACGGAACAGGTACGGATCAATACCCTCCTCCGCTCCATAGACTGGTATTTTGTGGCGGCCACGTTTGACGCCCACAGCGGCCAGATCGCCGTGTATCAGGAGCCGCTGCGCACGTGGCCACAGGACCAGACCCGGGCGACCGCGACAGCCATGACTCAGCTTCAGGCCACCCCCACGACGCAGGTCGATTGCGTGATGGCCGGTCTTTGGCAGACAGGCGATGACAGCGAGTCCCGGGTTGGCCGGCACTTTAACGGCAAGATCGACCGCCCTGGGGTGTTCCGGCGAGCCCTGAGTCGGGACGAGTTGCTCTCGCTCCAGCGCGGAGCCTCGCCGCTGGCCTTTGGCGACGATCTCGTCGCGGCCTGGGATTTTTCGGCCGAGGTTGCCTCCGACACCATCCTCGACACCTCGCCCCACGGTTTACACGGCCGAGCGGTCAACATGCCCGCCCGGGCCATGACCGGCTATAACTGGAGCGGACAGGAGACGGATTTCCGCAATACCCCGCACGAGTACGGCGCGATTCATTTTCACGACGACGACCTTGAGGACGCTGGCTGGCAGGTCGATTTTAGCTGGACGCTGCCGACCGAGTGTCGAAGCGGGGTGTATGCCGCACGCCTGCGGACCGAGGGTGGCGAAGACCACGTCCCGTTTTTTATCCGTCCGCCAAGGGGCCAAGCCACCGCGGACATTGCCTTCCTGGCCCCGACCAACAGTTATCTGGCCTATGCCAACGAGCAGCTCACCGATCTACCGCCGGCCCTGTTTCCCAATCAGAAGCAGGGCGAGTTGTCACCGGAAGACCGCTACACCAGAGAGAACCGTTTGCTGAGCCTGTACGACAGTCATGCCGACGGCAGCGGGGTGTGCTACTCCAGCCGGCTGCGGCCCATCCTCAACATGCGCCCACGCTACCACATGCGGGCGCTCAACTGCCCGCACCAGTTTCCCGCCGACCTGCACCTGACCGACTGGCTCGAAGCCAAGGGCCACGCCTATGACGTGATTACCGATGAGAATTTGCACGCCGAGGGTCTGGACCTGCTCGCCCCGTACAAGGTCATCATCACCGGCAGCCATCCCGAGTACTGGTCCGGGCCGATGCTGGACGCCTTGGAAACCTATCTGAACACCGGCGGGCGGCTTATGTATTTGGGTGGCAACGGGTTTTACTGGATCACCTCGTTTGCTCCCGGCCGGCCTCACGTGGTTGAGGTTCGGCGCCGGGTCGGCACCCGGAGTTGGCATGCAAAACCTGGCGAATACTATCACAGCACCACCGGAGAGCCCGGCGGCCTCTGGCGGGATCGGGGCCGAACACCCCAGCGCCTGGTCGGCGTCGGTTTCACCACCCAGGGCTTTGATAACAGCGCGCCATACGAGCGGAAGCCCGACAGCTCTGATCCGCGCGCGGCGTTTATTTTTGAGGGGATTGGAGCTGAAGAAGCCATAGGCGACTTTGAGTCCTTAGTCCTCAACTACGGAGCGGCCGGTTTTGAGTTGGACCGCGCCGAACGCTCCCTGGGGACACCGGCCCACGCCCTGGTGGTGGCCTCCTCGTCCGGCCATTCGGACTCCTATCAGCATGTGATTGAAGAGGTCTTGATGAGCGATTCGCAACAGGGTGGCACGGTCAATCCCAAGGTCCGGGCCGACATGGTGTATTTTGAATATCCCCAGGGCGGAGCAGTCTTTTCGGCCAGCTCCATCGCCTGGGACGGAGCCTTGTCTCACAACCAGTATGAGAACACCGTCTCGCGCATTACCGACAACGTCCTGCGTCGCTTCGCCGCCGAGGGCCCACTGAGCGAGTGAGCGGGGAGAGCCTCACTCACCGGAAGGAAAATACATGACCGAAATCGGACTATTTGAAGCGATCTATTCAACCCGCTCCATGCGTCGCCTCAAGCCGGATCCTATTCCTGAAGAAACGCTCAAGAAAATTATTGATGCTGGCGTACATGCCCCAAGTGGCAGCAATTTTCAGAATTGGGCGTTTGTTCTTGTGCAAGACTCGGATGACAAGCGCTTTATCCGCGACCATTATCTGAAGACGTATCAAGAGTTGGAGCGACTTGGGTCTATTCCGGCGATGGCCGACTTACCGCTTGACCGGCAGCGTATGTTTGCCTCAGCTATCTATCTGGCAGAATATCTACACAAAGCGCCGGTTATTTTACTCGCCTGTACCGGGACCGACTTTCCTACATATGCGAATACCGACAATCCGCGATCTATTACGGCAACGCTACACGCGTCAATTTATCCGGCGGTTCAAAACATTCTCTTGGCTTGTCGAGCCTTGGGCGTCGGAGCAACACTGACGACCGTCCATTATTTCTTTGAGGATGAACTCAAACAGCGGCTTGGCATTCCTGAAGACAAGGAGATTGCTAGTCTTATCCCATTGGGCTATCCCGTTGGCCGCTTTGGTCCAACCTCACGCGGCCCGGTTGAAGAGGTTATCCACTGGGGGCGGTGGGGTAAGAGACAGGAAGAAGGCATTCTTCAAGATTGACAGGTCGGTGCATTTGCCCGATAAGGGCTTGCAGGAGGGCTACGCTCAAAGGGGGGAATATGGAGCAGGGTCTACGCACTGATCAGACAGCCGAGCCGGTGCTCGCCTTTACCACCAAAGCGGTCGAGATGATTAGACACGCCATGCGGCTGAAGGGCCTACGGGATGGTGGTATTCGGATGACGGTCGCGGGCGGCGGCTGCAAAGGCTTCCAGTACAGCCTGAACCTTGAGCGAACCGCGCAGGCGGACGATACGGTGGTCGTACAGGACGGGGTCAAAGCCTTCCTCGACCCGAATAGCGCCCAGCATCTCCAGGGAACGCGGCTGGATTATGTGACCAATCGTCAGGGCACCGGCTTTCATTTTTTCGGGATGGAGTCATCCCGGACCATTGGTTGCCGCTCTACGGTTCTGCTGCGCTGGTGCATCGAAAACAACACCCGGACCGAGGGCTGCGTCCAGTGCGCCAAGCGACCGCTGATGGACATAGACCTGGAGGCGGCGACCCAGTTTGTGGACAGCAGACAGAGCATATCCCATCCTGGTCTGCGCCCGATGAAGCTGTGTGAAAAGTGTCACTATGTCATCTGTCAGTGTGATAAAGAGTAAGTCGCGCTACGGGCTCCCTCAGTGACTGAAGTAAGGTAAGCAGCCCGTCTCTTCCAATAGCGACCCAACCTCGTCCAGACTGTCAGCATTCAACGCAGCAAATCGCTGCCGTAGCACGGTGAGACATTTTCTCTGATAGCCGAAGGGCGCTTGAGCGTACGTCTGGCCGAGCAGGGTGAGTTCAACCTTCTCGTCACCTCTTTCTATCGCCTCCGCATTGGCAACGAGAAACGGCAGATATGTTTCTGCCACCAGGCGCAGCAGGCCGACCGTTGCCTCGGGCAGTGCGACGTGAGCGGGATACCACTCGCCTTCCAGACCGGAGGCATCGTCGAGTTGGCGCGTCCAGCTCTCGGTGCGTTGAGCACGCTCGCGCATGATCGCCAGGGGCGTCGGATCGGTGGCCAGTGTCTTGAGCTGTCCAAACAGACCAAAGTCGGCAATGGACAGACGGCTGCCAAAGAGATGGTCGTGGAAGCCGACGTGGCTTTCCAGCATATCCAGGGTACGGGTATAGGTCGCCTCGATAATGGGGGCGTTTTGCGGGGTACAGCCCACGAGCGGCATGCGTTCGATCTGGCGCTGGGCAAAACGCCGGGCTGCGGCGGCGCGCGCGTCTCCCTTTTGGTCGGGGAAGAAGTCATCGGCAATCCAGAACGAGGCGTACCGAATGTCCGCGTCATAGGCCCAGCGATAATGAAACATGGCCTTGGTCAGCCATTCGTCGGCAAAATCTTCAATCAGATAGGCGAGGAAGGCCCGGCCGGGCGAGTCGGGGACGACAGACCGCTGGTCAGGATGGCGCTGCTCCAAATCCTCGATAATCGGTGTTGAATCAACCCGCCACTTCGTCTCGCCCGGAAAACGAATCATGGGCATGAGGAGGGGCTTTACCTCTGCGAACTCAGCCATATTCCGTTCGGTCCGAAGAACCCAGTCAAAGGGTAGACGCCGGTAGCGCATGAGCGCGCGGAGTTTCATAGAATAAGGTGAGCCATTCTGGCCGACAACGACGTAGTGAGTACCGGAGTTCATTCACCCTTCCTTACATCACGGCTAGATTTGGAGCCCCGGCCACTTCGAGAACTCCGTATAGGTCCAGTCCGTGGCGATTTTCCCATCGCGGCAGGTGAGCACGGCGCAGAAGGGCAGTTGCCAATTCGCACCCTGGTCCGGGTCGAGCAGCACCGCCTCGACCACGACGACGTCTCCGGTTGCGTGCCTGCGGTCAACGCGCATCTTTCGTTGTGGTGCGGCCTGGAGGACCTGCCGTTCAATATCGATGAGCTGTTCGTGCCCGCGAATAAAGCCCCCATTCACTTCACAGTCAGGGGTGTAAACTTCAAAGACGAAGCGTTCGATGTCGTTGTTATACATATCCTCATACGCCTGGGCGACTGCAAGACTACGTTCTTCCTGTGTCATCATGTCCTCCTTTGGAATGCCGACAGTTTGAGGATGCAAACGTCAATTTGTCAAGGACAGAAATTCCTCCCTCGGTCTCCTTTGCCCAGAGAAGGCCAGTTGTGATATGGGTAGAGCGCCTATGTGGCCGCTCAGGCCGCTACTGAACAAATCTGGGAAGGGGAAAGTATGGGCGTATTATCTGGATATAAAGTTGTTGAATTCGCGGGCATTGGGCCTGCTCCAATGTGTGCGATGCTGCTCTCGGATATGGGAGCGGAGGTGCTGCGTCTGGACCGGGCTGAAGATGCCGACCTCGGTGTGCCGACCGACGCCAAGTTCAACCTGCTGGGCCGCGGTCGCCGCTCGGTTGCGATTGACCTCAAGAAGCCGGAAGGGACCGAGGCGGCGCTCAAGCTGATCGAGCAGGCTGACGCGCTCATCGAGGGCTTCCGGCCTGGGGTGATGGAACGGCTGGGGCTCAGCCCCGAGGTGTGTATGGCCCGCAACCCCCGCCTGGTCTTTGGGCGCATGACCGGTTGGGGCCAGGAGGGGCCACTGGCCAACGCGGTTGGTCATGACATCAACTATATTGCCCTAATTGGGGCGCTGCATTCGATTGGGCGTAAAGGCGAAGCGCCAGTGCCGCCCCTGAATCTGGTTGGTGACTTTGGCGGCGGCGGAGTCTTCCTCGCTCTGGGCGTGGTCGGTGCCCTGCTGGAAACCCAGAAGTCGGGCAAGGGCCAAGTCATTGACGTGGCCATGATCGATGGCGCGGCGTCGCTGATGACCGCCATCTACGGTCTGCGCGCGGCCGGCAAGTGGACGGACAACCGTGGAGAAAACATTCTGGATACAGGCGCGCATTACTACAATGTGTATGAGACCAGTGACGGCCAGCACCTCTCCATCGGTTCGATTGAAGCGAAGTTCTATGCGGAACTGCTGCGTTTGACCGGGCTGGAGAGAGAAGAGCTGCCCCACCAGAACAACCGGGCCGAGTGGCCATCGCTGACCGAAAAACTGGCCGCGATTTTTAAGACCAGGACCCTGGCGGAGTGGAACGAACTCCTGGAGGGCAGCGACATCTGCTACGCACCCGTCCTGAATATGGCCGACGCGCCCAACCATCCGCACAATCAGGAGCGGGGCACATTTGTCGAGGTCGAGGGGGTTCCCCAGCCGGCTCCGGCGCCACGCTTCAGCCGCACTCCAAGCACCATCCAACGCCCCCCCGCCAGTCCGGGCGAGCACACGGAAGAGGCTCTGCGCGATTGGGGCTTTGACGCCGGAGAGCTTGAGCGGTTGCGGGGAAGCGGCGCGATCGGCGTTCGGACCGCAGCAAAATAATCCCGGTAGCTATACGAACGGTGCTGGGCGGTCCCACGCTCAGCAAGTAAAAATGTCCCTTCAATATCACCCCGTGCAAAATCCCCTCCTCGGAGGGGTGGCCGCAGGCCGGGGTGGGTCCTCCCCTCTTCCACTCTGAAACGGAGCCGACACGATGCAACTCGGCATGATTGGTTTGGGCCGGATGGGTCGCAATATGGTGCGCCGCCTCATGCGCGGTGGACATGCGTGTGTGGTGTTTGATCTGAATGCCCAGACGGTCAAACAATGCGAGCAGGACGGGGCGACCGGATCTGCTTCACTCGATGAGTTGATCCAAAGGCTCACACCTCCCCGCGCTGTATGGGTCATGCTGCCGGCGGGCGCGGCAACGGATGAGACGGTAACCGCCCTGGCCGAGAGAATGGACGCGGACGACATCATTCTTGATGGCGGAAACTCTCATTTTAAGGACGACATTCGACGCGCCAAAGCCCTCAGACCGAAAGGGCTTCATTACGTGGATGTTGGGACGAGCGGTGGAGTGTGGGGAGTCGAGCGTGGCTATTGTCTGACGGTCGGCGGGGAACAAGAGCCGGTCCGGCGGCTCGATCCGATTTTCCGCACCCTGGCCCCCGGCAAGGGGACCATTCCGGAAACCCCGGGTCGTGAGTCGATGGACAGCACGGCCGAGCAGGGCTATCTGCACTGCGGCCCAGCCGGAGCCGGGCACTTTGTGAAAATGGTCCATAACGGCATCGAGTACGGGCTGATGCAGGCCTATGCCGAAGGCTTTGATATCCTGCGAAGTACCGGCGCCAGTGGGCTGGACTATCACTATGAGTTGAATCTGCCGGATATTGCCGAGGTGTGGCGTCGCGGCAGCGTGGTTGGCTCCTGGCTGCTGGATTTGACGGCGATAGCCTTGGCGGAAAGCCCGGAGCTGGCCGAGTTCTCCGGTGAGGTTCAGGATTCGGGCGAAGGTCGCTGGACGATTGCGACGGCTATTGAGGAGGCGGTTCCTGCCGAGGTCCTCTCCGCAGCGCTTTACGCACGCTTTCGGTCCCGTCAGGCTCATACCTTTGCCGAGAAAGTCTTATCGGCCATGCGCTTCAAGTTCGGCGGGCACGTTGAACCGCCACAGACATGAGAGTAAAGAGTAAACGTGTCCAGCATCTACATGCTGGTTGGAGGACACATTTACTCTTTAAAACCGTCATGACAACCCATGTCCTGGCCGGTGATATTGGCGGGACCAAGACCAACTTGGCCCTGTACGCGCTTGAGGGAGGGGATGAGCTCCGCCTCGTTCGGGAATCTTCTTTTCCAAGTATGCAGTACGCCGGGCTGGAAGACGTCATTGCCGACTTTTTTGCGGGGGAAGTTTTCCCCGAGCCCCCTCTCCGCTCCGGGGAGACGAACGCAGTAATAGCGGCCGGTGCATTTGGAATTGCCGGGCCGGTTCTTGACGGCAGGGTCGAGGCAACAAATCTGCCCTGGAAAGTTGACGCTCCCGACATACGCCGGGCTATCGGCGGTGGCCCGGTCCGGCTCATGAATGATCTTGAGGCAACCGCCTATGGGGCGCTGTTCCTGTCCGCAGATGAAATACTGACGCTTAATGCGGGCAAACCCCGGCACGGCAACTGCGCAGTGATTGCAGCCGGCACCGGCCTGGGGCAGGCATTTCTGTTTTGGGACGGACAGGGCTATCGACCCACAGCCACGGAAGGCGGTCATGTTGATTTCCCGCCTCGGAACGAAAAAGAAGTGGGGCTACTGCGCTTCCTCAGAAAGCAGCACAACGGACGGGTGTCCTATGAGCGTGTGCTGTCCGGTCCCGGCCTGGTGAGTATCTTCAATTTTTTGTGCCAAGCATTGCAGCGCCCTGTGGCAGAAGCCCTACGGGCGCGCCTGCAAACCGAGGACGCCGCCGCAGTCATCGGCGAAGCCGGTGTCACCGGCAGCTGCCGGACGTGTGCGGAAGCGGTGGACATGTTTGTCAGTCTATACGGAGCCCAGGCCAGCAATCTGGCGCTGACGGTGATGAGCGTCGGCGGGGTGTATATTGGCGGTGGGATCGTGACCAGGCTGCTGCCCAAGATGACGGCCGGCGGGTTTATGCAATCCTTTACGGACAAAGGGCGCTTTCGTCAGCTCCTGCAGGATATGCCGGTTCGCATCATTCTGAATCCCAAGGCGGCTCAGGTTGGCGCCGCCCACGCGGCCCGAGCGCTCGTGTAGGATGCGCCCCGCGCACCATCCAGGGGCCGGATTACGCCTTGACCGTTCCGGTTTTGGCCGTATCGTAGCCGTCGAGTTGTTCGACGGCGCGTTTGAAAGCGTCGGAGCGGATGACGACGACGAGCCGCTGGCCTTTTTCGCTGTTGAAAAAGGCTTTCTGAAAGACGAGGTCGTACTCCTCGCGCTCGATGGGAACAAAGTCGAGCCCCAGGGCTTTGGCCGCCGATTTGACGCCCAGACCGGTATCCACCAGACCGCTGGCAATAGCTACCGCGACCGCCATATGGGTGGTTTCTTCGCGTTCGTAGCCTGCGATGCGTTCCGGTTTGATGCGGAGCTTGGCGAGCTTATAGTCCAACAGGACGCGGGTGCCCGCCCCCGGCTGGCGATTGATAAAGGTGAGGTCCTTGCGCGTCAGGTCTCTGAGATTCTTGATCTTTTTGGGATTACCGTTCGGCACGATCAGACCCTGTTCCCGAATGACCAGATTCATCACAACCGACTTGGTGAGCAGCCGCTGTTTTTTGAGGTCGGGCAGATTATAGACACCGGTGGCGGGGTCGAGCAGGTGGGTGCCAACCATATGGGCTTCGCCCCGTCTCAGGGCGACCAGGCCGCCGAGTGAACCGATATTGCTGGCGGATATTTTAAGCCCTGGGTGCTGGGCACGAAGCTGGTCGTCAAGTACACCGATGGTCAGGTCGTTGCTGCCGGTAAACAGAATCGTATTGGCGATTTCCTCTACCGGACGCAGGAGTTCGACCTGCACCTCCGTACCGGCGTTCAAGCCTTCGTCCAGGGACGGAATGCGCAACACCCCGTCGGCTTTGACCATCGTGGTGATGACCCCGGCGCCGCGTCCGATGGGGTTGGCCACGATCGTGTCCCCAACCTGACCGAGATTGACCCGGACAAACTCTTCCAGGCCGAGCCGCGATGGAACCTTGCGCGGCAGGATCGCCCCGATCTTAGCGGGTTCCTCTGCCGGCCGGCCGAGATAATGGGCGATCAGCTTGCGCAGGACCTGCTGACAGATCACGACCGCGGAAACTGGATAGCCGGGCAGGCCGATGACCGGCGTGCCGTCAAGAACCGCCAGAATTGCGGGCTTGCCCGGCATGACATCAATACCGTGGACCAGGATGTCGCCCAGCGATTCCAGGGCCCGCAGCGTAAAATCGTGCTCACCCGCGGAGGAGCCGGCAATGATGATGACAATATCGTGCCGCTTGACCGCCTTGGCCAGCGCCCGGGTAATGGTTTTGAGATCATCCACGACCCGGGGTAGACGCTTGGGCGCGCCGCCCCACTCTTCCACAAAAGCCCCGGCAACGCGGGAATTGAATTCGATAATCCGGCCCGGCTCGGCCGGGTCGCCAGGTTCGATCAGTTCCGAGCCGGTTGGAATAATGCCGACCGTCGGCGGGGCAATAACCGGAATGGTGGTGTGGCCGGCGGCCAGCAGCGCGCCAAGGTCGTACGGCCGCAGCTTATGGCCGCGCGGCAGCAGCGGCTCGGTGGCAACAATATCCTCGCCGACGAGACGGATGTGCTGCCACGGAGTGGCGGAATCACGAATTTCAATCTCAACCTCATTTTTCTTGAACACCCGCTCAATCATGACGACCGCATTGGCCCAGGTCGGAATGGGGTGGCCGGTATCGACATATTGAAACGGAGGCGGGGTGGCAGCGCCGCTCTTTTTCCGACGCGGCTTTGTGTCCTTTGCAACCCGCTTGAGCGTCAGCGGGGCAAACTCACTGGCGCCGAACGTATCCTCGGCTCGCACGGCAATGCCATCCATGGCCGCGCCGTGGTAATGCGGAGCGGACAGCACCGCAAAGATGGGTTCGGCAGTGGTGCGGTGGAGGGCTTTTTCGACCGGAACACGCTCGGTTCTGGTTTTGGGCGGGACGGCCCCAAGAAAAATATCGAGAGCGTCTTCCAGCGATTTCTTTTTGAGATAGCGCTTACGGTCGGTTTTGGCGGCGGGCTGTTCGTGCATGTGGGTCGCTCTCGTAGGCAATTCATGAATTGCCCCTACATTGGGGGCTGGGCAACCACAGGGGGTTGCCCCTACAGTTTTCATTCCCCCACCCCTTGGGGGAGAGGGCTAGGGTGAGGGGTTCTCCATTAGAACAGAATCACGTCAACTTCTTCTCCGGCCTCTCGGCCTTCTTCATTATGGGGAATACAGACCATGCCGTCGGCCTGCACTAGGCTAAAGATCGCACCGGATTTTCCCGGTAGCGGCTGGGCGAGCTGCGAACCTCGCTCTCCATTGGGGGGGGCGTTTTGCAGCCTGACCCGGACGTAATCTTCCCGGCCGGGTGCAGAAGCGACATTTTGGGCCAGCCGGGCGCGGGTCGTGCGCAGCGGCACAAAGGCCGTGTCCGCGGACTCACCACCGATCATCCGCACCAGCGGCGCGCCAAAGAGGGCAAAAACAACCAGCGCCGACACCGGGTGACCAGGCAGGCCCATGACCGGCTTGCCGGCTGCGCGGGCAAAGATCGTCGGCTTGCCCGGAGCAATGGAAATACCGTGAAAGAAGAGTTCCGAGCGCGGGAAGGAACAGATGACATCCAACGCCATGTCCTTGATGCCGACCGAGCTTCCACCGGACACCATCACCACGTCGGCGACTTTCAGCGCGGTAGAGAGCGCTTTGGTAAACGCCTGAGGATCATCCCTGATGACGCCCAGGTCGGTCACGGTTCCGCCACATTCGGTAATCATGGCATGCAGAGAATACTGGTTCACATTCCGGATTTGGCCGGGGCGGGGAGAGCGTGAGGGCGGAATGATTTCATCGCCTGTGGAAATCAGCGCCACGCTTGGGCGTTTATGGACCGGCACTTTGGTAATCCCCACGCCGGTGAGCGCGCCGATATCGTGGGCGCGCAGGCGACGGCCGGCAGGAAAAATCGGCTTCTTCTTTTTTATGTCCTCGCCAACGCGGAGAATGTTTTCCCAGGGCGACACGCTGCGTAAAATCTCGACCGTCCCGTCGCCCAACTCCTCGGTGTATTCCACCATGACCATGGAGTTCGCACCTGGCGGGAGCATGCCACCGGTCGCAATCCGCATGGTCTCGCCCTTCTTGAGTCGGCGTTTCGCTTCCGAGCCCATCTCGATTGCTCCAACGAGTTTGAGGTAGGCCGGCAGACTGGCTGACGCTCCAAAGGTATCCTGGGCACGGACCGCATAGCCGTCCATATTCGTCCGGTTGAAATGGGGCAGATCGACCGGCGAAGTCAAAGGCTTGGCCAACGTCCGTCCGCAGGCGTCGAGCACCGGAATCTGTTCGCTTTTGGTCCGGGGAGCAAAGGTGGCAAGCTGGCTACGGGCTTCCTCGGACGTCACCACCCGAAAAAAGGCTTTGACCGGGGCCGGGGCTAGAGCCGCTGATGCGCGAGGCACGGCAGTTCCTTCCTCACTTTTTCCAGATAATCGAGATCAATCTCGGCGGTAATGAAACACTCGCGGTCGGGCGCCCGGGCAATAATCTTGCCCCACGGGTCAATAATCATGGAGTTGCCATAGTCGGCAAAGCCGTACACGTTTTTCCCGATCTGGTTCGGGGCAATGATATACACTTGGTTCTCAATGGCTCGCGCCCGCAGCAGGGCTTCCCAGTGGGCCGCACCGGTCGGAAAGGTAAACGCCGACGGAACGGAGATGATTTCCGCGCCTTTGCGGGAGAGACCCCGGTAGAGCTCGGGGAAGCGGAGATCGTAGCAGACTGAAAGCCCTACTGTGCCGAGTGGCGTGGAGGCCACGACAACTTCGCCCCCCGGCTTCATGCTGTCGGACTCTCTGATGCTGACCTGACCAGGGATATCAACATCAAAGAGGTGAATCTTACGGTACAGGGCCAGCAAGTCGCCCTGTGGGTTAATCAGCAGGCTGGTATTATAGGCACGGATTTCGTCCGATTTTTCGAGGAAGGAGCCGGCCAGCAGGTGGACCCCGAGTTGGGTTGCCAACTCTTGCAGGCGATGTGTGGTCGGACCGGGGATAGGCTCGACCTGTTCGGGCTCTTTTTTATGCCGTCCCCGCCAGGAAAAGACCTCCGGCAACACGACCAGGGCGGCGCCCCGTTCTGCGGCCAAGCGGACAAACGTTTCGGCCTTGGCCAGGTTCTCTTCTTTTGAAGAGGACGCGGTCATTTGAATCGCCGCGGCGAGGTAGGATCGCATGATTCAGACTCCCTCGGTCTCTGAGGACGAAGACTACCGAACGCCTCACGGGGGGTCAAGAGAAGAGGCGGGCTCTTTGCGACTCCCATCTGTTTCGATACAGATACATCAGAACGACTCTACGGCCCATTATGCGATTTCGGAAGAATAGAGTGAACTGGCGGTGGCGGCTTCAACTCATGGGCGGAGTCCTGGCAGTCCTTGGGATGCTCCTCACCGGCTGCCAAACGCTTCAGCATGCGGTGTCTTTTACCGAGTCGCAGCGGGACCCACAGCTCGCCCGGATATTGGGCACACGAGCGGAACTGGAGGAGCAATATTGGCAGTGCCGGGTTGAGCACGGGAGTGCCGACGCCGCCGAGTGTGCTGAGTACAAACGAGAATTGGGCAAGCCGCTGGCGCTGCCGGCTGCCTCAGAGTAGGGGATGGGCGGGCAGGGAACCCCCTGTGGTTGCCCGGTCCCCCGAGAATCAGGACCTCGGCATATCCATAACGGCCATGCCTTCCAAAGCCAGCCCATACCCCAGACCGTCGAGCATCAGTTTTTTGATCTGATGGGTAATGGAGATGCGTGCATACCGTAGCGTCAGCGGAGGCTGTTTGGCCAATTGTTCGGCCAACTCCCAGGCGCGAGCGGACAGTTGATCCGGTGGCAGCACCTCATTCACCACCCCAAGGCTGAGCGCCTCCTGGGCGGACAGCTTTTGCCCGGTCAGGAGAAAATAGCGCCCCCGGTTGGCGCCCAAAAGCAGCGGCCAGACCAGATGGACGCCGTCACCCGGCACAATGCCGTTTGGAAAATGCGGAGCGTCCTGAAACGCCGCGGTCTCGGACGCCAGGACGATATCGCACAGCACAGGAATCTCGGCATGGATGAGGGCCGGCCCGTTGACCGCGGATATCATCGGTACGGGAATATCGAGCAGATTCATCAGCAGCCGCTTCCCTTCCCAATACACGGTGTCCCAGCCGCGTGGCGTACCCAGGCTATCCCCAAAGCTGGCAAAATCGATGTCCGCACAATAGCTGTCGCCCGTTCCCGCCAGAATAACGACTTTATTCTCCGGGTCGGCTCCAATATCAACGCAGGCGTGGCCGATTTCGCGGTGGACCGGTTCATTCCAGACCAGCGGCCCGTCGTTGACGTGAAAGGTGACTTCGAGAATGCCGTTGCGACGCTGCATTTTCATTGTCTCGTACTTATTGGCATAATCTTCCAATTGGCTCATCTGTCCCCTCCTGTGTTCTTTTACATCTTCTTCTAACGCTTCTCTCAGGGCGCTGTCGAGAGATATGGTATATGAGGAACACGTCTGCACCAATAAAAGAAAGGTGAATAGCCATGCCGCAGTTTGAGAGAACCGAGCGAACCCGATTACGCCGTATGCCAGAGCGCGCGTCGTACGACACGGCAGTCGTTGAGGCCATTTTGGCGGAAGGCTTGTACTGTCATGTCGGCTTCAGCGTTGACGCTCAGCCGTATGTGATCCCGACGATCTATGCGCATATTGAGGACCGGCTGTATGTTCACGGTTCGGCTGCGAGCCGAATGCTGCGCACGATGGGGGGAGTCTGCCGGTCTGCGTCACGGTTACCCTGATGGACGGTCTGGTGCTGGCCCGTTCTGCCTTTCATCATTCGATGAATTATCGTTTCGTGGTGATTCTCGGCCAAGCCACAGAAGTCATCGACCCGGACGAAAAGCAGACCGCCCTCAAAGCCATTGTCGATCACGTCATGCCCGAACGCTGGGCTGACGTCCGCGAACCGTCGGCTCAGGAACTGAAGGCCACCAGCGTAATCCGGGTGCCCCTGGAAGAGGTGTCGGCAAAAATCCGTACCGGGCCACCAGTGGATGCGGAGGAAGACTATCAGCTCAACTGCTGGGCGGGTGAGCTGCCCTTGCACCTGGTGCCGCAACAACCGGTCGCCGACCCGCAACTCCGGGCCGATATCGCTCTGCCGGAGTACGCGCAAAACTATAAGCGCCCCTGAGGGGAATTATGTACCGTCCAAAAGCCTTTGTGGTTTCGGACCCCGAGCAGCTACGGAGTTTTATCGAGCAATACAGCTTTGCCACGTTAGTGAACACCGTAGATGGACGCCCCTTTGCGACCCATCTGCCGTTCCTGCTTGAGCCCAACACGTCAGCGCAAGGAGCACTGCTTGGCCACATGGCGCGGGCCAATCCGCAATGGCAGGCTTTCAAGGGCGGTCAGGAGGTGCTTGCTATATTTCAAGGACCGCACTCCTATATCTCCCCGAGTTGGTACGAGACTGCACCCGCCGTTCCAACCTGGAATTATGCAGCGGTGCATGTATATGGCGTGCCTCGCATTATCGAAGACGGGGAACGGCTCGCTACTTTGGTTGACCGCCTCACCGCTGTCTATGAGTCTGGGATGCCACAACCGTGGCCGGGGGATATCCCGGTGGACTTTAAGCAAAAGTTGCTCAAGGCCATTGTCGGCTTTGTGATCGATATCACGCGCATTGAAGGAAAATTCAAACTTGGTCAGAACAGACCGCTTGCGGATCAACAGGCTGTAGCCCAACGGCTCGCCACGCAGGCTGATCCCGTTGCGCAGGAATTGAGCGAGTTGACACTGGCACAGCTCGCAAAAAAGGCTTCTTAGAGCAACCGTGAAATTTCAGCTACTCGGAGAAAGCTTGAGCGGATCGATAACTGCGGTGTAATTTTATAAGTAGGTGAACACGCCCCGGCACGGGCTGGGTAACCTGCGCAAAAAGAGGTGGCAGATGGCCAAAGCAAATATCTTGAACACGCGCACGATCAACTATCTGGAGTTGATCGGCAACGGCAAATCATACCGCGTGCCTCCCTACCAACGCGATTACTCGTGGTCGGAAGAGCAATGGGAGGACTTATGGAACGATATTGTCGAATTACGGACAGAACCGGAAGACGTCCACTACATGGGCGCCTTGGTCGTCGAGGGAAGAAGCGATCGTGAGTTTTTGATTATCGACGGTCAGCAACGGCTTGCTACGCTAAGCCTGTTTGCACTGGCTGTGATCGGAAGGTTACAGGCTATGACCGACGCCGGCATCGATTCAAAGGCCAACACTGAGCGCGCTCAGGGACTTCGCAGCCGCTTTATCGGGGAAAAGGACCCGGCCTCGCTCACCGAAAGCAGTCGGCTCTACCTGAATGAAACAGACGACGACTTCTATCAAGACTATCTGGTTCAGCTCCGGCCACCGCTCAACGCGCGTGGCTTGCCAAAGTCGAACCGGCTGCTGTGGGAATGCTTTCGCTATTGTACTAGGCGGCTTGATGAGATGGAGGCGCTGAAGAACGACGGACAGTCTGTAGCAAGTCTATTGTCCGAAACGGTCGCTCGCCAACTCGTCTTTATTCTGATTACCGTGGACAATGAACTTAACGCCTACACCGTGTTCGAGACGCTCAACGCGCGGGGTCTGGAGCTGACGACGACAGATCTGCTGAAAAATTACCTCTTCTCCCGAGTCCGCGTTACCGCCGACTTGGAGGCTCTCCAGCGTCGATGGCAACGGCTCATCGCGACAGTCGGACAGGCACGGTTTTCACAATTTCTCCGTTACCACCTGCTGTGCGAACAGCCTCAGGTTCGGAGTCAACGACTCTTCAAGCTGGTGCGTGACCAGACGAAGACGACCGCCGATGTGTTCACGCTGCTGGACCGGTTGGAGGGGCGGGCCGAGCTATTTGCAGCGGTTTTGGACCCTAGTCACGGATATTGGATCGAATTGCCCGCAGCGAGACCGTACATTCGGGAACTCAACCTGTTCCGTGTGCGGCAGATGATGCCATTGCTATTCGCCGTCTGGGAGTGTTTCTCTAAAGAAGATGTCGTGCGAGTCTTGAAGCTCGTCAGTGTAATCTCGTTCCGTTACAGCGTGGTCAGCGAGCTCAACACCAACCCACTCGAGCCAACCTATCACCGCGCTGCTAAGGCGGTGCTGGATGGACAGGCGAAGACTCCAGCGGAAGTGTTCGAGCGCCTCAAGCTGGTCTATGTAGATGATGACAGAACGAGACAGGACTTCGCCCGACTTGTCGTTGATACGGGTGGCCAGTGGAACAAACTGACCAAGTACATTCTCGCCCGGCTTGAAGGTGACGCTTCCGGCCGCGCGTGTGACCCGGACACCGACCCCGGTACGGTTGAACATATTCTTCCCGAGAACCCGGCAGACTCTTGGAAAGAGGATTTTGCGCCTGAGTTGTGGGAAGAGAAAGTCTATAGCCTGGGAAATCTGACGCTTCTCGAATCTGCCACTAACCGCAGCCTCGGGAACGCCGCATATATCGAAAAGCTGGCGACCTACAGCCAGAGTAGCTACGCCCTGACCCGACGCATCCCAGAAATCGCTCCCAAACAATGGACGCCGGAGTTACTGGACGCACGTCAACGGCACCTCGCCGAGCGCGCCGTACACTTATGGCGGGCGGATTTCGCGTAATTGACAAGGGATTGTCCATATCCCGTAGCTACCGCCAACCTCAGCAGCCTCCCGGTTAGTCTGGACCGGTAATGGGTT
>MKWU01004205.1_pt1 | contig 17440 bp, 10 predicted proteins | sample 809101 | NCBI WGS metagenome assembly MKWU01 (sample SAMN05860141, study PRJNA318959) | sponge metagenome | host: Aplysina aerophoba | place: Slovenia: Piran, Adriatic Sea, Gulf of Piran | collected 2013-05-07 | reverse complement strand
GGCGACGCGGCGATCTACGACGCCATGGTGCGCATGGCGCAGGACTTCTCCATGCGCCTGCCGCTGCTGGACGGGCAGGGCAACTACGGCTCGATGGACGGCGACCCGCCGGCGGCCATGCGCTACACCGAGGTCCGCCTGGCCGAGCCCGCGCATGCGCTGCTCACCGACATCGACAAGGAGACGGTCGACTTCCAGGCCAACTACGACGAGTCCGAGCACGAGCCCGTGGTGCTGCCGGCGGCCTTCCCCAACCTGCTGGTCAACGGTGCGGGCGGCATCGCGGTCGGCATGGCGACCAACATCCCGCCCCACAATCTGGGCGAGGTCGTCGACGCCGCCTGCGCCTACCTCGACGACCCCGAGATCACCATCGATGCCCTGATGGAGCACGTGCCGGGGCCGGACTTCCCGACCGGCGCCATGATCATCGGCGCCGCCGGCATCCGGCAGGCCTATCACTTTGGCCGCGGCTCGGTGGTGATGCGCGGCCGGACGACGATCGAGCAGTCCGGCAAGGACCGCGAGGCGATCATCGTCACCGAGATCCCCTATCAGGTGAACAAGGCGCGGATGATCGAGCGCATTGCCGCGCTCGTGAACGATCGCCGCATCGAGGGGATCGCCGACCTCCGCGACGAATCGGACCGCGACGGCGTGCGCGTCGTCATCGAGCTCAAGCGCAGCGCGATGACCGAGGTGGTGCTCAACCAGCTCTACCGCTACTCGCCGCTGCAGACCAGCTTCGGCGTGAACATGCTGGCCCTGCGCGCAGGCCGCCCGGAGCTGCTCACGCTCAAGGACATCGTCGCGGCGTTCGTCGAGTTTCGCGAAGAGGTAGTCACCCGGCGCACCGCCTACCAGCTCCGCCAGGCGCGCACGCGGGCCCATGCGCTCGCGGGCCTCGCCATCGCCGTCGCCAACATCGACGAGATCATCGCGTTAATCCGCAAGGCGAAGGACCCCGCCGAGGCCCGCGCGGAACTCACCGGCCGGGACTGGCCGGTGAAGGACGCGGGCCCGCTGATTGCGCTGATCGCCGATCCGCGCCAGCGGGTGACGGAAGCGGACACCTGCCGGCTTACCGACGAGCAGGCACGGGCAATACTGGAGCTCCGCCTGCAGCGGCTCACCGCCATGGAGCGCGACAAGATCGCGGACGAGCTCGCCGGCATCGTGGAGCAGATCAAGGACTACATCGACATCCTGCAGAACCGGGAGCGCTTGCGCTCGGTCCTGCGCGACGAGCTGGTTGCCACGCGGGAGAAGTTTGCCGACGAGCGGCGCACCGAGCTGGGCGAGGCCGAGTTCGAGCACGATGTCGAAGACCTGATCCAGCGCGAGGAGATGGTGGTCACGCTCAGCCACCGCGGCTACGTCAAGCGAGTGCCACTCTCGACCTATCGGGCGCAGCGGCGCGGCGGCAAAGGCCGGGCCGGCATGAGCACCCGCGACGAGGACTTCGTCTCGCAGGTCTTCGTCGTCAACACCCACACGCCCGTGCTGTTCTTCTCCACCGCCGGCAAGGTCTACAAGCTCAAGGTCTATCGTTTGCCCCAGGCGGCACCGCAGGCGCGCGGCAAGGCGCTGGTCAACCTGCTGCCGCTGGCGGCCGGCGAGACCATCTCGACCATCCTGCCGATGCCGGAAGACGAGGAGGAGTGGGCCAAGCTCCAGCTCATGTTCTCGACCGCCGCGGGCTCCGTGCGGCGCAACAGCGCGAGCGACTTCGTGAACGTGCCGTCTGCCGGCAAGATCGCCATGAAGCTCGGCGACGACGATCGCATCATCGGTGTGCAGACCTGCTCCGATGGCGATGACGTGCTGCTCGCCGCCCGCGGCGGCAAGTGCATCCGCTTCGCCGCCGCCGACGTTCGCCTGTTCCGGGGGCGGAGCTCGTCCGGCGTGCGCGGCATGGAGCTCGCCCAGGGCGACCGCGTGATCTCCATGAGCGTGCTCGCCCACGGCGACCTCTCCGCCGAGGAGAAAGACGCCTACTTCCGCCGCAAGCGCGAGGGGGAAGCGCCAAGACTCGCGAAAGAGCGCCGTGCGGAGCTCGCAGCCCAGGAGCAGTTCCTCCTCACGGTCCGCAGCGACGGCTTCGGCAAGCGCACCTCCAGCCACGACTATCGCCTGACCCGGCGCGGCGGCAAGGGTATCATCAACACCGCGATCGGCACCGGCGAGACCGAGGTGGTTGCCGCCTTCCCCGTGGCCGACCAGGACGAGATCATGCTGGTGACCGACGGCGGTCAGCTGATCCGTTGCCCGGTCAAAGGCGTCAGCAAGACGGGGAGAGGCACGCGCGGCGTGACCATCTTCCGGCTGGGCAAGGGCGAGCGGGTGGTGTCGGCGGCGCGGCTTGCCGACGTGAACGGCAACGGCGCGGCGGGCGAGGCGGCAGCGGACGCTGGAGCGGCACAGGATGGCTGAGCGGATTGGCCTCTATCCCGGAACCTTCGACCCGATCACCACGGGCCATCAGGACATCATCAAGCGCGCGCTTCGGGTGGTCGACAGGCTGGTGGTGGCGGTTGCCGTCAACGCGGGCAAGAACCCCTTGTTCGACGTGGACGAGCGGGTGGCGCTCACCGCGCAGGACCTCGAAGCGCTCGGGCTCAGGCCGCCGCAGCTGGAGGTGCGCAGCTTCGATACTCTGCTCATGCACTTCGTCCATGAGGTCGGCGCCACGGTCATCGTGCGCGGGCTCCGGGCCGTCTCCGATTTCGAGTACGAGTTTCAGATGGCAGGCATGAACTCCAGGCTAGACCAGGGTGTCGAGACCGTGTTCCTGATGGCCTCGGAGCGGCATCACTTCATCGCCTCCAAGCTGGTCAAGGAGATCGCCTCCCTCGGCGGCGACGTGTCGAGCTTCGTCTCGCCGCTCATCGCAGAGCGACTCACCGAGCGGTTTGGGACGCCGCCTCCCTGAGGCCGGCGCCGCCGGCGGCCAGCGGTGCGGGTCGACGCCTTCGATTTCGACCTTCCGCGCGAGGCGATCGCGACACGCCCCGCCCGCCCGCGCGATTCCGCGCGCCTGCTGGACCTGACCGCCGGCATCGCCCACCAGACGGTGACGGACCTTCCGGCCCTGCTGCGGCCGGGCGACTTGATGGTCTTCAACGACACGCGGGTAATCCCAGCGCGCCTTGTGGGTCGGCGGGGCGAGGCGCGGGTCGAGCTCACCCTGCACCGGCGCTTGGGCGACGACCGCTGGCAGGCATTCGCCAAGCCCGCGCGGCGGCTCAGGCCGGGGGACCGGGTTGCCTTTGCCGACGAGTTCTCGGCCACGGTCGAGGCGCGGGAGGGGCCGGAGGTGAGCTTGGTCTTCGATCGGGGCGGCACGGCGCTCGCCGAGGCGCTGCAACGCCACGGCGCCATGCCGCTGCCGCCCTATCTCCGCCGCGCCGCAGACGCGCGCGACCGCGATGACTACCAGACCGTGTTCGCCCGCTGCGAGGGCGCCGTCGCTGCACCGACGGCAGGCCTCCATTTCACCGAGCGCCTGCTGCAGGCCATCGACGCGCGCGGCATCGCCTGGCGCTTCGTCACCCTCCACGTCGGCGCCGGCACGTTTCTTCCGGTCTCGGTGGAGGACACCGCCGATCACCCGATGCACAGCGAGTCCTGCGTGCTCACGCCCGACACGGCCGCCGCCATCAACCACTGCCGCGCGGCCGGCGGGCGCATCGTCGCGGTGGGTACCACCGTCGTGCGGCTGCTGGAGAGCGCATCCCGGCCCGACGGAGAAGTCGAGGCGTTCGCCGGGGAGGTCGATCTCTTCATCGAGCCCGGCCATCGCTTCAGGGCCGTCGACCTGATGCTCACCAACTTCCACCTGCCCCGCTCCACGCTCTTCATGTTGGTCTGCGCCTTCGCCGGCACCGGGCGGATGAAGGCGGCCTACGCGGAGGCGCTGGCGGCAGGCTATCGCTTCTATTCCTACGGCGATGCCTGCCTGCTCGCGCGCGGGGAAGCGCCGTGAGCCTGCCCTTCACCGTGGAGGCAACGGATGGCCGCGCCAGGCTCGGCCGGCTGGAGACGGCCCACGGGCCTGTGCGCACGCCCGCCTTCATGCCGGTGGGGACCCAGGCGACGGTCAAGGGGCTCACGGTCGATGCGGTGCGGGCGAGCGGAGCCCAGATCGTGCTCGGCAACACCTATCACCTGATGATCCGCCCCGGCGCAGAGCGCATTGCCCGCCTCGGCGGCCTGCACAAGTTCATGAACTGGCCGGGGCCCATCCTCACCGATTCGGGCGGCTTTCAGGTCATGTCGCTCGCCCAGCTACGCACCATCCAGGAGGATGGCGTCACCTTTCGTGCGCACACCGACGGCTCCCGCCACCATCTGACCCCGGCGGGCTGCATGGCGGTCCAGAATCAGCTGGACAGCAATATCACCATGGTGCTGGACGAGTGCACGCCCTATCCCGCGACCGAGGCTGAGGCGGCCGAATCCATGCGCCGCTCCATGCGCTGGGCCACGCTTTGCAAGGAGGCGTTCGAGCCCAGGCCCGGTTACGGGCTCTTCGGAATCGTGCAGGGCGGCGTCTTCCCGGAGCTGCGGGCGGAGTCGGCGGCGGCACTGAGGGAAATCGGCTTCGACGGCTACGCCGTGGGCGGCCTCGCGGTGGGCGAGGGCCAGGCGCAGATGTTGGCGGTGCTCGACGGGCTCGAGGGCGCATTGCCGGCCGAACGGCCCCGCTACCTGATGGGAGTGGGCACACCCGACGACATCGTTCAGGCCGTGCGCCGGGGCTTCGACATGTTCGACTGCGTGCTGCCCACCCGCTCGGGCCGCACCGCGCGCGCCTATACCGCAAGCGGCACCCTCAACATGCGGAATGCCCGACACGCCGAGGACCCATCGCCGGTCGATGCCGCCTGCGCCTGCCCCACTTGCGCGGATTACAGCCGCGCCTACGTCCACCACCTGTTTCGCACCGGCGAAATGCTCGGCCCCATCCTGCTGAGCCAGCACAACCTCTACGTCTATCAACGCCTCATGGCCGACCTGCGCGCCGCCATCGCGGCGGGGTGCCTCGACGCCTTCGCAGCGGCGCAGGGAGGAGGCGGGGAGACCGAAGTAGACGACTGACCGGAGAGGTCAGTCGCCAAAGCCCTTCACCCGCTCGGCCGTCTCGGGGTCGAGGAAGCGCCGCACCGTCGCCTCGGTCTCCAGCGCGAGTGCGCCCTCGATATCGAGGCCGCCCGCCCGGTTGAGCACCCGCTTGAGCTCGCGCACCGCCCCATGCGGCAGGGCGGCGATGCGCGCCGCCGTTTCGTGCGCCGTCTCGAACACCGCGCTGTCCGGCACTACCTGCCATGCCAAGCCCATTTCGTGGGCCTCGGCGGCCCCGAACGTCTCGCCGAGGAGCATGAGTTCCCGGGTCTTCGCCAGACCCACGATGCGGGGCAGGATCGCCGTCACACCACCGGTCGGAAACATGCCCCACTTGATCTCGGGGAAGAAGCACTTGGTACCCTCGCCAAAGACGGCGAGGTCGCAGTTGATCGCCCATTCCAACCCGCCGCCTACGGCCCAGCCGTGGATCCCGCCGACCACCACCTTGTCGCCCAGCACCAACCGGCGCGAGACATCCTGAATGGCCCCGATGAAGGCCCGGGTCTCCGCTTCGCCTGCGGTCTGGCTCTCGATGTCCTTGAGGTCGTCCCCGGAGCAGAAGGCACGCCCGGCGCCGCGCAGCACCAGCGCGCCCACCCGGTCGTCGGCGAGCGCCTCATCCAGCGCCGCGCACAGGTCGGCGAGCAGCACGGCGTTCAGAGCATTGAGGCGTTCCGGCCGGTTGAGCGTCAGCGTGGCGACTCCGTCCGTGAGTCCCGTCAGCACCGTGCCTGTCATCGTCAGTCCTCCCGGATCAGCCGCTGCGTCTTGCCGCCCGTGCGCGGCAGCGAGCCGGGCGGCAGCAGGGTCACGCGGGCCGAGGCCCGAACGGTGGCCTTGATCGCCTCTTGCACGCCTTCGGCGAGCGCGCCTGACGCCTCGGCGCCCTCCGCCAACTCCGCTTCCACCGGCAACCGGTCGTAGGGTCCGCTCCCCTTTAGCCGGATGCGGAACTCGCCCGAGAGCGCGTCGAACCCGGCAATCACGCCGCCGACGGCGGTCGGGAAGATGTTGACGCCGCGCACCACCACCATGTCGTCGCTGCGGCCGAGAACCCGGAAGCGGGTCGCTTCGCGCCCGCAGGTGCACGGCCCCGTGCCGGTTATGGCGATCACGTCGTTGGTGCGGAAGCGCACCAGCGGCTGCGCCTCCCGCTCGAGGTGGGTCAACACCAGCTCGCCGCGCGCGCCCTCCCGCCAGGGCACCGGATCGCCGCTCTCCGGGTCAATCAGCTCCGGGTACAGCACGTCCTCGCCGAGGAAGTGCAGGTCGTTGCTGGCCCAGCACTGGCTCGCAAAGTTGCTGAACACGTCGGAGACGCCGTAGTTGGCGTTGCGCGCCGTGAAGTCCCAGACGCTCTCCAGACGCCCGCGAAAGCTGGGATCGTCCAAACCCGCTTCGCCGCCAAAGAGGCCGAGGCTGAGCCCCAGGTCACGCGGCGCGAGGCCGGCGAAGTGCTCCGCGATCGTCCGCTCCAGGGCGGCAGGGTAGGAGGGCGTGCAGTGAATTACGCTGACCTTGAGGTCCAGGATCGTGCGCACCAGCAGTTGACTGTCTCCCGCGCCGAAGGGAATGACTGTCGCACCGGCTGCCTCGAGGGAGAGATGATCGCTCACGCCGCCCATCCACATCCGGTAGTTGAGGCAGTGGACGGTGAGCGTACCGGTGGTCAGCCCGGCGGCTTGGAAGCAGCGCGCGCCGATCGCGGCCGTCTGTGCCGCATCCGCTTGTGTCTGGGCGATGTTCATGGCCTGGCCCGTGGTGCCGGAGGTGCGATGCAGGCGGATGACGAACTCGCGCACGGCCGCGAGATAGTCGCCGAAGGGCGGATGCGTGGCTTGGGATTCCCGCAGCATCGCCTTGTCGCAGAGGGGGAGGGCGGGCAGGTCCTCCAGCCGCTCCGGCACCGGCCGACCGGCCCACAGCCGCGCGAAGAAGGGCGATTGGCTGATCACGTAAGCCCGCTGGGCACGCCAGCGCTCTTGCTGTAGCGCGCCGATGTCCTCGGACGGCCGAGGCGCCCCGCTCTCAGGGCTCATGCAAAGCGCCCCCGCGCGCTTTCGGCCTAGCCGCAACCGGCTCAAGCGATCTCGGCTTGTGCCTCGTCGACCAGCGGGTGGGCCAGGCGGGAGATCATCTCGCGCGGGCAGATCTGCCAGAAGTTGCCGATCTCCAGGGTCCAGTCGGCGAGCAGCCGCTCGCTGTAGCGCGAGCGGGTCTCGACATGGTGCTCCGCGACCAGTGCCCGGCACTCGCTCTCCCAATAGGTGCTGGCGATCCGCTGCCAGACGACCGTGTCGGCGTTGACGCGACTCTCGAAGGAGGCGTCCGGGTCGTAGACGAAGGCCATGCCGCCGGTCATGCCGGCGGCGAAGTTGTCGCCCACCGGCCCGAGGATCACCGCAATGCCGCCGGTCATGTACTCGCATCCGTTCGAGCCGCAGCCCTCGACCACGGCGCGGGCGCCCGAGTTGCGCACGCAGAAGCGCTCGCCCGCCTGGCCGGCGGCGAACAGCTTGCCGCTGGTGGCGCCGTAGAGGACCACGTTGCCGATGATCGTGTTTTCATTGGAGGCGAGCGGGCTCGAGGTCGGCAGGCGCACGACGATGGTGCCGCCGGAGAGCCCCTTGCCCACATAGTCGTTGGCGTCGCCGTTGACCATGATCTTGAGCCCCTGGACGGCCCAGGCGCCGAGCGACTGGCCGGCGGAGCCGCGCAGGCTCACCGTGAAGTAGTCGGGCGGCAGCCCGAACATGCCGAACCGACGAGTCAGGTGCGACGAGAGCTTGGCCCCGATCGTGCGGTGCGTGTTGCTCATCGTGTAGGCGAGTTGCATCTTCTCCGGCACTTCGAGGGCATCGTCAGCGTCGCTGATGATCTGCTCGTCGAGGGTGCCGGGCACTTCGATGCGGCCCTTGCGCGCGGAGTGGCGGGGGTGGCCGCCGGGGTCCGCCTGAGCCAGCAGCGGGTTGAGATCGAGATCGTCGAGGTCGGCACTGCCGCGGCTCACCTGGCGCAGCAGATCGGTACGCCCGACGATCTCGTCGAGCGTCGCGACCCCGAGCGAGGCCAGGATCTCGCGTACCTCCTCGCCGATAAAGGTGAACAGGTTGACCACCTTCTCCGGTGAGCCCTCGAACTTGGCGCGGAGCGCCGGGTCCTGTGTGCATACGCCCACCGGGCAAGTGTTGCTGTGGCACTGGCGCACCAGGATGCAGCCCATCGCGACCAGCGAGGTCGTGCCGATGCCGAACTCCTCGGCGCCCAGCATGGCGGCGGTGACCACGTCGCGGCCGGTCTTGATGCCGCCGTCGACGCGGAGGGTCACGGTATGGCGCAGGCGGTTGAGAGTCAGCACTTGGTGCACTTCGGCGAGACCCATCTCCCACGGCACGCCGGCGTACTTCACGCTGCTCTGGGGCGACGCGCCGGTGCCGCCGTCGTGGCCGGATACCAGCACCACGTCGGCCTTGGCCTTGGCGACGCCGGCGGCGATGGTGCCGATGCCGGCCTCGGCCACCAGCTTGACCGTGACCCTGGCGTTCGGGTTGATCTGCTTCAAGTCGTAGATGAGCTGGGCCAGATCCTCGATCGAGTAGATGTCGTGATGCGGCGGTGGCGAGATGAGCGTCACCCCCGGCGTCGAGTGGCGCAGCTTCGCGATCTCCTCCGACACCTTGAAGCCCGGCAGCTGCCCGCCTTCGCCAGGCTTCGCTCCTTGCGCCATCTTGATCTCGATCTCGCGGCAGTGGTTCAGGTACTCCGCAGTCACGCCGAAACGGGCCGATGCGATCTGCTTGGTCGCCGACGACGCGTTGTCGCCGTTATCGCGCGGCTCGAAGCGCTCGCGCGCTTCGCCGCCCTCGCCGCTGCACGACGCCGCCCCGATCCGGTTCATCGCGATGGCGAGGGTCTCGTGCGCCTCCTTGGAGAGCGCGCCGTGCGACATGCTGCCGCTGCTGAAACGCTTGCGGATCTGGGTAATCGACTCCACCTCGTCGAGCCCGATCTCCGGCCGGTCGGACCTGAAGCCGAGGAGGTTGCGAATCTGGATCGGCGGCAGCGCGTAGACGCCCTCCGCATACTTCTTGTAGGTGGCGTAGGAGTCGGCCGCGAGCGCCGACTGGAGCATGTGGATGAGCGGCCCGTCGAAAGCGTGCACCTCGCCCGACCGGCGATACTTCAGGAGACCGCCCACCGGCAGCACCACCGGGCTCTCCTCGTAGGCCTTGCGATGCTGCAGCAGCACGCGGCGCTTGATGCCGCTGAGCCCGATGCCCGAAAGCCGCGCCGTCATGCCGGGGAAGAAGTCGGCGACCAGCGCGCGGCTGAGACCGACGGACTCGAAGTTGTAGCCGCTCCGGTATGAGCTCAGCACCGAGATGCCCATCTTGGAGAGGATCTTGAGTAGCCCGGCATCGACGGCGCTGCGGTAGCGCTCCTCGCACTCCGCCAGGCTGCGGTTGCCGAACAGCCCGCGTTCCTGCCGGTCGGCCAGGCTCTCCAGCGCCACGTAGGGGTTGATCGTGGTCGCGCCGACTCCGATGAGGACGGCGAAATAGTGCACATCAAGGCACTCGGCTGCGCGTACGTTGATCGAGGTGAAGGTTCTGAGCCGCTGGCGCACCAGATGGCTATGCACCCCGCCGGCCGCGAGGATCATGGGGATCGGCGCGCGCTCCTCCGACACGCGCTCGTCGGTGAGGATCAGGTGGGTCGCGCCGCCGCGCACGGCCTCCTCCGCCTGCCCGCGGATGCGCTCGATCGCTGCAGTAAGCCGGCCGCGGCCGGGCGAAGCGTCAAAGGTGCAGTCGATCCAGACCGCCTTTTCGCCCAGGTACTCGATCAGGCCCGCGAACTCGCCGTTGGTGAGGACCGGCGAATCGAGCTGCAGCAGTGCGGTCTGCTCGGGCTCTTCGGCGAAGATATTGCCCATGCTGCCGAGCCGCGTGAGCAGGCTCATGACGCTGTATTCGCGCAAGGAATCGATCGGCGGGTTGGTCACCTGCGCGAACATCTGGCGGAAGTAGTAATGCAGGCCCCGGTACTGGCCGGAGAGCACGGCGAGCGGCGTGTCGTCGCCCATCGAGCCGGTCGGCTCCTTGCCGACCTCCACCATGGGATGGAGCACCAGTTCGAGCTCCTCCATGGAATAGCCCACCAACCGCTGGCGCAGACGGAGCTCGTCGCGCGAGAAAAGCCGGGGCACGGTTCGGCCCCCGACAAGCGCGCTGCCGTCCACCACATCGGCGACCCAAGCCGCGTAGGGCTTGGCGCCCGCGAGCATGTCCTTGACCTCGCTGTTGTGATAGAGGCGCCCTTCGGCGAGATCGACACAGATCATCTGCCCCGGGCCGAGGCGCCCGTTCTCAACGATCTCCTCGGGCGGGATGGGGACCATGCCGGTTTCCGAGCCGACGACCAGCATTCCATCGGCCGTGACGCTGTAGCGCATCGGGCGAAGCCCGTTGCGGTCCATCCCGGCGAGGATCCATGTGCCGTCGGTCGCGGCGATCGCCGCCGGTCCGTCCCAAGGCTCCATCACGCAATTGCAGAAGTTGTAGAGCGCGCGGTGCTTGGCGGGCATTTCCGGCTTTTTGGACCAGGCGTCCGGAATCAGCAGGCTGTAGGCCGCCGGCACGGAGCGGCCCGCGCGCACCACGCCTTCCAGCACGGCATCCAGCGCCATCGAATCCGAGGCCTCCGGCTCGATCAGCGGAAACAGCTCGTTGTTGTGGGCGCCGAAGACATCGCTGGCGGCCCGGGTCTCGTGGCTCGCCATCCAGTTCTTGTTGCCGCGGATGGTGTTGATCTCGCCGTTATGGGCGAGCATTCGGAAGGGCTGCGCCAGGCGCCAGGTGGGGAAGGTGTTGGTCGAATAGCGCTGGTGGAAGATCGCAAAGCGCGACACGAAGCGCTCGTCCAGCAGGTCCGGATAGAATGCCGTGAGCTGCTCGGCCAGGAACATCCCCTTGTAAATGAGCGAGCGGCACGAGAGCGAGCAGATGTAGAAGCCGGTAATGTGATGGTCGAGGACCTGCTTCTCGATGCGCCGGCGGATGATGTAGAGGTCGATCTCGAACTGGTCGTCGTCGGCCCCGCGCTCGTTGGCGATCATCACTTGTTCGATTTCCGGCCGGGCAGCGTTCGCCTTCTCTCCGATTACCGACGAATCGATTGGCACCTGACGCCAGCCCAGGATGCCGTGACCGAAGCGGAGGATCTCGGTTTCGACGATGCTTCGGCACGTATCCTGTGCACCGAGATCGGTCTTGGGCAGGAACACCATGCCCACCGCAAGTCGCCCACCCTCGAGGCTCTGCCCGGTCGCCTCCACATGCTCCCGGAAGAAGTCCTGGGGAATTTCGACATGGATGCCGGCGCCGTCACCGGTCATGCCGTCGGCGTCGACCGCGCCCCGGTGCCACACTGCCTTCAGCGCCGCGATCCCGGCCTCGACCACGTCGCGGCGTGGCGTCCCGTCGAGCGCCGCAATCAACCCGACCCCGCAAGAATCGTGCTCGAAGCTCGGATCGTAGAGGCCGCCTTCCAAGCGCGGCTGTGCGAAGTCGGGACGCTGCTCCGGTTTACTCATGCGGCTGCCTCCCTCACGCCGTCGCGCTCGTCCGCGTTCGCCTGGATATAGCGGTGGATTGAGCGCGCGGCGTCGCGCCCGTCCTTGATCGCCCAGACCACCAGCGACGCGCCGCGCACGATGTCGCCGATGGCGAAGACGCCGTCGAGGCTCGTCATCATGGTGCTCCAGTCGATCAGCAGCGTGCCCCAGCGCGTCGTCTTCAGCGCGGGCTCGCCGAACATCGCGGGCAGGTCCTCGGGGTCGAAGCCGAGAGCCTTGATGAGCAGGTCGGAATCGATGGAGTAGCTCGAGCCCGGGATGGCCTGGGGTGTCTGCCGCCCGCTTGCATCGGCGACGCCGAGGTGAATGCGGACCGCGCGCACGCCCTCCACAGCGGTATCGCCGAGCACGGCCTCGGGCGCAGACAGCCAGACGAACTCGACGCCTTCTTCCTCGGCGTGGCGCACCTCCTGCATCGAGCCCGGCATGTTTGCGCGGTCGCGTCGGTAGAGACAGCGCACCGAGCGCGCGCCCTGTCGCACCGCCGTGCGAACGCAGTCCATCGCCGTGTCGCCGCCGCCCACGACCACGACGTTCTTGCCGCTGGCGTTGAGGGTGCCGTCGTCGAAGGACGGCACCGCATCGCCCAACCCCTTGCGGTTGCTTGCGGTGAGGTAGTCCATCGCCTGGAAGATGTTGCCGAGGCCTATCCCCGGCAGGGTCACGTCGCGCGCCTTGTAGGCGCCGGTTGCGACCACCACGGCATCATGCCGCGCGCGCAGTTCTGCGAGCGATACATCGCGCCCAACCTCGACATTGAGGTGCATGTGCACGCCGCCCTCGATGAGCAGGTCGGCCCGGCGCTGGACGATGGTCTTCTCCAGCTTGAAGTTCGGAATCCCGTAGATCAGGAGGCCGCCGACCCGGTCATAGCGGTCGTAGATGTGGGCTTGGTAGCCCATGCGGCGCACTTCCTCGGCGACCGTCATCCCGCCGGGGCCGGCCCCGACAATCGCCACCGACTGCGGCCGCTCGGCCCTGGGCTCCGGCGGCTTGACCCAGCCGTTGCGGAACGCAGTGTCGGTGATGTAGCGCTCCACGGCGCCGATCGTGACCGACTCGAAGCCCTTCTCGATCACGCAGTTGCCTTCACAGAGCCGATCCTGCGGGCAGATGCGGCCGCAAATCTCCGGCATGTTGTTGGTCGCGGATGAAATCTCGTAGGCTTCTTCCAGCCGTCCCTCCGCCGTCAGCATCAGCCAGTCCGGAATGTTATTCGAGACAGGGCAGTGAATCTGACAGAACGGGACCCCGCATTGGGAGCAGCGTGCGGCCTGATCGGCCGCTGACTCGGGGCGGAAGTCGTCGTAGACCTCGCCCCAGTCGCGGCGCCGGAGCGCGGGCGGACGCTTCTCCGGATGCTTCTGTTCGAGCGTGACGAACTTGAGCATTTCTGCGCCCACGCGCTTTCTCCCTAGCGTTTCGGCGTGTCGGCCGTGGTCGGCACCGGTCTGACGCTGTTGCTCCTGCGTACTATAGCGGCATGCCGGCGTGTGCGCCAAGCAATTCCGTCACATTGAGACAGCAATACTGTCTAAAAATCAACGCAGGCGCTCGAACAAGATTCGTGACAAGCGGTCCGACCAAAGCTTCCAACGATTTTGGGGCCGAATCGCGACGATATGTCGAAGGCGGCGTACCGTGCCTCGTCGGGCCTGCGATGGTATAAGCGCGCCGCGGCCCGAGTCGGTCGACACTGAGGCAGCAGCACGCCCGTGCCGTTTCTTCAAATCATTGTTCTCACGATCATTCAGGGCATCACCGAGTTTCTGCCGGTGAGCTCATCCGGGCATCTGGTCCTGGTGCCGTTGGTCACCGGATGGCAGGACCAGGGCCTGCTCATGGACGTGGCGGTCCATGTCGGCACCTTGGCGGCGGTCCTGGTCTACTTCTGGCGCGATCTTGCGCAGATACTTCTCGGCTGGATCGGCGGGCACTGGCGGCGACGGGACCGGCAGCTCGGTCGGGCTCTCGGCTTCTATCTGGTGGTCTCGGCGATCCCGGTCGTCCTCGCCGGCGGTGCAATCTACGTGCTGGGGCACGAGATGCTCCGCAATCCCGAGGTCGTGGCCTGGGCGACGATCGGCTTCGGAATCCTGCTCTATCTTGCCGATCGCATCGGGCTCACCGTGCGAAAGGTCGAGCACATGACGCTCGGTCATGCGTTCCTCCTCGGCCTCTTCCAGGTCCTTGCGCTGATTCCCGGCGCGAGCCGCTCCGGCGTCACCATGACGGCGGCACGCTGGCTTGGTTACGAGCGGCCGGCCGCAGCCCGCTTTGCGATGCTCATGTCGATCCCGGTGATTGCGGCGAGCGGCGCGGTCGCCGGCTACGAGGTCTGGCAACAGGGCGACCCCATCGTCACCGCCAACGCCGCGCTGGCTGCGGCGCTTTCCTTCGGGGTGGCACTCGTGGCGATCGCGCTGCTGCTCGCCCTGCTGCGGCGCGTGAGCTTCACCCCGTTCGTGATTTACCGCCTGCTGCTGGGCGGGGCCGTTCTGGTCTGGCTCTACTACTGGTCCTGACGCGCCGTCGCGCTGGGCCGAGGGAGAGAGGCGCTCAGGTCTCGCTCACCGGTGCCGATTCGGTGTTGCCGCGGCGGTAATCGCGTAGATAGGTCGGCAAGATGAGCTCGGCCGACGTCGCCTCGACCCCCAGGTCGGCGAGCCCCGGCGCTTCGGGCGCCACGACATTGTCGATCCTGAGCAGCTTGACCTGATCCGGCGTCAGCGGCGGGGCCGGCGCGAACTGAAGAAACTTCGCCATTACCGCCGCCGCGAAGAACGGCACCGGGACGAAGAACGCCTTGCGACCGGTCTCGCGCGCGACCAGCGCCATGAGCTCGGCATAGCTGTAAACCGAGGGCCCGCCAAGCTCGTAGGTCTTGCCCTGCGCCGCCTCGCCGCCAAGCGCCCGCTGGGCGGCCTCGGCGATGTCGCCGACGAAGACCGGCTGGAACCGCGTGGTGCCCGCCTCGAACTCCGGCGTGAGGAACAGCCCATCGAGCTTCATCTTCGGCATGCCGTCGAAGAACAGCGGCAGGACCGGGACCAGGCGCACCATCGACGCGAAGCGATTGAAGAAGTCGTCCTCCGGCCCGAACACCAATCCGGGCCTGAAGATGATGGCGTTGGGGAACGCCTGCCTGACCGCCGCTTCGCCGGCGGCCTTGGAGCGCGCGTAGTCCGAGGGCGAGGCCGCATCGGCGCCGATCGCCGAGATGTGAAGCAAGTGCGCGACGCCCGCCTCCGCCGCAGCGCGCGCGATGCGGTCCGCCGATGCCACGTGGACGGCGTAGAAGTTCTGCCGGCCGCGCTCGTAGAGGATGCCCGTCAGATTGATGACGGCATCCGCGCCGGTGACGGCACGTCGGATCGATTCCTCGTTCCGCACGTTGGCCTGGACCGGGACGATCTGGCCGACATCGCCGCACGGGCGCAGGAATCCGGCGAGCTCCGGCCGCCGCGTCGCAACGCGGATGCCGTAGCCCTCCTGCGCGAGCCGCTGGACGATGTGGCGCCCGAGAAACCCGGTCCCACCGAAGATTGTGACGATTTGCAAGTCGGCCCCGCTCGCTCGCCCGTGCCGTTGTCGCGGCCCGACTATTAGCCCGGATGTCTCGTCATTGTCACGGCCTGCGTCGCGCAGACGTTGACCCTGGTGAGAGTTCCGGGCTAGGCAGCACGCCATGGCGCAGCACCTGCATCGCGGCGACCTGCCGCCGGGGCTCACCTTCGGCGATTCGGTGGCGATCGACACCGAGACGATGGGCCTCAACCCGCATCGCGACCGGCTCTGCCTGGTGCAGCTCTCGCGCGGCGACGGCGACTGCCATCTGGTTCAGTTCCCGCCGGGCGAGCCCATCGACGCGCCCCATCTGGCGGCCCTGCTGGCCGACGAGGCGGTGCTGAAAATCTTCCACTTCGCCCGCTTCGACGTAGCCGTGCTCGTGCACGCGCTCGGGGTCCGGTGTGCGCCGGTCTATTGCACGAAGATCGCCTCCCGCCTTGCGCGCACCTTCACCGACCGCCACGGCCTCAAGGATCTTTGCCGCGACCTGCTCGGCGTCGAGATATCCAAGCAGCAGCAATCCTCGGACTGGGGCGCGGACCGCCTCTCCTCGAACCAGCTCGACTACGCCGCGAACGACGTCCTCCACTTGCATCCTCTCAAGGAGAGGCTCGACGAGATGCTCGCGCGCGAGGGGCGCGCCGAGCTTGCCGAGGCTTGTTTCACCTTCTTGCCCCACCGCGCCCGGCTCGATCTCGACGGCTGGCCCGAGGTGGACATCTTCTCCCACGACTAGCGCGCATCCATCTTCACCGGACTCGCGACGGGCCGCGACCGCCGCGCCCCTGATACGAACCACAAATTTGTTGGCGGGATTCGCCGGGATCGGGTGCGATAACCTGGATAACCGGGATAAGTGGGATGTCGCGCAAGCCCGTAAGGTCTTGCGCGCGGAACATTTGGGGCCGCTCACGGCCTCTCAACCCACTCCCAGCGGTCCGTTCGCGCTCACGATGCATGGGGCGATGCTCGCACGGCGGTGACGCGTCGGGCACCGCACCATGGTCCGGGCTAAGGCGAGGCGCCCTCTCTCACGAAGCCGTGGCCCGCGCGGCCGACCAGCCCCGCCTGCTCGATCCAGACGCGCTCCTGCGGGTCCTCCACCACGGTCCCGATCCGCTGGCACGCCTTGCCGTCTCCGCCGAGAATCTCGATGGCGCGGTCCTCGTGCTCGGGCGGCACGATGACGCAGAAGCCGATGCCCATGTTGAACACCCGATACATCTCCGCGTCCTCGATTCCGCCCAGACGCTGAAGCGCGGCGAAGACCGGCGGCGGCGCTGGCAGCGCGTCGAGCCGCATGCCCACCTGCGCCTCGATCCGGGTCAGGTTGAGGAAGCCGTCGCCGGTGATGTGCGCGAGCGCGTGCACCGGCACCTCGCTCGCCAGCAGGTCCAGCGCCTCGCGGACATAGATGTGGGTCGGGCGGAGCAGCGCCGCGCCCACGGTCTCGCCAAGGCCGTCCACGCGGTCCTCCACGGTGAGGCCCGCGTTCTCGAAGAAGACCCGCCGGGCGAGCGTCAGCCCGTTGCTGTGGATGCCGCTGCTGGCGATGCCGACGATGCTGTCCCCCGGCTGCACCGCGACGCCTGTGTTGACCGCGTCGAGCGCGACCCGGCCCACCGCCGTTGCCGCCAGGTCGAAGCCCGCATCCGGCACCGCGCCCTTGATCACGTCGCGCATCGCGGCGATCTCGCCGCCCGCGATGGAGACGCCGGCGCGCCGCGCGCCCTCGGCGAGGCCCGCGCCGAGGGCTTCGAGCATCGCGGGCTCCGCCTCCTCGACGGCGATGTAATCCACCAGTGTGATCGGTTGCGCACCGACGCAGACGAGGTCGTTGACGTTCATCGCCACGCAATCGATGCCGACGGTATCGTAGCGGCCCATCATCTGCGCGATCAGCGCCTTGGTGCCGATGCCATCGGTGCAGACCGCGATACCGATGCCGCCGAAATCCAGCACGCTCGCGAAGTAGCCGAGCCCGACCTTGACCGCACCGAGGCCGCCCTCGCCAGACGGCCAGGTGCCGCGCACGTGGCGCACGAGCCCGGCGAGCCCCGCCTCGACGGCATCGGTATCGACGCCGGCGCTGCCGTAGTCCGTGCG
>MKWU01004204.1_pt1 | contig 17441 bp, 16 predicted proteins | sample 809101 | NCBI WGS metagenome assembly MKWU01 (sample SAMN05860141, study PRJNA318959) | sponge metagenome | host: Aplysina aerophoba | place: Slovenia: Piran, Adriatic Sea, Gulf of Piran | collected 2013-05-07 | reverse complement strand
GGCGCTGCGTGAGTTCGGAGAAGAAGCGCTCGACGAGATTCAGCCACGAGGACGAGGTGGGCACGAAGTGGAAGTGGACTCGGGGGTGCCGGTCCAGCCAGTCCTTCACTCGGGCATGCTTGTGGGTAGCGTAGTTGTCGAGGATGAAGTGCAGGTCGAGCTCCGGGTCGCATCGTTCTTCGACGGTGCGCAGGAAGCGAAGAAGCTCCCTGGTGCCGGTGGCGGGGCAGACACTGGTTGGATGACCTCTCCGGTGGCGATGTCCAGCGTCGTGGTCCCGTGGCGCTTGTAGTCGTGCGTCATGGTGCCCGCCGGTCCCTTCTTGAGGCGGCAACCCCGGCTGGGTCCGGTCCATGGCCTGGATCTAGCTCTTCTCGTCGAAGGAGAAGACGATCGCCCGTTCCGGCGGCGAGCCCCACCACGTCGCGGAGCTTCTCGACGAAGCGGGGATCGGTGGAGAGCTTGAAGTAGCGCACCCTGTGGGGCTTCAGTCCGTGGGCGTTCCAGATCCGCCCCATCTGGCTGTGATGCAGCCCCATGCACTCGGCCATCAGGCGGGTGCTCCAGTGCGTCCCCCGCGGCGGCTTCTCCTCGAGCGTGCGGCGCACGACCTCGGGCGTGATCGTACTTCGCGGCCGACCGGGGCGGGACCGATCCTCAAGTCCCGCGAGACCCTCTTCGTCGTACCGGTCCAGCCATCCTTGCACGGTCGGCAGCGAGACGCCGATCTCGCGGGCCAGGGTCCGGCCTGGCAAACCTCCGGCCGAACCCAGGATGATCCTCAAGCTCCTTGCGGTCCCCGGGTCGCAATCGAATCCTTCGCAGAGCAGGCATGCATGGAAGATAGCGGCTTCTCCATGCGTTAACCATGCTACTTATGCGACACTAGACTAGCGAGGCAACTCCACTACCACGACGAGCGGTTCGAGCCCGCGGAAGAACAAGTCTGACCACCCATATGGTCGCGGATAGACCGGAGCCATCGCTGGAAGGTGTCGTTAGCGGGTGCACACAACTGGGTGTTCTGCCAGTGAAACAATTGCAGGTTCAAATCGACAAACCAATCCGGCATGGCGCCCGCTAGCTCAGTGTCGTGAATCCAAAGGGCTACCAGCGCCCCGAGGCCTCGTAGTTCGGACGGAACCGGACCCGTGAGAGAATTCCCGGCGAGACCCAGGATTCGGAGGCTGTGCAAGTTGCCTAGTTCCGACGGAATCGAACCCGTCAACTGGTTACTATTGAGTCGGAGGTCCTCCAGACTACCAAGGCTGCCTAGTTCGGACGGAATCGAACCCGTGAGAGAATTCCCGGCGAGACCCAGGACTCGGAGGCTGTGCAAGTTGCCTAGTTCGGACGGAATCGAACCCGTCAACTGGTTACTATTGAGTCGGAGGTGTTCCAGGTTGTCAAGTTGTCCTAGCTCGGATGGGAGCGAACCTGACAACTGGTTGCTGTCGACGCGGAGGAAACGCAAATTGTCAAGTTGTCCTAGCTCGGATGGGAGCGAACCTGACAACTGGTTCCAGCTCAAGTTGAGGGTATCGAGCATCATCGCGTTCCACAGTTCCGGCGCGATCGATGTCAAACTGTTTTGCTGGAGCCTAAGTGACTCGAGGCTAACGAGGTTACCAAGTTCTGATGGGATCGCTCCCGTGAGCCCGCCGACATAGCTCCGGTTGTCACGGTCAAACGTGGCGTTGAATTCCGCCTGTAGCTGCCTCAAGTACCGAAGCTTGCCCAGTTCAGCCGGAATTGAACCGGACAGTTTATTGGCCCCCAAGTTCAGTACCGTCAGGCTCACCAAGTTGCCCAATTCAGCCGGAATCGAACCAGTGAGCCCTGCGATGTACCCGCTGCCGTCCCAGCGTTTGTTTCGGCAGACGTTCAGAACCTCCAGGTGGGCGAGTTGGCCCAGTTCCGGTGGAATCGGACCTTCCAGCATGTTCCACCCCAGGTCAAGGAACTCGAGGCTCTCCAGATTGCCCAGTGTCACTGGGATCGAACCCGGCAGGGAGTTGTAGCTAAGGTCCAGGACGCGGAGGTTCGGTAGGGTCCCCAATTCCGGTGGAATCGGACTCGCCACACCTTGGCCTACCGGCAGTGGACCACCAGGAGGCCACGCGCATACCTCGATGTCCGTCGACTGTTGCGGCCAGTGTCCAACGCGCCTCTGCGATACCAGTTCCGGCTCTGCCAGAGCCGCGTCCAGCAACGGGTCTTCCGGTCCAACGGGTGCCAAGTTCCCCACGGTCGGTCCTCTTGGACCCGGGACGGCAGGGCCGAATATGCCCGGGTTGTATGAGGCAGCGGTTTGCCTGGCTAGGCCGTTCTTGCTCAGATCCAGCACTTCGAGGCTCTGGATGCGCGCGATCCTGGCCGGAATCGCACCCGTCAGGCCGTTGTTGCTCAAGTCGATCTCAGTAATCCGTCCCTCGCTGTCCGTCGTGATCCCGTGCCAGGTGTCGACCGGCGCGCCCGTACCCCAGTTCGCGCTGTTGGTCCATCCGGTGCCACCCAGCGCTTCGTAGAGGTGGAGCGCCTCCGCCCGCGGCTCCACAACCAGCAGCACGGCCGAACGACTTAGACCCGCCGTCCGCTCTGCCACTGTCACTTCCACCGATCCAGCCGCAACCCCCGTCACCAGTCCGGACGTATCGACCGTAGCCACCGACTCGTCTGACGACATCCAGGTGAACCGGGGGCTTGCCAGCCGGTGGCGGTTGGCATCGTGCGCCTCCGCTGTCAGGCGTAGCGTCTCGCCCGGGGCCGCCAAGGTGTCGGCTTTCGGCGACAGCCGCATCTCCACGGCCAGCTGCGCAACCGTCAGAGCCGCGCTCCCGGAGACACCGCCCGACGACGCTGTCACGCTCGCCACGCCGTCGCCGACCGCCGTGACCAGTCCGTTTGTGTCCACCGTCGCGACCGCATCGTCCGCGGACGACCATGTCACTTCGGTAGCCACCGCCGCATGATCGTTGGCGTCCCTAGCCTCCGCCATGAGCCGGACCGTGTCTCCGAGTGCCCTGAGGGTGTCGGCCGCCGGCGACACGGCCACTTCCGACACGCGCTGCTCGACCGTCACCATCGCCCCCGCCGAGTGTTCGCCGGAGGACGCGGTAACTCTCGCCGTTCCGTTCCCCACCGCCGTCACAAGGCCGGAATCGTCTACCGTAATCACCGCCTCGTCCGCGGACGACCATGTTGTCTCGGACCCGGCCACCGCATGGCCGTTCGAGTCCTTCGCCTCCGCCGTAAACCGGGCCGTGTCTGCCAGCGCCAGGAGGGTGTCGGCAGCCGGCGACACGGCGACCTCCGCCACCACTTGTTCGACCACGACATCTGCGCCCCCGCTAGCCGTGCCCGCCGTGGCCGTTACGCGTATGCTACCCTGCGAAACCGCCGTTACGAGCCCGGCTGCGCTCACGGTCGCTACGGCCGCGTCGCTACTCTCCCAGGTGACGGGCACTTCCGACATCGCTTGGCCGTTCTGGTCTTCCACAGTCGCCGCCAGCTGCACTGTCGCATCGAGCGCGCGGAGCCTGGCCTCGGGCGGTGAGACCACCACTGCCGTCGGTACCTTCGGGGGCGGTGCCACTGGATCGTCGTCCCCTCCGCACCCCGTCAACCACAGGGCGGTCGCCGTGAGAGCAAGGAAGAGGGCTCTGGAAGCGGCTTGGCTACTCCAAGGTGTCTGGAAAGGTCTGGGAAGGTCGGACATCATTGAAGCCTCCACAACAGTGGCAAGAAATAAGGGAACTTCCGGCGGTCGGCGCGGTCGGCTAGGAACCGCTTGTGGTCGCCGGGAGGAACACAACCGAAGAAGCGTAACCAGAACGAGCCCCGTCCGCGTCCTCAATATTGATGACAGTCCGGGATTTACCGGGATAATCGACCGGACAACTCGGCCGCGGCCAGCGGGAAGGAGAGCGATTCCCTGAGTTCCCTTAGGGCCGGGGGCCGGGAGCGGCCGAGATCGAGAGCACGAGCCGTACGAGATCCGTTTGCCGCGCAATGCCGAGCTTCCGGAACATGCGCTGGACATGCGTGCGGATGGTACTTGTCCCGCGCCCCGTGGACTCCGCGATGTCGCGGACGCTCTTGCCTTCGGCCAGCATCACCGCGACGCGGGCCTCCGCCCGCGTCAGGCCAAGGTGTGCCGCCAGCAGATCGGGTCCGATCACCGTCTGCCGCCTCGCGGCCTCCGCAACCAGCACGAGCGCCGCGACCGGCCATGCGCACAGGGAAGCCTCCCGCGGCCCCACGGGGCTGACGTGCAATTCCAGCGGATTGCGGCCCGCCGGGCGCCTCAACACCATTGAGCCACCGGCGGCCTGGCGGCCGAGGGGAGGCAGGGCGCGCGACAACAATCGCTGAAGCACGGCGTCGTCGGTTGGGGAACGGGCGCACAGGGAGCCGCCGGTGTCGCACAGGCGGTCGCCGGCTCGCAGCAGCCTCCTCGCGCCGTCGCTCGCCGCCACGATCCTCCCCTGCCAGTCGAGCTGGATGACGCCCGGTCCCGTGGTTTCGAGCAAGGCGGCGAGCAACGTGTCCAGCGCTCCGGCACCCGCCAGCACCTGCCGGACGCTGACGTACTGGCGAACATGCGGGAGAAGACGCTGGATGCATTCGATCTGGTCCGAGGACCAGCCATCGCCTGCGACCGGATCATTGACGACCCAGGTGATTCGCGTGTCGCCCGGCCCGTCCAGGCGCACGTTGAGTCCGTTCTGGACATGGCCGCGGAGCAGCGCTTCGTTGAAGGCCGGGGAGGTTTTCAGCTCCGAGTCGGTGTAGAGGCCGGTGGTGGGGACGAGTTGGCTGTCGGGCAGGCGCCGGATCCGCTCGACTCGTTCGTCCTCGGGATAGTAGACGCTGAAATACTCGCGTTCCCATTCACGGTGGCGTTGTCCGCGGTAGAAGAACCCCGCGTAGAAGATCCGGACGGCGTCGTCCCCCGGGCGGCCGCCACCGAACACCAGGCTGTTGCCCTTGGCGCCCAGCACGTCGTCGATGAGGCGGGAGGTTGTCGGCCAGCGGCCGTCGTCGAGCGTGGCTTCGTGCATCGACGCCAGGATCCGGTCAAACGCGTCTCGTTCGCTCAACGACGGTCCTCGGGGCCCTTCAGGCCCGGATGCAGGAAAGGGGCAGGGACTGGAGGCCCCGGAACACGATGCCCCGGGAAAACCGGGGGCGGCTGTCCAGCAGCCTGATCGACTTGAACCGGTCGAGCAGCATCTCCAGAACGATGCGGCTCTCCAAACGCGCGAGCGGAGCGCCGAGGCAATGGTGGATCCCGCCCCCGAACGAGAGGTGCCGGCCCTGGCGGCGACCGATGTCGAGGCGGTCTGGATCGACGAACACGTCCGGATCCCGGTTGGCCGCGCCCAGCAGAAGCACGATGTTGTCCCGTTTCCGCAGCGCAAAGCCGTTCACCTCGCAGTCTTCCAGCACCCGCCGAAAATCGGTCTGCACCGAAGAGTCGAAACGCAGCAGCTCCTCCACTGCGGCCGGGATCAGGCCCGGGTCGTCCCTGAGCCGCTGAAGCTGGTCGGGATTGCGAAGCAGGGCGAGAATGCCGTTGCCGATCAGGTTGGCGCTGGTCTCAGTGCCGGCGCCCAGGAGCAGGCGCAGCATGTTGATCGTCTCCTGTTCGCTCAGGCGCGCACCTTCGTCCTGCGCCCGCGCCAGGGCGCTGACGATGTCCTCCCGGGGCGCGGCCCGCCGCTCCGCGATGATCGGTCGAAAATAGGCGTCGAACGCTCGGGAGGCCGCGCCGCCGGCCTTGCGTTCGCGCCAGCTGATCGTCGGCTCCAGCAGACGCGCGCGCCGCGCCGCCCACACCGCGAACCGCGCCCGGTCCCGCGCCGGAACGCCCAGCATCTCGGCCATCACGATCACCGGCAGGGGCCGAGCCACCGCCTCCATCAGATCGAACGCGGACGGGTCGTCGATGTCGTCCAGCAGGCCCCCCAGGATGGTGCGCACGCGGGACTCGAGCCCACTGATGGCTCTCGGGGTGAACGCCCTGCTCACGAGCGCCCGCAACCGCGTGTGGTCCGGAGGATCCAGAAGCAGCATCGTGAACTCGCGCGGCGGCGGCAGCATGGCCAGCTGCCGCCGCGTCAGGGAGCCCTTGCGCGGGTCGTTGCCGAAGTGCCGATGGTCGCGCAAGATGGCGTCCACATCGACGTGGCGCGTGAACACCCACGCCCGCAGCAACCGGCTTCGATACACCGGGGCCCGCGCGCGGAGGGCCGCATAGGCGGGATACGGATCCTCGATCGTCCGCGCCGAAAACGGGTTGTACGCGACTCCGGCCTGCACGCGCTCCAGCCCGACGATCGCACCGATGACCGGAGCCCGGATGGCGTCGCCCACCGAGTACCTCGCCGCGCGCGGCGAGCGGGTGGAGGCACGCCGCCGGGGCTCTTGCCATGTCGAGAAGAGACGCATGACCGGAAAAGATGCCCGATGGAGTTTCGTCGCAAGTCCCGGGCAGGCTTGTCTCGGCACGCGCGGCACTCGCATCCCATGGCGGCGGGACCGGCGCCCCAGGGCTTCGGGAGCGCCAAGTCCAGCGGCGTCGGCGCCGCGCTCCGGAACCGGGCCGAGCCCGAATCGCCGGCCGCGTCCTCCGGCTCACCGCCATCGAGTTCGACTTCCTCCGCGTGCTGTCCCTCGCCGCCGGTCAGGTCGTGCCCACCGCGCTGCTCATGCGGCAGGTCCGGGGCTCCCTCAACGCCGACAACGCCGACCGCGTGCGCGCCGCCGCCAAGGCTCCGCAAGTAGCTCGGAGAATCCGCCGACAACCCCGCCTACTTCCGCAACGAACACGGCGTCGGTTACCGCATGTCCGATCCGCTCGAAGGAACGATCCCCGCCCACGCTCGGCCAGCCGAGCGCGACGAAATGGTTACCTTGGGGTCGTTTTGTTCCGGCACCAGCGGAACGCATCTTGCGGCCTCCGTAAGGGAAGAGGATGAGTGGGGAGGAGGGATGAGCAAGGAGACTGCCGTTGCCGCGGGCGAAACCGATGCCCCCAAACTCCGAGAGCCGCATGTTCGCCGGGTCGTCGACGCAGCCTGGGCTTCCCACAACGCCAGCACGCGCCGCACCGGCGGCGCTTCCAAGGGTGGGCCGAGCAGGAGGGCCTGAGCCGTATGCCCGCGGCCCCGGAAACGGTGGCGGCGTACCTGGCCTGGCGGGCGGACGAAGGCCTGTCCCCCGCATCGCTCCGCATGGACCGGGCCGCGATCCGCTACCATCACACCGAAGCCGGACAGGCGAACCCTGCCGATAGCGATGGGGTACGCCGGGTGCTTCGCGGACTCACCCGCTAGGCAGCGTGGAAGGGTCACACCCCGAGGCAGGCCGCGCGCTCGTATCGGTCATGCGGGACGCCATGCTTCGGCGCTCCGAAGCCGCCGCGCTCAGGTGGGTCGATGTCGAGTTCCGTCACGACGGATCCGCCCGCGTCACTGTCCGCCGCTCGAAGGGCGACCAGGAGGCGACCGGGGCCACCCTATACATTGGGAGGTCCGCGGCGGTGGATCTGCAAGCGATCCACCGTCCTAACGCCTCACCAACAGCCCGGGTCTTCGGGCTCCGTTCCGGTCGCGCGGTGTCGAACCGGATCGCTCTGGCCGCGAAAGCCGCGGGGTTGGTCGGCCGCTTCTCGCGGCACTCTCCGCGGGTTGGGATGGCTCGTGATCTTGTGGCCTCGGGCGAGGGACTCGCCGCCGTCCAGGTTGCCGGACGCTGGACCTCCGCCCATATGCCGGCCCACTACGCCCGTGGCGAACTAGCCTCGAAGGGAGCCGTGGCTCGGTTCCACCGGGAGGACTAGTGCGCGCGCAGCTCCCCGCAAGGAGCATGTGTACCCACGCCTTGACCTGCGACAACACAGGCCAGGGAGGAGCGATTGCCTAACGGTCCGGGGCTCGCGTGGTCCCATGTCGCCATTCGGTTCCAGCCCCGCGAAGAACAGATTTTCAGTGACGGGCACACCCAATCGAGGAGGCAGGATGGCCCACAGACAGCACGAGAGCTGCGAGCGTGCGGGACGAGTCGAGGAGTGGCGGCGAGCTTGGTTCGATGGCTGGACAGAGGGAGTGATCTGGACGCTGGCCAAGACCGTATGTGTCCTTCGCGAGGCCGGTCATCCGGAGGCAGTCGGTTCGAGTATCATCCAGTATGTCACATCGGACCTGTCTCACCGGATGTCGAAGCCGACGCGGACTCGCTGACCCGGGACGATCCACCCTACGATCTGACGGTCGACCCGCCGGTGCGGAACGGGTGGCACTAACGCCTGTACGTCGGGAGGGCCGACGAACCCCGGTTCAGCAACCCCTTGTAGGCCGCCGAAGGGTTGCCATGCACGATCCCGAACCGTCACCGGCCGTGTAAACCGCGCCGGAAGCGGCCCGCCCCGTCATTCCTCCACACCAGATCCGTCCCCGCATAGTCGTCTACCACAAGATCGAGATCCGAGTCCCCGTCGAAATCGTAGACTCGGATCCAGGCAAGCGAGCCGGCCGCATCGTCGCGATTCCCGGCGATCCGCGCGGTGGTCGCGTCTGCGAACCGACGCGCCCCGAGGTTCTCGACGAGTTGCAGGTAGTAGCCCTTGTGGAATCCCGGTCCGGTATCGTCCCCGCTTCGTGAAACGACAAGATCCCTGTCTCCGTCCCGGTCGAAATCGCCGGCATCGATGTCGAGGATCACACCATGGCCCGCGACCGCCGGGAGCTGCGTACTGCTCGCGGTGGCGTATACCCCACTACTGTCGCCCCAGACGATGAGCGCCGGTTCATCGTCCGACTCATGCCCGCCGACAAGGAGATCCGGGTAGCCGTCGCTGTCGATGTCCACCAACTCCGCCACGATCAGGAACTGGTCGAGTCCCTCGATCCATCCCTGGGCGCTCGCCACTCCACCGGAACCGAAGGACCCGATGCCGTCGTTCAGCAGCACCGACGGTGGATCAACCGAGTGTACATCGCTGAGAAACACGTCCAGGTCGCCGTCCGCATCCACATCGGCCGACGCCCCGCCGAAGTGAACCCCGGCCACGTCATCGAGCCCGCCGCCCATCACGTGCCCGCCGCCCGCTGACAGAATCACGTACGGTGCCTCGCCGTCGTCGGCACCCTTGCCGGTTACGAACACGTCGACTCGGCCGTCCCCGTTGAAGTCGCCGGCAAGCGCCTTGGTCGCCCCAACCAATGCGGGAGGGTTGCCGCCCATGAATCCGCCGCGTAGCGAGAAGTTGCCATCGCCGTCGTTGACGTAGAGTTCCGCCGGTAGAGGACGCGGTGGATCGTCGGTCGGAGCGTAGAAGATGTCGAAGTCGCCGTCCCCATCGAAGTCGCCGTAGGCCCACGCGTCCGCCCATCCCGGCCTGCCGGCCCGCAGAGCCGAATGGTCGACGCTGAAGGGCGGATTCTGCAGCGAGTGGGAAGTTCCCTCATCCACGGCATGGTTGGGCGGCACGACCCTGTACACACCGGGATGAAACTCGCCGGACCCGTCGTTCTTCCAGATCAGTCTTCTCGACGCTTCGTCGGCGAAGACATCGGGGTCTCCATCCTCGTCGATATCGGCAATCCGCAGCCAGGTGATCCATTCGGCTTCCGGGTTCGTGTTGCCGTGAAGCTGTAGCGTTCTGTCCGAGAAACTGCGGGCTCCGGTCTGCTCCAGCAGTTGCAGGTAGTAGCCGTGATACCATCCGGGGCCGGTGTCGTCGCCCGTGCGGTTTAGCACGACATCCTTGTCCCCGTCCCCGTCGGTGTCGGCCACGTCGATGTCAACGACGGTGCCATGACCCCGAATGGCCGGAAGGCTCAAAGCCCTCGCGGTGCTGAATACGCCGCTTTGATCTCCCCAGAGTATCTGGGTGTCAAAGCGGTCGTACTCGTGTCCGGCGGCGAGCAGGTCCACATAGCCGTCGCGGTCCACGTCCACGAGTTCAGCGGTGAAGATCCCCGTGTGCTCGATGCCATGGACGCGCGTCGTGTCCCACGTGAAGCTCCCCGCGCCGTCGTTCACGAAGAAGGAGGGACGCGTGAAATTGTCGGTGACGAGAACATCCAGGTCTCCGTCCGCGTCGATATCCGCGGAAGCTCCGCCGTGATGGAATCCGGTCACGTCGGCCAGTCCCTCGGCCTGGACATAGCCGTTTGGGGATGACAGCAGGGCGTATGGATGCGCCCCGGGGAACGGCTCATGGTCATATCCATGGTCCAGCACGAAGATGTCTGGTCTTCCGTCCCCGTTGAAGTCGCCCGGGAGCGCCTTGCGGGGGTGGACGCCTCCCGGTGGGTCGGCGCCGAGAAGCCCGGTGCTGAGGTTAAAACCGCCCATGCCGTTGTCGGTGTACACCTCTGCGGGCACAGGATCGGTCGACCCGCTGACTGGAGAGTAGAAGATGTCCGTGCGGCCGTCGGCGTTGAGATCGGCATAGGCGAGGGCCGCGGATTGGTGCCGACCCTCGATGGCGCGGTGGCTGACGTAGCGCCCACCGAACTGGAGTGAATGGGATGTCCCTTCATCCACAGCGAAGTTGGGCGGAATGGGTGGGAGGGACACCGTCAGTTCGGCATTGCCGGTGATCGCGCCTGCCTGGGCGGTGATCATCGCGTCGCCCCGGACGCGTGCGCGAACTAGGCCGGCGGAGTCCACCGTCGCCACGTGCTCGTTGGCGGACACCCAGAGGAAGCTGATCGCACCCACCGGGTTGCCGTTGGCGTCCCGAGCCTCGGCGACGAGCCGAACCGTGTCGCCAACCGCCAGATCGACCATGGCGGGCGAGACGATGATCCGGGCGAGTGCCTGATGTACTTCGACAGCGGCACTACCCGAGGCGCCGCCCACCGCCGCGATGATCGACGTTGCCCCGTCCCCAACCGCCCGCGCGAGTCCTGACGCGTTGACCGAAACCACCAACGGGTCCGCACTGGTCCAGGTCACATTGGCACCGCTCAGGACTTGTCCGTTCTGGTCGCGTACCTGCGCCGAGAATCTGACCGTGTCGCCGAGAGCCGTGAACACGGCCGATTCGGGCATCAGGGTCAGTGTCGTGGGCACGGATGGGTCGGGGGGCGGCGTGACGCTCCGCGGATCCTCGCCGCACGACAGAATTGCGAACAGGAGAAAAGCAGGGGCCAAGGCCATTTGGCGCCGCGAGAACGGCGTCGAGTTCATGTGCGCTGTCGGACAGATGGCCGGCCGGAGGTAGGATGACGGTATGCAGCCTTGGGACCAAGCAGCATAGCGTCGCGCAACGTTGTCTTCAACCGGATCGTCGAGCCGACAGAGCTCGGTCGGTCCGCACGCCTTCCAACGTCGGCCTGCGGCTTGCCCAGAGGGACGCTGCGAGCCCCCATGCGCTCCCAGACGCCGAAAGAAAGGGAACAGGGTGCGGAGAGCCGGGAGCCCCCTGGTTCGTGAGGCCATGGCCCGCACGGGGACATGGACCGCCCCGGCGGTCGAGGTCGAGCGCGAACACACCGGAGAGTTCGTTCTTAGCCCTGGCTCCCCCATGGCTGAGACCGGAAGAGCGACCGGATTCGCGTTGTAACCGCGCACCGCACTCGACATTCCCGACCACGAGTTGGTCGGTTACCTTCGGATCGTTTTGTTCCGGCACCCCTGCAGATGCCCGAGAGGAGAAGCAGCATGAAGTCCATCCGCCAAACGACGTCCCTCCTACGGCTGTCCGTCCCGGCAGTGCCGCTCCTGGTGGGCGCGGCGCTGTTCGCACTCCCTTCCGGCGTCCTGGCTCAGGACGGCTGGTACATGCGCATGGGGCTGGGCACTGCCCTGGCTCCGGGCATGACCGTCCACGGTTCGGACGACGACTGGTCCACGAAGTGCGACCTGCTCTCCAACCCGGCCCAGGTCGAGACCGACCCGGGCAGCTGCGCTTCCGCTCCGGCGCGCGCCGCATGGTACAGCGACGTGGAGGGCGGGACGGGCATGATGGCCGGTCTCGCGCTGGGCTACCGCGTGAACCGGCTGCGCATCGAAGCGGAGTACACCTTCCGCGCGACGACCTACGGCGGACCCGTACCGCCGGTCATCGGCGACGAGATCACGCTGGGCAAGGCCGACCAGGAACTCGAGGAAGCGGAGGCCGGCGTGGACGACGTGCACGCTCACGGCGTGTTCGTGAACCTCGCCTACGAGTTTCGCAATGCGTCGCGCTACACGCCGTACGTCGGCGCGGGAGCGGGCGCCGCGCTCACCAGGCTGGACTACTACACGCGCTGGAAGCGCAACGACGACCCCGAGCGGATCGCCACCTTTGACGACCCGCTGATGAAGGCGCGGATCGCGGGCACCACCTCGATCTCGGACGTGAAGCTCTCGGATGTGACCGCGACCTACCAGGTGTTCTCCGGCGTGGACTTTGAGATGAACGATGGTGTCTCGCTCGGCCTGCAGCTCCGATGGACGGGGCACCACGGGTTCGAAGACGAAGCCGAGTACGCGCAAATACGGAGCCACGAATCCTCCGTGGGACGAGGCTTCGACGTGCAGTACCGGGCCGAGACCAGCGGGCTGGCTGCCCTCGGGGTGGCATTGACCCTGAAATGGCGGCCCGAGTGAGCCGTGGGGGCCGGACAATGCCTTCCCAGTCCCGGCCGGGTCGGTTGGCCAGCGCTGGCCGGAGAGCTTGGGGCGAGCGAGCCCCTCGCTAAGATCGCGTAGCGCCGCCGCCCGAATCGATGGCCTGACAACGGTCACCGCCGATACGATTCGTAGGCCGCGCGGACGACCTCCCCGGCCGGCTTGCCGCGGATGTCGAAATTCCGACGGGTTGCCCACCAGCCCGTCCAGAGCTCGTCACTCGCCATCCAATTGTCCCACAAGAACAGTCCGTTGACCACCCGGGGATAGGCTTCCATCGTGTTGAGCAAGGCCTGGTAGATGTTGGCCTGGATCTCCCGTCCATCATCCACTCCGTTCCCATTTACGTCCATGAACACGAACGGCTTCCCCTGCTGTGACGAATTGGCCGGACTATGGGGCGCTGCAACCACGTCCATCGCGCCGTATTGGAGAAAGATGATCGGACGGCCAGGGTCGTCGTTCGATAGCGGAATCAGGTACTCCCGGAAGATCCGGTCGTAGGCCATCTGAAGGCTTGCGACGCTCATCACCCACGGTGGCGGGGCATCCGCGAGGTCGAACCACGCGCTGATCCCGATGACATCGAGGTTCAGGTCTTCCCACAGGCAGAAGGAGCCCGGCCCGTAGAAGTCGGGAACCTTGAGGACGTCGTAGTGCATGTCGTACGTCAGCAGGCCGTAGTAGACCGCACGCACCTGGTCGACCATCGATTCGAGTTCCTCGCCGAAATGCGTAACCGTGTTGTACCCCCCCGGCACGGGTCCGAAAGAGCCGGTCGGTCTCCGTCCCCAACGAGAACAGCCGTGCTCCCTCTTCCTGCGCGATTCTCGCGAAATGCACGGCCTGCCGCGCGTAGCTCTCCCAGAACGCGGAGACGAACCGCTCGTGGTCGGGATGATCCGGGCGCCACGGCCAATGCTCCGGCCGCACCCCGCCGCCGGGATCCCCGGAGTCGCCGAGCTGCCATCGCTGCACCGGGCGCTCCGCTCTTGAAGCCACTTCATCGGTCAGCGCTAGGGTCACGTAGACGTCGATGTCTTCCGCCCTCATGTCGCGAATGAACTGGCGAAGCGCCATGTCGGAGAAAGCACCCAACACCGGGTCTGCACGCTCGACCGAGCTGTCCATGCTGTCGTCGATGAAGAGCGGGACGGAAATGCCCACCCAGTTCGCATGCAGACTCTTCAGCCAATCAATGTAGTCCGACGGCACCAAGGGTCCCGTTCCAGTCTTCATCCATTCTTCCACGACCTGTTCGTTGGTCCCCCAGTACCCCGACGCGTGAATGGCGCGTAGAGGGAGTTCCAGAGCGATGATCGGCTGCGACGGCGCTTCGCATTGGTATGGCCCCGAGACGAGCCCTGCCGAGAATGCTGTCGCGAGCTCTCCAGCAGTGGACACGGCCACCGATTGGGTGCGTCCATTCCCGAGGGTCCATTCCGTTGAAGCGTGGCCATCGGTGCCTGTAGTCGCAGTGTCGGGACTCACGGTGCCGCTTTCGGCGCCCGGAGAGAACGTTAACGACACGCCCGAGACACCACTGCCCCCCTCGTCCTCGACACGGACAACCAGAGGTTCAGGAAGCAGGTGTCCCCTGATTCCTTCCTGGTTGTTCCCGGAGACGGACCTCAACCTCGCGGGCTGTTGCTCGACCGTGATGTCCGCGCCATCGGAGATCCCTCCGGCGGTGGCGGGGGCGGTGACGGTGGCGGTCCCGTTCGCGGCCGCCGCTACCAACCCGTCAGTGGTCACCCTGGCGACCGAGGCGTCGCTACTCGCCCAGGCCACGGTGACCCCCGTCATGCCTTGGCCATTCTGATCGCGCACCGTGGCGGTCAACCGGACCGTTTGCCGCAGAGATATCAGCGTCGCGGTCGCGGGAGAGATCGTGATGGTCGTCGGCATGGAAGGGACCGGCGCAACCTGCATGTCGTCCCCGCCGCAAGACACCGATAGCAGTGAAACCGCGCCAACAAGGATTGGCAGCGGTAGTGGAGCAATGCGGCTCTGGGACCTCCTTCGCAACGAGTTCCTGTCTGCTCCGACGCACCGGACGGTGTTGAGATTCCACATGGTCGCAACTTCGCCGACGCGGAGCGAGTCAGCAAACGAGGTAGCCGCAGACGGCATCGGCGCGATCCCGGTGCAGATCAGTCGCGCACCGGCCCGCGCGGCCGAACCGAGCGCGCTCGCACCGCGCGGCGCCGCCGCCGGGTGGACATCGCGCTCGCATCGGTCATGCGGGACGCCATGCTGCGGCGCTCCGAGGCCGTCGAACTTCAGGTGGAATGTCGAGTTCCGTCCCGACCGGTTCGCCCCCGTCACCATCCGCCGCTCGAAGGGCGACCAGGAGGCGACCGGCGCCACCCCTGTACATCGGGAGGGCCGCGGCGGCGGACCTGCAAGCGATCCATGGGCCGGACGGCTCTCCGGAAACACGGGTCTTCGGACTCCACTCCGGCCGCGCGGTGTCGAACCGAATTGCTCTGGCCCCGAAGGCTGCGGGGTTGGTCGGCGGCGCGCAGGTTCACACCTTCGCGCAGAGCGCTGCCTTTTCGGGACACTCGCCAAGGGTGGGGATGGCCCGTGATCTGGTGGCCTCAGGCGAGGGACTCGCCGCCGTCCAGGTTGCCGGACGCTGGACCTTTGCCCAGATGCCGGCCCACTACGCCCGTGGCGAACTGGCCTCGAAGGGAGCCGTGGCCCGGCTCCACCGGGAGGACTGGGCCCAGAACACGCTCCACGGCGGCGGCCGCACGGTGGGAAGCCTCGCGACTGTTCTCAATGCGCGCGCTGCTCCCCGCAAGGAGGATGTGTACCACGCCTGGACAGGCGGCAACACAGGCCAAGGAGGAGCGATTGCCTATTGGTCCGGGGCTCGGGTGGTCCCATATCGCCATTCGGTTCCAGCCCCGCGAAGAACAGATTGAGTGACGGGCACACCCAATCGAGGAGGCAGGATGGCCCACAGACAGCACGAGAGCTGCGAGCGTGCGGGACGAGTCGAGGAGTGGCGGCGAGCTTGGTTCGATGGCTGGACAGAGGGAGTGATCTGGACGCTGGCCAAGACCGTATGTGTCCTTCGCGAGGCCGGTCACCCGGAGGCAGTCTGTTGGAGTGTCATCCAGCATGTCTCATCGGACCCGTCAAACCGGATGTCGAAGCCGGGATATGACCCCCGAATCCTGGACATGCCACGTTGGTGAAGTTTGACCTCTGGAAGGGTGCTGCGCAGGGTAGACCTGGCAGACCGGAAGGAGGTTGTCATGGCAGCGAGTCGGAGGTACACGCCGAAGCTGAAGGCGCAGGTGGTGCTGGAGGTGCTGGCTGGGGACAAGACGCCCGGGCAGGTCGCGAAGGCGTACGGGGTGCACCCGAATTCGGTCGGGCTCTGGAAGCGGCGTTTCGTCGAGCGGGCTCCGGAGATCTTCGCGGATGAGACGACGGTCAACGAGTACGAGCGTCGCATCCGGTATCTCGAACAGCTGCTGGGCAGGAAGGAGGTCGAGATCGCGCTCCCAAGAATTTCTTGGGCGGGAGCGGCTGAGCGTGAAGGCGAGGGTGGCGCTGGTCTCGGGGGCGCGGGAGGCACACGGCCTGGCGGCGGCACTGCGGGCGGCCGGGCTGGCGCGCTCGACATGGTACTACCACACCCGGACCCGGGTGACCTACGCCGAGAAGTACGCGCACCTGGAGGCGCCGCTGAAGGCGGTCGCCGAGGCGCACCCGGAGTACGGGTACCGGCGGGCCACCGCGGAGCTCAGGGAGACGTACGGGCAGCGCGTGAACCGCAAGGTAGTGGAGCGGCTGCACCGGCTGTGGGATCTGCCGCTGCGGCGCACCTTGCGGCCGAAACCGAGTGCGATCCGGCGGGCGATCGACACCGCGGGCCCGCATGCAAACCTGTTGGCGACCCGCAGGAAGGCGGAGATCGGACCGCTCGAGGCCTTCTACACGGACTTCACTGAACTCCGCTTCGCTGGCGGGGCCCGGAAGGCATGGCTGATCCCGCTCCTCGATCACAGGACGAAGTACGTTGCCGGCTTCGCGGTCGGGAAACGGGCGAACTCCGAACTGGCGCTCACGGCGTGGAGTGCGGCACCGAAGGCTCTCACCCGCTTCCGCGACCCGCCCGGGGGCACGATCGTCCACCAGGACCAGGATTCCGTGTTCACCGGCTATGCCTGGACCGGCCAGCTGCTCTCGGCGGGCGTGCGGCTCTCCTACGCCCTTCGCGGGCCCGGAGACAACCCGGAGATGGAGAGCTTCTTCGGCCGCTTCAAAGTCGAGAACCGATCCCTGATCCTCGACGCCGAATCACTCACGGAACTCAACACAGTCGTCCGGGATCGGATCAGGTACTACAATCGGCTGCACCGTCACTCCTCTCTCGGAGACCGGCCACCCTTGGCTATCATTCAGGAACTCTACCGCGAGGGCTGAACAGCACAATCAACCCAGAGGTCAGGGGGTTGCCGCTCAAGAAGGGACCGGCGGGCACCATGACGCACGACTACAAGCGCCACGGGACCACGACGCTGGACATCGCCACCGGAGAGGTCATCCAACCAGTGTCTGCCCCGCCACCGGCACCAGGGAGCTTCTTCGCTTCCTGCGCACCGTCGAAGAACGATGCGACCCGGAGCTCGACCTGCACTTCATCCTCGACAACTACGCTACCCACAAGCATGCCCGAGTGAAGGACTGGCTGGACCGGCACCCCCGAGTCCACTTCCACTTCGTGCCCACCTCGTCCTCGTGGCTGAATCTCGTCGAGCGCTTCTTCTCCGAACTCACGCAGCGCC
>MKWU01004202.1_pt1 | contig 17443 bp, 14 predicted proteins | sample 809101 | NCBI WGS metagenome assembly MKWU01 (sample SAMN05860141, study PRJNA318959) | sponge metagenome | host: Aplysina aerophoba | place: Slovenia: Piran, Adriatic Sea, Gulf of Piran | collected 2013-05-07 | reverse complement strand
CGGCTCGGCGCTGTGGCAGTGGTTCCGCCACATCGTGCTTCCCGCCGTCACCCTCGGCACCTTCCTGATGGCGCTCGTCACCCGCCTCACCCGCACCGACATCCTGGACAACCTCGGGCGCCCATTCGTCGCCGTCGCCCGCGCCAAGGGATTGAGCCGTACGGGCGTCATCGTCCACCACGTTCTGCCGAACTCGCTGATCTCGGTGGTTACGTTCATCGGGCTCGAGGTCGGGACGCTGCTCGGCGGCGCCGTGGTGACGGAGACGGTATTCGCCTGGCCGGGCATGGGCAGGCTCCTGGTCGAGTCGATCCAGCGCCGCGACTATCCGGTCATCCAGGCCGGCGTCCTGCTCACCTCGTTCATCTTCGTCTTCGTGAACATCGTGATCGATCTCGTCTACGTCCGGCTCGATCCGCGCATTCGGCTGAGGTAGTCCATGGTCACCGGATGGATGCGCCTGTGGCGCGAGTTTCGCACCAGCCCGCCGGCACAGTTCGGTGCCGCGATGGTGGTGCTGCTGGTGATCTGCGTCGCCTTTGCGCCCTGGATCGCACCCCACGATCCCGAGGACTTCAACCTCCGCGATCGGAACAAGCCGCCGGCCTTTCTCGATGCCGGGAGCTGGACCTATCCCCTCGGCACCGACGCCCATGGCCGGGACGTGCTCAGTCGGATCATCCACGGCGCGCGCGTCTCCCTCGCCACCGCGACCGCCGGGGTCGCGATCGCGGTGGTGATCGGGGTGACGCTCGGCATGATCGCGGGCTTCTTCGGCGGCGCGTGGGATACGTTGATCATGCGCTTCGTCGACGTGCTGCTCTCGATACCGCTCATTCTGATGGCGCTGCTGGTGGTGGCGATCCTCGGGCCGAAAATCACGAACATCATCCTGGTGATGGGCGGAGTCGGCTGGATCTGGCACGCGCGCATCGTGCGCGGCAACGCGCTGCGGATTCGCGAGGAGCAGTATGTTCTCGCCGCGGTCAACGTCGGCACCACGCGAGTCGGCATCATGTGGCGTCACGTGCTTCCGAATCTTCTCGCACCCGTGCTGGTCACGGCCACGATGCAGATCGGCTACATGGTGATCCTCGAGAGCGGACTGAGCTTCTTCGGCATCACCGGCACGACGCTGTCATGGGGCTGGGACATCTCCGCCGGGCGCAAGTACCTGGCGAGCGCCTGGTGGATCGCGTCGTTCCCCGGCTTCGCCATCTTCTTCACGGTGCTCAGCTTCAACCTGCTCGGCGACTTCCTTCGCGACGTCGTGGACCCTCACGGCAGGCACGTGAGCGCGGGTTGAGCCCGGACGCGCAATTTGGGCGCGTCAGCCGAACCGCGTGGTCCGATAGGGGGCTGTCGTGCCTGTCCTCGGCTTGCTTGAATCGAGCGCCGCTGCGTGCGAGCTGCCGAGACCCGCTCGAGAAGATGACGCTCGCAAGCGGGAGGGCTCCGGCCCGAGCGATGTAATGCGGGGTATTCGGTGGCGGCCCGTCCCGCAGGACACCCGCGATACCTCGCGGGTGTCCTGCCCGAGGGCCGCCACGCGGTCTGACCGACGCCTCCTCAGGCGCTCAAGAACTCCGTCCAGCGCTTGACGAGGTAGTCGTTCTCGTCCATCAGCGAGTTCCACACCGCGATGTTGCTGAAGCGGTTCCAGTACGAGCCGCCGTCGCGGACCTCGCCCTTCTCGACGATGATGGTGCCGAACGGATCGGGCAGCTCCTTCGCCGCGGGCTTCCCTTCGTACCAGAAGTCCCACTCCTCGGGCTCGAGATGCTTCTTCACGTTCTCCGGCACCGACATGTAGTACCCCTGCCGCGCCACGAACGCGCCGCCCCAGCCGTCGAGCCACCAGTTGATGTACTCGTAGGCCTGGTCGAGCGCCTTGCCGGTGACCTTCGCCGAGATCGAGCAGCCGCCGTGCCAGCCCCGCATCCCCTCCTTCGGGAACGCGTAGACGCACGGGACGCCCTCGGCCTTGATCGCGGTAACCGCCGGCGACCACATGCTCTCGATCACCACCTCGCCACTCACCATCAGGTTCACGGACTGCCCGAACGTCTCCCAGAACGCCCGGAAGTGCCCCTCCTCCTTCTTGACGATGAGGAAGTCGATGAGGAAGTCGATCTCCTCCCGGGTCATGTTGCCCTTGTCCTTGAACTTGAACAGTCCGAGCCCCTCGATGCCGAGCGCCGCGTCCATGACCCCGATCTGTGGGACGTTGAGCAGCGCCACCGCGCCCTTGAAGTCCTCGCTGAACAGCTCGGCCCAGCTCTCGATCTTGCGGCCGGTGTCGTCGGGGTTGTATCCCATCGAGTCGGCGTTGTGCCAGCCCGGCACCATGGTGATGTAGCGCGACGGCCCATCGACGTACTTGCCGTTCTCGTCGACCCAGAGATGGCGGAAAGGCGCGTCGCCCTGCCCCGGGTTGGACTCCGGCGTCAGCCGCCCGGTCTTGGAGAGATCGGTGACCTTGTCCCAGTCGCGGATGCGCTGGGTATCGATGGGCTGCCACACCCCGGACGGCCACATCACGTCCATGTCGTTGTAGTAGCCCTCGGCGACCTCGTACTGGTCGTTCTGGTTCAGCATCTTGCCGAACATCGCGCCGTAACCGAGCGCCTGGCCGCGGACCGTGAATCCCAGATCCTGGGACGCCTGGCTCTGAATCTCGTTGATGATGCTCACCCCCAGGCCGATGGACCGGATCGGGTCCTCGGCGCGCACGATCGCGGGAAACGCGGTGATCGCCGCGCCCGCCGCCGCGACCTTGGCGGAGGTCCCCAGGAACTCGCGCCGGTCGATGCGCTTCGATTGCCTTCGGCGGGGTTTATGCTCATGCTTGGTTTTCATTGTGTCGCTCCTCTCACTTGAGAACCGCCGGCAGGCGGCTATGCTCGGCTGGACGAAGTGCCGCGCCGCCGGCGTTGCGCCGGTCGCGCCGGCCGTCTCGGTCGAACGGTCCGGGAACCTTAGCGCAACGTCACGGGATATGGAATTGCGGTCCGAACGCCGGAGGCACCGGTGGATCGGCCCACCGATTCGGGGCTGAATTCAAGCAATGAGCGTGCTCATCAAGAACGGAAGAATCGTCACCGCGGTCGACGACTACCACGCCGACCTCTACATCGGCGACGAGACCGTCACGCTGATCGGCCGGGACCTGGTCATCGACGCCGACACCGTCATCGACGCGTCGGGACGGCTCGTCATCCCGGGCGGTATCGACCCGCACACCCACATCGAGATGCCGTTCGGCGGCACCGTGACCTCGGACAACTTCGAGACCGGCACCCGCGCCGCCGCCTGGGGCGGGACGACATGCGTCGTGGACTTCGCGATCCAGCCCAAGGGCACGTCCACCCTCGACGCGCTCGACACCTGGCACGCGAAGGCGGCCGGCAGGACCGCCATCGACTACGCCTTCCACATGATCATCACCGACCTCCCGGCGTCCCGGGTCCCGGAGATGCGCCGCCTCGCCGACGAAGGGGTGACGAGCTACAAGATGTTCATGGCCTACCCGGGCGTGATGCTGGCCGACGACGCGACCATCTTCCGGGCGATGCGCAAGGCCGCGGAGGACGGCACCCTGGTGTGCATGCACGCCGAAAACGGCGTCGTCATCGACGAACTGGTGCGCATCGCCCTGGAGCAGGGGGAAATCAGCCCCAAGCACCATGCCCTGACCCGACCCACCCGCCTGGAGGCGGAAGGGGTGCATCGGGCGCTGGCGATTGCGGAAGTGGCCAGGGCCCCAATCCACATCGTTCATCTGAGCTGCTACGACGCGCTGCACGAGCTGCGCCTCGCTCAGGCGCGCGGCGTCATGGCGCATGCCGAGACCTGCCCTCAGTACCTGCTGCTCGACGTGAGCGCCTACGACGCTCCGGGGTTCGACGGCGCGAAATACGTGCTGACCCCGCCGCTGCGCGAGGCCTGGAACCAGAAGGAGCTGTGGCGCGGCCTTCGCCACGGCGCGCTCGACGTCATCTCCACCGACCACTGCCCGTTCTGCATGAAGGAGCAGAAGGAGCTCGGCCGGGACGATTTCAGCAAGATCCCCAACGGGGGCCCCGGGATCGAGAACCGCATGAGCCTCATCTATCACCACGGCGTGAGCGGAGGCCGAATCAACCTGAACCGGTTCGTGGAGCTGACCTCGACCGCGTCGGCGAAGATCTTCGGACTGTTCCCGAAGAAGGGCACCATCGCGGTGGGGAGCGACGCCGACATCGTCATCTTCGACCCGGACCGCGAGGAGACCATCAGCGTCCACAACCCGAGGACGCATCACATGAACATCGACTACTCCGCCTACGAGGGATTCAGGGTCAAGGGGTACACCGAGACGGTGCTGTCCCGGGGCAAGGTGGTGATCGACCGCGGGGAGTACGTCGGCCGCGCGGGAGACGGTGCCTTCGTGAGGAGAGGTCCGTACGGGGGGGCGCACGCATGAGCGGAAACGGCAGTGGCGGCGGGAGGACGGACGAGACCCCGCTCTACACCATCGAGTGGCCCACGGCGGACGCGCACGCGACGAAGAGCGTCTCCGGGGTCCTGGCCGAGAGAAACGTCCACGGACAGATCGTTCTTCACTTCTACAACGAGGTGCGCGAGCTCGAGCCCCGCATCCAGTACATGGAGGACGGATCGCGCGCCGACCCTCCCCGTGCCCTGACCTACGTGCGCGAGATCACCGACTCGATCCTGTTGTCCGGCGCGACCGCCCGCAGGCTTCGCGACGTTCTCGACGATCTCCTGTCGGGGATGCAGGGCGATCGGTCGTCGGACTCCTGATTCGCCGCGCTGCCGCCGCGGCGGCAGTGCCACTCAAGCCGTGCGGGCCTCCGGACGGATGATCTTCAACAGCCAGAAGATCACGCAGAAGAGCGCGGTCAGCACCACCAGGGCCACCACCGCGCCGAGCCGCTTCCCGAACTCGCCATCCACGAGGTGGCCCTCTCCCAGCAGGTACACGCAGAGAATCTGAAGCGCCTGCAGGGTGGCCCCGCCGCTCAGGAGGATGGCGGTGAAGGTGGAGCCGCGCAGCGAACTCAGCACCATCACGTCGACGCTGTGCTGGCGCCCGATGTGCAGCCGGTAGGCGTGCCAGTGGAATACGCAGAATCCGACGATGCCGACGATCAGCGCGACCCAGAAGATGACGTTGCTGAAGCTGATCCCGTTGAGCACGAGGACGAAGAGCTGCTCGAACGGCGCGTAGTAGTACAGGAAGATCAGCACGATGACGTACAGGATGAAGCCGACCAGGGTCCAGAACCACTGCCATCCAGTCATGTCGATCTCCGAACTCCCCGTACCGCCAGGGGGCCTGCACTGAATCCGACGCTCCGAGACTGCGCCGTCGCTTCTTCGCGAGGCGGAGCGGATGCCACGGGTGGCCTCGCGCTCACCGCTTCCTTGTACCCGATCGATGTATTGCCATCAATCGAGCCGGCTATCCGCCTCCCGGGACCGCGACGATCAGGAAAATCGCGTAGAGGACCACGAACAGCGCGTCCTTGATGGCCGGCACCGCGTGCCCGCGAGGGTCCCTCAGCACCAGCAGGGAGATGATCTCGAGGACGAAGAACGCCAGCGCAAGGAAGAACACGGGCCAGATGGTGCTCCACCAGGAGGGATCGGCCGGCGCCTCGATCTCCTGAACCCACCGCCACAGCACCAGCAGCAGCGGCAGGAGCGTGAGGTACCCGAAGCCCACCAGGAACCGGCCTCGCATCGAGGTTCGGTCGAGGCACCAGAACACGAGGAAGAACGCGGCGATGTGAACCATGTCCCAGAAGAATCCGCCGTAGGCGTCGCGGGCCTCGAGCTGCTTCAGGTTGAGGAATCCGAGCACGAGGGTGATCAGGATCAGGTCGCACAGCAGCCACTCGCGGAACCCTTCGGTGCCGGTCTTCGGTGTCCAGCTTCGGGTGGCCTTGTCGAACAGCAGTACGATGGCAACCGCGATGGAGGCCGGATAGAGCGCGTGCACCATCAGATCGGCGCGGGCCGCGGGATCGAGATGGACCCACCCGAGCACCAGGATTCCGAGCGCAAGCAGCAGCAGGCCGACGAGCCTCGAACCCGCCGGGTCCCGCACCGTCTCCGCCTGAACGGTCCCGCTCTCGCCGGCCGGGGCCGACGCACCCGACACCGGCAGGCGCGCGAGCAGGAACGCCACCAGAAACAGCAACGCGAGAGCCGCGACCGCGAGCATCACGCCCAGGAACAGGTCCGAGCGCGTCTCCGCCCGCCAGCCCTCGCTCGCCGCGCCGCCGGAGGTGATCTCGACCGCGGAGGTGATGGCGAGAATCACGAGCACCAGCACCAGCACGATTGCGAGCAGAATCTCGTACCAGCGCGGGACCTTGCGGGCCGCCGCCTCTCCCGGTGAGGGCCGCCGGGCGCGGCCGAGGCGCACCGCCGCCACGACCACCAGCACCGCGGCAACCACCGCCAGCACCACCAGCGCGACGATACTCATTGTGCTCAACGCCGTTCCCCCGGATTCCGGCATCGATTCTATCGCCGGTAATGGCGGTATTGCCGGATCCGATGAATTTCGCGCGACCACGGTCCCGGCAAGCGGAACACCGCCCGACGCGAAACCGCCGCTTGCGCGACCCCGCGGGTTCCGCCGCGTCAGCCGGAGCCGGAATGCGTGGGCCGGGGCGTCAGCATCCGGCGGATCTCGTCCTCGGAGATGTCGATGACGTCATCGGCGAGCTGCGCGACCTCGCGCGAGACGCTGCTGCGCTTCGGCGTGGCGACCAGCACCCGGGTGCCGAAGTCCTGCGATGCGCGCACGACCTCGGCGAAGTCGCGGTCGCCGGCCACGAGCACCATCGTCGCGCAGACCGACCGGCCGGCGAGCCGCACCATGTCGAGCGCAATCAGGGTGTCCACGCCCTTCTGCTGGCGATTGGACCGGAACGTCCAGTGCCGGTCGAACTCGGTCAGCAGCTCCTCCGGCTCGAGCCCCAGGCCGGCGGCCGTCGACTCCAGGGCGCGCCGGATCGGCTGCTCCAGCGGAGACGGTCCTTCCGCAATGTGTCCCAGGCGGAGCTGCAGGCCGGGGGTGAGCGCGATTGCGTCGAAGAAGGAACGCTGCCCGCCGTAGTTGTGGTGCGAGGGGTCGAAGGCGCTGTCGTACCAGTAGGTCCGCAGGAACGTCTGATCCAGCGCTTCCTGGCGCGAGAGGTAACGGCACCAGCTCACCACCGCCTGCGCATCGGGGCGAACCCCCTTCGGCGACTGTCCGATCGCCTTGGCGCCTTCGGATCGCAGGAAGCTCGCGTCGATGAAACCAGCGTACGTGTCCGACATGAAGAGATCCGGTGAAAAGGAACGGGGCCTGACGAGGGCCGAGACAAATGGTCGATTGGGAGCAAGTGTGCGGAGCTTGAACCGGGTCAGTGTAGCAGCCGGCCGGTCTCGCGCAACGTCGCCGGCGGGGCGCGCAGCCGGTCCGAATGCCGACTTCCGACGCGAGCGGTCCTCCCGCGTCCGCGCCGACAACGCATCGCCGGCGCGGACCCGGACGCCGTTCCCTCACTCCCGCGGGCGCTCGCCGTAGTCCTGCCAGGGCGCGTCGCGCTCCCGGATGACCTCGCGAAAGCCCTTCTCGGCGAAGGACTCGGCCCATCGGTACGCCTCTTCGGTGTGGCGGGTGATGCCGTCGAACAGGGTGCCGATGAGCTGCGTGGTGCGCAGCCCCATGTTCTCGAAGGCCTGGTTGATCAGCAGCTTGTTGAGCGCGAGCTGGTTGGCGGGGATGTGCCGGAAGCGCCGCGCGTCGGCTTCGACCAGCGCGGCCAGCTCCTGCGGCGGGGCGGCGTGGGCGACGAGCCCGATCCCGGACGCGGTGGCGGCGTCGATCGCCCGGCCGGTCAGGAGGAACTGCTTGGCATGCTCCAGCCCGAGCCTGTACACCCAGAGCATCGTCGTCGGGGTGCCGTAGATGCGGCTCGGGGCGTAGCCGATGTACGCGTCGCTCGCCATGTACAACTGATCGCAGCACAGCGCCAGGTCGGTCGCTCCCCCGATCGCCCAGCCCCTGATCTCGCCCAGCACCGGCTTCGGGCACTCCCAGATCCGCATGAAGCGCCTGACGTTGTTGCCCATGAAGGCGAGGTCCTCGACCGGGTCCCAGGCGCCTTCGCGGGTCCCGATGTCGGGCGCGCCCCAGGGAATGTCCCACTCGCCGCCGTCCGTCAGGTCGTAGCCGGCCGTGAAGGTGTCGCCGACGCCGCGCAGCACCACGGCGGCAACCTCCTTCGAGCGGCTCGCGGCGTCGATCCCCTCCGCGATGCCGCGCACGACACCTTCGGTCAGCGTGTTCTTCTTCTCGGGACGGTTGATCGCGACGATCGCGATCCCGTCGGCTTCCTCGTAGAGCACCTCGTCCGTCATGACCGTCTTTCTCCTGCGAAGATTCCGTTGCTTCGATGCGGATTCAGCCGCCATGTCTCACCAGTATCCGGCTGACGACGCGGTTCCGGCCACGCGCCGGTGGCTTCGGTCCGCGGACGCGTGAGAAGTGGGGGCCCAGGTTCGTCCCCATCGGAAACCCGTCGCCCCGCATTTCTCCCCGGCTCGCGGCCGCCGGTACGGAGTCGGTCCAGGCTCCCGCATGTCTCGCACGCTCGGTGGGCGTCGGCTGCGCCGTGGCGCGCCTGCCCGAGCGTCCGCATCGATGTTGACCGGCTCGCGACGCCCGGCGTACAACCATCGTGAAACGCGACGCCGAGCGCCTCGCCACCACCGAACGGGAGGCGTGGCCGCACCGCGGCATTGTGCACCGGCGCCGCCTCCCCGCGACACAAGGAGCGATCGATGATCCGATATTCTTTGTGGCCGCACGGCGCCACGGCGATCGTCGCGGCGGCCCTGGCCGTGACCCTGGCCGCCGGTTCGGCCCGGGCCGAGCCGGTCGTCCTCACCATCGTGCACGTCAACGACCTCGACCGCCTCGACGGCTCGGGCGACCGGGGCGGCGTCGCCCGCCTCGCGGCGGTGGTAAACGAGGTCCGCGCGAGCGCTCCCCACGTGCTGGTCACCCACGGCGGCGACGCGATCTCCCCGTCGCTCCTGTCGTCGTTCGACCGGGGCGCGCACATGATCGACCTCTTCAACCAGGTCGGATTCGACGCCATGGTGCTCGGCAACCACGAGTTCGACTTCACGCCGGCGGTGACCGCCGAGCGCATCGCCGAGGCCGGATTCCCGATCCTCTCGAGCAACGCGGTCGAGCCCGACGGCACGCTGATCGACGGCGTCACCGAGAACCTCCTGGTCGACGTCGGACCCTTCAAGGTCGGCGTGCTCGGCCTGACGACGGTGACGACCCCGATGGTGTCATCGCCCGACCCGGTGACCTTCCGTCCCGTCACCGAGGTCGCGGTGGAGCAGGCGACGAAGCTGCGCGCCGCCGGCGTCGACCTCGTCGTCGCCCTCGCGCACACCGGCCACGACGAAGACGAGGCGCTGATGCGCCGCGGCGTGGTGGACCTGCTGCTGTCGGGCCACGACCACGACATGAAGGTCGAAATCGGCGACGGCGCGGCGTTCGTGGAAAGCGGAGCGCAGGCGGAGTTCGTGACCATCGTGGAGGTCGCGATGGACATGGCCGAGGGCCGCAACGGCCCGCGCTTCGTCTGGGAGCCGTCGGTTCGCATCGTCAACACCGTGTCCGTGGCTCCCGATCCCCGGCTTCAGGCTTCAGTCGATGCATATCTCGGGGGACTGGAGCAGGAGCTCGGCGTCGAGATCGGCTCGACCGCGGTCGAGCTCGACAGCCGGCGCAGCGTGGTACGCAGCCGCGAGAGCGCCATCGCCAACCTGTTCGCCGACGCCATGCGCGCCGCGACCGGCGCCGACATCGCGCTGACCAACGGCGGCGGCATCCGGGCCGACAAGGTCTACCCGCCGGGAGCGACCCTGCTCAGGCGTGACATCCAGTCCGAGCTGCCCTTCGGCAACAAGACGATCCTGCTGGAGGTGACCGGCGCCGACCTGCTTGCGGCGCTGGAGAACGGGGTCAGCGGCGTGGAGGTGGGCGCGGGCCGGTTTCCCCACGTGTCCGGCATGGCGTTCCGATTCGACGCCTCGAAGCTGCCGGGAAGCCGCGTCGACGCGGTGACGGTGGGCGGCGCACCCCTCGATCGCGCACGCACCTACCGGCTTGCGACCAACGACTTCCTCGGCCGCGGCGGCGACGGCTACGACATGTTCGCCGGCGCGCCGCGTCTGATCGACGCCGCCTCCGGCAAGCTCATGGCAACGCAGGTCATCGACGCAATTGCCGCCGCCGGCGAGGTCGCGCCGCGGGTCGAAGGCCGGATCGTGCGGGTCGACTGACGGGCCGTACCCCCGGGACGCGAGGAAGACCTTGTCGCGATCGCGTCCAGCCGGTACCCGTCGCCAACTCCCCGGCGCGAAAGTGGAGCCGGCGACATGGGGCACGATCATCGTTTCCGCCGGAAATCACCCACGCAAATTCAAGCAGTTCAATCAATTGACTCGTTGACACAAATTTTGACATCACCCATCCTGTCGTCAGATGCTCGACCCTTCGGGGCGAGGTACCCGCCCATGTTCCAGTCCGGACCGTCGCAGCGATTCGAGCATCGATGCCGGTTGATCGAGCCGAACCCACCCGGACGACTCACGAAGAAGAACTGGCTCGCCGGTTCGAGCCCCTCGCACGAACGACCCCCAGCCGGGCGTCGTAACGACAGTGACGACCGTAGGCACGGCTCGTCGCGCGAACCGAGCGCGGTGACGGCCGAAGGGTGGCCGGCCACGCTCGGACTCCAAACCCGCCAATCAATTCTTGCCCTGGAGCGCTGACGTTCACCGTCAGCCCTGCGGACAGGAGATCCCGCATGAACATCGTAATGGTCGTTTCCATGGTGCTCTGCGCCGCCATCGGGCTGTGGGGGGTCATCGACCCCGACGCCATGACCGCGGCCGCGCAGGCCCTGGTCAACTACTCCCTGACCGCGCTCGACTGGTTCTTCCTGCTGCTGTGCACGTTCTTCGTCGTGTTCATGGTGGCCATCGGGTTCTCCAAGTACGGCAAGATCAAGCTCGGGGGCGACGACGAGGTGCCGGAGTTCGGCACTGCCTCGTGGGTCGCGATGCTGTTTGCGGCGGGCATGGGCTCCGGGCTTCTGTTCTGGGGCGTCGCCGAGCCCATCTACCACTTCACCTCTCCGCCCGGCTTGGCGGGAGAGACGCCGGAGGCTGCGCGTCAGGCGTTCGTCATCACGAACTTCCACTGGGGGTTCCACGCCTGGTCGATCTACGGGTGCTGCGCGCTCGTGATCGCCTACGGCACGTTCAGGCTGGGCCTGCCCTCGATGATCTCGACCCCGATCCTCGTCGGGCTCAAGAACATCTTCACGCCCCGGGCGCTCAAGGGGATCGGATCGACCGCGGACGTTCTCGCCGTGGTCGCGGTGATCTTCGGGCTCGCCGGCTCGCTCGCGATGGGCACCCTGATGGTGCGCTCGGGGATGCACTCGGTGTTCGGCACCGACAGCGGCTCGAACACCATCAGCTTCATGATTCTCGCCGCCCTGACGGTGTGCTTCCTGCTGTCCGCGTCCACCGGCGTCGACAAGGGCATCAAGATCCTGAGCAACATCAACATGATCGTCGCGATCATCATTCTGCTGGTGGTGCTGTTCGGAGGACCGACGGCCTACCTCTTCCAGGTCTTCGTGAACTCGATCGGCGACTACCTGATCCAGTTCATTCCCCTCTCGTTCAAGATCTACAGCTTCCAGCCTCCGGCATCCTGGAACTGGTTCCACGGCTGGACGCTGACGTACCTCATCTGGTGGCTCGCGTGGGGGCCCTTCGTCGGCATCTTCATCGCCCGCATCAGCCGGGGCCGCACCATTCGCGAGTTCGTGATCTTCGTCGTCGGGGTCCCCACCATCGTCTCGATGCTGTGGTTCGCGGCGTTCGGCGGCGCCGCCATTCACATCGAGCTCTTCGGTGGCGGCGGCCTGTCGGAGAAGGTGTTCTCGGACGTCTCCGCCGCGCTGTTCGCCTTCTTCGAGTACTTCCCCGCCACCGACGTGCTGAACTTCCTGACCGTGTGCCTGATCTTCATCTTCCTGGTGACCAGCGCCGACTCGGGAACGTTCGTCATCAGCATGATGACGAGCAACGGCAACCTGAATCCGGCGGTGCGGGTAAAGCTGACCTGGGGCCTGATCATCACCGCGATCACGGTGGGCACCCTGGCCACCGGCAGCGTTTCCGTCGCCAAGGCGATGGCGATCACCGGCGCCATTCCCTTCACCATCATCGTCATTCTGCAGATGGCGGGATTCGTCCGAATGATCCGGGAGGATCCGCAGGTGAAGACACCCCGAACCGTCGTTCGCAGCGCGGACGGCACATCCCCGGAAAGCACCGCCGCGTGAGGAGGCCTGCCATGTCGAACAAAACGCTCGCTTGCATGAGCGCCGTCGTGCTCGGCGCCTTCCTCGCCGGCTGCGCGGAACAACCCCACACCCTGCGGGTCGGCGCCAAGCCCTTCTCCGAGAGCATGATCCTCGCCGAGATGATCGCGCAGCTCGCGGAGAACGAGGGCATCGCGGTCGAACGCCACATTCCGTTCGGCGCCACCGCCCAGATCATGGAGGCCACCAAGCAGGGGGTGATCGACGTCTATCCCGAGTACAACGGCACCGGGCTGATCTTCCTCGGCCAGGCGCCGACCAGCGACGGAGAGAAGTCGACGGAGATCGTGCAGCGCCTGTTCAATCCGCTCGGCCTCGAGATGTCGGGCAAGTTCGGATTCTCCAACGACTACGCCATCGCGATGACGAGCGAACGCGCACAGGAGCTCGGCGTCGACTCGATCGGAGGCCTGGCCGACCTCGGCCAGGCGCTCACCTTCGCGGTCGACGAGGACTTCACGAAACGGCCCGCCGACGGCCTGCCGCAGATGCTGCGTCGATACGGCATCACCGGAGTCACCACCCTGGCGTTTCCGCTGGGAACGGAGGGCAGGGACCGGATCGTCTCGGCGCTGCTCGACGGCTCGGCCGATGTCGCCGAGCTCTACGTCACCGACGGCCAGATCGCGGAGTACGACCTCGTCGTCCTGGAAGACGATCTGAAGTTCTTCCCGGTGTACGAGGTGGCGCCGCTGGTACGCTCGGAGGCGTTGAATGCGTTGCCGGGTCTCTCGGGTGTGCTCGCGAAGCTCGCCGGCGCCATCACCGCGGCGGACATGCAGCGGATGAACAAGTCCGTCGACCTGGACGCCCAGACGCCGGCGAGCGTCGCCTCGGCGTTCCTCGCCGGCAAGGGCCTGCTGCCGGAGGGCGCGGCCTCGGCGGGCGTGGAAACGCTGCTGGTGGCCGGCGACCCCAGCCTCGGCCGCGGCAGCGAGACCGCGCGAGCGTTGCGGGCCATCCGCGCCGGATTTTCGGGGCGGGATCTGGATATCCTCAATACGCCGGACCCCATCGCCGCTCTCGCGAGCGGCGAGGCCCGGGTTGCGATCGCCGGCACGGAGGCGTTCTACACCCTCGGCGATTCCGGGCCGGTGGCCAAGGGCGACGCGCAGGCGTTCGCGGTGCTCGGCTACCGCAGCGCACACCTCTTCGCGCGCAGCGTGGGCGCTACCAGCGAATTGCTCGGCATGAAGAAGATAGTCACGGGCGAACCCGGAAGCGGTTCGGCCATCGTCCTCGAGATGCTCCTCGGCTCGCTGGGACTCGCCGACTCGGTGGAGGTCGTGCACGAGCAGACGAGCCTTGCCGACCAGGTTGCGGGCTTGCGCAACGGCGACCACGACGGCGTGTTCCGGATGGCGGCGCAGGGCGACCGCGCGGTCAAGTCCGCCATGGAGGGCGGTGGCGTGCATCTTGCGGCGCTCGACCAGTGGTCGGCGGAAGGTCACACCGCCCAGTTCAGCTTCATCCGGCCGACGACGATTCCCTCCGAGACCTATCCGTCCCAGTTCGTGCCGGTGGCGACCGTGAGCACCCAGTACGTGCTCGCCAGTCCCGTCCAGAAGCTGCAGGAGACGGGCGAGGTGGGGCCCGGCACCGCGGGCGTCGCCCATGTCGTGCCGGTCGGCGCCGACGCGGTGGAGGCGATCCGCGAGGCGCTGGGCACCGCCGACCCCATCGACCCCGCGGTGCCGATGCACGCGGCGCTGGCGCCATCGGTCGAGGTGGTCGACAAGTCCCTTCCGTTCAGCCTCGACGTCTCGATCATCAACATCGCGATGATCGCGTTCACGGTCTGGGTGCTCTACGTCTGCTTCCTGCCCAGCCCGCGACGTCTCACGATGCCGGATGACGACTAGACAGCGCGAAAATTTCACCGATTCGCGTCCGAAGCCGTGAATCAGCGAAATTTTCGCGCGAGCACACAGGAGAGTCGAGAATGACCAACTACCTGGCCGCGATCGATCTGGCCGATGACGAATCCCTGGCGAACATTCTCGCGACCACGGTGCGGATGGCCACCGGAATCGAAGGGTCCCGGATCTACCTGATGACCGTGGTCCCGGGCGTTCCAGCAGGGCTCGACGTTCGATACGCGGTGCGCGGCGAGATGCAGGGCTCGGCGGAATACCCGTTGCAGGAGTGGATGGACGAGGCGGCGAGACGTCTGGGCGAGATCGCGACGGAGCACATCCCCGTAGCGATGCGTGCCGGCGTCGTCGTACGCAACGGCACCGTTTACAAGGAGATCGTGGAAGCGGCCAGGGACCTGGACATCGGGCAGATCGTCATGGGCGCCCACCGCCCGTCCCTCGCCGACTTCCTGCTGGGCCCGAACTCGGCCCGGGTCGCACGCCACGCGGGCTGCACGGTGACGGTGGTCCGGGACTAGGGCGCGTTCACACTAACGCACCGCATCGACACTGTAGGTCGGCTTAGCGGAAGGCGTAAGACGACATAATGGCCCGAGTTGGGCGATGCGCCATGTCGGATTGCGCTGCGCTAATCCGACCTACGGTGAACTTCTGTCCGAGTACGGCGCCTGTTTCGTCCCGCTAGTGTGAACACGCCCCAGCCCGGTCGGAACCACTCGGCGCGTCCGTTCGGACACGCCGAGCACACGCTCATCCGGCAGCCACGCGGACGGGATGGGCGGCAATCCCTTCTGCATCGTCGCTTACGCGTCGCGTCTGCGTTCGAGTCCCAGCAGGCGATCGAGGGACCAGGCCCCCGGGCCGCATGCGACCAGGGCGAACAGCACCGCCGCCCACCACATGGCGGGATTCACCCAGTGGCTCCAGGTGGGGAACACCGCGAGCTGGATGAACAGCGTCATCCCCAGGAGCCCGAGCGCAGAGAGGCGACTGAGCAAACCGAGCACGAGCAGCACCGGCAACGCGACCTCCACCACGCCGGCCATGACCGCGAGCGCCTTGATCAGCGAGACGATCGCCGAGCCCTCGGTGTACTCCAGGGTCGCGGGGTCGCAGAGCTGCAGCGCGCCGGCCCGCGGCGGATCGGGGCAGAAGAACTCATAGAGGAACAGGTCGTACTTTTCCTTGTTGAACACCAGGAAGCCGTTCCACTTCGTCAGCCCGGACTCCCAGAACACCTTGGCGCCGGCGAGCCTGAGAGCCAGAAGGGCCAGCGGTTCCAGCAGCCCGCCGACGCCAACGACCACAGCGTGGTATGCCGATTTCATGATTCCGATACCCTCCACAAAGTGTTCGACGCCGGGACGCCGACATGCGCCGTTTCGACGCGGAGACCGGGCCGACGAACGGCTCCTCCCACCGGCCCTCAGCGCTCGAAGGACAGCATGCGATGGTGCAACAGCGACGCGAACGCCGCCACCAGATCGAACTCCGCGTCGAGGTCGAGCGCCGCGGCGGCCGCCTCTGCGCACGTCCGTCCCGCCGCGACGCCGGCGATGAATGCGTGCTCGGGGACGGCGAGGTCACGGTAGAGCATCTCCGCGCCGCTGCGCCAGACCAGCACCTGTTGAGGTGAATGCCGGATCTCGACCCGCGGCCCGGAACCGCCGTCGCGGAGCCGGATCCACGCGTCGAGCACGCGGTAGTCGAGCGATACCAGGCGCGCACGGGGCGAGAGCCGGCCGCGCAGGTTCATGAGCGCCTCGGCGTCGCCGGAGACGCCTTCGGCCGATGCGGGCGTCGGAGAGCCGGCCGAGTCCGACACGGACCGCTCCGCCGCGGTGGACCGACCGCTCGGATCCAACGGCGCGCGGGCGTCGTCGAGACCGTCGGCGGCCGGCGCGGAAACGTCGGAGCCGACGAGTTGCGACGCGGGCTGCGCGTTCGCCGCGATCCCGCCGCCCGAGCCCGGGAACACGCCGGAGTCACGGCGGTGAGGTGCGGCTTCGATGTCGTCATCCTCGGCGAAGTAGACCTCCGTCCAGGCGCGATCCAGCGCCGCGAACGACGCGAGCCAGTCGAGTCCGTGGGTGTCGCGCGTGTCCCGGACGTGTTGCGGAAACCCTTCTCCGTACTCGACGAGGCTCGCCGTGCCCGGAGGGTTCGCCTCGACGAAGGGGCGGGCCAGCCCCGGAAAGCGCTCCTCGCCGGTGAGCCGCTCGACCGACGGGTAGCTCGCCCGCAACGCGTCGATGCAGGCTCTGAGGAATCCGTTGCGATAGACGCGAAGGCGGGAAAGGTCGGCGTCCTTGGCGCAGAATTCGGACAGTGCGCCGACCGTACCGGTGCGCAGGTACCCGGAAAACGCGTTGGCGTACTCGTCAAGCAACGGCCGGCTCCGGGTGCGCCGGCCGGCGCGACAACGCCGCCGCGGCCAGACGCCGCTCTTCCATCAGCGTCTCGAACGGCGGCAGATTGCTGTCGCGCTCCAGCAACACCGGTCTGGGGCCGAGGTGCGCGAGCGCGACGTCCAGGAGGTTCCACACCGCTTCGCTTACCGGCGCAGCGTGCGAGTCGATCAACAGCGCTTCGCCGAGGTTTTCGTCGGCTTCGTAGCCGGCGATGTGGATCTCTTCAATCCTGTTGGCCGAAAGCGCCTCGATGTACCGCTCGGGGTCGATTCCGCAATTGCGGGCACTGAGGTAGACGTTGTTCACGTCGAGCAGAAGGCCACAGCCGGTACGTACGGCGACTTCGTTCAGGAAGTCCGGCTCGTCCATCTCGCTCGTGAACGGCAGGTAGTTGGTGGGGTTCTCGATCAGGATGCGGCGCCCGGCCGCCTCCTGATACCGGTCCACGCCGTCGACCAGCCGGCGCAGCGCGTCGGCGGTGCGCGGCAGCGGCAGGAGGTCCGCGAACCACACGCCGTTCGCGCTCGACCACACCGCATGCTCCGACACCAGGACGGGGTCGAACTCGTCCACCAGACGCCTGACCGCCGCCAGGTGCCCCGGCTCGGGAGGGGCCGGTCCGCCGAGCGACGCCCCCACACCGTGAAAGCTCACCGGGAAC
>MKWU01004200.1_pt1 | contig 17445 bp, 10 predicted proteins | sample 809101 | NCBI WGS metagenome assembly MKWU01 (sample SAMN05860141, study PRJNA318959) | sponge metagenome | host: Aplysina aerophoba | place: Slovenia: Piran, Adriatic Sea, Gulf of Piran | collected 2013-05-07 | reverse complement strand
AGTCACCTGGCGGTGGCGGATATCCACCGCGTCGCTGAATCATATCGGCTCGATTTAAAGCAGTGGCGTGGACATCCACTAAGATTTGTGTTTCTGTTGGATTCGGTGATGCGATTTCGCCTAATTGAAGGACTTCCGGTCCGCCATCGCCAGTCCTAATAATTGCTTTCACTGTCTCTCCTATAAACATTGCACCCCTCATGAAGATTAAGAATTTAATCCGGTAATTCTATGACGTGTGGCAACAAGTAGGTCAGTTCGTAGTAGTGCGATTTGCGGCGTACTCGACCCGGTGAATGCCACACGGCATTCATACCGTTGGTTCATGCGACGTGCATTCATCGCATGTCGCGTAGCCACAATTACCCAATTTATTTGTTAAACCTCATCTGGGGTGCTTAAAAGGAATTCCATAATTTTAACACATTTAGAAAGATTATACCAAGTTTAAACGCAGGTTTTAGATTTTCAATTCGTCAGTGACCTAAGACCTCTAAGAAAAAATAACAAAGTTACAACTTTTTAAGTTTGTCAACGTCTAAAAGAATTGGACCTGTAAAACAACAACAAACTATACAAGAAAAGGAAGAGGAAATGGGAAAAAGAAAAGTGAGAAGCCCCAAAAAAACCGAGAATCGCCGATTCAACCCGGTGAAAGCGAAGTTGGAATCTATAAACGAATGTTTTGACCAATTACGGCATGGGCTACCGGAAAATGAAGAAGAATATGTTGAAGGGGATAGGATTACACATTCTTATGTTAAAAGCTGCTACCTTATGATCATTCAACGCGCCGTGGACATCAACAATGTTATAATCGAATTTAGTGGAAAGACACCACCGCAGCAAAAGCACCACAGTTTTCGCGCCTTACATCAAAGTAGTGCTATTGACCGGGAAACCATGGATTTTTTTATGGAGGCTTTAGATTACTACGAGAAAATCGCGAATCCCTACCAAGAACTCGCGCCTTCAGAACTGTATGATGCCGCTCTCCAACTTTTGAAGTACGGTGAAGCCTACACCCGCCAACTCGAAAACTTTTTCGTGAGTCTCTCTCCCTGATAAGAAATGAAAGGTTCGGAAGCCCCCACACAGCGATTGCATCGGTGGACTTCCGAGAAGCAGAAAGTCAGGCACGGTTTATATTATAACCGTGCCTACTCTTGCCAACTATCTGCTGACTGAAGTCGGGGCTTGTAGCCACCTTTCCTCAGTTGTTTGTGTTTCTCGCTTCACAAAGATCGGCAATCCGAGGCTCTCCACGAGTGCCTACAGCAGACGTATGGTTTGATTGTTTACAAAGCCTACAATGCCTTAGTTAAACTCAACAACACCGCCTGTCCCTTTAAGTACAATATCCGGTTTAAGCAAAATTCGTTGTTCCGGCTCCAACTTTAACCCCGTTGGATGGAGAATATAAGCGATTCTGAGCGGGAGATATTTACCTAAATCGGCAAGTCTATCCATATCGCTCTTGAATATTTGCTGTTCGCTCTGCTGGGTTTGATAGGCATACCAATACTTGAGATATGATCGGATACGGTTGTTAAAAATGATCTCCCCAGAGTTTGCATCAATCACTTTGATGCGGATACGACCAATAGCAGTAAGGCGAGTGCGAATATAGGTGGATGTACCGGAAATTCCGCCTTGTCTCCCCTGTTTCATAAGATGTTGGTCGTAGTCCTGCGAAGTTAACTTCGGTTTTTCCACCCTTCCGATGATGACCATATCCGTACCGAGTCCCTGTCCGAGTTTCGCTGCCAAAGCAGGATCTGCGTAGATTTGGTCCAGCGTTAAGCCTAACTCTGCGAGTTTATCTGCAACCGGTTGAACTTTTTTTGAGATGTCATAAGACCACTCTGCCTCTTTGAATATCAACTCCAGACGGGTTGCGAGGTTCACGCTAATTCGCCCAGCTAACTTGTTGATGTCTTCTGTCGATCCTGTTTCAGCAAAGAACGGGACAATTGTAATGTGCTTTGCATCACTAATTGGGGGTGGGGTATCAATGTCAACTTCACCCGGCTCACCAGAGCAGCCCGCCATTGCAATGCAGAGAAGCGGTATGAATAGAAGTGTAAAGAAACGTATCACTTAAGTGTGCCTCCTATAATTTTGGGCGTAACTTAAAAGCCAAATTTTTGTAGATTGGGTCAGAAATTCTGTTTCTCATCCCAACCTATAACTCGCGAGACTTCTGATGCGATTGCGTCCACTTAAAAATCTCGTCGGCATATCTGATGTCTTGAGCTCAAGGGGATTCCGGTTTCCTGACGATCAGGCTTATAAACCGGCTTCACTTTGGGCGAGATTGAACGATCGCGCCCACATATTGGAACCCGAACTGTGCTATCAAGGCACAATTCGCCTGTGCCCTACATTTTACAACAGCATACCATAAATTACGGAAATAAGTCAAGCATTTATCCAATGGCTAACGCCCGAACTTCTCCAAATTCGTGATCAAGCTTGGTCCATGAATTGCCAGAATCTGTACTACGGTAGAGTTGTCCACTCACACTGCAAGCGATAAGAAGGTCATCAAACTGCGGGTTGTGAGCAAAACACCAGATTGTGCTATTCGCTGTTCTGCCGATATCGGCTCGGTTCCACGTCTTCCCAGCATCGAGCGTTGAGAAAATCCCGCCCTGATCGCCAGGAGGTCCATTTCCAGCACCGATAAAGACCCGCCCCGCGTTGCCATTGAGGAAAAACGCTGCTCGACAATAGGGCCATGGATAGTGTGCTTTGACATTCAATGGTGTCCACTGTTGTCCCATGTCTGTAGTTACACAGACATCATTGTTCGTCGCAGCAATGATAGTTTTGGGTGAACCAGGAACCACACAGAGTCCATGAATATCAAGACTACTGAGACCCTCACTGCGCTCAACCCATGTTTCACCGCCATCTGTACTGAGGCGCATCCCATCAATCTCAATCCCAGCATAGAGCATTTGCGAATCTTCGGGATCAATCACGAAGGTTGTGACACGCGGGATAATCGGGACACCTTCGCATTCTTGGGCGAGGTCAGCGTTGAGTTGCTTCCAGTTATCACCACCGTCAGTGGATTTGAAGAGCGCAGACGGACATGTCCCCGCGTAGAGTGTGTTCGGTGTTCTTGGATCAACAGTAATCGCCCAAACTTCCAATTCATCCATAGGACTTGAGAGACGATGCCATGATTCAGCAGCATTGTCTGATCGGAAGATACCTTTTTCGGTACCGGCATAGAGGATGTCTGAGTTACTTGGATTAACGGCTATCGCGCGAACGTCGGCTTCTGGAAAAAGTTCATTACTTGCCCTGCGCCATGTGTCTCCACTGTCAGTACTGCGCCAGACGCTTTGTCCAATGGTTCCAGCATAGAGTGTAGGTTGCATTTTTTAACTATGGCCTCCTGATCTGCCCTCCATTCCATTTCGGGCAGGTTTATAGTTAATGTGTGACTAAGTTATACATCCGTAAGGTCAAAAACATGAGCCTGCATTCTCACTGCGAAGCAGGTGCAGGCGGGTCTACGCAAAAGTACTTCAAAGAGTCAACCCACCTGACCGAACCGCAAGGAATAATCAAAAGTCGGTTAAGGATCCTGTACCAACAGGTCTCGAATCAAGTGAAACCTCATATATCACAGACTTCGGTGCTATTTCCGGTTCAAGAAGGAACGAGAATCGATACAAGCGGTTATCCTGTAGATTCTGTGTTATAAGATACATGGCTTGTGCTTCTCGATAAGGCCGTTCCGTCTTGCTGTCAGAGAGCATTAGCGTTACAGTGGGCGTTAACCCGACGAGGGGTTCAGCCGACTCAGCGATGATGTCCCAGTAACGCGGATGCACCGGATTAGGAATTGCAGCCGTGATAAAGGTGATATGCGCACCGCGAGTTGCACTATACTGGTATGTCGAGTTGTGTGCCTGAACATTGATTGATTCCATTTGCAAACTGGGAACAAGAAGGACCTCTCTGGCAGTATCCGCCAATACAACGGAGCCAGTATTACCAGCTGACAACTTTATCTCTTTGATATCAACAGTACCAGTGTTATGAAATTCAATTGCATGAACAGCGCTACTCGCTGGAGAACTACTTGAGAACCCAAGTGTTAACCCCTCAGCACCTCTAAAGCCGATATACTCCGCCGAAAAATTGCTCAACTGCCCCTGCTGCGTGCCGCTTGGATAGGAGTCATGCCAGCGACGAGGCGTGATAGAAAGTCTGATAGCACGATACTCAGATAAATAGTTAGCCAATTTCCATTCAATGAAGATGTCAGAAATTGTTTGGGTTATCCCTCGAGATGCAAGGGCATCTGAGATACCGGTGAGCGATGTGCCGCGATTTTGGACAATTTCGATAAGTGTCCCTATACCACCGTATTGCTCATGAAGATAGAGCATCCACAAGAAGGACGCACCGTAGTGTGGGAGCGAGTCTGCACCTCCCTCCGGCCACGTTACAAGCGAGATGGAGGGCATCTTTTCAAATGCCGCGACATGTTCCGCCACAGAATAACCGCAGAGAAATGAAGCATACACCGCACATCCCTCATCAACCCAAGTTACTTCCCTTGTATCCTGATGCCAATTGAGGAGGTGCTGAAATTCATGTGCCACAACATTGTGTGCTCTCTCACTGTTCGGATTGAGGGGTTGCGTATCAATATATAACATCTCCGCTTCGTTACTACGAATCGGAAACCCTCGGAAACCCGGATTTCGAAGTAAACCCCGATGCTGATCCGCCGGATTGAAAAAACCCGCTGTGTAACGGTCCGCGCCGCGTGCATCTTGAATATTAAGTAGGAGTAAGATAACCCTGCCGTTTCCATCAATATCCGGTGGGGCACCGAAGAGCTTCGTCAACGTCGAATAAATTCCCTGCTGTGGATTCGCTGGTGTAGCGGTGTCAAAAGCTCGGATCATTGCCTGAACGGTTCCGGCGGTAACCCGTGTGTTCCATTCAGATTCCTCAACAAAGACGTAGCAGAAACTACCCACACCACGTAGAACTGTGGAGACAGTGTACTGTTGCATGCTTCTAAAATCAGGGGCGAAGAAGGTTCGTTCCGTGCCAATGGGTAAAGCAGGCGCAGCCGGCAAGGCAGGCGCAGTCTGGTTTCCGGGTGGAAAAAGCTGCTGTGGAGCGTTTGTAGCGTCAGCTACACGTTGTGGATTTGACAGATACGGTGTTCCGCAGAGATATGCTGAACTGCTGTAGGGTAACCCCAAAAGCAGTAATAGTAATACAAAGAGCAGATATGAATATGAGATTCTAACAAGCTTTTGTATAGTCATCAGTTATCAGTTATCAGTTATCAGTCACAAGAGCATATTTTTTAACCCAAAGTCTCTTTTAACTGAAGACTGACAACTATCTCAGCGGGATTGAACGGCGTTAAGTCTCTGGCGCAGTTCATCGTTATTTGGTTCAAGTATGACGGCTTGCTCCAAAGTTTGCAGTGCCTTCTGTTTCAAGCCTTTTCCGAGATAAGCATCAGCAAGATGTAAGAGAATTACAGGAGTATCCGGCAGATAGTGGAGTGCCTGCTCCAAATTTTCTATAGCGGCATCAAGTTTGCCTTGCTTAAAGTAGATGAACCCCAAACTATCAAGGTATGCTCCAGATTTCGGTACGCTTTTGAGTGCACGACGAACCAAAGCTGCGGCTTCATCTAAATTGATGCCCTGCTCTGCATAAAGATATCCTAATGCGTTATACGCATCCGGTAATTCTTCATCATCAGATAACTCAATCGCCCTACGGAGATAAGTTTCTGCGCGTTTCACATCGTCTTGCATTTGATACGCCATCCCTATACCGGAAAGCGCAGGAACATATTTATCATCAATATCCAAAATATTCGTGAAAGTTTGTATGGCTTTTCGAGGCACATTGAATTTGAGGTAAATTTGCCCGAGAGTGTAACGTGCGTCTTGGATCCGTTGGGCTAATTCGACACGTTCACTGCTTCTGGTCCGGAAACCGGTGCGAGTCCGTTTTGCCTGTTCCTCCAGTAGAGTAATCATACGCATGATATGAAATTCAGACTGTTCAAAATCATTTTGTGCCTGATACGCGAGACTAATACCGTGATGTGCTTCAATTTCAGATTCACCGACATCACGCGTAGTGCGCTCCGTTGCCCTATTAGTCTCCGGCTGTCCTTCAAGTGGTGACAAAATAGAGAGAAAAGTCTTGATAGCTGCAGGATAGTCACCGGTTTGAAGGTAAAGTTGCCCAAGGCGGTTTCGAGCACTTTTCTGTTCGGGGCGAATAGTGACGACCCTTTCATAGGACTGCAAAGCTTCATCAAGCCGATTTTGAGTTTTATAGAGTTCAGCAAGTTCCCTATAATATCGGTCATCATAAGGAATAATACGTGTAAGTGCCTTGAAGGACGTAATGGCAAGCTCGGTATCGCCGAGATCACGCGCCATACTACCAAGGTAGAAGTGAGCCCTATCATGGTCCGGATCTATCTCGACCACGCGTTTTAGAACATCAAACATCTCCTTTTGTAGAGCATTCGGTATTTTACCATTTCTGTTCCGTTCCATATAATAAATGAATCGGTTTGTCACTATTTGGGCAAGTACCCATGTTGCCTTTACATTTTCAGGATTAAATTTAATGGCTGTTTTTGCGTCTTCTTCTGCCCCTTTGATATCCTGCAGTTTAGGAAACCGGAGTGACGCACGTTCGGCATAAATAAAACTTATCTCGCGTGCAGATAGAAGTCCGTTTTTGAGAATTGTGGAAGAGTCATCAATTTCCTTAATTAAGACATCGTAAAGAGTTTTGCTTTTTGGAATGCTGCGTTCGCCTGTTTGGCAGTATACTGCCCACATTAGGTTAGTATGGAGTTCTGCTACGCGGACCATGTCAGCATTTAATCCCATATTAGCATCAGGAAGTACCACCAACTCAGGGGTCTGACCTCCGGTCTGGGCTTGCAAGTTGGACCCAAAAAGAAAACATGCTGTGATTAAAACAAGGATTAAGAGCCTTACAGACATATTACTCCGCTGGAGCAAGGGATTTCTTTGATGACAAGTAAAATGTTCCATCGTTTATTCCTCTGGTGAAATGTTTCCTTTTTCCTTGTAGTTTCTCATCACGCCAGCGGCATCTATAGCAGGGAGGATGAGAGTTCGATCTTAGCTGCGTCAACAAGCTTTTCATCTGATTGAAGTGCCATTATTCGCACGCCTTGGGTGTTACGCCCGATGCGCCGAATGTCACCGACTGCAGTTCGGGTAACATATCCGTTTGAGCTAATGAGAACAAGTTCATCGACATTTGCGACGCGTTTTGCAGCGACAACTGCCCCGTTTCGGGTAGATTTCCCAATGGCAATCACACCTTTTCCGCCGCGTTTTTGTGAACGATAAGCAGAGACAGCCGTCCGCTTACCGTACCCGTTCTCTGTAACAATTAACAGCGTATCTTTTCCTTTGGAAGCTCTTACTTTGTTCGTTTCTACTTCCAATGATTCACTGTTAACAATAACCATTTGTGCGACGTAATCCTCGTTCCCCAGTTCTATTCCACGCACGCCTCGCGTGTTGCGTCCGAGAGGTCTAACATCTTTCTCACTGAAGCGTATAGCAACCCCTTTGTGCGTGACAAGGATGACATCGGAATTACCGTCCGTTACTTGGGCACCGATAAGTTTATCGCCATCGTCAAGGTTAACAGCAATAATACCGCTTGAGAGTGTGTTTTCAAAGCGGGTAAGTCCTGTCTTTTTGACAATGCCCTGTTGGGTCGCCATGAAGACGAATGCATCCGATGCAACCTCGCCGGCATCTGCCTCCTCAACCGCTTCAATTTCTTGACTGACGACCTTGGGAGGAACCGTAACATAGGCTGTGATGTTTTCACCTTGTGCTAAACGAAGTAGGTTCACTACTGCGCGCCCAGCCGACTGACGACTGGATTCAGGGATTTGATAGACCTTCAGCGTATAACATTTGCCCAAATCCGTGAAAAACAGAATGTTCTGATGGGCGGTGGCGACAAAGATGTGTTCCAGAAAATCGCCATCCTTTGCCGCAGCACCCCTGATCCCAACCCCGCCGCGGTGCTGCTTCCGATAGGTGTCCATAGGTAACCGCTTGATGTAACCAGCATGCGATAACGTGACCACCATCTCCTCATCAGCAATGAGATCTTCGACTTCAAATTCTTTGACCTCACCTGTAATTTCGGTACGGCGTTCGTCACCATATTTTTCTTTCAGGGTCTCAAGTTCCGTTCGGACAATATCCGTTATCAATGTTTCGTTGGCGAGGATCGCTCGAAATTCAGCAATTTGATCAAGGAGCTCCGTATATTCATCATGAATTCGTTGACGTTCCAGTCCTGTCAACTGCCGGAGCGTCATCGTGAGAATTTCCCTCGCCTGCTGCTCGGTGAGCTGATAAGTGTCTCGGAGTTCCTGTTCTGCCGCTTGCGGTGACTCAGCTATTTGAACGAGTTCGATAATTGCTTCGAGGTTTTGTAGTGCTAAGAGATATCCTTCTAAAATGTGAGTTCTACGTTCGGCACGTGTGAGTTCAAATTGCGTCCGCCGCCGAACCACATCCCTACGGTGTGCGAGATAGTGGCGGATGATTTCCTCAAGCGTCAGAATCTTCGGAAGCCCATCTACAAGACAGAGCAGACTTGCACTGAAGTTCGTCTGCATCTGCGTGTGCTTATACAGTTGATTCAGGATAACTTGGGCAATTTCACCGCGTTTGAGAGGTATGACGATACGAATTTCTTTATCTGATTCATCTCGGATGTCGTCAATTCCAGTAATCGTTTTACTGACAACCAATTGATACATCCGCTCTAACAGTTGGTTTTTCTTTACTTGATACGGAATTTCGGTGATGATGATCTGTTCTCGTTCCGACCCGCGTATGGAAACTCTTTCTATGAGCGCCTTGGCTCGGATAGTGATGCTTCCCCTGCCGGTGGTATACATCTGCTCTATACCACTGGTACCGACAATAATACCTGAGGTAGGAAAGTCGGGTCCGGGGATGTGTTCCATGAGAGTTTCTGAAGTGGCATCTGGATCTGTGAGCTTATGAAGTAGCGCGTCAACAACTTCACTGAGGTTGTGCGGCGGTATGCGGGTAAGATAACCAACACCTATACCTGTTGTGCCATTGACGAGCAAATTCGGCAGTAGACCAGGAAGGACTGTCGGTTCTTCAAGGGAATCCTTATAATTGGGCTGAAAATCAACCACCTGCTTTTCAATGTCAGTGAGCATCTCACTGGCAATAACAGTAAGGCGACATTCCGTATAGCGCATCGCACCCGGTGGATCGTCGTCAATACTCCCAAAGTTTCCCTGTCCGTCTACTATCGGATAGCGTATGTTAAACGGCTGTGCTAATCCAACAAGGGTGCCGTAAATGGGACCATCACCGTGTGGATGATAGTTTTTCATCACCTCCCCAACAACAGCAGCGCATTTGTCATAAGGTCGGTTTGCAGTGAGATTTATCTCTCCCATCGCGTAAATAATCCGACGGGTACTCGGTTTGAGACCATCGCGGACATCAGGTATCGCGCGGTTGGTGTTGACACTCATCGCGTAAGTGAGATACGATGTCGTCAATTCGTTTTCTATGTTGCGTTCTTGGATGTTTTCCATTGTATTTTTTATATTATTGATTATTCCTTTTCTGTGGAAACAATCGGTATCCTCTGTTGCTAATAAATCCAGGCTCGTTAAGCTAAGCCTTGAAAAAAATAAACTACTAACTAAGAGGTTACGGACACCCACAAGAGATGTCCTTACCGTATCATCGTCGGAAACCGATTGTTCCTATATCGGGTAACTAATGCAATGAATAGAAGATTTAGGCACCGTATAAATCAAGGTTTACCTGAGACCCATAGCGCTCTATGAATTTTCGTCGAGGTTCAACAGTATCCCCCATGAGAAGCGTAAAGATGCGGTCAGCTTCGACGGCGTCTTCAAGCGTCACTCTAAGCAGGATGCGCTCGTCTTGGCGCATAGTGGTGTCTCGTAGCTGCTCAGCGTTCATTTCGGCTAAGCCTTTGTATCGAGTAATCGTGAGACCGCGGTGTTCTATCTCAAAAAGATGTTGCACGAGTGATAAAATATCGTCTGCCTGGTAGACTTCGCCATTTTCCGGTTGAACGCTAAACAATTTTTGGCTCTTTGCTGTACCCGAACCATTCTTCTCGTCTGAGGAAAGAAAGTCCGTCTCTTGAATGTCAAACTCTGCAAGTTTCTCGAGTTCACGCCGGAGTTCGTGATGCCATGTCCGTGGAGTGTGCTCAGCGGCACTCGGTCTGTCGACCGTTTCATCGGTTGCAAAAAGCATTGTTTGTGGACTGGTAGAAGCTGCGTCTTCGGAAGTTTCTTGTGCTGCAGTAGGCGGATCATCTACCTGTATAGGAGATACATTAAGCATCTCAAGTAATTTATCTACGTTGTCGGATGTGTCCGCTGGATCTGGAGCCTCACTTCTCAAACTTGAGAGCGATACACCACTCAGGTTGATTTGATTAATGAGACCTTGAATTTTGCGAACAGAGTTGGCGATGGTCCGATACTCTGATGACGTATAAGGTGCGTCCCTCCGAGCGTTTGTTATCTGGACGGTATCAAGTGCTAAGGTGAGGAGGTAGTCTTCCATTTCCTCATCATCTTGTAAGTACTGTGAATTTCTGCCCTTTCTAACTTGGTAAAGTGGTGGTTGGGCAATGTAGAGATGCCCAGCAGCGATGAGTTCAGGCATCTGTCGGAAGAAGAAAGTTAAAAGCAACGTTCGGATGTGAGCACCATCAACATCGGCATCCGCCATAATGATAATTTTGGCGTAGCGGAGCTTTTCAAGAGTGAACTCTTCAGCACCGATCCCGGTTCCCAGTGCCGTGATGATGTCAATGACTTGGGCATTTTTGAGTATTTTGTCGAGCCTTGCCTTGTCTACATTGATACCTTTACCTTTAAGCGGGAGGACAGCTTGGTTCTGCCGATCCCTTCCCTGTTTGGCGGTCCCGCCGGCGGAGTCTCCTTCTACGAGGAAGAGCTCGGTTCGGGATGAGTCGCGCTCAGAACAGTCAGCAAGTTTTCCCGGCATAGAAGCGGAGTCAAGGACACTTTTGCGGCGGATAACCTCACGTGCGCTGCGGGCGGCTTCGCGAGCTTGCGCGGCTTGGATTGCTTTTTGGATGATGCGTTTAGAAACAGCAGGGTTTTCTTCCAGAAGTATTTTGAGACGGGAACCAACAAAACTCTGAACGATTCCTTCGACCTCTGTATTTCCAAGTTTCGACTTTGTCTGTCCTTCAAATTGCGGATCCGGGACTTTAACGCTGATGATTGCAGTCATTCCTTCGCGGATGTCTTCGCCAGTGAGATTTATCTTCGCACTGCGCAGGAGATCGTTGGCAGTGGCATACGTTTTGAAGGCACGAGTAACAGCACTCTTAAAGCCGCTCTCGTGAAATCCACCTTCAGGGGTACGAATGTTATTGGCATAGGAGCTAATGCTCTCTGTATAAGTAGTATTGAACTGAAAGGCGATCTCTACTGCAACCTCTGACTCAATACCCTCTATGTAAATGGGTTCGGAATGCAGGACTTCTTTGTTTTGGTTATGGTAGGTGACGAAAGAGGCAATTCCGCCGTCGTATTGAAAAGCAATTGGTTCCGAATTTTCATCATCACGAACGTCGTGAAATTGGATCCGTACGCCTTTGTTAAGAAACGCAAGTTCTCTAAGCCGGTCCCGAAGGATATCGTGTGAAAAGTCGAGCGTATCAAATATCTCGGAATCTGGCATGAATGTCGTCTGGGTGCCTGTTTTATTACTTTTACCGGCTTTCTCTACAGATGTCTGTGGGATACCGCGAGCGTAGTGCTGCTCGTAAATTGCGCCGTTTTGATAGACTTGCACGTGGAGCCATTCAGAGAGGGCATTGACACAAGACGCACCAACACCGTGCAAGCCACCAGCGGTTTGGTAGCCGACCTGTTCTCGACCATCAAATTTACCGCCAGCGTGTAGTGTGGTCATAACTACCTCAAGAGCAGAAACTCCTGTCGCGTGGGTGCCAACAGGAATACCTCGTCCGTCATCAGTGACGCTTACACTACCATCGCGATGGAGATTAACTGTGACTTGTGTCCCGTAACCGGCACCGATTTCGTCTATGGAATTATCGACCAGTTCTGTGACGAGATGATGTAGTCCAGCGGGACCCGTACTGCCGATGTACATACTTGGACGTTTTCTGACAGCTTCAAGTCCTTCAAGGATTTGTATATCGCTTGCCGTATATGTGCGTGCTTTTTTTGACATCTTTAATTATGATCCCTCGCTGTGAATTTGCCCTAACGGGCATGGTTGCTTTTTTGCTTTACAGTAAGAATTTTTAGGGGCGTTGGTACTATGTTGGGAAATACCTTGTGTACCTCCTTAACAAACTTAACGTAAGTGATAACAGCCCGTTACTTAACGTAAGTGATAGCACCCACTACCTAAATAAAGGTAGGGGCTTTGGTTTCATAGCGACTGCGGTTTTCTCAAAGAGTCCACCGTCTTATTATCACTCCACCCGCAGGCAATTATTCCGAATCAGATCGGTTTTATGGTCTCCTTAGACCGCTACCCCTGCCTGCAAAATGTTTATCGCAGCGTTTATATCTCTGTCGTGAGAGGTACTGCATTTTGAACACGTCCAATATCTGTCGGAAAGTGTGAGTGTTTCGCTCTTATATTTACAGGCATGGCATGCTTTCGTTGTCGGTTGCCACCGTCCTGCTTTCGCAAACACTTTCCCATATTTGGCACACGTCCATTGAAGTATCAATGAGAACTCACCGAAGGCTATATCAGAGACTTTGCGTCCCCAAAGTTTTTTCATACCTTCAAGATTCAGCGTCTCAATCGCAATCCTATCGTATCTGCGAACAAGGCGAAGTGCCAATTTAAAGAACCAGTCACGTCTACGATTTGCTATATCCTTATGGACGCGGGCAAGGTGGCGTTTTGCACGAAACCAACCCCTTGAAAGATATTGCTTACGAGAGAGTGCCTTGTTTGCTGAACGGATCGCGTTGAGACTCTGTTTATAGAATTCTGGCGACGCTATCTTTATGCCGTCTGAAAGTATGAGAAATGTTTTCATTCCGAAGTCTACCCCTGCCTCATTACCGGTCAGTGGGAGTTTCTTGGAAGGTTTACAATCCTCACAGACGAGATACAAATAGTAATCACCTACAGTATCGCGCTTGATTGTTATTTTTTTTATTCTGCCCGTCCATTGACGGTGTTTCCAAAGGGTGAATGACTTTTTCAGACAGTTGATCGTCAAGCGGTTACCTGCTATTTTGTAGCCTGCTTGTGTCAACGTGATTGACTTATACTTATGATTTGGCTTGATTTTCGGTTTGCCGACTTTGCGTTTCGTTTTGCCTAACTTGCGGTCTTCTATATTGTCAAAAAAGGCTTGATAACCCAAATCAATGCGGATCGCAACGTCTTGGATCATTTGACTTGGCAGTTGATTCCAATGCGGTTTACTTGTCCGTTTCAACTTCGTTATATGTTTCAGGATACGAGACAGTGGCGCATACTTACGATAGATACGATAATAGCGTCTCTGCAATAATATCAGGTGGACATGCACACGATGCAGATCGTCTATCAGATTACCAATCTGTATGATATTCGACTGGTGATATAACTCGTATTTTTCTGTCTTCATAGGAATCAGGTATCAGGCAGTTATCCGCTGTTGAGTGGGAGGCAAACACGCAACCGGGGTCCCCACCCGTTATACGGAAGATCGTTGAAAGGGACGCTAATGATTGCTTTTCCGCTCATTGTAGTAAAGGTATTATATCATTTTATGGTGCTTTTTGTCAAGGGAAAAATGCACTTTTTCGCACAATACACACGGGACAAATCCAAATCTGGAACTATTGAAATTGTCAAGGTTTCTCCTTGCTTTGTGTCATGAATAATTGCCACAAGGAATTTTTTAATTGCGGGTCCAACACGCTTGCGAGTGCTTGTTCAATTTTCTCTAACTGTTCAGGCGGGACTTGGTTACTGACAATAGAGTTTTCTTCCGACGTTTTTATGTTTGGGGAGCGGCTTTCTGTCTCATGAGGTTTCGTTGCACGTGCTGGACGGAGTTCTATTCGAAAGTCCGTGAGAACGGGTTGCCCTAATTTGGCGTTCAGGTCGTCTATGATCCTCTGTTTGAGAAGCGATAGTTCTGTTATGTAAGCCGAGTATTCCGTATAAATCTTCAGGGTACCATTCGACAATGATACCGGGACTGTTCCTGTACCAAGCGGCGTACCAAGGTATTCCCGCCAGAGAGCGAAGACTTTTTGTTCAAGAATCTTGGGCTCAAGGTTGTGTGTTCGTATGAGTTCATCAAGGAGATGATGTAAGTTTCGGCTTTTGTCCATCTTCTGTCTTCCAATTTTTAAACTATTGGCTTCTGGGCGTTGTTCTACTTCGTTCAGCACCGATTTTCGGTGAATTTAATTAGCAGGAAGCCACTGTTCTGTGTAATGGAGCGGTGCCCAAGGGCCAATCATTTAAAATTAGTTTAAGGGGTATGGTTTATCTGGGCGTTCTCCACTGTTAGGACGTTTGGTTGATTGAGGTGGTACACAAGCGGTTCAGCGTGGGTCGCAGTGATGAAGGTTTGCGCGCTCAAATTTTGGAGGACGTTTAATAGGTACTCCGTTCGCTTGTAATCTAATTCTGAAGTGACATCGTCCAGAAGGACAATCGGATCCTGCCCCGTTACGGCTCGGATTAACTCTAACTCTGCCAGTTTAAGTGCTAACGCTATCGTCCGTTGCTGACCCTGGGACCCGTAAGCTCTCGCTCCCTCTCGGAATATTCCAATTTCGTCTATCTCCTCTTTCTCAGCGTCTGTGGCTTCCAAGCAATTTTCGCCTTCGGAATCAAGGTTGGATATTCCAGAGGATTTCTCCAGTTCGATGAGAAAATCGTCGCGATGTGGTCCGACGAGGGTTGTGCCTCTCTGTAAATCAGCACCGCGCGATGCACTTAAAGCGACGTTGAAGTCCTTTGCTATCTCGGTTTCAGTTTTGGTCTCCAGAAACCTAATCTCTGATTCTTCTATCGGATTTTCAGCATTTTTGTCTTCTGTGTCATGTGTATTACGCATTAACATATTGTTCCGCACCAATGCGGAACAATATGTTAATGCAAGGTTTTCTTTACCACCAGTGAGTTTTTGGTGATTTTGCATAGCATAGGCTTTTAATTCCTGAAAAATTTCTAATCGCTTTATGATAATTGCAGTACCATGTGCAATTAGAAGTTTGTCCCAGACATCTAACTGTGCTGCATCCGCTAACGTCGTGCGAATTTGTTTAAGAAGTTCGTTCCGTTGCCTGAGAACCAGTCTATATTTCTGCAAATTTTTTAGGTAAATGCTGTCGATTTGTGAAATGAGCAAGTCCAAAAATCTTCGGCGTTCTGCGGGTCCACCTTTCACTAATACCAGTGATGCGGGTGAGAAGAGCACCGCATTAAACTGCCCGATCCATTCAGAACGTTTCGTTTGAATCACGCCATCCTTTTTCAGTTGAAACTGTCCACGTGTGCGTTTCATCGCCTCAAGCGACATCACATCGTTATTACTGTTTCCCAACGTTCCTCTCAGATAAAATCCTGCTTCGTTGTGCCGAATAAGTTCACCATCACGAGTTGCTCGGTGCGATTCAGCAGTACAAAGGAAATAGATTGCTTCAAGTAGGCTTGTTTTTCCTTGCGCATTCCCGCCAATAATTAGATTGACAGGTTTGGAAAAACTCACTTCGCAATCTACATAGTTACGGAAGTTGCGGAGAACAATATTGTTTAGCAGCATGTGTTCGAGAGGTATAACGTTAGATTGATAACTTTTCTCAGTGGTGTTCGTAAATTTTTGAATCTCGTAATTTTCTGGAAGTTGTTAATAACTTTTTCGTATATTGTTAACAACTTTTTTAATCCTGCTTAACCTCTTTTGAATTCCGAAGTTATCCACAATTCTATTAATTGTACTAATTACGATATATATATTATATACCATAGTAGTAGTAATAGGGGCTGTGGATAAGTGGATAACTCGCTTAAACCCTTGTGACCATTGACAATTCCCTGTGGATAACTTGTGGATAACTTTTTGACTTATCCACAAGTTATCCACAAACACTTAAACTTTTTGACTTATCCACAAGTTATCCACAATCAATCCACAAAAAATAACAGAGTTATCCACAAGTTATCCACAAGTTATCCACAGGTTTTAAGGGCATTGTAAAACTGGAAAAGGGGCAACTGAGCACTGAAGAGGGAAACTTGGGGCGACATACTGGTGGCTTTTGTTAACGGAATTGATCGAGTAATAGGAGAATCATTTTTCGATCTTCGCCATTTTCTTCAATGATTTTTTCGATCTGTCTGCAGGCATGGATGACAGTGGTATGATTCTCCCTATTAAACGCCTGTGCAATATTTGAATATGACATAGGTGTCAGTTCTCTACACATGTACATAGCGATCTGGCGCGGTTGCACCAATTCCTTCGTCCGTTTATGAGAGACGAGATCCTCTGTTTCGATTCCAAAGTAATCGGCGACGGCAGTTTGTATGGCTCTTGATGTAGCGGTTTTTCGGTGTCGGATGGGTGAAGGGGTCCCAACATCACTCAGCACCTGCCGCGCGAAGTCCAAAGTCAAATCTTCTTTGAATATTGTCGCTTGCGCAATGAGCCGCACAAAGGTTCCTTCGAGTTCTCGGATATTGGTTGTGACCATCTCTGCGATGTAACTGAGCACATCATCGGGGAGATTCTCCAGCCCTTGGTCTCGACATTTCTGCCGGAGAATAGCGATACGTATTTCGTATTGTGGCATGTTGATTTCGGCGACCATGCCTGATTGAAACCGAGATTGAAGGCGTTCTTCAAGGTTTTCGAGATTGTCTGGTGTCCGGTCACTGCTCATGACTATCTGGTTTGAGTTCATGTGAAGGGCATTAAAGGTATTAAAGAATTCCTCTTGTGTACCCTCCTTGGCTTGTAAAAACTGTATGTCATCAATCAAGAGCATATCTGCGGTTCGGTATTTTGTCCGAAATCCTTGTGCCGATCCGCGATTGACGATGGATTCAACGTACTCGTTCATGAAGGTTTCTGATGTGACGTAGAGGACTTTCCTATCCGGTTGGTATGCTAAAAGTCGATTACCAATTGCATGTAGCAGATGGGTTTTTCCCAATCCAACGCCACCGTAGATAAAGAGCGGGTTATAGTCACGTCCGGGGTTTTCTGAAACAGCTAAGGCTGTCGCGTGACAAATCATATTACTGGAACCAACAATGAATCTATCGAACCGGTAGTTAGGATTCA
>MKWU01004199.1_pt1 | contig 17446 bp, 22 predicted proteins | sample 809101 | NCBI WGS metagenome assembly MKWU01 (sample SAMN05860141, study PRJNA318959) | sponge metagenome | host: Aplysina aerophoba | place: Slovenia: Piran, Adriatic Sea, Gulf of Piran | collected 2013-05-07 | reverse complement strand
GGGGGCGCCGGGACCGCCCGCTGCCGCGCCCTGCACTAGCGTCCCTCCGCGACCTCGACGGGCTCCTCGGCGACCTCGCCGCCCCGCCGGATGCGGAAGGCGCGCACGGGCGGCGGCTCCTGCGCGAGCGAGACCAAGACGTAAAGAGCCTCCGGGTACATCGGCTCGGAATCGACGGCTCCCGGCGGGAAGAAGGCCATCCGCACGTCGGTCGGGGACGGGCGTCCCTCGGTCGCGACGTGCGAGTGGTAGATGGCGAAGAGCCGCTCGCCCCGGGCCTCGCGGGCCTCCTCCAGCCGCATCTGCTCGAGCCCGTCCATCTCGTAGCGGTAGGGGCTCCGCGCGACGTTCGTGACGCGGTGGGGCTCCAGCCCACCCCCCGGCAGCTCGTGGACGAGGCCGCATGCCTCGTTCGGAAGCTCCTCGCGCGCGTGCGCGATCAGGGCCTCGGCGAGCGAGCGCGGGATCGTCGTCACCTTACGTCCACTCCTCGGGCTCGCCGTCGTCGATGCACGCCCCGGGGCTCATCCGCATCTGCAGGTAGCTCGCGCTCGCCGGCCCGCCCTCCAGGTGCGAGACCCAGTGCTCCCACTCCTCCTGCGGCAGCCTCTGGAGCAGATCGGCGGCCGGAAGGTGCACGAGCTCGCGCCCGTCGGATCCCCGGGCGAGCCCCACGTCCAGCGACCAGCGGCCGGGGATCTGGACGCGGCCCACGCTGCGCGTGCGCAGCAGCGTCGCCCCCGCCCGCTCGCGGTAGCGATCGACGACGCAGGCATCGAAGCGCAGCTGCAGGCGGCCGGGGTCCCGCGCCGCGAGCGCGCGCCGGAGCAGCGCCCGCTCGAGCGGGCCGGAGGCCTCCGCGCCCGGGAACGGATCCGGCACCTCTAGCGCTCGATCGGGACGTCGATGAGCGAGCCGTACTCGGTCCACGAGCCGTCGTAGTTGCGCACGTCGCCGTAGCCCAGCAGGTGCTTGAGCACGAACCAGGTGTGCGAGGAGCGCTCGCCGATGCGGCAGTAGACGATCGTCGAATCACCGTGGCGGACGCCGGCCTCGCCGTAGAGCGCCCGCAGCTCCTGCTCGGAGCGGAAGGTGCCGTCCTCGCTCACGGCGCGCGCCCAGGGGATGCTGCGCGCGCCCGGGATGTGGCCTCCTCGCTGCGCCGTCTCCGACATCCCCGGCGGGGCGATGATCTCGCCCGAGAACTCGGCGGGGCTGCGGACGTCGACGAGCTGCGTGCCGGAGGCGAGGGCCGAGAGCACGTCGTCGCGCTTCGCCCGCAGCGCCGGATCGGCCTCGCCTGCGCGGTAGCTCGCGCGCGCGGGCTCCGGGACCTCGGTCGTGAGCGGCCGTCCCTCGGCAAGCCACTTCACGCCGCCGCCGTCCCCGCGGGGGCCCCCGGGGCCCTCGGTCGGGAGCGCCCCCCCCTCGGCAAGCCACTTCACGCGGCCGCCGTCCATCAGCGAGGCACGTTCGTGGCCGTAGAGCTCGAGCTGCCAGAGCGCGTAGGCCGCGAACCAGTTGTTGTTGTCGCCGTAGAGCACGACGTGCGTGTCGTTTCCGATGCCGGAGGCCGCGAGCAGCTCCTCGATACCCTCCCGCGAGAGGATGTCGCGGCGCCTCTGGTCCTGGAGCTGCGTCGTCCAGTTCCAGCCGACGGCGCCTGAGATGTGCCCCTCCGCGTAGGCCTCCGTGTCGACATCGACCTCGACCAGCCGCACGCCGGGGTCGGCTGCATGCTCGGCGACCCAGTCCAGACTCACCAGCTTCTCCACCACGGTGTCGTTCCTTCCCGACGCAGGGTCACGCCGCCCGCAGGAGCGCGGGCTGGCCTACCACCACATCTTTTCGCGGACGTTCTCCTCGATCTCGGCGTACTCGCGGGTCCAGAGTCCGGTGGAGAGGTACTTCCAGCCGCCGTCGGCCAGCAGGCAGACGATCTGCCCGCTCCCCATCCGCTCCCCGAGGCGCTGGGCCGCGCGGATCACCGCGCCGGCGGAGATGCCGGCGAAGACGCCGCAGCGCTCCATCAGCTCCTTGGTGAGCCGGAAGGAGGTCTTCGAGTCGACGACGATGCGGCCGTCGAGCACCGAGTCGTCGAAGACCGGAGGGATGTAGCCCTCCTCCAGGCTGCGCAGCCCCTGCACCAGGTCGCCGGGGTGCGGCGCCGCCGCCACCACCTGGATGCGCGGATCGTGCTCCTTGAGGCGGCGCCCGACCCCGGTGAGCGTACCCCCGGTGCCGAGACCGGCGACGAAGGCGTCGATCTCCGGGAGGTCCCGCAGGATCTCGGGCGCCGTCGTCTCGTAGTGCGCGCGCGGGTTCTCGGGGTTCTCGTACTGGAACGGCAGGAACCAGTCGGCGTGGTCGGCGCCGATCTCGCGGGCGCGCTCGACCGAGCCGTTGGTGCCGAGCTCCCCCGGCGAGTAGATGACCTCGGCGCCGAAGGCCTCGATCAGGCGCACGCGCTCGATGCTGACCGCGTCGGGCATCACGACCTTGACCGGGTAGCCGCGCAGCCTGCCGATGAGCGCGAGCGAGATCCCGGTGTTGCCGGAGGTCGGCTCGAGGATGGTCTGCCCGGGCACGAGCCGGCCGTCCCGCTCGGCGGCGCGCACCATGTAGGCAGCGATGCGGTCCTTCACCGAGCCGGTGGGGTTGTGGCCCTCGAGCTTTGCGAAGAGGCGCACCTCCGGGCGCGGCGAGAGCTCGCTGATCTCGACCAGCGGCGTCTCCCCGACCAGGTCGAGCACGCTCCGGTAGAGCATCGGCGCCCTCACTCCCGGCGGTGCCGGCATGCCGCTACCGGCCCCCGGCCAGCGCCGGCAGGAAGGAGACCGAGTCGCCCTCCGAGAGAGCCGTCTCCGCCCCCTTGAGGTAGCGCACGTCCTCGTCGTTCAGGTAGACGTTGATGAAGCGATGGAGCGCCCCGCTCTCGTCGGAGACGTGAGCGCGGAAGCCCGGGTACCGGGACTCCAGGTCGTCGATTAGCTCGGCGATGGTCGAGCCCTCCGCCTCCAGCTGCTTCTGGTCGCCGACGGCCTTCTGGATCACCGAGGCGACGTACACCTTCACCGCCACCTGCACCCCCTCACCCGCTTACGCCGCTCCCGGCCGCCCCCCGGCGGCGGGCGCTCCTGGTCCGCTCCCCCTACGCGTGCGCCCCGGCGCCCAGCTCCGCGCCCTCGACCGCGACCAGCGGCGGCGTGCCGCAGAACTGGTCGTAGTCGATGAGCTCGTGGATCGAGGGCTCGTCGCCGCAGAGCGGGCACGCCGGGTCGCGCCTCACCCGCATCATGCGGAATTCCATGGTGAGCGCATCTATCAGCAGCAGCCGCCCGACCAGGGGCTCGCCGATGCCGAGGACCTGCTTGAAGACCTCGGTCGCCTGGATCGAGCCGACGACGCCGGTGATCGCACCGAGCACGCCGGCCTCGGCGCACGACGGCACGAGGCCCGGCGGAGGCGGCGCGGGGTAGAGGCAGCGGTAGCAGCCCTGACCGGGCTTGTAGACCGTCGCCTGCCCGTCGAAGAGCAGGATCGAGCCGTCCACCAGCGTCTTTCCCGAGAGGTAGGCGGCGTCGTTCGCCAGGTAGCGCGTCGCGAAGTTGTCGGCGCCGTTCACGACGATGTCGTAGGAGGGGATGATCTCGAGCGCGTTGTCCGAGGTGAGCGGGAGCTCGTGCGTCTCGACGGTGACGTGCGGGTTGTACGCGAGCAGGGACTCCTTCGCCGAGAGGATCTTCGGGCGGCCGACGTCGGCCGTCTGGTGCAGGATCTGGCGCTGCAGGTTGGAGAGATCGACGACGTCGAAGTCGACGAGGCCGATGCGCCCGACGCCGGCGAGCGCCAGGTAGAGCGCGACCGGCGAGCCGAGCCCGCCTGCGCCGACGACCAGCACGCTGGCGCCACGGAGCTTGCGCTGCCCCACCGGACCAACCGGACCCATGATCATGTGCCGCGAGTAGCGCATCACCTCATCGGGCGTGAACGCGCCCCCCGCGGCCGCCCCCTGCGTCTGGCCGTTGGTGTCACTCATCGGGCTCCTCCTTCGCTCACCGCTCTCCCCCCGCCAGCGCGGGGATCACCGCCAGACGATCGCCGTCGTGGAGCTCGGTCTCGACACCGGCGAGCTCGTCGATGGTGCGATCGTTCACGTAGATGTTGATGTGCGACGGGACCCGACGCTCGCGGTCGTAGACCAGGTGGTCGAAGCCCGGGTAGGCCCGATCGAGCGCATCGAGCACGGCGCGCACCGTCTCCCCCTCGACGCTCACCTGCTCGCGGTTCGCCGTGAAGCGCCGGAAGGGCGTGGGGATGTAGACCTGGACCACCATCTCCCGCCCTCCTAGAACGCCACGGTGAGGTAGCGCTCGCCGGTGTCGCAGAGCATCGTCACCACCCGCGCCCCGGCTCCGAGCTCGCGGGCCACGCGCTCCGCGGCCCAGACGTTGGCGCCGGCCGAGATGCCGACCAGGAGCCCCTCCTCGCGCGTGAGGCGCGTCGTCATCGCGAGCGCGTCCTCGTCGGCGACCGCGACCACCTCGTCGTAGATCTCGCGGTCGAGGACGCCGGGAACGAAGGAGGCGCCGATGCCCTGGATCCCGTGCATCCCGGCGCGGCCGCCGCCGAGCACCGGCGAGCGCTCCGGCTCGACGGCGACGCTCCGCACGGCGGGGGGCGCACCCCGCGACGCGGCCCCCGGCCGGGCCCCCCGCCCCGCCGGCGCCGACCCGCCGGCCGGGGAGCGCCCCCCGCAGCGCCGCCCCGACCCCGGTGATGGTGCCGCCGGTGCCGACGCCGGCGACGAAGGCGTCGAGACGGCCCGCGGTCGCCTCCAGGATCTCGGGGCCGGTCGTCAGTCGGTGTACCTCCGGGTTGGCCGGGTTCTCGAACTGCTGCGGCATAAAGTAGCCGTGCCTCTCCGCGAGATCGCGCGCGGCGTAGACGGATCCGGTCATCCCCTCGAGCGCCGGCGTCAGCACGAGCTCGGCGCCGAAGCGCTCGAGCAGGCGGCGGCGCTCGAGGCTCATATCTTCCGGCATGGTGAGCACGAGCCGGTAGCCCTTGCAGGCGCAGACCATCGCGAGGCCGATGCCGGTGTTGCCCGAGGTCGGCTCCACGATCGTGTCCCCGGGGCGGAGGCGGCCCTCGCGCTCGGCGGCCTCGACCATCGAGAGCGCGATGCGGTCCTTCACCGAGCCGGCCGGGTTCATCGACTCGAGCTTGCCTAGGATCTCCCTCTCCGGGGGAGCGATGCGGCCCAGGCGCACCAGCGGCGTCCGACCGATCAGGGAGAGCGCCCCGTCCGCGAGGACGGGGCGGGCGTGGGACTCCCCTTCCCCCTTCACCGGCGCCCTCCCCCCGGCCGGCCGGCGCGCGGAGAGGCGCACTCTCCTCGCCGCCGCGGCGCGGCCCTCGCTCAGATGCTGTACGACGGCGCGATGCGTCCCTTGCGGGTGCGGTCGCGCTCTAGGAGCTCGGCGAGCGTGACGGCGGCGAGCCGGGCCCGCATCGCGTCGTAGATCTCCTGCCACACCCACCGCTGCCCGCAGACCACGTGCTGCTCGGAGTGCGCCTCGCCGTCCTCCAGACAGCCGAGCGGGGCGAGCGAGCCTTCCAGCGACTCCAGCACGTCCAGGAGCCGTATCTCCGAGGCCGGGCGGGCGAGCTCGTGGCCGCCGGAGGGACCGCGCGTGGACCGCACGAAGCCGTCGCGACGCAGCTGCGCCAGCAGATGGTCGAGGTAGGACTCCGGGATCTGCCGTCTCGCCGCGATCACCGCGCGCTGCACCGGCCCCTCACCCTCGTGGAGCGCGAGCTCGATCAACGCGCGCACGCCGTAGTCCCCTTTGGTCGAGAGCCGCACCCCGCCGCCGCCTCCCGCGCACACCGCCCCGGCGCACGCACGCGGAGAGCCCGGCGGTGGATTGTCGAGTAAATCGCTCGAGATTGTAGCATGCACGGTCGCGCGTCGCGAAGTCAGCCGGCCGCCGGGCTTCCGGGTGCCCTCGCGCATGGCCTGCTCGACCTGATCGTCGCGCTCGAGGCCGGTGAGTGAGGGCTCCGGCACGGCGCGTGGACTCCGCGCGAGCACCGACCGCGGAGCCGCGCCGGCCCCGGAAGCCTCGCCGCCGGCTCCCTCAGACAGCGCCGCCCCTCGACGACCGGGTCGTCATCGTGCCCGGACGGCGGCCAGCGCCCGGACCGTCTCCTCCAGCGTCCTCTTCGGGTCGATGCTCTCCGGGTCCTCCTCCGCGAACGGCGTGCGGGCCAGGAGGCGGAACATCTCCGCCGCTCCCTGATGGAAGCGGGGAGTCACGCCGGCGGCCTCGAAGGTCGCGGCGATCTCCTCCATCTCCCCGATCCAGCGGCCGGCGTTGGCGGGGACGCCGGGGAGCCGGCGCTCCATCGCGGCGAGCGCCGTGCCCTGGCTCTGCCGGAGCTCCTCCGCGAGCTCGCCGTAGAGGCCGAGCGAGTGCGCGGCGGCGAGCATCGCCAGCTGCAGCGCAGCCGTCCCCTTGGTGAGCGAGGCGTAGCACATCTTGATGGCCGACGCCCGGCCGACGGCGGGGCCCAGGTTGCGGACGAAGACGCCGGCGCCGTCGAGCTCGTCCATCAGATCCGCGGCGGGCCCCGAGGTGTAGATCCGCGGCACCGCGCCCCCGGCCGGGGACCGCCCGATGATGCCGGCGTCGATGAAGCTCCCGCCCGCGGCGCCGATGAGCGCGCCGATCTCCACCGCCGTCTGCGGCGAGACGGCGTTGCAGTCGGCGACGGTGACCGGCTCCGCGGTCGCCCGGATCGCAGCGGCGACGTCGCCCGCCAGCGCCGCCGCCCGCGACGGGGGGAGGATCGAGAGCACGAGGTCGGTCCGGGAGACCAGCTCCTCCAGCGACGGAACGTCCTCCATGCCCGCCCGAGCCGCCAGCTCGCGCGTCCGGGCGCTGCGCCCGGCGAGGCAGGTGAGAACGGCGTAGCCGTGCTCCCCCAGCACCCGACCCACGCCATGGCCCATGTCGCCGGGGCTCAGGATGGCGATCGCCTGCAGTGCCACGGGGGCCCTCCCGCCCGCGAGCCGCTTCCGCGCCCGGGGCCGGCGCGGTCCCTAGCGCGCGCCCCCCGCTACGGCGGGGACGATCGAGACCTCATCGCCGTCGGACAGCTCGGTCTCGAGGCCCTGCAGGAAGCGCACGTCCTCGCCGTTCACATAGACGTTCACGAACCGCCGCAGCGCGCCGCCCTCGTCGCAGAGCCGCTCGCGGATCCCGGGGAAGGCGTCCTCGAGCTCGGAGACCACGCCCGCGAGCGTCGGAGCGCCGCAGGCCACCGCGTCGCGCTCGCCGGTGAGGGCGCGCAGCGGGGTCGGGATCTTGACGGTGACGCTCATCGGCTAGCCCTCCACCACGTCGCCGGCGAGCGGGTCGACGCGGACTCCCTGCTGCTCCGCCCACGCGATCGCGCGATCGATCTCCGCGGGCTCTCCGCTGAGCTCGAGGATCACCCACCCCACCCGCTCGTCGACATCGGCCATGCGGATGTTGGTGACGACGTCGTAGAGGTGGCCGACGCGGTAGATGACCGGCTCGGTCACGAGCTCGGGCTCGAAGGTGAAGCGTACCCGCCTGCTCGCCATCATCTCGCTCCCGCCCCGGCCGGCTCCGCGGCCGCGCGCCGGCGCTCGGCGAGCGCCTCCGAGAAGACCTCGGTGCGTGCCGGGACGCGCAGCGGGTCGGCGACGTCCCCGGAGACCGCCTCCACCGTCTTGAGGCCGGCGCCGGTGATGAAGGCGACGGTCTCCTCCTCGGGTGAGATGGCGCCGGACTCGACCAGCTTCCTGAGGCAGGCGACCGTCACGCCGCCCGCCGTCTCTGAGAAGATCCCCTCGGTCTCGGCGAGCAGCTTGATGCCCTCGACGATCTCCTCGTCGGTCGCCATCTCCGCGCCGCCCCCCGTCTCCTGCATCGTCTTCAGCGCATAGTAGCCGTCGGCCGGGTTCCCGATCGCGAGCGAGCGCGCGATCGTGTCCGGCTTCTGCGGGACGAAGTTGAGCGTCCCCGCCTGGTGCGCCGTGGTGATCGGCGAGCAGCCCGAGGCCTGCGCCCCGAACATCCGCGTCGCGGGCTCCTCGATCAGCCCCAGCTCGGCGAACTCCGAGAACCCCTTGCGGATCTTCGTGAAGAGCGAGCCCGAGGCCATCGGGACGACGCAGGCGCCCGGAGCGCGCCAGCCGAGCTGCTCGGCGACCTCGAAGCCGAGCGTGCGCGATCCCTCCGCGTAGTAGGGGCGCACGTTGATGTTCACGAAGGCCCACGGATAGCTCTGCGAAAGCTCGGTGCAGAGCCGGTTCACGTCGTCGTAGGTGCCGTCGACCATCACCAGCGTCGGGTGGTAGACGGCGCTCCCGACCACCTTGCCGTGCTCCAGGTCGTCGGGGATGAAGACGTAGACCTCCATCCCCGAGCGCGCCGCGTGGGCGCAGACCGAGTTGGCGAGATTGCCGGTGGAGGCGCAGGCGATCGCCTCGAAGCCGAACTGCCGCGCGCGGGCGATCGCGACGGAGACGACGCGGTCCTTGAACGACCAGGTCGGGTTCACGGTGTCGTTCTTGAGCCAGAGCGTGCGCAGCCCGACGGCCTCCGCCAGCCGGTCGGCGCGCTGCAGCGGCGTGAATCCCGTCCCGATGTCGACGCGGTACGCCGCATCGCAGGGCAGCAGGTCGGCGTAGCGCCAGAGCGTCGCGGGCCCCGCCGCGATGCTCTCGCGGGTGATGCGGCCGCGCATCGCCTCGTAGTCGTAGGCGACCTCGAGCGGGCCGAAACAGAACTCGCAGGAGAAGATCGGGGCGAGGGGATACTCCCGCCCGCACTCCCGGCAGCGCAGTGCGCGGTCAAAGGACATGGTGGCGGCTCCGGATGGGCTCGGGGTGGAGGGGGATCGCCCGGTGCTCGCGCGCCCCTAGCGGGGCGCCGGCCCGGGCGAGCGCATCATCACGCCGGCCTGCCGGCGTGGCGCCTCCGCGGGGACGGTGTTCTGCATCAGTGCCTCGGTTCATCGCTCCCGGCCGCTCGCTCGGGGCCGCCGGGTCGGCTGGGGCACCGCATCCCCCCTCGAGCGGGGGCGGGTTGCCGTGGCGTCGTCGGGCCGATTCCCTCTGCCACTCGTGATGAACGGCTCGGCGCGAGCGAGCGTGCCGAAGCGCCCGTCGAGGCTAGGCGCGCCCCTCCCTCGCGTCAAGGCGCGTGGGCGACGCCGCCCGCCGGTCGCCGGCGCCACACCCAGATCGCGAGCGGCACCGCGACCAGCACCACGATCACCGAGACGAGCTGCGGCACGCGCAGCAGACCGCCCGCGGCCTCCGCGGAGTCGACGCGCACGTAGGTCAGGAAGAAGCGCATCGAGGCGTAGCCCACCAGGTAGGCGAGGAAGAGCAGGCCGGGGCGGGGCCGGAACCAGCGGCTGCGGAAGTAGAGCGCGAGCAGGAGACCCATGATCGCGAGGTCGCCCAGGAGCTCGTAGGTGGTGGCCGGGTGGTGGGCGCCGACGGCGAGGGAGTGCGCGAAGGCCGGCGAGTCGGGGTGCGTGTAGAGAACCCCCCAGGGGAGATCGGTCGCCGTCGCCAGGTGCTCGCCGTTGACGAGATCGCCCAGGCGGCCGATCGCCTGCCCCAGCAGCATCGTCGGTGCGCCGATGTCGAGGCCGGTCGCGATCGGGAAGCCCTGCCACCAGGCGTAGAGCGTGCCGCCGAGGAAGCCCCCCAGGATCGCGCCCCAGATCGATATCCCCCCCTCGGTGAGGGCCAGGATCTGGCCGGGGTTGGAGCCGTAGACCTCCCAGTGCTCGGCGACGAAGAGGGCGCGCGCCCCGACGATGCCGGCGGGGGGCGGCGCCCGCGGCGTGGGGGGGGCGGGCGCCCCGCCGATGCCGGCGGGGCCCGCCGCCAGCGCTATGGAGTAGACGTGGTCGGGGTCGTAGCCGGTGCGATCGGCGAGCCGGAGCGCGATCCACATCCCGCCGAGGACGCCCACCGCGGTGAAGAGCCCGTGCCAGGTGAGGATGAGCCCGCCGAGCGTGACGATGCTGGGATCCCAGGGGATCTCGATGGCGAGCGCGGTGGCGGGAAGGGAGCCCATCAGACCTCTCGCGATCGGGCGCCGGGTGATCGTACCGCGGGCCCCCGGCAGCGTCGCCCGCGCGCAGGAGGCACCGCGCGCGCCGGCTACTCGGCCGGGGGGCCGAAGAGACGCTCGTAGAGGGCGCGCACCTCGCCGGGAGGGAGGCCCGCTCCCAGGAAGCTCTCCCCCACGCGCACCTCGGCGTGGAGGTGCACCTCCGTGCCGGGGGCCGTCACGAACTCGGGAGTCCCGGACTCGCCGATGAAGCCGAGCAGCTCCCCGCGCCGCACCTCGCGCCCGTAGAAGATCCCCGGGGCGACGCCCTCGAGGTGCGCGTAGCGGGTGACGATCCCCCGCCCGTGATCGACCCACACCTGCCGGCCGCGGTAGATGTCGAGCGTCTCCGGGTCGCTGTAGCCCTGCGCCTGCGTCAGGGCCGCGAGCTCGACCACCTGATCCGGCGTGATGTCGGCGTAGCGGTGGTCGGCGCGCAGCACCAGCCCGTCGTACATCGCATAGACCAGCGTCCCGCGCTCGATCGCCGCACAGGCCAACCCCGGGTACCAGTCGATGCCCTCGTGCACGCCGTTGCGGTAGGCGCGGGGCGCGTTCGGCATGAGCCCGTCGTAGCCGGGGAGGCAGCCGCCCGCCACCGGGTAGAGGAAGCCGCGCAGATCGTCGGGATCGAGCGTGGAGCCGAGAGGCGTCGGGGTGGGCGTCGGCACGGCGGTGGGCGCCGGCGGCCGGCTCGGGGCCGGCGTGGGACTCGGCGTGGCCGGCGGGGCGGCCGGCGTCACCACCGTGCCGTTCGCGATCACGGGGACATCGGGCTCGGGCTCGCCGCCCCCGCGCCGGCAGGCGACAAGCAGGAGCGCCGGAAGCGCTGCGGCGGCCCGGAGCAGGAAGCGGCGGCGGGAAGTCCGCATCGGGCGCGCTCCCCTCGAGCTCCGCCGGTCCCGTGCGGGACGGCGCGTGCGCCTGCAGAGAACGTATCGCGAAACGGGCACGAGCAGTAGCAGATCGGTCCGGGGGCAGCCCCCGGGATCCCGCTCCGGCTAGCGATCGGCGAGCGACTCCCGCCCCGTGCGGCGGCAGTCCTCCTCGTACGCCGCGCGGAGCGCGTCGAGATCCCACCGGCGCCGCCGGAGACCGAGGACGGTCGCCTCGGAGCCGCCGAGAGGTCCGGCGAGCAGCGTGACGAACGGGTAGCCGGCGACGCGCAGGGTCACCCTTCCACGCCTGAGGCGGACGACATCCGCGTAGGGAGCGGCCGCAGCCGGACGCCGCCCCGCATTCGCGGCCGGCCCGCCGGGTCCCGGAGAGGGCTCACCCGGTGCCTCGACGCCGGCCTCGCGCGCCTCCGGCGAGAATCCGCGCCTCTCCAGGGAGGCGACCAGTGAGTCCACACCCTCGGAGAGGGTGCCCCAGCCGTCGCGCCCCCCGGATCGGAGCCGGGATCCGCGACGCGGCGGCGGCGCCTGCGCCAGCAGCGCGCCCTGCCCGGCGATCAGCCCCCCGGCGGCGGCGGACGGGGTCCAGCAAAACGCGAACTCGACGGGGCGCGGGCCGCCGCACGTCTCCAGGTGGAGCCAGGACGGCGGGAGCCCCGGGGGCGCCTCCAGCGCGTAGACGAAGCGCTCCTGGATCTCCGGCCGGTAGGCGGCCATGTCGTGGTACTGCAGCCCGACGAAGCGGGGACGCTCCAGGCTCAGCCCGCTCTCCTCGGCGAACTCTCGCAGGACGGCGCGATCGCACGGCTCGCCGGGTAGGACGGTGCCGCCCGGCACCTGCAGGCCAGCCTCCGGGTGCCCCGGCTGCGTGAAGGTCAGGAGGTCGCCGCCGCGCAGGACGTACGCCAGCACCTTGCGAATCAGGCGACGGGAGGGGGGCATCGTTCCGCCACAGCACCGGGCACCGTCGCTACGACTCCGTCGACCGGGGGGGTCCGCCGCCGGGAGGCCCGGCCAGGGCGCCCGCGATCGCCTCCTTGACCTGATCCGAGAAGTCCTGCCCGAGGATCCACTCCAGGTAACCGGGGTCCTCGCCGGCGACCTCTGCCAGCGTGCGTCCGTTGTAGCGCCCGAAACGAATCAGGATCTCGCCGTCGCGCCGCACCAGGCGTCCCTGCGGATCGATCCACGACGGGTCGCGGCGTCCCGGGCTCGCGAGGCGGTCGAGCTCGTCGAGCTCCGCGGGGAGGTCAGCGTAGCGCTCGAACTGCCCGCGCAGCACGTGGAGGGAGCTCGCGGCGTCGGCGAGCGCGCTGTGCGCATCCTCGATCGGCCGCCCGGTGTAGAACTCGACCGCGGCCGACAGGTCCCGGCGCTCGCGATCGTGGAAGATGCTGAGGGCGTCGACGACGCGGCGGTCCGCGATCGAGAACCCGATCCCCGCGCGGGCGAACTCCGCATCGAGCAGCGGAAGGTCGAAGCGGGCGATCCCGAAGCCCGCGAGATCACAGCCGTCCAGGAACGTGGCCAGCCGCGGAGCGATCCCGGGGAACGGCGGCCGCCCGGCGACATCGCCGTCGGTGATGCCGTGCACCGCGCTCGCCTCGGCCGGGATGGGAACGCCGGGATCGACCGTCGCCCGGAGGACGTCGGTCTCGCCGGACGGGTGCAGCCTGACCGCGCCGACCTCCACGATGCGATCCCGCAGGGGATCCGTCCCCGTGCTCTCGAGATCGAGGAAGACGAGCGGACGCCCGAGGCCGAGCCGGGCCGCGAGCTCTGCCGCCGCCGGCCCGAGCGGGGCGAGCCCGCGTGCGTCGCCGGCGTCCCCGGGATCCTCCGAGAAGATGCCCTGGATGGCGGTCGCTCCCCCCGATCGGGCACGGCGATGCGGGTCGCGGGCAAGTGTAGGCGGTGCGCAGGCGAACGGTCGTCCTCAGGGGGCGGGAACGCCCCGCTCCCGGGCGACGCGCGCGGCGACCGCGTGCGCCGCCTCCGCGTACGCGTCGGCGAGCGGCGCGAGCGCCGGGGCGCCCGTGCCGTAGCGGTGGCGCATCGCCGCCTCCAGCAGGCGGTCGGAGAGCGCGGGATGGCGCGGCAGCAGCGGGCCGTGGAGGTAGGTGCCGACGGCCTCGACCGAGATCGCCCCCTCCGTCCCGTCCTGGCCGTTGTTACCGCGGCCGCGCTCCACGCGCGCGAAGGGGCGCCCGCCGGGGCCGAGGTAGGTGCGGCCGGCGTGGTTCTCGAAGCCGGCAAGCGTGCCCAGCCCCGGGATCTCGCTGAACGCCAGCACCTCCCCCACGTGGCGCGGCGCGCCCGGCGGCGGCGCGACGGTCGTGACGTCGAAGACGCCGGCGCCGGGAAGCTCGGCGCCCCGAGACGTGCGGTAGCCGCGCCCGAAGAGCTGGTAGCCGCCGCAGACGGCGAGCATCGCGACCCCCTCATCGCGCCAGGCGCGCAGGCGCCCCCCGGCGGCGGCGAGCTCAGGCGCGACGCGCTCCTGCTCCCGATCCTGCCCGCCGCCGATGAGCACGAGGTCTGCCTCCTCCGGCAGCGCCTTCCCGAGCCGCACGTCGACGCGCTCGAGCCCGATGCCGCGGCGGCGGCAGCGATCGGCGAGAGCGATCGCGTTGCCGCGGTCGGCGTAGACGTCCATCAGGTCCGGGTAGAGGACGACCACGCGGAGGGAGGGCGCACCCGCGCTCACGGCCGCCCCTCCCCGTCCGGCTCGGCCGGGCGCTCCCAGTAGTGCGCGCGCCCGGAGCGGCGCGCGAGCTCCTCGCGCAGCTCGAGCATCGCCGTGTAGGTCGCGATCACGGTCAGCGGGAGGCCCGCGGGCGCGGCCGCGAGCGCCGCGTCGAGCGCCGCCGCGAGATCGCGCTCGACGCGCCCGGGGACGACGCCGGCCAGCGCCAGCCGCAGCGCCATGTCCTCGGCGCGCAGCCCGGAGGCGACGACGCGCGCCGGCGCGCCCGGGCCCCGGGCCAGCGCCTCCACGTCGGCGTCGTAGATCCAGGACGTGTCCCGGCCGTCCTGCACGCCGTCGTTGAGGGCTATCAGCAGGTGCGGCGCGGCGCCCGGGGCGGAGCGCGCGGTCACGGTGCGAATCACTTCGGTGAGTCCGGTCGGGTTCTTTGCGAGCAACATCCGCACCTCCCGGCCGCCGACGCAGAAGCGCTCCTGCCGCCCGAAGGCCGGCGAGGCGGCGGCGAGCCCCCCCCCCCCCCCCCCGGCCCGCGGACGCGAACGCCCCCCCGCCGCGGGGGGGCGGGGGGGGGGGGGGGGAGCCCCTGCGCCGCGGCGACGGAAGAGATGCCGAGGGCGGCGGCGGCCGCTGCCGCCGCGAGCGCGTTGTAGACCGAGTGCAGCCCCTCGAGCTCGAGCTCGACGCGGGCACGTTCCCGCGGATGGCCGGGGAGGCGCGCGCGCAGCTCGAAGCGCGCTCCGCCCGGCCCGAGCTCTACCTCCCGCGCCTCCAGCTCGGGCGCGGCGCGCCGGCGCCCGCAGCCGTCGCAGCGCCACGGTCCCAGGTGCCCGAGCAGGAGCGCGTCGTGGCGGATGCTCCCCCCGCAGCGGCAGAATCGCGCGTCGACCGCGACGGAGCCCGCGCTGTCCTCCCCCTCTCCAGCGGGCGCCTCGACGCCGAAGCGAATAACGCGGCCGCCCTCGTCCTCGATCTCCTCCGCGAGCAGCGCCACCGAGGGATCGTCGGCGTTGAGCACGAGCGTCGCCGGGCGTCCCGCCCCGGCGAGCATCCGCCGCCATCCCTCGGCGACCGAGTCGACCTCGCCGTAGCGGTCGAGCTGATCGCGGAAGAGGTTGAGCAACACGACGACGCGGGGGGAGAGGCGCGGCGCGAGGAGCGGAAGCACGGCCTCGTCGACCTCGAAGAGGCCGATGAGGGAGGAGCCGTCGGGCCCGCCGGCGCGGCCTCCCCGCGCGATCAGCGCCGAGACGAGCCCGCGCTCGAGGTTCGAGCCCGAGGTGTTGGAGACGATGTCCAGCCCGGAGCCGCGGGCGATCGCAGCGAGCAGGTGCGTCGTCGTCGTCTTCCCGTTGGTGCCGGAGACCAGGACCACGCCGTGCCCCAGCGCCGCCGCCCGGTCCTCGAGCAGGCGCGGCGCGAGCGCCCCGGCGACGAGCCCGGGCAGAGCGGTCCCCCCGCCGCGTCCGGCGCGGCGCGCGAGGGCGCCGGCCAGGCGGCCGGTCAGGACGGCAGCGCGCTCGCGTGGTGAGGTGATCGTGTGCACGCCCCGATTCTCACACGGCGGCGCGCCCCGGGTGGCGGCGTCAGCGCCGGGCGCGCACCTGCACCCAGCGCACGAGCGGGCCGGAGGCGCCATCGTCCTCCGAGCGGACGATCCGCTCCTCGTCGGCGAGCAGCTGGAGGTGCGAGAGCGTCTCGCCGATGGCGGAGCGCTGCATCATCAGCGGGAAGTCGGCGAAGCGCCCGGTGTTCCACTGCACGCGCTCGGCGACGTCGCGGGCGGTGGCGCCGGGACCCGCGTGCTCGCCGGCCGCGCGCGCGATCTCGTCGAGGCGATCGTCGTGGTGGTGGAGGAGCTGCCGGCAGCGCCTGGGGAGGTCGGCGATCGTGAACTCGTGCGCCGGCAGGCCGAGCGCGCTGTCGTAGGCCGCGACGCGCTCGAGCGAGCGCCGGAAGTCGGCGAGCGGGCTCGTCCCCTCCTGATCGGAGTGAAGCGAGACGTTGGGCGAGATGTGCGGGAGGACGTGGTCGCCGGTGAGCATCAACCGGTGGCGGCGCTCGAACATGCAGAGATGCCCCGGGGTGTGCCCGGGCGTCCACACCGCCTCGAGCTCCCAGCCGTCGACCGCGAGCACCTCGCCGTCCTCGAGCAGCCGGTCGGGTGGGACGTTCTGAAAGGAGTTGCCACCGGGCCGCCGCGCCTCCTCGGCGCGGTGGCCGGCCTCGATCTCGGCGAGGCTCATCCCGTGGCGCGTCAGCCACTCGTCGGAGCGCGCCATCCAGTCCCCGGCTCCCGCCTCGCGCCCCTCGAGCCACGCCCACTCCCGGTCGAGCATGACGAGCTCGGAGTCCGGCGCCTGCTCCTTCACCCACGCCGCCATCCCGTAGTGGTCGGGGTGGGAATGTGAGATCACGAGCCGCCGGATATCGCGAGGACTGTGGCCGATGGAGGCGAGCCCCTCCGTCAGCGCCGCCGTCCCCTCGGGCGTCCCGAAGCCGGAGTCGAAGAGCGTGACGCCGTCCCCACCCCGGAAGGCGTAGGCCATCACATAGGGAAGCTCCGGCCGCGGCATCGGGGTCTTGATCTGATGGAGGCCGGGGACGATCTCCACGCGAGGGGGTCCGCCGCTAGCCGGAGGACCCGCCCCCGGAGGAGGAGCCGCTCCCCGCCGAGGTGTCGCCGCCCCCCGTGGCGGCGCCGGATGAGTCGTCCGAGTCCTCCCCGGACTCGTCGTCGTCGGCTCGCGCCTCCCGGCGGAACTCGCGGATGCCCCGCCCCAGCGCGCCGCCGAGGCCCGCCACCCGCGAAGCGCCGAAGAGCAGCGCCAGGATCACCAGGATGATGAGCAGCTCTTGCCAGCCGAGACTTCCGATCATGCGCCCATCCCTACTCCGCACCTCGCTGCACTGTGCAGGCCGTGCCCCGACGCGGGGGCCGCGCGCTCGCGCGCGGCGGCGCCCATCCTATCATTGCCCGGCCGCGAGGGGCCGTTTCCCCCGGACGCCGGCGTCCTCAAGCGCGAGCAGCCGCCGGCCGAGCTCTGTCAGCGACTCGACGCTGTGCGCGGGAAGGAACTCGTCGCAGTGCGGCAGCGCCGCCGCCATCCCGGCGGCCAGCGGCCGGTAGCCGGGGGCGCCGAGCAGCGGGTTGAGCCAGATCACTCGCCGCGCGCGCCGGTGCAGCGACGACATCTCGCGCCCCACGCTCGCCGCGTCGCCGCGGTCCCAGCCGTCGGAGAGGACCAGCACCACCGTGTCGCGGCCGACGCGCTCGGCGGCGTAGCGGCGGTTGAAGTCGGAGAGAACCGATCCGATCTGCGTACCGCCGCTCCAGCCGTCCACGGAGGAGGAGACGAGCCGGAGCGCCTGGTCGAAGGAGCGCGCCCGCAGCATCGGCGTCACCTCGAAGAGGCGCGTTGAGAAGACGAAGGTCGAGACGCCCCGCAGCTCCTGTTGCAGCCCGTAGAGGAACTGCACGAGGAAGCGCGAGTAGAGGTCCATCGAGCCGGAGACGTCGGCGAGCACGACGAGCCGGGTACGACGACGACGGCGGCGGCGACGCTCGAGCTCCCGGAGCTCGCCGTGGCGCCTCGCGGCGCGCCGCATCGAGCGCCTGAGGTCGACCTCGCGGCCGAGCCTGGTGGCGCGGCGGCGGCGGGCGAGCGCGCTCGCGA
>MKWU01004198.1_pt1 | contig 17450 bp, 9 predicted proteins | sample 809101 | NCBI WGS metagenome assembly MKWU01 (sample SAMN05860141, study PRJNA318959) | sponge metagenome | host: Aplysina aerophoba | place: Slovenia: Piran, Adriatic Sea, Gulf of Piran | collected 2013-05-07 | reverse complement strand
ATAATGGGATCAACGCCTAATTCTCGATATATGTCCATATTTAGAGCGGCTTTCCCCCGCCGTCGTAGAGTAAGCCAGGTGCCGGAAAGTGAGCGCAAAGTGCCCGCACTTCAGCCGCGATCTCCGCGTACTCCGCTTTCCGGTCGTCGAGTTCCAGCGCTTTATTGGCCCGGACCTGAGCTACCCGGTCCATCCACCCGGCCAACTGCCTCATCTCCTCGGCACCAAATCCCCGGCTGGTAACCGCCGGCGTGCCAATGCGGATGCCGCTGGGCTTGCGCGCCGGCCGCGGATCAAATGGCACGCGATTGAAATTGCAGACGATACCCGCTGCGTCCAGCGCCTTGGCCATCACATAACCAGTAACGCCCTTATTAGTCATGTCCATGAGGATCAGGTGGTTGTCGGTGCCACCCGAGCTGAGGGCAAAACCGCGCGCCGATAGAGCGGCGGCCAAAGTCTGAGCGTTGGCGACAATCTGCTGGGCATACAGCTTAAACTCCTCGCTCATTGCCTCCTTGAGCGCCACGGCAATCGCCGCTGTAGTGCTGTTGTGCGGCCCGCCCTGCAAGCCTGGGAACACCGCCTTATCGAGAGCCTTGGCGTACTGCGCCCTGCACAAGATCATCCCGCCGCGCGGCCCCCGCAGCGACTTGTGCGTAGTAGTAGTTACCACATCTACGTGCGGCACGGGACTGGGATGTACCCCGGCGGCCACCAACCCGGCAATATGCGCGATGTCGGCGACCACGATGGCCCCCACCGAATGCCCAATCTCGGCAAAACGCGCAAAGTCAACGATGCGCGGATAGGCCGTGCCTCCGCAAAAGAGCAGCTTGGGCCGGTGCTCTTTAGCCAGTGCTTCGACTTGGTCGAAGTCGATTTCGCCCGAGTCCCGGCACACCCCGTATTGCACGGACTTGTAGTGCATCCCCGAGATGCTAACGCCGTCGCCGTGCGTCAGATGGCCTCCGTGCGCCAGCGCCAAGCCCATGACCGTATCGCCCGGCGCGCACAGGCCGACGTACACGGCCTGATTGGCCGGCGAGCCCGAATAGGGCTGCACATTGACGTGCTCGGCCCCAAAAACCTCCTTGGCGCGCTCGACGCACAGCCGCTCGATCTTGTCGATTTCTCGCTGGCCCTCGTAGTAGCGCGCGCCTGCGTACCCTTCGGAATACTTATTCGTCAGGATGGAGCCACTGGCTTCGAGTACGGCTTGACTGGCGTAATTTTCAGATGGGATCAGGCGAATTTTGTTGTGCTGACGCCTGTTTTCAGCGCGAATGATAGCCTCGACTTCCGGGTCCACGGTCACCAGCGTCCCCGCAATTTCGGGCTGCACCGCCACTGCCTCCATTGGTTTTGTCCTCCCCAGCGCATTTGTTAATTTTGGTGTGAATAGCTCACAAAAATTACGGCGGGGTATTTCTATGAGCAAGTATCTGGGCATCGACGCTAGCACCCAATCCATCACCGGCCTACTCATCGACACAGAGCAGCGCACCATCGTCGCCGAAGCGTCCATCAACTTCGACGATCACTTCAAAGCCACGTATGGAGTCGTCAATGGCGTCCTCGACCTCGGTGAGAGCGTTGTCCACAGTGCGCCCCTGATGTGGGCCGAAGCGCTGGACCTGCTCCTGCAAACGCTCGCCGACCAAGGCCACGATCTCGGTGCCGTGCGGGCTGTCGGCGGCAGCGGCCAACAGCACGGCACCGTCTATCTCAACGCCAGCGCCGGCCCTGCCTTAGCGCGTCTGTCGCCCGGTCAGCCACTCAAAGACCAACTCGCCGCCATCTTCTCCCGTCCAACTTCGCCCATCTGGATGGACACTTCCACGGCCTCGCAATGCGCCGAGATCGAAGCGGGAGTCGGCGGGCGCGATGCACTCCTCGCACTCACGGGCAATGCGGCCTTTGAGCGCTTCAGCGGTCCGCAAATCCGCAAGTTTTACCAGACCGAACCCGACGCTTACGCCAACACCACGTACATCGGCTTAGTTAGCTCTTACGTCGCCAGCCTATTCGCCGGACGGCTCGTCGGCGTTGACCCCGGCGACGGCAGCGGCACCAACATGATGAACATTGCCGCGCGCCAGTGGAGTGCGCGTGCGCTCGACGCTACCGCTCCCGACCTAGCCGCCAAACTCCTGCCCATCGCCCCCTCCGGCCAGCCCGTCGGCCCCATCAGCCCTTATTATGTAGGTCGCTACGGCTTTGCGGACGATTGCCTCGTACTGCCCTTTTCTGGCGATAACCCGTGCAGCCTCATCGGCCTCGGCCTCGTTGCTCCAGGGCAAGTCGCCTTGAGCTTGGGCACTTCGGACACCTTGTTTGCCTGCATGGACCAACCGCGCACTTCCGCAGCCGGCGAGGGCGCGGTCTTCGCCTCGCCCGACGGCACGCACTACATGGCCCTGACTTGCTACCTCAACGGCAGCTTGGCCCGCGAGGCCGTGCGCGACCAATACGACATGAACTGGAATCAGTTTATCCAAGCCTTACAAGCCACGCCGCCGGGCAACAACGGCGCGCTCATGCTCCCTTACTTTGCACCGGAAATCGTCCCCAAAGTCCCCCGGCCCAACGTCGTCCGCTCCAACCTCGATCCCGGAGACGCATCAGCCAATGTCCGCGCCGCCATCGAGGCCCAAGCCCTTTCCTCGCGCATCCACGCGCGCTGGATGGGCGTAGAAATTTCCTCGCTCTACGTCACCGGCGGCGCGTCGGCCAACGCCGAAATCCTGCGCGTCTTCGCCAACGTCCACAACTGCCCGGTCCACCGCTTCGAGACGACTAGTTCAGCGGCACTAGGCGCTGCCTTGCGCGCCTCCCACGCCCACCAGTCCACAGCCAGCTACGCGCCTTCGTGGGCGGAAGTCGTCGAGCCATTTGCGCAACCGGTCGGTGGATCGACGATTGAGCCAGAGCCAAGGGCCATAGCCGCGTACGACGAACTCATCGGCCAGTACGCCGCCCTAGAACAAGCGCACACTTAGGACGCAGTATAACAAAGATCTAGTTGCTAGGCCCGTTGGCATCTAAAATGGGTACTGGAAACGCAATGTTGACCGAATGGATTTGTTATTAACGCACATAGCGTACAAGGTAACAACTCGACCCAATGGCTCGACATGGAAGAACGCCGCTTGACATAGGGCCTTTTTTCAACTATTCATGCTTTTTATCTTGCGATGTCGTAAACCCTGTATAAGACGGATATTCACAAGGTTGTAATACTGCTTTATGAGCATTGGATTGGCTGCGACAAAAAGAGCGCAGATTTGCGCTGGACAGATGGCTACTTGCTGGGCCGTGACGGCGATTATCGGGCTGATGGCGGTCGATTCATGGGCTGTGAATTCAGCCGTGCTGGCCAGAGTCGGGAGCGAGGTCATTATGATAGATGACTTGCTCCGCGCCGAGCGCAATATGCGCCGGTTTGCCGCGAGTAATGCCCGGGAAATGCTACAGCCTTTCATCGATCGCAAGCTTCTGGTCTTAGAGGCCAAGGCAAAGGGTTTGGATCAGCACCCCGACGTAGTCGCAAGCGTGCAACAGGTGCGCGCCCGGAAGCTAATCGAGCGTCTGTACGGGGAAGTCACAGGAGATGTTTCTATATCGGAAGAGGAACTGCGGGCGCATTTCCACCAGAGCGGATTGCACAAAAAGCGGGAAGTGCGGGCGAGTCATATTCAAGTAGGCAGTCTCGAAGAAGCCCGGGCCGTGCAAGAGCAACTGCGGCAAGGTGCCGATTTTGCGGTGCTGGCGCGTGAGCAGTCCCTTGATCGCACATCGGCGGTCAAAGGTGGAGATATGGGTTTCTGGCAGGAGGAAGAAGCACAGCACAGCGGGTTTGTAGCCGAACTTTTTCGCCTACAGGTCGGTCAAGTGTCCGAACCGTACCGCAACCCGCAGGGAACTTACCATCTGATCAGAGCCAATGAAGAGCGCTACGTAAGTTTTGAGCGCCAAAAGAAGATGCTGCGCCAAACGCTGGAAAAGCAACAAAAAAAAGATCGCTGGTCCAAATACTTAGCCGACCAAAAAACGCACTTTGGTTTTTCAGTAGATGCACAGGTATTGGGTGTATTGCTGCAGCGGGGGCGATTAGCTGAAGGCGGTGTACCCGTACTAGAAGCAGGAGACCACGTGCGTATCCTGTTGCGCTATAGTGGAGGGAGTATCGACCTGAACGCGTATATGGCTTTGGTAGAGGAGGCCGAACCCAAGCGCCGTCCCCACGCCATAGATAGCACCGCCGTGGTCGACTTTGCCCAAGACGAAGCACTGCGCAAAATCCTGCTGCCTCTGCTGGCCCAACAACGAGGATTGGATCGCGAGGAAGCCGTGGTCCAGCTCGTGCGGGATAAGCGCGAAGAGGCCATGGTCGAGATGCTGCGGCGAACAGAAGTAGAATCGCGCTTTGTCACAGAGGAACAGCGGCGCACTCTATATCAGGACCTAGCAGGGGAATTCACCCTGCCGGTGCGCACGTTTTTTGCCGGTGCACTGGTCGATTCGGAAACAGCTTCGCGCGCTATCGCCCAGCGCGTGCGCACCGGCGAGGATATGGCTCAGATCATGCGCGAGTACCCGGCATTTAAAGGACGCGTGCGTCAGTTCGACATATTTAACTTCACGCTAGCTGACACAGCGACGGCCCAAGGCGCTATGGCTACCATGATCCAAGCCGTGCGGGGCCTGCCGGTTGGCGGCATCAAGGGACCACTCCCTATCCAGTTGAGCGGCGATATGACGGGATATCTCGTACTCGAAGTACTGGCGATGCGCCCGGAAAAAACCCTCTCTTTTTTTGCACCCAAGGTGCAGTCTAGAATATGGCGTCAATTGTCCTACGCCCATCGGCACGCAATTGAAGAAGACTTTGATAGCTTGTTAGATGAGTTGAGGCATAAATATAGGACTGAGATAGTTGTCGATGAACAGGCCCTGTCTAACCTAGAAAAGTAGCGGCTCTGCGTTTCTACCTCATAGACGAGCCTAGATCTCTCTACTCTAAATGCGGAAGGAGGTGAATGAATACAGCGTTCGCTCCTGTAATTGCAGGAGCAGAAAGAGCAATATCTCTAATTCCATCAGATAAGGAGAAAGATATGCGCAAAAACGCACTCATAGCAGCAGTGTTGTCAGTGGCACTGGCAAGCTTCGCTTGGGGCCAGTCCAATGCCAACGGCATTGGCTACTTCGCCTTAGAGGTGCCTGCTGATGTCACCATCACCATTGATGGCGAAGATGGTGACTGGGCGTGGTTCGACCCCATTTTCACCGTTGGTCCCGACGAGATGTACGAAATCCAGAAGGCCGAAGTGCTGGACAAGAGCGATCTCGACGTGGCCATTATGACGGCGTGGACGGGCACAGGCCGCGACAACAAGCTCTACGGATTTGTGCGCGCCACCGACGACACACTAGTCGTCACCTCCGACGTCTTTGACGACGGCTGGCGCGACGATGATCTCGAGATCATCACTGATGCCAACGCCAGCGGCGGTCCGCATGACGGCGACGGCGAATCGGGCACGCGTGCTGAGGGGCAGCAGTTTACCATGCACCTGCCGGTCCCCGGCATATATGAAACGCCCTATGGCGGCGACGGCTCGTGGTGGTTGCGCTGGCAGGTGGTCGAGGAAATCCACTGGATGGACGAGTTCGCCGAGTCCAGAGTGACGACTAATCCTCCGGGAGCGACCACGGGTTCGACCAACGTCACGGTCAACTACGAGTACAGCATTCCCCTCTGGGATTACGCGTCGTTGGACGGTGCGGATAACAGCATCCGCCACGAGAACGAGGCCGGGCAGATCATCCGCCTGACCTATCAGTTGAACGAAGCGGATAATCCCGAAGACCGCCGCACGCATCAGCTAGCAACAACCGGTGAGGACGGCGCTTCGGGTAACTGCGATGTCTGCTCGGAATACACGCTGCTTGGCGCGGACGAGTACGATCGCGCCGATGGCGGGGGCACCGCAGTGGAATCCGAGAGTTGGGCAAAAATCAAAGCGACCTTCAGCGACTAACCGAACGGTCCTTTGACCACATATTGGGCGGCGGCAGATGCCGCCGCCCAATAACCGCCAGTGCAATGTACACTTCCCGAGGTTAATGCGATGATACGGTTCGGTGCGTGGCTTTGTTCCCTAGGGATGTTGGCAGGATGTGGACGTTATTTCGACGGGCCAATTCAGCCAGCTCCGCAGGGACAGCAGGAGGCCGATATGGTGATTCAAGACGATGGCTTGATCACCTATTCGTTCGAGCGTCTGGAGATCGGTCTGCGCCCCATGACCGACGCTGAATTGAACCGCAAATTCTCACAGCAGTCCACGCAGGGACCCGTATCGACCAATCCTTATACTTTTGGCAACTGGAAGCGCATGGGCGAAGAGTGGACGCCGCCCAAACACAGCGTATGGCTGCTAAAAGTTAAAAACTACGCCTATCCCAAAGTCGGCGTTGATCCCCTCAAGATCGAGCTGACTTCAAAGGATGGGTATCGCAAGTACGCGCCTTTAGAACCGCTACAGATCTTAGAATACTATTATTCGTTCATTCAGGGATATGCCGGCAACGAATACCGGCGCTTTAACGAACGCGAAGACGTACTTGAGCGCACTATGTTTCAGGAACAGATCGTCTTCAGCGGCCAAGAGGCAGAGGGTTTTGTCGTTTTTCCGAGCCTTGCACCTGACGTGACGGAGTTTTCTATCCACGTCAGGGACATTGCATTGCGATACGATTACCGCAACGAGCCTGTGGAGACCAAGGATCTGACCTTTCACTTTCAGCGCGAGGTGTTTAAGGGGCTTCAGCCACCGCCCGAATTGGTGAATAAGCAATGATAGCTTCCTTTCGGCGAACTGCTTCGGTCGGGCTGGTCCTGTCGTTCTGTATTAAACCAGCGGAACTACAGGCCGATGTCTGGGGAGTCGGCTTGGGTGGGCAAGCCTGGGAAGAGCCAGCGCAGACTATGGCGGGGGTAGTCGTAGGCCAAGGACGGGCCTTGGGACCGGCCAGCTTTTCACTCGATCAAAATATAACTCAGTTCATCGTCTGGGGAGTCGGCACACCTAGCAGTTTTATCGCCGAGGGCAACGGACGGGTGTGGAACAATTCGGCGCGGGGTATTGAGGGGTCTGAGGTGCTGGTGGACGGGGATGGCACGACCAGCACGGAAAATCGCTTTAAGGAAGTGGGAGTCAATCAGCGCGGACGCATTTTTTTTATGGATCTCGGGGCTTCGTTCCCAGTTAGCCAGATTGTTTTTTACCCCCGTGCAGGAGAGGATGAGTTCGTCGCCGGCTACGAGATATCACTCAACGACGGACGCACTTTCGACGCCAATGACTCGCCCGTTTACGAGGCCGTTCGCCAAGTGACGATCAACCGCGACCCAAGAGTGGATGTGCGCTTCCCGACGCAACTGGTGCGCTTTATTCAGCTCAGAGTACTTTCACCCAACCCCTTTGAACTAGCGGAAATCGAGGTGCACGGCGAAGGCTTTGTGCCGCGTGGGCTCTACGAAACACAGCTCATCCAGTTTGCCCAGCCTGTCAACTACGGCGCATTGACTTTTCGTGCGCGCAAAGTTTCGCTGTCCGAGGAAGGCGAAAGCAGCGCGGGCGCCGACGAGCAAGTGCGGGTGATCGTACAGATGCGCAACGGCGTTGACGAAACTCCTCTCGACTACTACCAAATCGCCGACGTAGAGACTCGGTCGGAAGTGCTGGTCAGCAAAGAGGAGTACGAAGAACTGCCGTTGGTCCTCAAGGGCAGCATTCGCCCGGATGCCACGCACTGGTCCTCTTGGACGGAGCCGCTCATCGCCGACTCCAGCGGTGCGTACTCCATTCCGCTGGATCTGCCGGGACCGCGCGATTTTTTCCAAGTGCGCCTGCGCTTTGAAGGCAATACCTCCGCCAGCATACAGGTCGATAGCCTAGCCATCGTGCATACGCCGCCGCTGGCCGCACTGGCATTGAGCGAAGTAGCCCTATTGGACGATCCCTTTCCGGCCGGTGGGCGCGCAGCCGTTCCGGCTGGTCGAGATACGGTTTTTACCTACGACATAAAGGCTGACTTAGGTGAGGGAACGGGCTTTGACGGCGTGCGCATCTCGACGCTGATACAGCCCGAGTTTCTCAAACTGGAAATGGGGCACGAGTTAGAGGAGATACAGCCGGATAGCGTGCAGGTGGACGATACGGGCTTGCGCGTTTATTTCCCATCCCAGCGCATTGGCACAGGAGAAGATGTGCGTCTGCGGATTACGTTTCGCTCGCAGGCGCTGCTCTTTTCCACCCAGTTTATAGGACAGCTTCTGGATACGACGGGCAGCCTTCCCCAGCGCATTGCCGAGGGCGACGCGACGCGGGAAGTGGGTACGGACTCGCAGGAGGTAATTTTCCTCGCCAGCGGCGAAAGCGTGCTGCAGTCCTTTGCCGTTTCTCCGCCGGTTATAACGCCCAACGGCGATGGCATAAACGATTCGTCCGCCTTCTCTTTTGTGCTCATCCATTTGGTGCAGCCCGCCGCGGCGGAACTGCTCGTATATGATCTTTCGGGTCGCTTAATAAAAAACGTGCTCTCCGATGCGCTGACCGCCGGACGTTATACCCAATGGCATTGGGACGGAACGAACAATGCCGGCGACCTAGTGCCACCGGGGACCTATATCGCAAAAGCCTCGATAGAGGCGGCTGCCGATGAAGTCAACCACATGCGCCTGATCCACGTGGCCTATTAATGCCCATTTAAACGCGGAAAACTGAGCATGACGTACAAAGTGGCGCTAGCTTTTTTGCTCTTGGCCCCTTGTTTTGCAGAGGCACAGGTAGAGCGATTGGTGCTAGGTACAGGAGATAACGGCTGGGAAGAACTAGCCGAGTTGATGGGCGGCATGTGGGTCGTGGACGGCGGTCTGCAGCCCTACGAATTGGACCCAGCAGTCAATATCGCGCTGGGCGAGAAGAAGGGCAGCTCGCGCTACGATGTCTTCGGCAACCCCTGGGGAGGAGAGCGGGCCGGGCCGCAGGCCGCACGCCTCATTCCCGGCCAGCCCGAGGTTCTCGGAGATAACGGCTTTGTCTATACAATAGACGGTGACACGACTCGGTCAGTAGCCATTGTCTCCGGCTATTATTACTACAACCTAGGTTGGGAATTGCCCATCAATCGCATCCGCTTTTTTTCTCCAGCGGAAGGGCGCACCCAGACCGACGACCGCAAGCGAATCACACCGGGTTTACCGCTCAAAAACGCCTATCCCAAGCTGTATGAAGTTTGGGCTGCAATTGATGGAGAGCGCTTTAAGCAAGGGCAGTTTGACCTCTTACTAGAGCAGAATCTCAACCAGACCACGCGCATCGCTAATGCTCGTTTTCCCACCCAATCCTTGCAGTTCATTTTCATAAACTTCCCGGAATTGGGCGTCATTGCCGAGGTAGAGTTTTACGGCGAGGGTTTTGTGCAAAAATCGCAATACCTCTCCAAGGTGATCGACATCGGTGAGCCGGTCAATTTCGGGCGGGTTATACCTTATTTCAACGGGTTTGCCAAAGAGAGCATAGACAGCGAAGCCGAGCTTTTGGCAGAAAATCCCATCTCCTTTTCGCTGGAAACGCAGACCGGCCGGGACGATACGCCACAGGTTTACACTATATATACCGAGTTGAGGACCGAACGCGAAGTGAGTTTTGCCGAATGGGACAAAGCGCCGCGCGACGATTATGTGCGCCCTAGAGCTCGGGGGCCGGAGCGGCCCGACGTGGACAACTGGAGCTTCTGGTCGGTGCCACAAGAAGCGTCCGCGGGCGAAGGCATAGAGATCCTTTCGCCAGATAATCGGCAATATATCAAAATCAACTTCACTATGAAGAGCGAGGACTTGTTCACCTATGGCCGGATGGATTCGCTAGTCATAGAATACTCGCCTTTGCTGGTCGATGCGGTCGTCGGAGAGGTCGCATTACAGGACGAACCACAGCCGCTTGGGCGCAAGACGGAAGTGCCCTTGGGCGAGGAGCGCATCTTCACTTTTGACGTGCGGGCCGACTTTGAGTCGGAGACCAAGGCGGGTTTTGACGCCTTAAGGCTGCAAACCCCAAGCCGCGTCCAGTTTATCGGACTGGAAATGGGCGACCCCTTAGCCGCTGTGGAACCCGACAGCATCGCGGAAAAACAGGGTGAGTTGATCGTCTATTTTCCGTCCAACCGCATCACGGCCGCAGACAACAGACCGTTGCGGCTGTTGTTCAAAACGGGCGTCTTCAGTTTTAACGCCTTGTTTCAGGGCGAGATATTTGTCGTAGGGGGAGAAGGACAGCCCCAATCTATCGATCCCGGAGATGCCAATGAGGAGGTATCGACCAATTCCATCGAGGTGCTAGCCCTGAGCGAGAACTTAGATGTGCTGAGCGCATTAGACGTGGGATCGACCGTAATAACGCCGAATGGCGACGGGCTCAACGACACGCTTGAACTGGCCTATTCACTACTGGGCGTACAGACCAGCCAAGTGGTCTTTGAAATCTACGATTTGCGCGGACGCAAAGTCCGAACGCTATCGGCCGGTTCTAGAAGCGAAGGGCGTTATGTCGAAGAGTGGGATGGACGGGGAGCGGGGACGAGGCCCGTGGCTCCGGGCCTATACCTAGCCCGACTTTCCGTCGAGACGGATGCGGGAGACTTCACGCGCACGCGCATTATTGCAGTGGCCTACTAAACGGGTTGCACATACCACGAGGATGTACCATGCAAAAATTTGCTGCGATTCGCATTTTGCTCGTCGCCACTCTGTGTGTGTCAGGTGCCTATGCCAACGAACTGCGCCTGAGTAGCCCGGCGGACTGGCAGACGTGGGCCATTCCCAAGGGCACACTCGAAATTGCCGACGACGGTAGTATCAGCCTAGCGTGGATGCGCCGCAATATAAACGCCGTGGCCAATGCCGTAGAGTTTTCCCATAGCGAGGGCAAGAAACAAGTTTTTGGCGGCATCCGCCAAGTCAATTCAAACCCCCAAGATGCGGCTAATATTATTGACCAAGACCCATCGACTTGGTGGCAGCCGTCTGCCGACGATCCGCTGGACGATTGGTGGATCGAAATCGACCTCGGCCGACCGGTATTGGCGCGCAAGTTGCGCTTTGTCTTTCCGGACACACCCGACGCCAAGCCCTTTCGCAATTTCACGACTTACATAAGTAACGGTGTAGATACGCGTTATGGCGTGACCTACCACCCGGTAGCCGTCACCACCACACCCAATGTAGAGCGCGTTTTTGAGGTCGATCTGAAACGAATTGAGTTGGGTCTGGCCAGCGGAGAACATCTCATAGAGCAAGATACGCTGGATTTTAACCTCGTCCACCACGTGCGCCTAGTGCCCACGGAAAAGAATCCAGGCGCAGCACTAGCTGAGATCGAAGTGGATGCACTGGGAGATAATCTCGCCATAGGTACAGTGGAACGGGGCGGAGCGGTGCGAGCCGGGCGGAGCGGAGATAAGATCGGTACGATCTTCGATGGGGATGTCAATACCAACTGGCGAGCTGCCGTCGGTGGCGACCAAGCCAAGGAGGGCAATCTCAGGACCTATGTCGAAGACGGTGATTGGTTCGAATGGGATCTGGGTGCCACGTTCTGGGTAGACCACCTTTCCCACCTAGACCTAACTGTCGGAGATGGAGAGGGGTCTCGTGGCTCCTACGGGCACGGGGCCAAGCTATTTATCCTCACCACCTCGGACGGCACGCCGGCCAGCGGCCTGACCAGCGACCGCATTCGCAGCAATTTCGACTACCAAGAACTCAGCGACGTATTCAACGACAGGTTCCCCAACCAACAGTCGTATCACTTTGCATTCCCGCTGCGGAAAGTTCGCCATATCTTCTACCACCGCAGCGGCATTCCCACGCGCCTACAGATTCGCCAATCGATTTTTGAGTACATCCTCTACGGCGAGGGGCACGTGGCGGCGACGGAAATGGTGTCGGACTTCATCGACCTAGGATCCATGAAGAGCGTGCGCAAGCTGTCGTGGGACGCCGACTTACCCGTCGGCACGCGGATTGAAATTCGCTCACAGACGGGCAATACCTTTGAGCTCCAGAAGAAGTACTATCACAAGAACGGCACGGAATTGGATTCGGCCCGTTTTGGCAAGCTGCCCAAGAGCGTGCGCGGGCGCATCGACACCCTCAAGCTCAAAGGACCGGATTGGAGCGGCTGGAGCCAGCCCTATGATTTTCCCGCAGAGGCATTCCTCTCACCTACGCCCAGACAATTTCTGCAACTACAGATTCAACTGGCCAACGACGATCCACAACTGACGCCGGTACTGCGCTCCCTGACCCTAGCATTCGACGATCCACTCGTCAGCGGTGGCATTGCCGCACGCATATTGCCGCGCGAGGTCGGCTTGGATTCGTTGCAGCGCTTTACGTATTTGCTGCAACCGACCTTTGCGCGCAATGACCAAGGCTTTGACGAGGTTCTTATCCAAGTGCCAGGCGCTGTACAAGAGGTTGGCGTACGAGTCGGCGGACAGAGCGTACAGCCGAAGGAAGTTGAACTGGCGGACGGGCTGCTAAGAGTCGGACTGCCAGAGCGGGTGCGGGAGGATTCGGTGGAAGTGCTGTTTACCGCGCAAGTAACGACCAATGCCACGCTCTTTGAGGCCTGGGCCGGGGACAGCCAGCAGAATGTGCGTCAAGGCGTCGAACCCTTAGAGCCGCGCTCGATGATTGTTTTTGTGCCCGACGTGTCCGGCGGGAATTTGCTGCGCAACGTGCAGGTGACTTCGGTCGTTACGCCCAACGGCGATGGAGTAAACGACGAAGCGCAAATCAACTTTATCGTGGTCCAGGTCGAGGGCAATCCCAACGTGGATATCTACGACCTAACTGGATCTCACCTGCGGACGCTCGACCTAGATGCTGCGGGTTTCGCGTGGGATGGCCGGGACGCTGCGGGAGTGGTTTTGCCGCCGGGTGTGTATATCTGCCGCATCCTGATGGAAGCCGACTCTGGAGACCAGTCGGTATATCGCACCATTAGTTTGGCCTATTAATAACCAGCGTGTTGCACAGCAGTAAAAAAGGGAGGGACAAATGGGCCGGAAGTTTTTCGGTGCTCTGCTAACGGGTTGCCTTTTGGCAGGTGGAGTATTAGCCGAAGGCCTGCAATCGGGCTTTCTCAACCCCTACGTCGCCAGTGGTGTGCGGATATCGCCCCAGACCATCACGCCGACTATGCGGAAATGGTATCTGCCCCAGACGCTCTACGATATCTACGGGTGGAAAAACTGGGAGTACACCAACTACGCCAGGGATCGCTACGAGCGCTATACCGACATCGTGCTACAGGGCCAGCGCTTTTACGATATATACGGCAATTACATCACGCGCGGTTGGAAGATCTACGAGTGGGCGCAGCAGCATCCCACGGAAACGGGCAGTGCGATCGACAAGTCCGTGGAGTTCAACAACTGGTTCAACAATCTAGTCATTTCAACGGCGTCTGAGGGCCAATACCACATGGCGTTGACCGTGGGCGAACAGCTAAGGACCACGCTGACGCCGATGACTTTTTCCAAACCGCTGTTCAACGGCGTGCAGTGGGATTTTCTCTCCGATAAATACGCCCTGACGCTACTCGCCTCGCGCACGGATAACCCCGCTCTGGCAGCCACGGCGACCAACCGCAATCAAGGAGCCACGGTGCGCACGCTTTTTACCAATCTGGTCGGTCTGCGCGGCACGGCCCAAGTCGGCGACTTTATCAAGCTGGGCACCACCTACGTCAACGCCGGCCACTGGAATAGCTCGGAGAGCTTCGGCAACAACTCTCTCAAGGGCACGCTCGGCGGCAACCTACAGGCGGGCAACGTGCAGCGCCTCTTGGTGCGTCTATCCGACGATTCGCCCGAGGACGGCGAAGGGGGGGCGTTGCTCTTTTTGCACCGCGTGTACATAAATGGCGTCGAGCATCCCGAAATTTCCGACCGGGCGCTAGTAGATGGCGGTATCCGGCGGCAGGGACGTTGGGAGGCCAGCGGCGGCAACAACATCATCATAACCTACGACATCGAGCGCGACTTTACGCCCATTCCCGACGAAGATGAGATCATCGACTTCAAGGAAATCAAAAAGATCGAGATCGAATTGGTTCTAGCCAATGACTATGCCGTTGAAGTCACTTCCAATATGCAGGTCAACAACACGGGCGAGCCCGTATTTTTGCCCGTCACCCGCGCGGAGAAAAACATCAAGGACGGCTCCAACCAGCGCGTGGTGCGCTTTAGCTATGGCTTGCCGACGGCCAACGAAGTCGCCGGTCTGACCATGGAAATCGACGATCTCTTCGGCGGGTTTAACTTGCGCGCTGAATACAATATCAACCGCAAATACCGCCGCTTCCCCAACCAGAATTTCACCTACAATCAGGCGCTGGGGAAAGAGAGCGCGGAGGGCTACTATGCAACGGCGTCGCACAATGTGTACCCGTGGTTTGCCTATGGCGAAATTTTTAGCATGGACCCGGGCTATCAAACATTTATGTTCGTGCCCGACAGCAACGGGCGCATTAACTACGAAAGTGCTGTAAACAACGTTTACGAATTCGTGGACGACAACGACGACCAAGACCGCTTTCCCGACTGGCGTAGGCGTGCCTTCAGCAGTTCCTCGTCGGAGCGCTTGCTGATCCAGCGGGCTGACGTGGCCGTCTTTCCCGGCTACGACGAAAACAACGACCTAGTGTCGGACTTCAACCAGAACGACAACAGCGTGCCAGACTACCTGGAGCCCTTCGTGCGCTACGATGTCGATCCGCTCGAGTTTCTCTACGGCACGGACATGAACAACAATACGGTGATCGACCGCTTTGAAAACGACGAGGAAGCGGACTACCCGTATCCGCGCGACCACCGCGGCTACAACTTCTACGGTGGTGCCGAACTCAAGCCAGGCAGCCGCATAATGATCGGTCGCATGCGCGAGTGGCTGCTGAGCAGCAATCGCCGCAGCAAGTCGCTCTACGGTCTGCTAACACTGACGCACGAAGTGCCTCGCCACGGTTTGCAGATGCAGCTCTACAACGGCCTTCGCAGCGTCGAGGACAATATCCCCGAAGACATCATTCTATGGGTGCAGAGTCCGCGCACGCGGGGGGATATGCGCCCCTTCGTCGATCCCATGATTGCCCAGAATGCGCTGATCAACACCACCTTTTTGAGTGCGCGCACGCGCAAATACGCTCCGCTCAATCTGGAAACCAAGCTGAAGTACGAGATCTATCACCATCGAGGAGACCAGCAACCGGCAAACTGGCAAGACGAGAAGCTCCTCGCGCTGATCACCAAGGCGGACCTGCCCATTCCGGTGGGTAAACACGTGCTGTGGCCTAGGTGGAAACAGCTCTACAAGCGGCGCTCGCCCACAGATAAAAACGAGTTGGAGAACAACGAGCTAGCGGAAATTTTCTTCTTCGTGTGGCAGCAGGAGTTGATCAGCACGATGCGCCTAGAGTCCGGCATCGAGTACGAGATTTTCCGGAATATGGTCGAACGCACTAATCCACTGCCCGCCGGATATGTGGACGATTTTGAACAGTTCGTGATTGCTGCACAGCTATCCAATCGCTCGGACTATCTGGGTTATCGCCTGATGACCAACATCGGCGGGCGCTGGGAGCGGCGCGATTTCCGCGACGAGACGACGACCGATCTAGTGCTGTTTCTGAGCATGTTTGCCGGATTGCAATAACGCCTGACAAATCTGCCTTTGTGCGGTCTGGTGTCTGCGCCGATTAATGGAATTGCATCGACTGCATACTTCCCGCGATATGTGCTCTTTTTATATACCCATCGTTGCAGTTCTCTTTAGCTGGGGTATGGCGCTAATCGTGGGGTGCGCAAATGAAACTCCCGCTCCATCGACAGCAGCCACTGCACCTAAGCCCCAATTAGCTAGAAATGCACTGCCGAAATTCGTCGATGCCACCGCCGCTGCCGGCATCCACTTTGCTCATGCCAACGGCGGCAGCGGTCGTTTCTACTACGTGGAGACCTATGGCTCGGGAGCGGCTTTTGTCGATTACGACAGCGACGGTGACGAAGACCTATACCTAGTCAACGGGGCCGTATTGCCGGGCTTTTTGGAGCGGCGCGTACCGCAAAACGTCCTGTATCGAAACAAGGGCAATGGGAAGTTCGAGGAAACAACAGAGGACGCTGGTGTCGGCGATGCAGGGTATGGCATGGGTGTCTGCGCGGGAGATTACGACAACAACGGTCATGTCGATCTCTATGTCACGAACTTCGGTGCCAATGTGCTGTATCGCAATGGCGGCGACGGTTCATTTGTGGATGCGACAGAGATCGCTGGCATCGGCGACGAGCGCTTGAGCATGAGCGCGGCCTTTGCCGACATCGACAACGATGGCGATCTCGACCTCTACGTTTCCAACAATACTGATTTTACCCTCGAAAACCATAAAGAATGCAGGCACGGTTCCATACGCGTCTATTGCGGTCCCGGTCAGTACGGGGGCGCATCGGGGATTATGTACCGCAACGAAGGAGATGGAACTTTTGCCGACGTAACAGAAGCGATGGGCGTTTACAACGACCGCTGTCGTCAACTCGGCGTAGTATTTGGCGATTACGACGAAGACGGCGATGCGGATCTGTTTGTCGCCAACGATATGACCCCTAACTTCCTCTTCCGCAATGAGGGGGGGACGCGGTTTTCCAATATTGGGCTAAATTCTGGCGTCGCCTTCAGCCCGGACGGCAAATCCGAGGCAGGCATGGGCACGGACTTTGGCGACTACGACCGGGACGGACTCCTCGACATCGTCGTCTGCAACTTCCAGTGGGAGCACTGTCGTCTGTTGAAAAACGAGCGGGGCGATGTATTTAAAGACCGGATACACGAGTCCAAATTAGACGAACCGACCTTCTCGACATTGACCTTTGGCACGGACTTTTTCGACTACGACAACGACGGCGACCTCGACCTGTTCCTAGCCAACGGACACGTCGAACCAAATATAGAAATCATCGACCGCGCCGGACCTTCCTACGCGCAGCGGGATCAGCTATTCCACAACAACGGCGACGGCACCTTTACCGACGTCAGCACCGACTCGCCCGGGCTGGCCACCGCCTGGGTCGGACGCGGATCAGCTACCGCCGACTACGACAACGACGGCGACCTCGACCTGTTCGTCAGCAACAACAACCAGCGCGGCCTGCTGCTGCGCAACGACGGCGGAAACCGACAGCACTGGCTAACCGTGCGCACCGTCGGCACCCACAGCAACCGCGACGGCATCGGCGCGCGGATTCGGGTAGTCGCCGGCGATCTGCACCAGATCGAAGAAGTCCGGTCAGGCAGTTCGTACCTGTCACAGAATGCG
>MKWU01004196.1_pt1 | contig 17452 bp, 22 predicted proteins | sample 809101 | NCBI WGS metagenome assembly MKWU01 (sample SAMN05860141, study PRJNA318959) | sponge metagenome | host: Aplysina aerophoba | place: Slovenia: Piran, Adriatic Sea, Gulf of Piran | collected 2013-05-07 | reverse complement strand
CCGAAGGAGCGTGCGTGCTCCACCTTCATGCACTGGTCCATCACGACTTCAAGTCCGGCCTCACGAGCACTCCGGGCAGCCTCATAGTTGATGACACCGAACTGCATCCAGACCACCTTGGCGCCGATCGCGATAGCCTGCTCGACGATCGAAGGCGCCTCTTTGGATGCACGGAAGATGTCCACGACATCAACAGGTCCAGGGATGTTTTTTACGGAGGGATAGGATTGCCGGCCGAGGATCTCTTTTTCGCGGGGGTTCACTGGAATGACGTTGTAGCCCTCGGCAAGGAGGTACCTCGCGGCAAAATGACTGGGACGGTAGGGGTTGGCGGACAGGCCGACCATCGCGATGTCGCGATAGTCCTGTAGAATACGCAGCCGGACCTGCCATGGCGTGGCGAACTCTGTTTGCGCGACGGGAGAGCCCGCGCTGACACCGCCCGCAGTGAGACTGCAAACGAGGTTCTGTCCACTATCCGCCAACGCCATTCAGTTTATCCCGACTGGGATGCCTTGAGCGCCTGGTCGAGATCCCATTGAATGTCCTCGATGTCTTCAAGACCGATCGACAGCCGAACCATGTCGGTCGTCACACCGGCGGCTTCGAGGTCCAAGTCGGTCAACTGCTGGTGAGTCGTGCTGGCCGGGTGAATGACAAGACTCTTGGCATCACCGACGTTGGCCAGATGAGACAGAAGCTGAAGCGAATCGATAAAGCGCTTTCCGGCCTCGAGGCCGCCCTTGATGCCAAACGTAAAGATGGCGCCGCAACCCCTGGGCAGGTATTTCTTTGCGAGCTCAGTGTATCTGCTTGGCGGCAGGGCGGGATGATTGACCCAGGTCACAGCGTCATGCATTCTCAGGAACTCGGCGGCGGCGAGCGCATTCGAGGAGTGGCGCTCCATGCGCAGGCCGAGCGTCTCCAGACCTTGCAGGAACTGGAAGGCGTTGAAGGGACTCATGCAGGGCCCCAAGTCGCGGAGTCCTTCGACACGGCACTTGACGATGAAGGCCATCTCGCCGAAGGTTTCCGAGAACTTCAGTCCGTGGTAGCCGGGGCTCGGTTCGGTGATCTGGGGGAACTTCCCTTTGGTCCAGTCGAACTTGCCGCTGTCGACGATGAGACCGCCGATGCTCGTTCCGTGACCGCCGATGAACTTCGTGGCCGAGTGCACGACGATGTCCGCACCGTATTCCATCGGGCGGCATAAGTAAGGCGACGCGAAAGTATTGTCGATGACCAGCGGCAGCCCTGCTTCATGAGCGATCTTGGCGACGGCCTCGATATCCACGACGTTCATACGCGGGTTGGCGATGGTTTCGGCATAAACGAGCTTCGTGTCGTCCTTGATGGCCTTGCGGAAGTTCTCCGGATCATCGGGCTCGACGAACGTCGTTTGGTAGCCGAGCCGTTGGAAGGTGCTATCGAACTGCGTATAGGTGCCGCCGTACAGCGTGGCGGAGGAGACGAGATGATCGCCGGATTGCAGCAGGCTGCTGACTGTCAGGAACTGCGCCGCTTGGCCGCTGGCCAATGCCAGCGCCCCGATACCGCCCTCAAGCGATGCGATGCGTTCTTCGAGCACCGCCGTCGTGGGGTTCATGATGCGTGTGTAGATGTCCCCGAAGCGCTGCAGCGCAAACAGTTCCGCAGCGTGCCGGCTGTCTTCAAAAACATATGAAGTCGTTTGATAGATGGGAACGGCGCGGGCGCCGGTAGCAGGATCGGGACGCTGACCCGCATGAAGAGAACGGGTGTTGAAACCAAAGGAGCGTTCTTCTTGTTCTGACATGAATGACTCAACATACCTTACTGTTCCAGGATTCGCGGGCTTGATTCGGCCGCACCTGCCCGGATGCACGCATCGGAGTTCAACAACGCCGCGGACCTCATGAATTCCACGAGTGCGTCGTCGTGTCCGCCTCCCACAAAGAGGCGGGTCGACCAAGCGGCGGAAGCATATAACGACCCCCCCGTTGCGTTGAGAGACAAGGGATCGCGAGGAGGCCTTGACCTGCTGATCCCGATCCTTAACAGTCGGGTTCGATCACGGTCAGCACTTGGTCGGAAGCCACGTCCTGCAAGACCTGATGGGCTCCGCTGGGCCAGAGAATCTCGATACGGGACACCCGTTCACGATCCCCCAGACCGAAGTGCACTCCCCCCAGGCTCGACGACGAGTAACCGACGCTCGACGTCATTTGGTTGTGCTGTCCGTCGACGGACACACGCGCGCCAATACCATCACGGTTGCTTCCAACACCTTTCAAACGAATTCGAATCCAGTGCTTCTCCGGGGCGCTGATATTTTCCCAGAGTTCAGCGGGTCCTCCGAGCGATGAGACAACAACGTCAACGCGGCCATCGTTGTTGAAATCCGCGAAGGCGCTGCCGCGGTGCGCGCGGCGTACTTGAAAGACTTCGCCTGATCCGGACGACATATCTTCGAAAGTCCCGTGGCCCGTGTTTGCCCAAACGGCATTGTTTTGGCGGTATTGCTCGCTTGAGAATTCTTCGATGTTGTCGGTGACATGAGAGTTCGCCGTGAAGAGGTCTTTCCAACCGTCGTTGTTGAAGTCGACCAACCCGATGCCCCAACCAGCGAGCCCCATGCTGAGGCGGCCCACCTTCGTGCCGTAGGTGGCGTCCCGGAAGACACCTCCCCCCTCGTTGCGAAAGACCGGGAATGTCTCGCCAACGAGCGCAGTGAAGATGATGTCGGGAAGCGAGTCGTTATCGTAGTCCCGGAAATCCATTCCCATGGCAGAAACGGATCGGCCATCGTCTGTGAGCGCGGGGCCAGCCTCCAGAGCCACTTCCTCGAACACGCCGTCTCCCCTGTTGCGAAAAAGGAAGTTGGGTTCGGTGTCGTTGGTGATGAACACGTCGGCGCGCCCGTCCTGGTCGTAGTCTGCAAAGGCTACGCTCATGCCCTTGCCGACGTGGGACGCGATGCCCGCCGCCTCCGACACGTCTTCGAAAGTGCCGTCCTTCTTGTTGCGGTAGAGGGTGTTCGGCTGACCCTCGTAGTATTTGGGATGACAGTAAGTGCGCAGCTTCTTGGCGTTGTCACCGCAGTAGAGATTGTTCTCGGGTGACCACTGGAGGTAGTCAACGACGAAAAGGTCAAGAAAACCGTCGTTGTCATAGTCAAACCAGCCGGCCGCAACGGACCAGCGATCGCTCTTGACGCCCGCACTCGCCGTGATCTCTTCGAAACGTCCGTTGCCGAGATTGCGGTAGAGCAGGTTGCGGAAGGCGCTGGGAACGAACAAGTCCACGTAACCGTCGTTGTCGAAGTCGCCGGCCGCGGCCCCCATCGAATAACCAGTGCCCTGCAACCCGGCGGCCGCGGTCACGTCGCGAAATTCCATGTTCCCGACGTTGCGGAAGAGGCGATTGTGGTATTTCGTGGACGTCTTGACAAGGCTGGGAGTCTCAGCTCCGTTCGCGAAGAAGATGTCAGTGAGCCCGTCGTTGTCGTAGTCGAAAGCCGCCACGCCGCCGACCATCGTCTCAACGAGGTGCTTGTCTGCCGTAGGGTGGTTCGCGACTACGAAGTCGAGTCCCGCTTGGCTGGCAACATTGCGGAAGCGAATTGGCGAGAGCATGGCCGGCGGTTTCGGGGCTTCCCCCTTCGCTATTCTCTTTGCCGTTGCAAACTCGCCTGACCTCACCCGCTCCAGTAAGCTGCGGGCCTGGCGATGGTCTTGCAGGCGGACAGTGGTTTCCAAGTCCTCTCGCGCGGCGGACAGTTGTCCCAATTCAATTCGTACGCGGGCCCGGTGATAGTGCGCCTCGGCAAGACCAGGACGAAGCTCCACCGCCTTGTCCAACATCGGCAGCGCGTCGGCCGGACGGCGCAGCTTCAGCAGGACGCTCCCCGAGCTCAGATAAGCGTCGACGAGCTGCCGGTCCGCTTTGATGGCTTGTTCATACGAGGCCAGGGCCTTGTCAAGCGCGTTCCGCTCTTCGTAGACCATACCCAGCAGGTGGTGAGCAGAACCGGCTTTCGTTCCCGACGCGATGACCTTCAAGCCATTCGACTCGGCCTGGTCGTATTTCCCAGTCGTGAACTGCGTCAAGGCCAGCAGAAACAACACTTGTGGATTGCCCGGATTCCGGCGCTCCACCATGAGGAAAGCCGCCTCTGCCGCTTCGTTGTTGCCGCTACGCTGGTGGCAGACCCCGAGCAGCATGCGGGCTTGGTCGTCTTCCGGCTCCACTGCGAGGTGTCGATTCAGGACGACGACCGCGCCCCCGAAATCGCCTCGCTGATAAAGTTGACGGGCCTGCTGCAGGGCATCTTGGGCAAGCGCCCCTGCCGTTGCCGCCATGGCGAGCAGAAGCATCACAATCGATCGACGGAACCGCCAAGAGGGAGAAGGCTGCAGCATGGCTTCGGGGTCTCTCATTGTAGGCAGCAGTCGCTGATCGACGACCCGGCCCGATCCTGCCCTTCCTCCGCGAGGCGCTACAATCACAGCCGTGCTCAAACCATTCATCTTCCTTTTGCTACTGGCAACTACCGTGACGGCGCAGGATCGCGATCTTCTGGTCGGATTAGGTGGTATCGCTCACGAGACGAACACGTTCAATCCGAGGAAGACCACGCTCGCTGATTTTGCAAGGGGGTTGCGCGGAGCGAAGGGTATCTTGCGCGGTCAGGAGATTCTGGACGAATACACGGGCGGCACCAACCTGACGGCGGGGTACATCGAGGGCGCCAGGCTGAACGGACTGGAACTCTATCCGACCATCCTCGCCGGACCGCAAACGATCGGCATGGTGACGGACGAGGCGTTCGAGGCTTTGACGCAGGAGCTGATCGAGCGTCTTCAGGCGGCGCCGAAACTCGACGGCATCCTACTCTACCTACACGGCACGATGGTGGCCGAGAGCTATCCGCACGCCGATGCGGAAGTCGTTCGGCGGGTGCGTAATGCCTTCGGCAACGACATCCCAATCGTGGTCACCCACGACTTTCACGCCAACGTGTCGAAGGAGATCGTCGAGGAGGCGACGGCGGTCATCACCTACAAAGAGAACCCGCACCTTGACGCCAGAGAGAGAGGTGTGCACTCAGCTCGCATCCTGGCGAACACGATCCTGGGCAAGGTGAAGCCCACCTCCGCGATCGAGAAACCCGCGCTTTTCTACAACCTCGTATTTCAAGACACGAATACCGAGCCGCTCAAGCCAATCGTTGACGAGAGCCGACGGATGGAGCAGAATCCAACGATCCTGGCCGCGAGCGTGTCAGCGGGATATCAGTGGTCGGACATCCCGGCGATGGGCCCAAGCGTGATCGTGGTGACGGATAACGACCCCGAGTTGGCTCGGCGCGAGGCGAAGCGCCTAGCGGATATGCTGCTGGCCGTCAGCGACCAGCTCGTGTTGGACCTGCCGAGCCCCTTGGAGGCCGTGAAGCTGGCGATGGCCGCAGACGAATTTCCGATCACCCTCATGGATACAGGCGATAACATCGGCGGCGGCTCTCCGGGCGACAGTACGTTCATCCTCTATCAGTTGCTCGAGCAGAGGGCCGAGGGTTGGGTCGTCGTCATCAACGATCGAGAAGCGAACGAGGCGGCTTTCGCCGCCGGGATCGACGGTAAGTTCGACAAGCTCGTCGGCGGCAAGTCGGACTCCATGCACGGCCATCCGGTGCGCATTCGCGGCCGGGTGAAGTCGCTGCACGACGGAAGATTCGTGGAACCTGAAGTGCGTCACGGGGGAGGCCGCTATTGGGATATGGGTTTGACCTCGGTGATCGAAGTCGAGGGATCGACGCGTGATTTTCCGAACATCCTGATGCTAACCAGCAAGCGCGTCATTCCGTTCAGCCTGCACCAGATGAGTAGTTGCGGGGTGTATCCCGAGCGACAGAAAATCCTGGTCGCCAAGGGAGTGATTGCGCCACGGGCGGCCTATGAGCCGATCTCGGCTCAGGTGATCGCCGTCGATAGTCCGGGCGTTACTTCAGTCAATCCGAAGCACTTCACTTTCAAACGCGCCCGTCCAGATCTTGCAGCGCGTTAGCCTGCATATCTCACCACCCGACGGTCGAAGCACGCGATAAGACCGCCATGACTTCGTTGCGCTTGCTTGCCGTGCTCGATGTACGGATTAAGCACACCTGCGCGCGCCAAGCGGCTCGCACCTCGTCCTGCCGACCCTCTCACGCACTTCGCCTCGCCCCGGGGTGAGAAATGCAGGCTATGTTCGTTCCAGATCCGTCCGCGGACGAGCGGCGCGTCGTGCCGGGAAAGGACCTCTCGCGGGACCACAGGTCATAAGGATGGGAAAAACCGGCTAGTGCAATACGCCAAAGTCGTCCACGACTTCCCGCGCCAGATAGTTCTCGATCTCGGCTTCATTGCGGGCGATTTCAAGGTAGGCGGCCCGGAGGAGTTGATCTTGGCGGCTGCGAATCGTCTCGCGAATGGTCTGCTGGACCCGTGGGTCGGAATAGTCGCGCTGACCAGCGTGCTCCACCGAGATGAGCTTGACGATGCGGTACTCGTCGCCGGTCTTGACGATCGGCGAGACATCGCCGGGAGTGAGCGAAGCGACGACTTGACGAAGGCTCAGGTCCACCTGCTCGAGCGAAGACTGCGGAATAAATCCCAGGTCCCCACCGCTTGCCGTCGAGACCGGATCCTCGGAGTAGTTCTGCGCCAGCGTCGCGAACTCCTCGCCGTCTCGCAACCGCGCCTCAATCATCTCGATCTTTTTCTTGGCGGCTTCCTCGTCGATGGCGTCATCGTTGTGCAGATTGGGCACCGGCGTCTCGCTGCGGGCGGTGACCAGGATCCATGCCATGTGCACCTGCTGCTCCGGCACGTTGAAGCTCCCGATGTTTCCCTCGTAGTACGTTCGCATCTCGGTTTCGTCGACCTGAATACGCGAGGTGATTTGATGGTTCAGCAGCTTCTCGATCGTCAAGTTGCGGCGGATCTCGTTTTTGAGTTCCTCGACGGTGATCGCACGATCCTCAAGCTGTCGGTCGAACTCGGCGTCTTCGTTGAAGCGCGATCGATATTCCTGATAGCTGTTCTCGACCTCGGCGTCCACCGCCATCAGCCCGAGCTTCTTGGCCCGATCGAGCATGATCTGGCGGTCGATCAACTCACCGAGCAGATTCAAGCGCAGCATCCGCTCTTGATCCTCTGTCCCGACGCTGGGAGAGTTGCCGACCTGGCTTTGGTAATACTTTTCGAGTTCAGCGCGAGTGATGCGGTAGCCGTTGACCCGCGCCGCCACACCGTCCACGGGGTCACGGTCGCAAGCGCTCGTCCCAAAGACCAGCCCTATCCATAGAATGGCAACGAGGCGCATGTACCCTGTTCGGCCCCTCGGGGCCACAAGCATGGCATGCCGTGCTCTACCTGGCACGAAGGCGTCGTGGCTTGATGCCTGGCATCGGCAGGATTTCCGGGAAACTCTACGAACGTACCCGATGAATCAAGATGGCGCTTCCGGGGCCTTCTCGGATTCCTCGGCCGACTCCGATTCCTCCTGTTGGCGTTTCAGGCGTTCTTCCTTGCGCTTACGCCTTTCTTCCGCCCGCTTCTTCAGTTCGGTGCCGAGAATCTCGATGACCACTTCCTCTGCGCCGTCGCCCTTGCGCGGCCCTAACCTGATGATCCGTGTGTAACCGCCGTCCTGCTGCGAGAACCGCGGCGCCAAAGTATCGAACAACTTCTTGACGGCCTCGGGCGTCTGCAGGAACGCGGCGGCCTGCCGCCGGCTGTGAAGAGTATCCCGCTTGCCGAGCGTGATCATCTTTTCGACCCAGGGCCGCACCGCCTTGGCCTTGGTGACGGTCGTGACGATACGATCACGCTCGATCACGTTCGTGGCAAGACCCCTTAGCAGCGCGCGACGCGCCGAGGGGTTCCGCTGCAGTTTGAACCCACCTTTTCTATGTCTCATCGAGTTTCACCCACGGCTCAGGCAGCGGAAGCGTCGTCCTCTCCCTCGATCGTCGGAGGTGGCACCAGACGCCCGTGCTCGTCGAAAATCATTCCCAGGGACAAACCCATGGAGGCTAGAATCTCCTTGATCTCCATCAAGGACTTGCGGCCGAAATTCTTCGTCTTGAGCATGTCGGCTCCGGTGCGGACCACCAAATCGCCGATCGTCTGGATATTCGCGTTCTTGAGACAGTTATAGGAACGCACGCTGAGCTCCAACTCCTCTACGGACCGATTCAGGTACTCCTGGTACTGGTCGGTCGATGTATCAGCCGGAGCCTCCTCGGTCGCGGCTTCCTCCTCGAAGTTGATGAAGATCGTCATGTGGTCTTTCAACACCTCGGCAGCAAAGCCGATGGCGTCCTGAGGCGGCAGAGCTCCGTTGGTCCAGACCTCAATCGTCAGCTTGTCATAGTCGGTCATCTGTCCCAGCCGCGCGGCTTCGACGGAGTAGTTGACCTTGCGGACCGGCGAGTGAACGGAATCGATCGGGATGTATCCCAACGCCAGGTCTTCGTCGAAATTCTTCTCAGCTCCGACGTATCCGCGCCCGAGCTTGACTCGCATTTCGAGATCCAGGATGCTGCCCTCGCTGACGGTGGCGATGTACTGATTGGGGTCGAGAATCTCAACATCGGAGTCGGCCTCGATCGCTCCGCTTAGAACCGGACCGGGTTCGGTCGCCCGAAGGCGAATGGTCCGCGCGCCTTCTCCATGGAGCTTGAGCGGAATCTGTTTGAGGTTGAGGATGATATCGGTGGCATCCTCAACCACGCCCGGGATGGGGCTGAACTCGTGTGAGATGCCTTCAATCCGAACGGCAGTGATCGCTGCACCTTCGATGGAGCTCAGCAGTGCCCTCCGCAGAGAATTCCCCACAGTCGTGCCGAAACCTCTCTCGAACGGCTGGGCGCTGAAACGGCCGAAGGTATCGCTCAGAGAATCGCCTTCGGCGGCCAAGCGTCTGGGCTTTTGAAATCCTTTCCACATAGTGGCTTTCCCCTATTCAACTCGATTGGCGTCCGAAACGCCAAAGGTGGTGGGTCGTAATCTCGTGTTTTCAGACAACGCTATCTCGAATACAATTCGACGATGAGTTGCTCATTGATCGGGATCTGCACCAACTCATCCCGGCGGGGCATTCCAATGACCTTCACCGACAGCTTCTCGCGATCCACGTCCATCCAGCCGGGCGCCAGGCTGTGGGAGGTCGCCTCGACCGAGGCCGCGATGCCCGAATGCTCTCGGCTTTTCTCGCGGATCTGAACCACATCGCCGGGCTTGACGAGGTACGAAGGTATATCGGCCTTCTGACCATTGACCTCGATGTGACCGTGGCGGACGATCTGTCGCGCTTGAGGACGGCTGGCACCCATTCCGGCGCGGTAGATGACGTTGTCGAGCCGCCGCTCGAGCAGAGCCAGCAGATTCTCGCCCACGACTCCCTTCATGTGCGCCGCCTTTTCGAAGTAGCGGCGGAACTGGCGCTCCAACACTCCGTAAATGCGTTTGACACGCTGTTTTTCCCGAAGCTGCAACCCGTAACCCATCAGCTTTCTGGGCCGAGCTGTCTTGCCGTGCTGTCCCGGGAAATAGTTACGTTTTTCGATGGCGCACTTGGGGCCATAGCAGCGTTCCCCCTTCAGGAAGAGCTTCATCCCTTCCCTTCGACAGAGCCTGCAAGCCGGTCCGACGTATCTTGCCATGAACTTGTGTTTTCCCCTCTCGACAAGCTCGACTCGCGCGCGTGTCTTCGCGCGAGACCGAGTCGGTCGTCGCTTAGACCCGTCTCCGTTTCGGTGGCCGGCAGCCGTTATGCGGAATCGGTGTCACGTCCTTGATGTGGCGCACTTCAATGCCTGTCGTCGCCAACGCCCGAATCGCAGATTCGCGCCCGCCGCCTGGCCCTTTGACCCGCACATTGACGCGACGCAAGCCATGTTCCTTGGCGGCGTTCGCTGCGGTCAAACTGGCCTGCTGCGCGGCGAACGGCGTGCCTTTTTGAGAACCGCGGAATCCCAGCGAGCCCGCGCTCGACCACGAAATGACGTTCCCCTTGGCATCGCTGATCGTCACAATCGTGTTGTTGAACGTCGCTTGAATGCTCACGATCCCGTCGGGAATATTCTTCCGGACCCGGCTCTTGAACTTCTTGCCCTTCTTGCCGGTTTTCGCCTTTGTCCTAGCCATACGTCCTCACTGTCAATGCCACTGCTACTTCTTGCCCACTTTGCGTTTGCCTGCGATCGTACCCCGCTTCGGCCCCTTGCGCGTCCGGGCGTTGGTATGCGTTCGCTGGCCACGCACGGGCAGGCTCCGGCGGTGGCGCAGTCCGCGATAGCAACCGATCTCGATCAGGCGCCGGATGTTCATCTGCACTTCCTTACGCAGATCACCCTCGACGGCGCCCTCTTCTTCGATGAGCTTGCGGAGGTTCGTAATCTCTTCGTCGTTGAGATCACCCATCTTCTTTCCAAAATCGATGCCAGCTCGATAGAGCAGCGAACGCGCCCGCGAGCGACCGATCCCATAGAGATAGGTCAGCGCGATCTCGGATCGCTTGTTGTTCGGCAAATCGACACCTTCCAAACGTGCCATCTCGTATCTCCCTCAGCCCTGGCGCTGTTTGTGCTTGGGGTTGCTGCACAGCACGCGCACAATACCTTTGCGCCGGACGATTTTACAGTCCTTGCACATCTTCTTGACCGATGCCCGAACTTTCATGATTCACAACGCTCCACAATGCATCCCCGAGTCCGGTCATTCGAGGAGAGTTTCACCTTCACACGATCTCCCGGCAGCAGCCGCAAGAAACTGCGCCGCTGCCGCGACGCCGGATGAGCCAGCACCTGTTTCTGATTATCCAGTTCCACCCGAAACAACTCATTCGGCAGAGCTTCAACGACGTGTGCATTGATCTCGTCCTGCATTCCCGGCTAAGGCCTCGTCAACACCCACGGACCGTTGGATGTCACTGCAATGCAATGCTCATAGTGGGCGGCTTTCGAGCCATCCGAAGTCACCGCCGTCCAGCGGTCCGAAAGCACCTTGGTGCCGGGTTTGCCGGCACTCACCATCGGCTCCACGGCCAGGACCATCCCCTCGCGCAGACGGGGATTGCTCATCTTCGGGTCCACGTAGTTGGGCACGTGCGGCTCCTCGTGAAGCTTCTTGCCGATCCCGTGGCCCACGAACTCACGCACCACCGTGTAGCCATTGCCCGTCACGTGCCTCTCGACGGTTCCGCAAACGTCGAACAGCCGCCGGCCGGCCACCATCTGCTCGATGGCCAACTCCAGGGATTGCTTCGTCACAGCCATCAAGCGCAGCGTCTCCTCAGCCACCTCTCCGACCGGAATCGTCGTGGCCGAGTCACCGTAATAACCATCCAACTGAACTCCGATATCGACTTTCACAATGTCGCCGTCACAAAGAACGCGCTTCGCCGAGGGAACCCCGTGCACCACCTCTTGATTGATCGAAGTGCACAGCACACACGGAAACCGCCGGCCCGCGGCCGGCACATAGTAACCTTTGAACGCCGCCCGAGCACCCGCCTCCTTGATGCGCCGCTCGGCCACGGTTTCCAGATCCAGGGTAGTGACACCCGGCTCGACGAGCTTTGTCAATTCATCCAGAATCCGCCATACGAGCATGCCGCTCTGCCGCATTTTCGCCAGCTCAGACGGACTCTTACGGATGATCATGCGACCCTTCTGTTTCCAGAATCTCAAAGATCTGTGCGCACACAACCTGTTCCGATTGCGTTCCGTCCACCTGATGAATCTTCTCGCCGGCAGACCGAAACACTTCGTATACCGGCACGGTCTCTTCCTGATACAGGTAGAAGCGTTTCTCGATAACTTCCGCTCTGTCGTCCGATCGGATACTGAGCGGACGGTGACCGCATCCATCACAAACGTCAGGAACTTTCGGCGGGTGCGAACAGACGTTATAGATGGCTCCACATTGTGCGCAGAGCCGTCGGCCCGTGATTCGTCTAACGGTTTCATTGTAACCGACTTGCACTTCGATGATCACGGGCCGGCAAGGCATGCGATCGAGAACGCTCTGCAGCGCGCGTGCCTGGCAGGCCGTCCGCGGATAGCCATCCAGCAAGAAACCCTTACGGCAATCCTTGCTGTCCAGCCGAGCTTTCACCAACTGATTCACCGTTTCGTCATCCACCAACCGCCCGGCGGCCAGAGTCGCCTCCACCTTCTTCCCCAAGCTCGAACCCGAACCGACCTCCTCGCGGATGATGTCCCCCGTCGAGATCCGAGGAATCCGGTAACGCGCCGTGATCTTTCGTGCTTGCGTCCCTTTGCCCGCGCCGGGCGAACCGAACAGGATAATTGCCCTGACGGCTTGCTTAACGGGGGGACTGATCGTCGCGGACACCCTCGCTGTCGCCACGGCTAACCTCTCCTAGCCAAACGAGCGCCTCCCCCGGATCCTCCCCGCACGAGGCGTAAATCCTTCATAGTGGCGCATGATGAGTTGTGCTTCGATTTGATTGATCGTGTCCATCGCAACTCCAATCACAATGAGAAGCGAGGTGCCGCCGAAATAGAAGTTCACGTTCAAGCCGTCGAGAATCCAGCGCGGAAAAGTCGCATCCGCCCAATTCCCGATGAACGGCAGGTGGTGAACCCTCGCTCCGGCGATCAACAGGTCGGGGATCACGGAAATGAGCGCAAGGTACAGGCCACCCACCATGGTGATCTTGGTCAGGATTTCATTGATGTGGTCCGCTGTCGGTTTCCCGGAGCGGATACCCGGCACAAAACCGCCGTACTTGCGCATGTTGTCGGCGACTTCGGTCGGGTTGAAGATGATCGAGACATAGAAGAAACAGAAGAATACGATGCCCAGCACGTACAGCAGCTCGTAGAGCGGCTCGCCATAGGAGATGGGCTCGAGGAGTTGCGTCAGATACGGGCTGTCTTGCACGACCAGACCCAAGGTCTGTGGGAACGCCAGAATCGACGAGGCGAAGATCACCGGGATCACACCGCCGGAGTTGACCTTCAGCGGCAGATGCGTAGATTGTCCCCCCATCATCCTGCGGCCGACGATCCTGCGCGCGTACTGCACCGGAATCCGCCGCTCACCGCGCTCGACCAGCACAATGAAAGCCAGGATCACCACCATGAATCCCAGAATGAGCAACAACTGAAACATGTTCCACTGCTGGGTGACGAACACGTTCTCGTAGATGTTCTGAAGAGCGCTCGGCAACCCGACGACGATGCCCGCGAAGATGATCAGCGACATGCCGTTGCCGATCCCCCGCTCGGTGATCTGCTCGCCCAGCCACATAATGAAAGCCGTCCCGGTGGTGAGGGTAGTGATCGTCATCACGACAAAGCCGAGCCCGGGCTCGTAGACCAGATTCTCGCTACGCTGCAACCCGAACGCGATGCCCGCGGACTGCACAATACTCAGACCGATCGTCAGATAGCGCGTCCACTGGGTGATCTTACGCCGACCGAGTTCGCCTTCCTTCTGCAGTTTCTCGAGCGTGGGGATGACGACGGTCATCAATTGCAGGATGATCGACGCCGTGATGTAGGGCATGATGCCCAAGGCGAAGATCGTCAACTGCTCGAGCTGGCCGCCCGAGAACATGTTCATCAGGCCCAGCGCCGTGCCGGCCGCCGCCTCGAACATGCGCTGCAGCTCTTCCGTATTGACGCCCGGAGTGGGAATATGACCGCCGATGCGATAGACCGCCAGCAGACTCAGCGTAAAGAGAATCCTCTTGCGCAGATCGGGGATCTTAAAGACGTTGACGACGGCTTCGGCGAACTTCATGAATTACTTCTCGATGACGGTTGCCTTGCCGCCAGCGGCCTCGATCTTTTCGCGAGCCGAGGCCGTGAATCGATGAGCGGAAACGGATATGGCACGGCCAATCTCGCCGTTTCCCAGGATCTTGAGTCCGTCCTTGAGAGACTTGATGACGCCCTTCTCGACGAGACTGTCCGGTGTGAATGCGTCTCCCTCGAGCTTTTCGAGGCGCGCGAGGTTGACGATCGCATGTTCCTTACGGAAGCGGTTGTGGAATCCGCGCTTGGGAACACGCCGGATCAGCGGCATCTGGCCGCCCTCGAATCCACGCTTGCGTTTGTAGCCGCTTCGCGATTTCTGACCTTTTTCGCCGCGACCCGACGTTTTGCCAAAACCCGATCCCGGACCCCTCCCGATACGTTTGCGCTTCTGGGTCTGGCCGGCCGGGGGATGAAGACTACTCAGATTCATTCGTCACCTCGACCATGTGCGGGATCTTGCGCAACATACCCCATGTCGCTTCGTCGTCGGGACGCTTGACCGTCTGATTGATGCGCCGCAGCCCCAAGCCCTTCACCACTTTCTTCAGCTTGCCCGGAATGGCGATCGGGCTCCGGATCAAGCGAATCTTCAGCACCTTCGACATGGTTCCTTCTCGCTACGCACTCAGGTCCAAACCACGCAGGGCGGCCATTTCCTGCTCGTCCCTCAACTGCAGCAGCGCCGCGAAGGTCGCCTTGACCACGTTATGAGGATTCTTGGTGCCGATCGATTTCGTCAGCACGTTCTGGATCCCGGCCGCTTCCATCACCGCCCTCACCGCTCCGCCGGCGATAGTGCCCTTGCCCTCGCGGGCGGGCTTCAACAAGACCTGACCCGCGCCGAACCGTCCCACGACCTGATGTGGAATCGTATGCTCCAACGTATGCACCTTCACCAAGTTCTTCTTGGCCTTCTCGATCGCCTTACGAATCGCGGAAGGGACTTCCTTTGCCTTGCCCTTGGCGAATCCGACAATATGCTGTTCCGGATCGCCGACCACGACGAGCGCGGCGAAACTGAGATTCTTGCCGCCCTTCACCACCTTGGTGACACGATTGATCGAGACAACCTGGTCCTTCAAATTCAACTCTTGCGTGTCCGCTTCGAGAAGCCGCCGTCGAGTGAGTTCAGCTTTCATATTATGCTCAGCAAACGCTTTCCCGAGGGAACGTCCGGGGACGCCGCCTCGTTAGAATTCCAACCCCGCTTCCCGAGCCGCTTCGGCGAGGGCCTTCACCCGTCCGTGGAAACGATGTCCGCCACGATCGAAAACGACCTGCTTGATGCCGGCCTTGGAGGCTCTCTCGGCAATCAGCTTGCCGATCACGGTCGCCGCGTCGACCGTGCCGCCCTTTTGAACCGGTCCGTCTCTCTCAACCGAGCTTGCCGACACAAGAGTCTTTCCCGTCGAATCGTCGATGACCTGGGTGTAGATATGCCGGAGCGAGCGGAATACCGCCAAGCGCGGCCGATCGATCGTGCCGCGCAGGTTCTTGCGGATCCGCTTGTGGACCTGCAGGCGGCTCCGGGATCGAGGTTTGGGACTATACATCGTTGATGCTCACTAGGCGGACGCCGTCACGCCGGCTTTTCCTTCCTTCTTCCGCAGGACTTCTCCTTCGTAGCGAATCCCTTTGTTCTTGTACGGTTCAGGCGGACGCAGGGCGCGAATGTTCGCCGCCGTCTGGCCCACCAACTGCCGGTCGCTACCGGTCACGGTTATCTTTGTCTGGTTTTCAACCTTGATATCGATGCCCTCGGGCATCAGAAACTCGATCGAGTGCGAGTAGCCCAGGCTGAAAATCACGACACGCCCGGCGACCTGCGCGCGGTATCCGATGCCGACGATCTCCAGTTTTTTGGTAAACCCCGCCGTGACACCTGTAATGGCATTCTGCGCCAGGCTGCGCGTCAGCCCGTGTAAAGCGGCGTGAGAGTCACGTCCGCGCTTGGCGGTAAGCGCCCCATCGCAGAAGTCGAACTCGATGCCCTCGGGGATGGGACAGGAAAGCTCTCCCTTCGGACCTTTGACATCGAGCCGTCCGGGGTGGATTTCGACCTTTGCCTCAGAGGGCACGCTGATCGGTTTGAGGCCTACTCGCGACATAAGCGCCTAATAGATGCTGCAGACGATTTCTCCGCCTACTCCCTTCTTTCGAGCCTGCGCTCCGGTCATCACGCCGACGGAGGTGCTCAGGATATTGACGCCCATGCCTCCGATAACGCGCGGCACTTTTTTCGAGCCGACGAAGACCCGCCGGCCCGGTTTCGACACGCGCTCGATCCTGCTGATCACGGGGCGCATATCGGAACCGTACTTGAGATATGCCTTGATTGTCGTTTTGCTGCCTTCCTCGGCGATGCGGTAGTTAGTGATATAGCCTTCTTCTTTCAGGATCCGCACGATCTCGATCTTGAGTTTGGACGCCGGGATCTCGACCTTGGAGTGGCGTGCGACCATCGCGTTGCGGATGCGGGTCAGCATGTCGGATACGGGATCTATCTGCATCGAATCACTCCTGCTACTTCACCAACTGCTCTTCACCACGCCTGGCAGATCGCCGCGCAGCGCCAACTCGCGGAAGCAGATACGACAAAGTCCGAACTTGCGGATGAAACCGCGAGGGCGTCCGCAACGCCAACAGCGATTGCGGCGGCGCCCTTCGTACTTGGGCTTCTTCAAATCCTTGGCAATTTTCGCCGTGGTCGCCATTGTGTTTTCCTCGTTTTCCCCTTAGTTGCTGAAAGGCATGCCCATGTGACGCAACAGCGAGAGCGATTCCGGATCTGTCCTCGCCGTCGTCACGAACGTAATGTTCATGCCTTTCATGCTGTTGACCTTGGCATAGTCGATTTCCGGGAAGACTACGTGCTCCTTCAGCCCCAGCGTGTAATTGCCACGGCCGTCAAACGCCTTGGTCGATATGCCGCGGAAATCCCTCACGCGCGGCAGCCCGATGCTGATCAAGCGGTCCAGGAACTCGTACATGCGGTCACCACGCAAGGTCACGGCCACACCGATCGGCATACCTTGTCGCACCTTGAAGGCAGCGATCGACTTGCGAGCCCTGGTGATGACCGGCCTTTGCCCGGCAATCGCACCCAGTTCGGCGACAGCCGCATCAAGGACACGAACGTTCTGGGTGGCTTCCCCCATGCCCATGTTGATCTTGATCATTGCGATCCGCGGAACGGCCATCGTGCTCGCATAGCCGAACTCTTTCTGCAAGGCGGCGGCCACCTGGTCGCGGTAGTGAAGCTTGAGCCGCGGCGGCGGAATTTCGCGCTGCGGACCGGCTTCGGCCTTCGCGCGGCCCTTCATACCGCCGTCCGACCCTTTCGATTTCCGAGCCGGCGCAGGGTCTTTCCTTGCTTTCGCCATCTCTTACTTCTTCTCCAACGGAGCGCCCTCGCGCACATCCACCCGCATGCGGACACCGTCGTCGTCGACATGCGTTGCGATCCGGGTCGGCCTGCCATCAGCGGTTATGATCATCACGTTCGAAATGTGAAGCATCGACTCTCGCTCCGCCACTCCGCCCTTGATCTGCCGCTGCGGGTTCGGCTTGACGTGCTCTTTGATCTTCTGCACATCCTCGACAAGAATTCGCCCTCGCCGCCGGTCCACTTGAAGG
>MKWU01004195.1_pt1 | contig 17455 bp, 12 predicted proteins | sample 809101 | NCBI WGS metagenome assembly MKWU01 (sample SAMN05860141, study PRJNA318959) | sponge metagenome | host: Aplysina aerophoba | place: Slovenia: Piran, Adriatic Sea, Gulf of Piran | collected 2013-05-07 | reverse complement strand
TCAAAAGACACCACCCCCGACGCAAGACTCGACGGCACCACCAAATCCGCCAACTTCTCATACGGATAGTCTTCAGAATCGTTGCTCCACAACTCGACCTTGACCTTCGCCACATCCGCCGCCGACAACGTGCCCGTCACCTCCAGCCTCAACTCCACGCCCGACAACGCGTAACCACCCGCGAAATTGCCGGTCGTGAACCCCTGAGCATACGAATCCCCAGAAAAATCAGCCGGAGTCTCCTCAGCCTGACCCAAATTACTCACCAACGTCACACCACCGCCCGCACCATGCGACGCCGCCACCGGCGGCACCTCAACTTGCGGCACCACCCCCAACACGGAACCCACCACCACCAAAACCGCCAAAACCCCCAACCCAGCCCGCGACCGGCCGCCCCGAGACCGCCGCGAACCCCGGCCCCCACCGAAAACACACCGGCCACCAAAACAGGCAACGTCCAAACCAGCACGGTCACCACGCCGGTCGCCAACACCGGCAACGCCCAAACCAACCCGGTTGCCGCCCACAACACGCCGGTCACCACCACCGACACCGCCCAACCCAACCCGGTCTCCACGCCGGTCACCAACACCGACATCGGCAACCCCCAACCCGGCACGCCACCACCCACGGCCACCAACCGAACCGCTAGGCCACCAACCAAACACCCGCCTCATCGCAACACACAACCGAGCAACACGGCCGCACCCCGCACGGGGGGGGGGGGGGGGGGGGAGTTGGTTGAGTGTGTTCTTGAAGGTGTGTGACTTGTTGCATGCAAAACACCATAGGCAAAAAAATTGCCAAAAGCAACCACAACCCCAAAAACTTGCCAACAAACGGAAGCACAACCTAACCTGCATGATCACAACCCAAGTGTCTTACCGGTGTCGGTGGCTCACAACATGTCGGCCTGCCGCACCCCCAGCCGCCGCGTCATGGTCTAATGCGCCTGTACACCGATTGCTACCAACAAGTCGTCCAAGGGGAGCATTCCGGGGGCCGGCCGGATGACGCTCGGGTGTCTCACCTCGGAGTCCGGCGAAACCAGGTAACAGTTGCCGCGGAAGCGTTTGTTCCGGGTGGCGAAATAATTCAATCCTCCACGACCATGCCGAGGGGATGAAGCGATCTCGAACGCGAGCGGGTTCATTGTTAAGCAGCCGTTGCCACAGCAGGTGAGCCAAAGGTCGCTCCACTGGTGGGGCCAAGAGTTCTGGTACCTTTGCCTGATGCCAGCAATGGTTCTGCTCGCTAGTCACCCGTTTGAGGTCTTCGGGTGATGATTGGAGCATAAGTAACTCTCTGTCGTCGCTGTGAGACTTATAGCACCCGAATAGGACTCACAAGGTATTACTTATTTGGCGCTTCGCGTTTAAGCTCGGGGTGAGGGGGTGAGAGTGTTGAGTAGCGGCTAGTTGGATTTGCTGGCAGAGTTCCCCAAGAGCCTTGAAGACGCTTCCGGGGTTGTACGCCGCAACGGTCAGTTGTCGATGAGCCAGGCCAGGATGGCGGCGGGGACGGCCAGCAGGTCGGGATCCTCCAAGTCGAGAACCGAGCGGGTTGCGACGATGCAGCGCCACGGGGAGTCGGTGAGTGTTCGGGTGGCTCGCTTCCAGCGGGCATCGACATATTTCGATTCGATGGCGCAACCACCGAGCGCGCCACCCACGAAGTCGATCTCGGTGCCCGACTTGCTGCGGTGGTGAAGCACCCGGTCGGGGTTCGCCGCGTCGCCCCTCCGTCCGAGCAGCGTACCGATGGCCGTGGCGAGGTCGGTTGCAGACGACCCTGTGAGCACCACCGTATCGCTGCCGAACCTCGGGTCGTTGTCGCGGAGCCAAATGATCCGGTCGGGCCAACCGTCAGTTGAAGATGGTCTCGGAGCGTGCGTTGTGTTGTGTCCAGAAGTTGTGCGTTGTGTCCAGAAGTTGTGTTACAGTAACCGCATGCTTGCACTTTCAGGACTGGGACCGCCGGCCGGCACTCCGTTCTCGCCGCATTTCGGTGGCACACCCAACACGCTGGTCGGCCGCGACGATCTGCTCACCACTCTCGGTTCCGGGTTGGCGACAGGTCCGAACGACAAATGGTACACGAGCATCGTCATGGGAGTCCGAGGGTCGGGCAAGACAACGATCCTCAACGAAATCGAGGACCGGGCAGCCGCCGACGGTTGGGTTGTCCTGTCATTAGATGCGGGGACACCTCTGCTGCTCGACCGAATCACCCAAGCAATCGCCCATGCGGGACGGTCATATGAGTCGCTGGAAACAGTGGCGGACACGACCGGAAGAAGTGTCGGCAAGAGCCTCGGAATCAGACTTGGTCCTCTTGAAGGCAAACTTGAGGCATCGGACTATTTCGAGTCGCCGCAAACGGGTCTGCGTGAACATCTAGTGGTTCTGGCTCATCAGGCGATGAAGTACGGGGCTTCGGTGCTGCTGACGGTGGATGAGTTGCACGCGATAGACAGAGGCGAGGGACGCAGGCTCGCCAACGACATTCAACACGTCACTAGACGGGCGAGCCTGCCCGTCGCCTTTGTCGGGGCCGGCCTCCTGGAGATGCGCCGTACTCTGATGAGAGACCGCAAAATGACCTTCTTTCACCGATGCGAAGACTACGAACTTCCGCCACTCGACGATGTGGATGCCAGGTTGGGCCTCGCCTCGCCGATCGAAGACGCCGGCGGTTCCATCACCGCCGACGCGCTGCACTTGGGTGCCTCCGCGGTGAACGGCTCGCCCTATCGGCTGCAGGTGATCGGAGACACCGCCTGGAGACTGGCAGGCGCGCCCGCGAAGCCCATCACCGTAGACACCGTCGAGTCGGCTGTGACCGCTGCGAACCGGACGGTCGAAAAGAACATCAGCATCCCCGCATGGCAAGACCTGACCGGACGGGAGAAGTCCGTGCTCACGTCGCTAGCCGGTCGAAACGGAAGGTCGAACGTTGCCAGAATTGCCCAGGACACAGGGATCAGCAACAGACAAGCGAGCGGGCTGCTCACCAGCCTACGCGACAGCGGTTACGTCGCTGCGCTCGGCGACGCCGATTACGCCATGACCGGTCTGGTGTCACCGAGAGTGGCGCTTGACCCAGGTTCCTTCGAGATCGACACCGTTGAAACAAAACATGAAACCGGCAATCGTACATATCCAAAGCGCCTGAGATGCCGCAAATGGATGCCACGGGCACGCGCCTACTGCGTCATGGGGGAGGGCCACGCCGGACGATGCCGTTCAGGCTAAACAGGCCGACCAAAGTGAGCGTCCTACGTCGAAGGCGATTCCGCCTCTTTGAAACTAGGCACTGAACGCAACTACTTGTTTGTTGAGCCTGTGCGTAAACGTTGGATAGGGGTGGTTGGCGGTGGCCTCTATTGGTGGTTGCAACAGGTCGGCCATAATGGTCGGTGAATAGCAAGCAACCGGACCGATGGAGGGCACGGCCTCGCGAACCTGGGTGGCCTTGTAGGGGTTGACGGGTGGTTGAGTTCCACCGTTACGGTCGGTTTTGCTTTTCGGTTGTCTCTGGTGGGGTTGATGTTGCTGTCGATGACGGACAGTCATTGTTGGATCGTCAACGCAAGAAACGCAAAGCCCGTATCTTCGAATCTTATGATTCTGGTATGTTTGTGTTGACAGGTGAGTTCGACCAGATCACCGGGGCGCGTATCGCCACCGCGTTGACCGCCAAAGAACGACAACTCTGGAATCGCGAGGACCCCAACAACCGTGCAACACCACAACAACGCATGGCCGACGCGTTAGCCGAATTGATCAACCAACCCACCGGTGACAGCCGGTCTGTGGGTACTGATTTGTTAGTAATCGCCGATTTCGATGTGCTCAAACAACAACTCGAAAACCCACGGTTGGTTGACGGTTCACCAATACCAATCACCGAACTACACAAGTTGGCGTTAGAAGCGAACTTGTTGCCATCAATCTTCGACACCAAAACACAAGACATGTGGCTCGGCCGTCGGGTGCGCACCGCCACCGAAGCTCAACGCATCGCGTTAATCGCACGAGACCAATGCTGCATTGGATGCGGCGCTAACCCTTTGTGGTGCCAAGCGCATCACATTATTTGGTGGTCAAACAACGGACCCACCAACCTAGAAAACCTCGTATTAGTATGCAACGACTGCCACCACAAAATCCACGACGATGGCTGGCAAGTCCACAAACACCCCAACACCGGCAAATACCAACTCAAACCCCCAACACACCCATCAGACAAGCGCCCAACCACCCTGTCGGGTGCGCCTTCAACCCCGTCTCATGAACTCGACACCGTTCACGGGATCGTAAAGCAAATGCTGCCAGCGAATTTTCACGGCATTCCCGAGGTTCCGGCCGCTCGGAGGGACTGGATAACTTCAGGTCCACTTGCCTGCCTGACCTAGTCTTCACTCAAAAAGCGCCACGAAGGGAACCGCATTAACCGCAGCCCTGCGCCCAGCGACAGCCCAAGGGCGCACGGCACCTCCTAGTGCTTAAGCTGGTGTCGGAGGGGGGACTTGAACCCCCACGCCCATAACGGGCACTAGCCCCTCAAGCTAGCGCGTCTACCTATTCCGCCACTCCGACGTGGCAATCTCCAACTGGGATGCGGCCTAGAAGCCTAGCGCAACAACAGCAGCAACACACCACCCATGGTTTGAAGTTAGATGCTGGATCAGAAGATCAGCGCATAGGCAACCGAGGAGAAACCAAACACGACTGCCGACACCACAGTAATGCGGTCGAGGTTACGCTCAACCACCGTTGACCCAGCCGCAGCCGCCCCCGCGCCGCCACCAAACATATCTGACAATCCCCCGCCCTTACCGCTATGCAACAACACCAACAAAATCAATGTTGACGCGGACACAAGCCAAAGAGGTGCAACGATCCAAATCATAGTCCGCAGCCTAACGGCAATCCAAGAAACCCGCTACGGCTGATACAAACGGAAATTCGCAATTCTTGCGAACTCGGCAGGATCAAGACTCGCGCCACCCACCAAAGCACCATCAATATCAGCTTGCGCCAACAAGTCTGGAGCCGTAGCCGCTTTTACCGATCCGCCATATTGGATACGTAACGCTTGCGCCGCCGCGTCACCCCAAAGTTCAGTGACCAAAGAACGAATATATGCACACATCAACTGTGCATCGTGCGGTGTAGCCGTTTCACCCGTACCTATAGCCCAAACTGGTTCATAAGCGATCACTAGGCCAGCAACCATTTCCGCATCCAACCCAGCCAGACTATGTGCAACCTGCTCGCCAACCACGTCTTGCGCCCCCCCACTACGGCGTTGCTCAAGCGTCTCACCAACGCACACAATCGGGGTCATATTGGCGGCAAGCACCGCTCGCGCTTTCTCGTTGACAACTTCGTTGTCTTCAACAAACAATGCCCGCCGTTCGCTGTGCCCCACAATCACGAAGGACACATTTAGCTTCGTCAGCATGTTAGCCGAGACTTCCCCAGTGAATGCCCCGTGGCTCGCCATATGCACATTCTGAGCACCCAAAGCGATCGGAATATCGTCAGCTTGCAAAACCGTCTGCACCGAGCGTAAGTTGGTGAAAGACGGATGAACCGACACATCCACATGGGCGTAATCAGCGCTGTTGAGCGCGTAAGCCAACTTTTGGATTGTTTGGATCGCCTCAAAATGATTGTGGTTCATTTTCCAATTACCGCTAATCAGCGGTTTACGTGCATTAGCTGTGGCCATAATCGGCTCCTCTCAAAGCTCTTAGTCCAACCAAATCTCCCTGCTCAATGAAGGCTAAGGACGCTCCGCCGCCAGTGGAAACGTGATCGATCTCCCCTTGGTGACCGTAGCGTTTTACAGCGGCAGCGCTGTCACCCCCGCCCACCACCGTGAAGGCTTTGGTGTCGGCCATGGCTTGAGCAATGGTTGCAGTTCCCGCACCGAAACGCGGGTCTTCAAATACCCCCATCGGTCCGTTCCAAAGCACGGTACCAGCATCAGCGATTAGGTCGGCGAAAGCAGCCGCGCTACCGGGGCCGATATCAACACCAAGAAAAGCTGCGGGAAGGTCCACGCCCAACTGGCGCACCTCGCCACCAAGTTCGGGTTTCATTATCTCGCCTGGCGGCGCTAAAGCGGTAATGTCTGACGGCAGGTGGATGGTGACAGGGCCGTCAAGCAAGCGGGCGCAGGTATCAATCATGTCGGTTTCGCAGAGCGAAGCACCAACCGCATGGCCTTTCGCTGCCAGAAACGTGAAGCACATCGCACCACCAACAATCAAAGCATCAACCGACTCCAACAGCGCTTCGATCACAGCTAGTTTGTCGCTCACTTTGGAGCCGCCCAGCACAGCCACAAAAGGTCGCCTCGGGTTAGCCCTTAACTCCGAAAGCACCTCAACCTCTTGCGTCAACAGCCTTCCTGCGGCTGACGGTAAATGCTCGGGAGGCCCCACAATAGAGGCGTGGGCACGATGCGAAGCGCCGAAGGCATCATTTACGTAAGCATCATGACCGTCTATCAACTCGCGCACCAGAGTTGCATCGTTGCTTGTCTCACGAGGGTCGAAACGCAGGTTCTCAAGAAGCCGTACTTGGGGCGCGACCGCAGTCAAATACTCGCGGATTGGTTGCACTGAAAACCTGGGGTCAGGCTCGCCTTGAGGCCGGCCTAGATGAGTGCATGCAGTGACCGAAGCACCTTGCCCAGCGAGCCAACGAATTGTCGGTAAAGCGGCACGAATACGTAAGTTGTCGGTGATTTCACCGCCGCTGATGGGCACATTGAAATCAGCCCGCAATAACACCGACTTACCAGTGAGGTCGGGTAAGTCCTCAAGCCTCGGAATTGGTTCCACGATACAGACTATGCGCCCCGGGACCCTACGCGCCCTGCGCCCTCTGCGCCCTCTGCGCGGCCGACAATCCCGACCAGATCAACTAAACGGTTGGAGTAACCCATTTCGTTGTCGTACCAACCGAAGACCTTGACTAGAGAGCCTTGCGCCATAGTCAACCCAGAATCGAAAACACAAGAGGCGGCGGAACCGACAATGTCTGTGGACACCAACGGCGCATCAGAATATTCCAACACATCGCTGAGCGGGCCGCTGCGAGCGGCAGCTTCAAACGCCTCGTTGATCTCCACAACAGACACATCAACACGATTGAGGACTGCGGTGAAATCGGTGATTGAGCCGTCGGGAATCGGCACTCGCATGGACGTTCCGTCGAGCTTGCCGGCCATGGCGCTCATGACCAAACCGGTGGCGCGGGCGGCTCCTGTTGATGTGGGCACAATATTTACCGCTGCGGCACGGGCGCGGCGTAGGTCAGCGTGCGGGCCGTCAACTAGGGCTTGGTCGCCGGTATAGCCATGCACTGTGGTCATCAGACCTTGCACAACCCCGAAAGCATCGTCTAACACCTTCACCATCGGCACGAAACAATTGGTCGTGCAGGAAGCGTTTGAGACAACCTGATGCACTTTGGGATCGTAAGTGTGGTCATTCACGCCGACCACGAACGTGGCATCGCTATCGCCTGAGGGTGCTGAGATGATGACTTTGGGCGCACCGGCCTCAAGGTGTGCTGCGGCTGCGGCGCGTTTGGTGAAAATCCCTGTGGATTCGATAACCACATCAACGCCGAGGTCACCCCAAGGCAGGTCTTGCGGGTTGCGCTCGGAGAGCACTTGGATTACCTTGCCGTCAACGCTAATGCCCTTTTCTTGCGCTTCTATTGCAGCGGCGAAACTGCCGTGTATCGAATCGTGGGCAAGCAAGTGTGCCATCGCCTTGATTGAGCCGAGGTCATTGACGGCCACCACATCAACTGCTGCGTTTTGGGTTTTGGCAGCTCGGTAAAAGTTTCGACCTATGCGCCCAAATCCGTTTATGCCAACGCGTATTGTCATTGTGTTTCTCCTGTTCGGTTATCTTCAAGTTAGCGCCTAGACGCTGATATCGCGATGCACTACCAATGGAGTCATACCCAACTCTCGAAGCGCTTGGGCCATGCGTTCGGCGATTGCTACCGAACGATGCCTTCCGCCGGTGCAACCGAACGCTACTGTGAGATACGACTTGCCTTCTTTTTCATACCATGGAATTATCAACTCTAGGAGGGCTTCAAGGCGTTGCAGAAAACTCTCGGTGACTGTTTGTGAGAGCACATAATCACGCACTTGCTCATCAAGCCCTGTGAGTGGACGTAGTGCGTCAATCCAATGCGGGTTCGGCAAGAAGCGGCAATCGATTACGAGGTCGACATCAAGAGGCAGACCGTGTTTGTAGCCAAATGACGAAACTGTTGTTTGCATGGTGTGGCCGCAACTTCCGTCAGCGAACGCCTCGTTCATTAGCTCACGCAGTTGATGCACGTTCAACTCGGAGGTATCAATCACTAAATCTGCGAGCGCCCGCAATGGTTCCAATGCCACTCTTTCGGCTTCGATAATCTCACCGAGCGTGCCCTTATCGGCATCGTCAAACGGGTGCCGCCGCCGACTAGATTCGTAGCGCCGCACCAACACATCAGTAGATGCATCAAGGTAGATCAGTTGCACTTGCGCGAACTTTGAACGCAGTGCGTTTAGCAATGAAGCGATCTTGTCTTGGTGCTGACCTGAACCCACCACTAACGCCATCCGTTCCCCAGCGGCCGAAGACCCGTCAGCCAACTCTGCTACTTTCGGGATCAACGCTGGCGGTAGGTTGTCCATCACGAACCAACCCAAATCTTCTAAGTTGTCGGCGGCGACCGTGCGACCAGCCCCAGACAAGCCAGCGATAACCACAAGATCGCTCATGGCTGGCGTTGCCTGGCACATGGCTTGATCACGCTATTCATGGCTTGTCACGCATGTTTAGATGTTAGCGCCTAAGGATTGTGTAGGTGACGGTAGAGATTCTCGGCTACTTCGTCGGGGAGCCAAGTAATCGCCTTGAGATGGTTGAGCGATGCACGTTTCACCGCGTTCACTCCTCCGAGTTCGGCGATGAGGCGTTTTTTGCGTGCCGGGCCAAGGCCAACAACGCCATCTAGAGCCGATCGGGTCATACGTTTGTTGCGTAGTTGTCGATGATAAGCGACCGCGAAACGGTGGCTTTCGTCACGGATTCGTTGCAGCAAATATAATGCTTCCGATTGACGGGGCAAGATAATCGGTTCGCTTGTGCCAGGCACAAAGAGCTCTTCGAATTGCTTGGCCAAGGCCACGACTGGTATCTCTCCAGCGAGTTCAAGATCGCCAAGAACTCGCATGGCAACCCCAAGTTGACCCTTTCCACCATCCACCACCAACAACTGCGGCGGGTAAGAAAAGCGTCCTTCGCGTTGCTCAACTGGGAGTTGGCGATCTTTTATGTATGCAGAAAGGCGCCTCGTCAACACTTCCTGCATCGCCGCGAAATCATCGTTGCCATCCACCTGCTGGATACGAAAACGCCGATAATCCGACTTCTTCGGCAAACCATCTTCAACCACCACCATTGAACCCACATAGTCACTACCTTGAATATGGCTCATGTCGTAACACTCGATACGCAACGGAACTTGCGACAGACTTAGATGTTGACGCAATTCATTTAGTGCTTTGGCTCTACTGTTGTGATCGTTGGTGCGCTTTAGTCGGTGACGTTTAAACATCTCGGCAGCGTTTTGCGTGACGGTCTGGTGCAGGCTGCGCTTATCACCACGCTGCGGAACACGAATCTCTACTTTTGTACCACGCGCCTCGCTAATCCATTCTTCATAAAGTTGCGGATTATCGGGCATTTGCGGAACAAGTACTTCTTTAGGCCAACCAATGGGGTTGTCGTCAAAGTAAAGACGTTCAAGCACACGGCTCATCAACTCTGCCTGATCCAGCTCTTCAGCTTTATCTACCACAAATCCACGGTGACCCATCACTTTACCTTTGCGCACAAAGAAGACTTGCACGGCGGCTTCTAGATCATCGTCTACCACCCCAATCACATCAACGTCAGTGCGTTGCGCAAAAACCATCTGTTGTTTTTCAATGGCTTTGCGAACCGAAGCCAGCCGATCCCGGCAACGTGCAGCCTTCTCGTATTCCATCGCAACGCTCGCCGCCTGCATTTGTTTGGTTAGTTTCTTGACCACTTCATCAGTGTCGCCTGCCAAAAAGCTCACTAACTCAGTGACCAACTGGTCATACGCAGATTTTTCAACTTCCTCAACACACGGGCCGACACATTTCTCTATATGAAACAACAGACACGGTTTTCCCAATTTTGCGTGCCTTCGGAACTTATTGTCTGAACAAGTGCGTATCGGAAACGTACGCAACAACAAGTCAAGTGTTTCTCGGATGGCATACGCTTGGCCGTATGGGCCGAAATAACGGTTGCCTTTCTTGCGTTTACCGCGAATGACCATGGCTCGAGGCCAATCGTCAAGCATCGTCAAACACAGAAACGGATACGATTTGTCGTCCGTAAAACGCACATTAAATCGAGGTTTATGGCGTTGGATTAACGAAAACTCAAGCATCAATGCTTCCACTTCGTTAGCTACTTGAATCCATTCAACTGATTCGGCCGTCTCAACCATCTGCCGGGTTCGAAGCGGCAATTTGCGCGGATTCTGGAAGTAGCTAGCCAAACGAGAGCGCAGGTTCTTGGCTTTGCCTACATAGATTACGCGTCCATCCTGGTCTTTGAATTGGTATGAACCGGGCGTGTTGGGGACCGAAGCCGCGGGTGGGCGCGCAATCATCACGCTAGGTAAACAACAGCGGTGTCAAAAAAGCTCCGGTATGACTCTCAGGCACCCTCGCAACGTCTTCAGGTGTACCCACCGCAACCACAGTGCCCCCACCTGATCCACCTTCGGGGCCAAGATCAATCAAATGGTCGGCAGTTTTGATCACATCAAGATTGTGTTCGATGACAACCACGGTGTTGCCTTGCTCAACTAGGCGACTGAGCACACCGAGCAGTTTGCGGATATCTTCAAAATGCAACCCGGTAGTAGGTTCATCAAGCAGATAGATGGTGTGACCAGTGGAGCGTTTGGCAAGTTCGCTAGCTAGTTTGACGCGTTGTGCTTCACCCCCCGAAAGGGTTGGCGCGCTCTGGCCCAAACGCACATATCCAAGCCCCACATCAACGAGCGTTTGCATATGGCGAGCAATAACCGGCTGATTAGAGAAGAACTCTGATGCGGTCTCACACGGCATATTGAGAATATCAGAAATGCTGTTACCTTTGAAACGTATTTCTAGCGTGTCACGGTTGTAGCGCACACCTTTGCATACTTCACAGGGAACATAGACATCAGGCAAAAAGTGCATTTCAATTTTGATAGTGCCGTCACCTCGGCAGGCTTCGCAACGTCCGCCTTTAACGTTAAACGAGAACCTTCCGGGCAGGTAGCCACGGATCTTAGCTTCATTTGTTAGGGCAAAAAGTTTGCGAATGTGGTCAAATACTCCAGTATAGGTTGCCGGGTTGGAACGTGGCGTACGACCTATCGGTGATTGATCAATGGCGATCACCTTGTCGAGATGCTCAATGCCATCAACGCGAGTGTGCAGACCGGGGGGCAATTTCGACGTATAAATGTGTTGCATCAAAGCCCGGTGCAGTATCTCTTCAACTAATGTGGATTTGCCTGAACCAGAAACCCCAGTAACGCAGATCAGTTTCCCTAAAGGAAAGTCGACATCAATATTCTTCAAATTGTTTTGCCTCGCACCGCGTACCGTGAGCTTCGTGCCATCGCCGATCCGCCGTATAGCTGGAACTTCAATTTTGCGCTTTCCAGCAAGGTACTGCCCGGTTAAAGATTCCGCATTGTCTAATAGTTCTTGATATGTTCCTGAATGGACAACCCGTCCGCCGTGCTCACCCGCACCCGGGCCGATATCAACGATGTGATCGGCAACTTTAATGGTGTCTTCATCGTGTTCGACAACGAGAACAGTGTTACCTAAGTCACGCATACGCAACAAGGTTTCAATGAGTCGGTGGTTGTCTCGCTGATGCAAACCAATTGATGGCTCATCTAACACATACAAAACTCCCACCAAACCGGACCCAACTTGTGAAGCCAAACGAATTCGTTGAGCTTCACCACCTGCCAACGATGCTGCGCCCCGTGCCAAAGTCAGATAGTCAAGGCCCACATCAAGCAAGAAACCCAGTCGCGCTTTGATCTCTTTCAATACTTGTTCTGCGATAATCGACTCACGATCAGACAATTCAAGTTCGCCCAAGCATTTAGCCGCTTCAGCTATCGACAAACTGCAAATATCATGAATTGTCATGTTGTTGATTGTCACAGCCAAGGAGAGTGGATTGAGACGCGACCCGTTACATACACGGCATGGCACTTGGCGCATGTAACCCTCTATTTGTTGGCGAGCCGCATCGCTCTCGGATTCGGTGTGGCGGCGCATGAGATAAGGAATAACACCTTCAAACCTTGCTTGGTAAACGCGACTACGGTTGAACCGGTTCTTATAACGCACCTCCACTAAACCGTTGACACCTTTGGCCGTGATCAGCATTGCGTGTTGTTTTTTGGACAGCCCGTGCCAAGGAACGGAAGTTGGTATGTCATAGGTTTCACAAACCGATAGCAGCATGTTCGAGTGGTATCTGGAGCGCGTTGGTGCCCACGGCCTTATCGCGCCTTCAGCGATCGTGGCGTCAGTATCGGGAACCACAAGTTGGGGGTCAACCTCATAAACAGTACCGAGCCCATCGCAATGTCCACAAGCGCCATACGGTGAGTTGAACGAAAAGTTCCGTGGCGCCAACTCTTCAAATGACTTGCCGTCTGAGGGGCGAGAAAGGTGCTGACTAAAAACAATGGTTTCGGTTTCGTCTTCGTTGTGGCGAGGGACAATTTGCACTTCAGCTATCCCATTAGCAAGGGACAAAGCTGTTTCGAGCGAATCGGTAAGGCGGCGTTCAAGGCCCGGGCGTAACACTAATCTGTCGACCACAACTGCAATGTCGTGGGTCTCATAACGCGCCAAATCAAGGTCGTTTTGTTCGCTGAGTTCGAGCATTGTTCCGTCTACGATGGCGCGTGCGAAACCCTGCTGAGCTAAGTCTGAGAGAAGAGTTTCGTAGGTTCCTTTACGACCCCGCACAACCGGCGCAAGTACTTGAAAACGGGTTTCGGGTGGTAGTGCCAAAACCTTATCCACAATCTGTTGCGGTGTCTGGCGAACTAACTCTTCACCCGTCTCCGGATCATGCGGGATGCCGATGCGAGCATAAAGCAAACGCAGATAGTCATACACCTCAGTAACCGTGCCGACCGTGGAGCGTGGGTTGCGTGAAGCGCTTTTTTGGTCTATCGAAATAGCTGGCGAAAGCCCTTCAATAAAGTCGACATCCGGTTTGTCCATCTGCCCAAGAAACTGGCGTGCATACGCCGACAGCGATTCAACGTACCGGCGTTGGCCTTCGGCATAGATGGTATCAAACGCCAGCGAGGACTTACCTGAACCAGACAACCCCGAAAAGACAATCAGTTTGTCTCGCGGGAGATCAACGTCTATGTCCTGCAAGTTGTGTTCGCGCGCGCCCGCAATGAACAAACGATCAGCCACCCCCGCATTCTAGCAGCGTTCAAACAGGCTCCTTTCGATATGGGTGGAAGTGTGCTGCGAACTTTACAACGCTCCAGTCGCTCGAATCTACACTCGAGATGGATGCTGGCACCGCAAGATCCGCAACCTGCGTCATGTTGAGCGTCGGCGGCCGTCACCTGTGCAGAGGCTGCGTGTTCGACCATGCGGAAAACACAATATTTGCTTGACTGGTCTTGGGTGGCATCTAATGATCTAAGCGTTGGCGCGCCCGATGTTCTGCCCAATATTCCAACGCTTGATCGCGGGCCCAAGCCAAGTCCACCAAATCACCTTTTGATGCGACAACTAAATCACCTACAGCAGCGATTTCCTCACGCAGATCATCCAAGGGAACCCACCTGTCGCTCTTTACACCGTTGTGGTACGGACAAAGCGGTGCATGGTTGTAGATTTCATGCCTACCGCGCTTGGACTGCGGATCGATATGGTCAAGTTCAAAGTTGCGTGTTGTTTGGTCTATTATTTGCCGCCCTACGGAATCAGTTTTCCAGTTAGCGAAACCACAGCACCAAGCGCGCCAACCCGACAAACCGAGGAGAAAACTCAGCATCTCTTGACGCGTGAAGATGCTGGCGGCCACCTTATATTTCCGTGTTGGTAACGGCTTGACAGATTCGATACCTTCTTCAAGGCTGGTTCGTTGTGGCAACTCATGGGGGCCGAGTATCGACACTTCGGCTCGTGCGAGAGATACGCCGTCGTGTGCGATCACCCCGTCTGGAACTTCCCCGTCCACCGCATAACCAAATTTCTTGAACTGCCGCCGCAAGACCGTCATGGCTCGTGGCGAAATATCGCACGCAACCCACTGACGTGCCAAATTCTCGGCAGCAACAGGAACGTACGCGCACCCAGCGAAAGGGTCAAAAACGAGGTCTCCGGGGTTACTTGACGCGGCAATGATCCGTTCTGCTAGTGCTACCGGTTTCTGGGTCGGGTAACCGGTTCGTTCCTTAGAGACATTAATCAGCGGTTTGATGTCTTCCCAAACATCTCTCACGAACACATCGGCGTAATGCCGACCTTGTTCATCAGTTTGAGTGCTGAAAAAGGGTTTGTCATAGTAGATGCGCTCTTGGACAGCATTGTGGTCATACTTGTTTGATTTGACGTAGAATAGTAGCGTATCGTGCTTGCGAGGCCAATAACGCTTGCTGACACCACCAGTCCGATAAGACCAAATGATGTCGTTTCGGAAGTTGTCTCGCCCAAAGATCGCGTCTAGCAATAGCCGCAGATAACTGTTGGCAGTGTGATCGCAATGCAGATAAAGGGCTCCTGTCGGTTTGAGGATTCGCCTGCATTCAATCAATCTGACCGCCATATACGCCAAATAAGCTGCAGTTCCCTCATTATGGGTCCGGCGAGTCGTCTCAATTACGTTCAAAACGGCGGGCCTAGTGTCGGCAATTTCATTTATCCATTGCTCGTGCACGTCCGCTTCCCAAGACCAAATATCGCTGAATTTGGCTGTCGCTTCATCGGTGGGCCAGGTTACGTTGCGCCGCTCAGCATCAAGAGGATTTTCGATGCCCCATTCTTTCAATTTCTCAATCTCTCGTTGCTTCTCGAACTCAGTCAATGGTGGGTTGAGGCCACCAACAAAAGTCTCATTCTTGGCAAAGGGTGGATCAGTACAAATAAGATCAACGCTTGAAGTATTGAGCACCTTCAACAGTTCGTAGTTGTCAACGATGAACAGGTGACGACGCGAACGTTGACTAGTGGAATTGGAGCCAACATCAGTGGCCATAGTAATCATCCTTGTGCTGTAGATGAGCTAACCCAAGCGTAGTCTTCGCGGGAGAGATTATGCTGTTTGGCGACTTGTGGATGGGGGCCTGGGTTCGGTTGGCTGTTGGAACCAACCGAACCCCTTTTCCCTGGAGGGTGCGGGAATGCTGTTCCCGAGTCTGAAGTTTCTGTCCTAACGCCCAGATGACTTCTAACCCGCAATCAATATACTACAAAAACAAGGCAGTTGTCAACCATTAAGCAAAGAAACCGCAACAAAAAAGTAAAGAACTGGGGAAAACTTTACCACAACAAGATCGGAAGCGCATCAAAGATAACCAAATCTGTATTACGAGGAGCAGCGCAGCGTAGAGATCCTTCAAAAAATGTTACATCCGCACCAGAATGCGATCCGCAAAGCACTACCAACAGCGAACACGCTGATATGCTTGATCCGATGACTGAACAGAAAATATCCGCCCGTGACATTGAACCACCTAGCGGAAAACTAGGAGTACTCACCCCAGGGTTGGGAGCAGTCGCTTCTACCTTCATTGCAGGTGTGCTAACTGCCCGCCAAAGCGCTGCGGCACCATTGGGCTCGGTCAGCCAGATGGCACACATCCGACTCGGAACTCGTCAAGAGAACCGCAATCCGCTGATCCGAGACTTCGTGCCTTTGGCCGACCTAGACGACATCGTTTTTGGTGGCTGGGATCCAATATCAGCGAACGCTCTAGAAGCCGCTCGCACCTGCGGGGTTCTTGAAGAACGAGACTTAGCAGCCATATCAGCCGAGATGGAAGGCATCATCGCCATGGACGCGGTTTTCGACCAAAGCTGGGTCAGCCGCCTCGAAGGGGCGCGTGTCAAAACCGAAACCAACAAATGGGATCAAGCCACAGCACTCATAGCCGATATTGAAAACTTTCGCATCGCCAATGACTGCGACCGTTTGGTGATGATTTGGTGCGGTTCAACCGAAGCGTTTCAGGAACCGAGTGAGGTTCACGCCAGCATTGAAGCGTTCGAGAACGGCCTCAAAAACAACCACAACAATATTTCCCCGAGCCAAATCTACGTGTACGCCGCTTTGCAATCCGGCGTGCCGTTCGCCAACGGTGCCCCCAACCTATCCACCGACCTGCCCTGCATGATTGAGTTATCACACCGCAATCGGGTGCCTATCGCCGGTAAAGACTTCAAGACCGGTCAGACACTCATGAAAACCCTAGTAGCACCGGGTTTGAAGGCTCGAATGCTGGGGTTGCGAGGCTGGTACTCCACCAACATTTTGGGCAACCGCGATGGTGAAGTGCTTGATGCGCCGGAAAACTTTAAAACCAAAGAAGAATCGAAACTCGGTGTGCTGCACACAATCTTGCAACCCGACACCTACCCCGACCTTTACGGCAATGTCGACCATGTGGTACGGATCAACTATTACCCACCACGAGGCGACAATAAGGAAGGTTGGGATGCGATAGACATTTTCGGGTGGATGGGTTACCCGATGCAGATAAAGATTGACTTCTTGTGCCGAGACTCGATCTTGGCCGCGCCGATTGTTTTGGATTTGGCTTTGTTTATGGACTTGGCGGCAAGAGCCGGTGAGTTCGGTGTGCAAGAGTGGTTGAGTTTTTATCTCAAAGCGCCCCAATCGGCAGGCGATACACCCGCCGAACAAGACCTATTTATCCAACAAACCAAACTAAAAAACACTTTGCGCGAATGGATGGGTGAACCCCCGGTCACTCATTCCGAAGCCGGCTAAACGCAGCGCATTACCGCCCAGCTGTCTATCAACCCGTTAACCACACGTGTCTGACGCAGGTGCAAACGCATCCGTATAACATCACTAGCCACTGAGGCCCGCCAAGTTGGCTGGTGTTTTTCTCGGCGGGATGGTGTGTTGGGGTTACATGTTTGTAGTCCGTTTTGGGTGGGGAGGTTCTTGTTGTGACTGTGGGTGTGGAGCCGTGTCAGGCTGATTTGTTTAAGGGAACCGGGTTTGTGGGGGATCGTGTTGGGGAGCGATCGGTTTTTTCTTTGCTGGCGCGTGAGGGGCCTCGCTTGTTTCCTG
>MKWU01004194.1_pt1 | contig 17455 bp, 16 predicted proteins | sample 809101 | NCBI WGS metagenome assembly MKWU01 (sample SAMN05860141, study PRJNA318959) | sponge metagenome | host: Aplysina aerophoba | place: Slovenia: Piran, Adriatic Sea, Gulf of Piran | collected 2013-05-07 | reverse complement strand
GCGTACGGTGGCGAACTTGTGGGCGGCGGTGAGCCCGGCCCTGGCTGCCGTCTCCCCTACGGAGTGTGCCAATTACTTCCGCCACGCCGGTTATCGCCTCGCTACATCACCCTGAAAACGGCTCTAGCCCGACCGACGCTGAATATATATCATTCATACTAGCCGACAAACCGCAAGGAGGACACCATGTCACATGTCAATTCCCCCGCTCTGGTTGAGACGAACTGGCTGGAAGAGCATCTGAACGATACGGACCTGTGCCTGCTCGACTGCCGTGTCAACCTGATTCCAGAGGATTCCGGCGGCTTCCGCCTGGAGAGCGGGCGGCCCTCATGGGAAACGGGCCACATCCCCGGGAGTGGCTTTGTCGATTTCATCACCGACCTGTCCGACCAGCATAACGATCTGCCGCTGATGATGCCGCCCCCAGACCAATTTGCCGACACCATGACGCGTGCTGGAGTGAGTGCCCACACCCGAGTCATTCTCTATGACGATTTCTATAATATCTGGGCGGCCCGCGTCTGGTGGATGCTCCGTGCGAGCGGCTTTGATAATGCAGCAGTCCTCAACGGAGGCTGGCACAAGTGGACGCAGGAAGGACGGCCCGTCTCGAACCGTCCCGCTACCCCCGTACGCGGCCAGTTCGTATCCACCCCGCGACCCGCTGTAATGGCTGGTAAACAGGAAGTTCTGGAGGCGATACAGACACCGTCAAGCTGCCTGCTGAACGCCCTGACCGCCGAGGATCACGCCGGCACAGGAGGGCTGATTCAATATCCCCGACCCGGACGCATTGCGTCGAGTGTGAACGTCTCCTTTTATGATCTGGTCGATCTGGAGACGCATGCCTATCTGCCTGCCGAGCAGCTCCGCGAAAAATTCGAGGCTGTTGGCGCAACCGGCGCGAAGCGGGTCATTACCTATTGTGGGGCTGGGATTGCGGCCAGCAGCGACGCCTTCGCCCTAACCCTACTGGGATTGGAAGACGTTGCCGTCTACGATGGTTCACTCATGGAATGGGCCGCGGATGCGAGTCTGCCCATGGAGACGGATACCTCCCCCGCCGGACAGTCTTCGTCGTAGCGTCAGTGAGGGAGGACTGACAGACGCGGTTCAGACACGCTAAGGAGGAGCCGTGAACGAAGAAACGCTGGAAGTCTCACTTGTGAACGATCTGAAGGAGATCGCCCGCGTCGCGGAACAGATTGACGAGTTTTGCGCCTCCCATGACCTTACGTCGGAAGTCGCCTATGCGGTCAACTTGGCGCTAGACGAGATCCTGACCAATACCATTAGCTACGGATACGACGATGACGAGCCGCATCGGATCGAGATTATCGTCAGTCTGGAAGCGGAAGCGCTGGTCATCGTCATCGCGGACGACAGCGCGGCGTTCGACCTGTCGAACGCGCCGACACCCGATATCGGGGCCTCCCTTGAAGAGCGGCCCTTGGGCGGACTCGGCCTCTTCCTCGTGCATCAGATGATGGATAGCGTCGAGTATCGGAGGGAAGAGGGGCGCAACATCGTTACCCTGAAAAAGAACAAGGCCGCAGAGCAGAGCCCGGACGAAGGCTGACGAGACGGTCTCCGCCAATTCCCGCCTGGAGTGAGTCGCCAGGGCGTAGGAGCGGAGGCGCGTCTCAACCGGCTCTCCCGCCGTCCAGTGGCCTGCCCTCACCCCGCCGTCTCGCGCCGGAAGGTGTTGGGCATCTGGTTGGTCTTCGACGTCCCATCGCCCGTGACCGCCCCCGCCTTGACCCGCACCGCCACGCTAGGAGCCCGCCGGCTGTAACCCGCGGAGGATGCGCCGCAAGACGACCAGCCTCTCGTGCAGAGCCAGGGCGCCCTCCTCCGCCTGAGCGATATCTACGACCGCCTGAAAGAATAGCGCCCAGAGCTGGCGCGCCAGCGCATCGAGCGGCAGCCGCTCAATGACCCCCTCGGCCATCAACGGCTCAAAGATATCCCGTAATAAGGCGATGGCCGGCGCCCGGCGCCGCTCGCTGGACCAATCCAGCACGACCGGGCCGTCGAGATAGACAATGCGCCGCACACTTGGGTCCAGGCTCCCCTCCAGGGCCAGTGCGACCCACGTCATCAGCCGCTGCCAAGCGTCGCCCTCCGCCGTCGCCATGGCGGCTCGCAGCGCCTGGATATGCTCGCCCCGGACCTCATCAAAGACCGCCTCAAATAAGGCGGTCTTATCGCGGAATTGATAATAGAGCGCCCCGCGCGTCACCCCGGCCCGGCGCACGACCTCCTCGGTCGCGGTCGCCGCATACCCCTGCGTGGTAAAGATGGCCCGGGCCGTGTCGAGTAACGCCCGGCGCGTTTTTTTCGATTGTTCGGCCTTCGTGAGGCTGGTCGTGGCCATATGTCCTCCAAGGCTGGGCTCGGCTCTCGGAATTGCGGCCAGAGTTGGGACTGTAGTGGCAGCGTACCAGAACACCGGCAGCGACGGAAGCGGCGAGAGCGGGCGGTAGTGTCTCATGTTGGAAAAGTTTGACCAGGAAAAACGGGAAAGTCCGCCCTTCCACATGCATCGGGGTCTCTTCTCAGCTCCCGGGCACGGCGCTGACGTACGCATGGGGAGCCATTGGTCCTTTCTACACGACTCCCGGCCCGTGTCTGTCCCTAGTAAAATTACGGGGCGGCCTCAAAAAATTAGCCTACACCTCCGGGGTGCGCCCCCGCCCGCCAAGGCGGTGTAGGCAAGAGATCAGTAGGCTTTGATTTGAAGGAACTACGCCGCCGTAAAACGTGTATTACACTCTCGCGCGGCAACGCATACGCAGGCCGGGCACTCGGCGGGAACGCATGGCGGCACAGTGCCCGACCTGACTCCCCCCTGCCGCCTGCCGCAGCCCCGCTATCTCCAACTCAGCCCTGGCGTCGTCGGGGGCGCCGACAGACCAACGCAGAGCCTCGTGGAGCAGACGACGACCGCGCCCGCCGGACCACAGGGATGGGGAAGCAGCAGTCGCTGCTTCCCCATCCCTATACGCCATCACGCCATCCATTGCGCCCGTAAAATTACGGGGATACCCGCAAAAAACTGACTCGCATCTCCGGGAAGCGCCCCCATGCCATGCAGTTGAGGCAATCCTCAGCCGCCACGGGCATTCAGGAGCACCAAGCAGGAGACGACTCACACCCGTGACGCCTTGCCCGCATCACGCAAGGAAATAAGTCCCGAACACCCGCTAGGGCCGGATTGTATAGGTGCGGGGACCGGTGTGCGCGCTGAGTTGGGGCTGAATCCAGTCCACCCAGTCACACAGCACCGGTCGGGTGTGTCTGGGATCGATCATATCGTGGACGGCAAAGCCTTCGGCCCGGGCGTAGACTGAGCGTTTGCTGGCGAGCGCTTCTTCAATTTCCCGGCGCTTGGCCTCCGGGTCTGGTGCGGCGGCGATTTCGCGCCGATAGGCGACCGCGACTCCCCCCTCCAGTGGCAGGGCGCCACTCTCGGCCGACGGCCAGGCAAACACCATCCCGCCCGGTCCGAAGTGGGCCACGCCGGCCACGCCGTAGACCTTGCGGACGATGACAGACACCCAGGGAATGGTGCATTGCATGAGGGCAAAGATGGTCGCCGTCCCGTAGCGAATGGTGGCGCTCTGCTCGGCCTCCGGTCCGATCATGAAACCGGGTTCGTCAACCAGGCTGACCATGGGCAGATGAAACGTGTCGCACAGATCGATATGCCGTTTCACTTTTTGGGCACCCGCTGCGGTCATGGCGCCGGCATACCACTGCGGGTCGTTTGCCAGAATCCCGATCGGCTGGCCGTTCATCCGGGCCAGTCCGGTAATTTGAGACGGACCGTACAGGGGCGCAATCTCAAAAAACGAGCCGCGGTCAACAACGCACTCAATCACCCGCCGCATCGGATACGCGCGCCTGCGGTTGTGCGGAATAATGCTGAGCAGTTCTTCTTCCTGGCGGTTGCAGTCGTCCTCGCTGGGCCGGACCGGTGCTGCCTCCCAGACATTGGTCGGCAGATAGCTCAGGAATTGCCGGATTTGGACGAAGACGGCAGACTCGTCCTCGGCGACATTGTCCACAACTCCGCTGCGCAGGTGGATGTGCGGGCCACCAAGTTCCTCCTTGGTGATCGGCTGACCAAAGGCGCGTTCCACCAGAGCCGGTCCGCCAATCATCACCTGGGAGGACTTCTGGGTCATGATCGAGAAATGGGAGGCGACCAGGCGGGCCGCGGGCAGGCCGGCCACGGCCCCCAAGGCGGCAGACGCAACCGGCACCATGGACATGGCCTGCATGACCGACATGAACCGGGGCGGGGCGTTCACCGACTCCGTACTGCCGGTTGTTTCGCCGCTGTTCTTCCCACGGGGGACACTCCCACCGCCGCCTTCGAGGAAGCGAATGAGAGGCAGCCGGTAGCGACACGCCAACTCTTCGGCCCACACGCTCTTGCGAAAGCCGGCGGACGAGGGCGAGCCGCCCTTGAGGGTAAAGTCCTCGCCACCGACCACGCAGGGGCGGCCTTCGATCTTGCCGAAGCCAACAACATAATTCGCGGGGATAAACGAGTGGAGCCGGCCCTGTTCGTCGGTTTCGGAGTAGCCGGCAATCGGCCCCTGCTCGCGGAAAGAGTCGGCATCGAGTAACTGGTCCACGCGCTCGCGGACGGTCAGCCGTCCCCGGTCATGGTGCTTGGTAACCGCTTCAGGCCCGCCCAGCTCCCGGGCGAGCTGTCTGCGCTGCTCAATGCCCCGGACTTCTTTTTCCCAGCTCATGGCGTGGTGTCTTTCATGTTTTTTGTGGCGGGGTCCCAGCCGGTCTACTGCATAGGCGAAAACGCAGCCGGCAGGACGATTTTGTTCTGTTGCATCAGTAGCAACTCCCGCGTGCCGGGCGGCCAGTTGGACAGTTGAGCGGCCTCGGCCCAGACGCGGCTACGCTCGTCCAGGCTGGCGTAGGGCCAGATATGGACGAATTTATTGAGCGTCCCGAGATCGCTATACCAGCAGGCGGCCAGGGGTGAAAGCTCGGTCCGGGCATTGATGACTTTGGCCCAACGCTCCAACACGGTCGGCATGGCCCCTGGCCGGTATATATAAGTGCGGATCTCATACACTGGGCCAAGCTTCCGCTTACCGAGCGGTTCCATAAAAGGCGCCGGGATAAAGATTTCGGATTCCATGTGTTCGATGAACGGGCCGATCGGAGGAGGCCACGCCCCGCTTTGCATGGCCTGCGCTCGGGCCTCCGTCCGCTGCTGAAGACTCTCATACGGCCAGACATGAATAATTTCGTTGAGCGGGCCGATCTCAGTATGCCAGAACGCCCCGAGCGGGGAAAATTCCTCGCGCCGCGGCAGGGCGGCGCCAAAGAGCCGTTCGCATTCGGCTAACGTCCCCGGTTTGAGGCGATAGGTCCTGACTTCATAAATCATACTGGTCCTCCTTGCCGGCTTGCTGTCCTTCCGCATCTGCTATTTTGAGGAGTCCGACAAATACACCCAGGATTGCGCAGGCGGACATCATCCATTCGGCGCGGCGCACGCCGAACGGCAACAGGACAAGCGATACGATCATGCCTGTCAGCGCGCCGATAAGCACTCCCCATATAATCTTGTCCCAGCCTAGCGTGTCCATTGCGTTGCAACTTCCGCGTTGTCCCTCGGTTGGCATTCCCGCAGGGCCTGTTGCAGCCCGTCCCGATCAAAACCCTTGCCGATAAAAACGACGTGTTCGGGTGGTTCGGGTAATAAATCCAGCCACTCCATGTCGAATTCGCCGGTCACATACTGGAACATCCACTGCTCGTCCGAGTCGGTAAAGCGCACAAACCCCTTGGCGCGCCACACCGTGTCCGGCAGGTTGCGCATTAACTGCTCAAACTGTTCTCGGACCAGTGGGGCTTCGCACAGACACGTCACCGTATGAAAATGATCGTGCACCGGCGCCTGTCGCGAAGAGGAAACGTGTCCAGCATGTTTATCTGTTTGGCGATATACAATCTGAGCGTAATCCATTTCCCCACGTTCGGTCCGAACAATCTCGGTGCGCGGATTTAACTGACGAATCTGTTTTTCCAGTCCAGCCAGGACAGACTCGTCTGCCAGTTCCCGTTTGTTTAACACCACGATATCAGCGAGCTCCGTCTGTTGGCGGATGCCCGAATGCACTTCTTCAGCCAGACGGCTGAAATTGACAGGGTCGAGAACGGCAACCAGCGACGCTAGGCGGACCAGGGGCAGGACTTCTTCTTTTGTGGCTTGATCCATGAGTTCGACCGGGTCGGCGAGGCCGGTGGCTTCAATAAAAATGACATCCGGCTTGAGGGCGGCAACGTCCTGGAGCGCGAGGCCCAGGGTGCCGCCAATCGTGCAACAAATGCAGCCATTGGTCATTTCCCGGATGGTATAGCCCTGCCCGCGGAGCAACTCGCCATCGATGTTGACCTCCCCATACTCATTCATCATGACCGCGGGTTTAAGGCCCTGGCTCAGACAATAGTCCAGGAGGCGACGCAGGAGGGTTGTCTTGCCGCTGCCCAGAAAACCGGAAATCAAATGGACCGGGATACGCTCGGCATCAGAGAAAACAATCCGCTCTTTTTGCTCGGCCATAACGTCAACAGTATTCCAGGATTCACGAGTGTGGGGAAGGCCGGGCACGGGCCATCTTGGCTTGTTGAACGAGAGGTCTGAGGCGTAACGGCAGGAATATTGCGCTTTCGCTGCGCCCCACATAATTTCTGGTCAGAAGGGTCAGAATAGGCGGAGTATGAAAAACTGGCAAGTACAAGAGGCAAAAGCGCGTTTCATCGCCTTGGTACGTAGTGCCGAGACTGACGGGCCACAGACGATTACTGTCCATGGCCGCCGGGCCGCAGTCGTTCTTTCCGCGGACGACTATGACCGTCTGAAGCATCCGCAACCATCGATGGCTGAGTTTCTGCGGGCTTCCTCTCAGGTAAGCGTGGATCTGGACATTCAGCGTGACAAGTCACTGCCGCGTGATATCGATCTGTGAGCTTTCTCATCGACACCTGTGTGCTATCGGAACTGCTCAAGCCGAGACCCTCACGACAGGTCTCCGAGTGGTTCCTCGCGACGCCGCACGACTGGCGAACACAGAGAGTCATTCGGATGGAGCCCTCTTCCCTTACGGCTCCCTAGTGATTACCAGGCCGCTCCCGCGCAGCATGGGTGAACCGTCAATGGCGCATACGGCCGAGGCGTTGGGGACCTGGCGCTTTTCCGCTCGGTCGGTCACCTGCATGACGGCTTCGGCAATATGACCCATACCGTGCAGGCGCCCCTCGCTCAGGCTGCCGCCGAACGTATTGACCGGCAGCTCACCTTCCAGGGCAATGCGCCCGTCCTGGATGAAGCTGTAGGCTTCGCCTTCGCCACAAAAACCCGCCGCTTCCAGCCAGTACAGCGTGGAGGGGCTGAATCCGTCGTACAGTTCGGCGGCACTCATGGTCTGAGGTCCCAAGCCCGAAGACGCCCAGAGCTTGCTGGCCAGCGAGTGGCCGGACTCCATATAATTGTCCAACGAATAGTGAAACAGCGCCCGACGGCGACTGGTGTTCTGTCCGTAGCCGGCGATATAGGCCGGTGGGTGTCGGAGGTCTGCCGCACGCTCTGCCGTGGTCAGGATGAGTGCGACACAGCCTTCCACCGGAATATCACAGTCAAACAAACATAAGGGCTCGGCGATCCAGCGCGCGGCAAAATAATCCTCACGGGTCATGGGTGTGGTGTAAAAATAGGCGTTCGGATTGAGGTTCGCATTCCGCCGACTATTCGTCACAAAGGTCGCGAGATGATCGCGGGTAGCGCCGTAGCGATGCATATAGCGCTGCCAGGCCATGGCGTGCCACTGAAAAATGCTCGTACAACCATAGGGGGCCATAAATTGGGCGTCGCCAGGAGCCCGATTGCCGGACCATGCCCCATAGCGGCCGCGCGGATTGTGGAGCGCGCGCCAGACCAGCACATACTCGCACGCATCAGCTAAAAGAGCGTTGACCCCCTCAATAACCGCGCTCGCAACCAGCCCGGTTTCGATTTGGGCATACCACCGGATATCGGGCGCGAGCGGGAGATGGTTCATCACGTATTCGACGCTGACAATCTGCTCGCCGTCCTGGGTGCCCGCACCGTGAAAAGGCGCTTCAGGAAAGGTGGCAAGACCGTCAACCCGCTCGGCCGGCAGCCCGGCGTCGTCAATGGCGGCCCGGCAGGCATCCAGGCTCAGCGCACCGAGGGACCTCTGGGGCCGACGGCTCAGTTCGGAGTAGCCAATACCAACGATGGCGGTTTTGCCCTTTCCTTTCCAGGTCATGGGTGCGTCCTTTGGTCAGGCGACGAGACAAAACTTGGGCAGCGTCAGTTCCGCATCAACATCCTCGAAATAGACCTCGACCTTCCCGCCGACCCGAACCCGCTCGCGTTGCGCCGCAGGCAAGTCGGAGACCAGAAAGAGTTGCGGCTGTTCTTCAAGCTCGACGAGAATATTGAGGTAGGGCAGTTCGTCTCCGAAACCGGTCACGTTAGGTTGATACATCACACTAAAACTGTAGATCGTACCGCGACCGCTGACCGGCTCAAACGTCAGGGCTGCGCCGTGACAGGCCTGACACACCGGACGCGGCGGGTGATTAAAATAGTGACAGTCCTGGCAGCGCTGGATAACCAAGCGCTGTTCCCTGGCCGCCTCCCAGAACGGACGGGTGAGGTCATCAATCAGGGGGCGCGGTTTTTCCTGTGTGGTTGACATGTCGGCCCCGCATCTTGCCATAAGTCCGCGTGTGGATTCAATGCGAATCCGACGACCAGGGGTGAAGCCGACTGTTCTCTGTCATGAGGGAGGGCTTATCCCGTGCGGATGCTATCAAGCTCTTCAAATATCCGGTCGATTTCGTCTTCCGTGGTATAAAAATGGGGCGAAATACGGAGACCGCAGCGCGGGCGGTAATCGACAAAGACCCGCCGAGCAACGAGTTGTGCTTCGGCTTGATCCGCACCGTCGAAGTCGATGCACACCAGACCGCCACGTTCCTTTGTGGCTTGAGGCGTGTTGATATGAAAACCGCGGGAACGCGCACCGTCGATCAAGCGCTGGCATAACTCGATATTCCGCTGCCGAATCCGTTCCACGCCGACCTCAAGGAGAATCTCGTAGCCGGAGCGGGCGGCATAGACGGCTGACATGCCAGGCGTGCCGCCCAGAAAGCGCCGTGCGCTGTGAGCGTAATCAATATCATCGCCAAAGGCAAAAGGCTGTTCCTGTGAGAACCAGCCGGTCATCACAGGGTGGCGTGACAGAAGTCCATCGGGACGGACGTACAGGTAGGCCGCGCCCGGTCCGCCGCAGAGCCACTTGTGTGAGCCGCCGACCACAAAGTCGGCCTGCCAGGCCTGCACATCAATCGGGACGGTCCCAACGGTTTGATAAGCATCGACAATAACCTGGACGCCACGTGCATGAGCGGCCTGAACAATAGGGGCAATATCGATTAAGGCACCCGAGCGATACAGCCCGTGGTCCAAGACCAGCAGGAGCGTCTCGTCATCAATGGCATCGATAAAACGTTCGGCCGGTTGCCTGATGCCGTCAGGAGAGGGGATCATCACGGGCCGGGCGCCGTGCCGAGCCCGGGACTGAATATTATAGCGCAGGGTGGGAAAGGTCAGTTCGGCATACAGGATCTTATTGCGCTCGCCGCTAAAGTCAAAGCAGGAGAGCGCGGCGTTGAACAGGGCCGACACATTCTGGTGCATGACCACGCTGTTCGGCTCGGCATTGAGAAACCGGCCAATGAGGCCGGTGGTTTCCTCGAAAAACTCCATCCAGCGATCCCAGACCGCGCTCCCTTCCTGCCGCCAGCTTGCGGCATACTCGTTTAGCCGGTCCGTCGTGGCCCTGGGCATTGCGCCCATGGAATGGGAAATCAGATAGGTCGAGGTTTCGAGGATGGGAAACGCCGTCCGCCAGCGAGATAGATCATGCGTCATACGGCCCTCCGCCGAGTTGGGTTCGGACATCCCAGAGAATCGGGAAAAAATGTACGCTGACCCGGCCCTGAAGATAGCGTACGCCTGGGGCTTGGAAGGACGCTTGACCGACAAGTTTTCCGGTGTAGGCGTCTCCCGTACCGGGCTTTGCGCCAACCATACGCTCGGCCATTAAGGCGTGGCGGGAGCGCCAAATACAAAACTGTTCATCATATTCAACCATAACTTCACACAACTGATGCAAATCCAAATGTCGCGGGTCGGTATAGATGCGCTCAACCGCCCGCTCCTGTTGCTCAGCAGTGTCCGTCTCAAAGCCGCGGCTGTGTAAGAGTTCACAAAACGTGCTCCACAGATTAGGGCTGTCGTAGGCCGCCCGGAGGCGTTGCCGGGAAGCATCACTTCCGGCGAACACGTCAAAGAAGCGTTCGTCTCGGAGACCGGACAGGAATTCGAGTTCCCGAAACTGTAAGGACTGTAAGCCGCTGGCCGGCCTCAGCAGATCGCGAAACTCAAGAAAATGCACCGGCGACATGGTTTCCAGCACCTGGATCTGCTGGACCATCACCCGCTCGATCTCAATCAGCCGCCGCATCAGCCAAATCGCCTGTCGCACCCGCCCGGCCCGCAGATGGCCGATGATGGTGCGAACTTCGTACAGCAGTAATCGAAACCACAGTTCATAGCTTTGATGGACAATGATGAACTGGAGTTCGTCATGAGCGGGTGGGTCGGATTGAGGTGTCTGGAGATTGAGCAGTTCCGGCAGGCGGAGGTAGGACTCATATGTCAGGTCCGGTTTGGCCTGGGGCATAAACGGTATTGTACTGCCGAAGGGCGGGGAGGGGCAATGAAGGGAGACGAAAATCCTGTCACCGGGAGGGAACAGTGTAGAATCCGGTCAATGCGAGCGGAGATTCTCCGGGCGGCCATGAGAAAAAACGTTTATTCCCGTAACCCCGCCTGGCGCATCAGCGGCATGACGCGCTCGCCGAAATACTTCAGCTCTTCGTTATAGTCCAGCCAGGAGACAATCAGCCCTTCGATACCGGTGCCGGCCAGCTTGACCATTTCATCGACGACCTGCTCCGGCGTGCCGACCAGGGGATAGCCGCCCCAACCGGCAATAAAGCGTTCGGCAAACTGGGTAAGGGTTGCTTCGCTGAAGGACTGACTCTCGACACCGAGCAGGTTCAGGATATTGCGGGCCGCGGTCCAGTCCCCTTTTTCAACGACGTAATCATAGGCCTGTTTGGCTTCTTTTTCCGTGTCGCGGCAGACGACAAAACCGTAGGACATCATGCCTATCTCTCGCCCATAGGCATTGGCCTGTTTTTTCACATCCGCGACGACCTCTTTGCCGTGTTCCAGGGTATCGACCTGGATGAAATTAAAGTCCACTTCTCGCGCAGAAAAATCCTGGCCGGCAGGCGAGAAGCCGGCGTTAATCAAGGCCGGATAGGGCTGTTGGACCGGCTTGGGCAGCAGATAGCCGTCTTTGACCTGAAAGAACTCGCCCGTATGATCAAAATTCTGCTCGGTCCACAGGCGCTTGATAACCTGAAGCCACTCGCCGGCGTACCGGTAGCGCTCGTCATGTTCCATCTGCCTGGCCGCAAACATTTCCATCTCCGGCGAGAACCAGCCGCACACAATGTTCAGGCCCCAGCGCCCGTGAGAAATATGGTCAATTGTTGCGCCCTGCTTGGCGGCCATAATCGGATGAATGGTCGGGACGTGCGAGGTGGAGAAGAGCATGATGTTTTTGGTCTGGGTGGCCATGGCTGTGGCCCAGGTATAGGTCTCCATGCAGGTCCCATTAAAATCGGTACTCCCGCCAAAGCCCTTCCAGCGTCCGACGGGCACCAGGAGTTCAAATCCCAAGTCGTCGGCCTGCTGGGCAATCCGCACGCTATGTTCATAGGTGGGCTCAAAGGTGGACTCGGCATGCGTGATGGTACAGCCATAGCTACAGTTCTGACCGAAAATACCCAGCTTCATTGTATTGTCATTAAAAACGGGGACGTGCCGGCGGCGGTGTTCTTTAATGTCGTCTGGATGCATGCGGGTTCCTTTTCCGGGTCATTGGGTCATTGGAGTCTTTGGAGTCCTTTGGGTCTATTGAGTCGTTGGGGTGCCTCTTGTATTTGCTCCCCGCCTGTGTCTTTGTGAGCAGGGTCGAAAAAGAATGCAGACGAGTCGGGACGCTGGTGGGAAAACTCGAAATTCATATCTGTACCAAGACCAAGTGTACGAACAGAACAGTTGAGGTCAAGGTCCGTAGCGTCGAAGCTGTGCCTGGTGTCCATACCGGGCCTACGCTGCTGGCCGCGATGCAGAAATTCGTTGCGGAACGGCGGCTCGGAGGAGTGGCAGAAGTCCGCGAGGCGGCGTGCATGTCAAGTTGTCCGGTCGGCCCTCGGCTGGACCTGATGCAGGGCGACACGCGGGTACGCTATATCAAACGCCAACGACCGACGGGTCGGTCGGATTTTGTGACGTGGGGTTCGATAGACAGTATTGAGGACGAGATTCGAAGCTGGCTGGGAGAAAGCCCTCGCCCAGCGGGAGAGGGAATATAGCAGGAAGGTAGGATATGCGGATAGCCGTTGGTGGATATCTGGTCGCCGTGAATACCTTTGCGACCCAGAAAATGGGGCTGGACCTGTTTCAGCGAGCGACGCTGAGCGGAGAGCGAGTGCTGCGGGTGGGCGGTGCTCAGGGCTCGATTGCCGGCTTTTTGCACAGAGCCCAGCAGCACCATTGGGACATCGTGCCGCTTCCGTTTGTGGTGCCCGGCGTTGGGGGGAAGGTGACAACGGAGGCGCACGAAGCGGCCAAAGCCGGTTTTCTCGATCTTTTGCGTAAGAATCCGCCGGTGGACGGCGTGTTTCTCCAACTGCACGGCACGGCCGTGTCAGACGAGTGCGATGACTGCGAGGGCGATCTGCTCAGAACGCTCCGCGAGTTTCTGGGTGACAAGGTGCCCATCCTGGCGACTTTGGATGGCCATTCCAATACCACCCCGCTGATGGTCGAGCAGGCCAGTATGCTGATTGGTGTGAAGACCAACCCGCACTATGATTTTTTCCCTGGCGGCGAACAGGCGGCGCAGGTCATGGCCGGCATGTTTGACGGAAGGGTCACGCCGACACCTGCCTGGGCTCAACCGGCCATGGCTCCGGCGCTGCAAAAAATCTATATCGCCCCAGGCTGGCCCATGGAGGCGCTGATGCGGCAGGCACATCACCTGGGGCGTGACCCCCGCGTGCTGGATGTGTCGTTGCTGGGCGGATTCTTTTGTTCCGATATTCCCGAGACCGGCATCAGCGTGACGGTCACCACGAATAACGAACCGGCCCTGGCTCACGATATTGCCGAGTGCATCAAAGACGCCTGCTGGGCCAAGCGGCAGGCATTTCATACCGACATGGTTCCGGTCGAGGAGGGCGTGCGAGCGGCCATTGAAGCCGGGGACGGCCTGGTCGTGCTGGGAGACCTGGCCGATAGTGGCGGTGCCGGCACACCGGGTGACGGGACCGTCTTGCTGGCGGAACTGCTCAGACAAAATGCCCAGAGGGCGGTGGTCGGAAATATTACCGATCCGGCGGCCGTACAGGAAGCCGTCCGGGCCGGTATTGGCAAAAATGTCACCCTCAGCGTGGGCGGCAAGGTGGACGCCTTCCACGGAGCCCCTGTTGAAATCAGCGGCCGGGTGCGTGTCATTCAGGACGGGGTTTATACCGCGGCGACGGCATTTAATGCGGGTACGTATCGACGTGGGGCAACCGCGGTAGTGGATTGCGGCGGTGTTGAGGTTATTCTGACTTCGCGTCCGACCCACGGCTTTGAAGCCAACCATTTCCGCAGTCTTGGCATTGAACCGACCCAACGGAAGATCCTGGCGGTCAAATCCGAACTGCAACACCGCGCTGGCTTTGCCGGTATCGCCGGCACCTTTATTGACGTGGATACGCCGGGGCGGGCAACCCAGGTGCATGCGCGTTTACCGTATGAAAAAATCCGGCGACCGGTCTTTCCCCTCGATGACATTTAGGAGAGGGCATGAATATCCGTCAAATCGATCACATTGGTGTGGCAGTAAAAGATCTGGATACCTATCTCCGCGTTTTTGGGGACATCCTGGGGCTGGAAATCCACGACTTTGAGGAGGCCGATCCGTATGAGGGCTTACGGATTGCCTTTGCCAGGATTGGTGAGGCTGACTTCGAGTTTTTGCAGGACCGTATGCCGGAGCTGGGCGACAAGGTGACGGATCAGCGCGACATCTCGCGCTGGATAGAAAAACGGGGCGAGGGCATCCATCATATCGCCGTGCGGGTAGACGATATCGACGCCGCCATTCAGGAAGTCAAAGCCAAAGGCTTGCGCGTCCTCGACGAGAAAGGCCGCCCAGGGGCGCGCGGCTCCAGAGTCGCCTTTATCCATCCCAAGAGTACCGGTGGCGTGCTGATCCATTTTGTGGAACGAGCAGAGCGGTCGTGAGCACTTCCGCCGGACCGAGTCCGCATACGGACGACCGGCCGCTGGAGCTATCCGCAATTGCGCTGACGGCGCTGCTGAGCGCGATCTGGGGCGGAGCGTTCGTGGCGATCAAGGTCGGGATCTTCGATATGCCGCCCCTTGGGGCTGCGGCCCTCCGGTTCGGGGTGACGGCCCTCGTGCTCCTGGCCCTGGCCTGGTATCAGCGGGTGCAACTCCGCTTTGGCTGGAACGAACTCAAGATACTGGGCCTGCTTGGACTGTTGTTCTGTTACGGCAATATGGCGGTCTATCTGGGAACAGCGCTCACGACCTCCGGCCGCTCGGCCGTATTCTTTAGCGCCCAGCCTATTTTTATTGCCCTGCTGGCACCCTTTTTTCTGCCTGGGGACCGCCTGACGGCTCGTAAGGTGTGCGGCCTGGGCGTGGCCTTTAGCGGTATCGTCGTCCTCTTCTCGGCTAAATTCGGTGGCGGCCTGACCGATGCGCTTATAGGCGACGCCATTGTCCTGAGTTCAGCCCTGACGATTGGGATCTCCGGCATTATCACCAAGCGCGTCGCCGGACGGATCCATCCGGTTGCGCTAGTGTGTTGGCAGACCTGGATCACCTGGCCCATCCTGACCGTATGCTCCTGGATGTTCGAGGCGGATCAGCCGTTTCTCCTCTCGACCCGCCTGCTCGTCTCCATTGCCTATCTGAGTGTGGTTTCGGCCGCCTTCGGGTTTGTGGCCTACGCCTGGTTGATTCAGCGCCATTCGCCCACGCGCGTTGCCTCGTTGACGTTTCTCACCCCGGTGTTCGCCGTGCTCTTCGGCTGGCTGTTGTTGAGTGAACACATGGGGGTAGTCCAGTTGCTTGGCGTAGCCGGCGTGTGTGTCGGCATTTATATCGTGAATAGCAGCCGAGCGTCCCGGTCGGCTGCGACTGCACAGGTTAGGTCTGTTGGGTCAAGACTCAATAGACTCAACAAACCTATAGACTCAACAGACGCTAAACCAGGGACCGGCTGGTTATACGGAATTGTAAGGCGTCTAGGGATGCTGCGCGGCTCGCAGCACATGCAGCTTCAGGAAGACATAGGCCGACACGAGCAGACAGAGAACGCCCGTACCGCCGACCGTCAGCGGGGCACCAATAAGGGGAGCCAGAAAACCCGCCAACAGACTGGCGAGAGGTGTGGCTCCCATAAGCATGATGAAGAACAGGCTCATGATCCGACCGCGCAGACGGTCCGGCGATAAGGTCTGGAGCAGGGTGTTGGTGGCGGCCATAGGCACCATGAAGCCGGAGCCGACAAGCGGCAGGGCGAGCATGGACAGCCAGAAGTTATGGGACAGGGAGAACAGGATGAGTCCCAGACCAAACCGAATAAAGGCAAAGGCCATGACCCGGCCGAGCTGTTCCGTGCCTTGGTGACGGGCCATCAGCAGGGCGCCCACCACGGCGCCAGCGCCGGCCGCACCCATCAGCAGACCCATGCCGTTTGGCCCGCTGTGTAAGATATCGCCGGCAAAGACCGGCATCAGCACGGTGTACGGGGTGCTGAGCAGGCTGAGCAAGCTGACCAGGATCAACAACAGCCGGATCGCCGGGGTATGCAGGGCATAGCGGATACCTTCCCCAATAAAGGTGGAGGTTGATCGCGCGGGGTGAGGTTCAACAACTCGCGGGGGGAGCCGCATGGCGAGAAAGCCCACGATAATGGCCAGGAAGGTACAGCCATTAAAGGTGAAGCATACGCCCTCGCCAAACTGGGCCACCAGCAGCCCGGCCAGGGCCGGACCGACAATCCGGGCCGCGTTGACCAGAGTCGAGTTGAGGGCAATCGCACTCGCCAGGTCGTCTTTGCCGACGATCTCCATCAGAAAACTCTGGCGGGCGGGCATCTCGAATGCCTGAATGGTGCCGGCGACCAGGGCCAGGACAAAGACCTGCCAGGCGGTTATCCACTCACTCATAGTGAGAAACCCCAGTACGAAGGCCTGCAACATGGCGAGCCAGAGGGCAATCAGAATGACCCGGTAACGGTTGAAGCGGTCGGCAACCACCCCGGCCAGCAGTCCGAACAGGAGGGTCGGCACCTGACCGGCAAAGGCAACCAGCCCAAGCATCAGGGAGGACTCGGTCAGCCGATAGATCAGCCAGGCCTGGGCCATGTTTTGCATCCAGAATCCGGTCCGGGAGACAAACTGACCGACAAAAAAGAGTCGAAAGTTCCGATGGCCGAGCGCCCGGAAGGCATAGGGCAGGGAACAACCAAAAAGGGTCTTGTCGGTCTTTTCGATTGTCGCTGCTGAGGGTGTGGACGGGGAGCTACTCAATGGGCCGCGCTCCTCACTACAGAGGAAACGCTACACAGGAAAGAGAATACAAAAAGGGCGAAGGGGCCGTGTCGCTGCATAGCGTGCAAAGCTATCTGGAGCGTGAGAACCCTGTCAAGGAAAGGCTTGTCCGGGGGTGGGGAATATGGTGTTTTGAGGCGCATATTATTTAAGGAGGGGACTATGGACGTTGGCGTACTGGTGACAGCGACGGCGGAGAGCGGAGACCTGAGCGCGGTGGCCCGCAGGGCAGAGGCGCTGGGGTTTGCTTCTCTATGGATTCCTGAACACCCGGTGATCCCGGTTGGGCATACGACGCCGTTTCCTGGGGCGGCCGATGGCGTTCTGCCGGAGCACTATAAGCGCTGGGCCGATCCGTTTATTGCGCTGACCGTGGCGGCCGGGGTGACGAATCGCATCAAGCTCGGCACCGGGATTTGCCTGCTGCCCGAACGCGATCCACTCATGACGGCCAAGGTGATTGCCAGCCTTGATTTATATTCCAACGGCCGGGTGATCCTGGGCATTGGCGGCGGCTGGCTGCGCGAAGAAACCGAACTCATGGGGACCTCCTTTCGTCTGCGCTGGCGACGCCTGCGTGAGACCGTCGAGGCCATGCGGC
>MKWU01004192.1_pt1 | contig 17462 bp, 14 predicted proteins | sample 809101 | NCBI WGS metagenome assembly MKWU01 (sample SAMN05860141, study PRJNA318959) | sponge metagenome | host: Aplysina aerophoba | place: Slovenia: Piran, Adriatic Sea, Gulf of Piran | collected 2013-05-07 | reverse complement strand
GCGTCCACGTCGTTGTCCACCGCCGTGATCGTCACCGTGCCGGTGCTGGTCGTCGCGCCCGCCGCGATGGTCAGGGTCGTCCCGGCCTGCGTGAAGTCGCTGTTCGTCGCCGGGCTCACCGCTTGCGCCGACACCGTCACCGCCACCGCCGCGCTCAACGCCCTCGGCAGATTCGCCGTCACCGTGCTGATGCCGCCGTTCTCCGTAATCAACGCTGGACTCAGCACCAGGCTCACCGTCGGCGTGCCGTCGTCGTCGCGGATCGCCAGCGTCTGGTCCATCGGACTCGACACTCCGCCGCCGCTCGCCGTCCCCGACACCGTCACCGACTTGTCCGGCGCGTCCACGTCGTTGTCCACCGCGGTGATCGTCACCGTGCCGGTGCTGGCCGTCGCGCCCGCCGCGATGGTCAGGGTCGTCCCGGCCTGCGTGAAGTCGCTGTTCGTCGCCGGGCTCACCGCTTGCGCCGACACCGTCACCGTCACCGCCGCGCTCAATGCCCCCGACAGGTTCGCCGTCACCGTGCTGATGCCGCCGTTCTCCGTGATCGACGCCGGACTCAGCGCCAGGCTCACCGTCGGCGCGCCCTCGTCGTCGGTGATCGTCAGCGTCACCGACGTCGGGTGGCCCACCCCGCCGCCGCTCGCCGTGCCGGACACCGTCACCGTCTTGTCCGGCGCGTCCACGTTGTTGTCCACCGCGGTGATCGCCACCGTGCCGGTGCTGGCCGTCGAGCCCGCCGCGATGGTCAGGGTCGTCCCGGCCTGCGTGAAGTCGCTGTTCGTCGCCGGGCTGTTCGCCCGCGCCGACACCGTCACCGTCACCGCCGCGCTCGACGCCCCCGACAGGCTCGCCGTCACCGTGCTCGAGCCACCGTTCTCCGAGATCGACGAGGAGCCCAGCACCAAACTCACCGTCGGCGCGCCCTCGTCGTCGGTGATCGTCAGCGTCACCGACGTCGGGTGGCCCACCCCGCCGCCGCTCGCCGTGCCGGACACCGTCACCGTCTTGTCCGGTGCGTCCACGTTGTTGTCCACCGCGGTGATCGCCACCGTGCCGGTGCTGGCCGTCGAGCCCGCCGCGATGGTCAGGGTCGTCCCGGCCTGCGTGAAGTCGCTGTTCGTCGCCGGGCCGTTCGCCTGCGCCGACACCGTCACCGTCACCGCCGCGCTCGACGCCCCCGAGAGGCTTGCCGTCACCGTGCTCGAGCCACCGTTCTCCGAGATCGACGAGGAGCCCAGCGCCAAGCTCACCGTCGGTGTGGTCTCATCGTCGGTGATCGTCAGCGTCGCGCCGGTGACCGTGAGGCTCGCCACCCCGCCGCCGCTCGCCGTGCCGGACACCGTCACCGTCTTGTTTGGCGCGTCCACGTCGTTGTCCACCGCGGTGATCGTCACCGTGCCGGTGCTGGCCGTCGAGCCCGCCGCGATGGTCAGGGTCGTCCCGGCCTGCGTGAAGTCGCTGTTCGTCGCCGGGCTGTTCGCCCGCGCCGACACCGTCACCGTCACCGCCGCGCTCAACGCCCCCGACAGGCTCGCCGTCACCGTGCTGATGCCACCGTCCTCCGTGATCGACGCTGGACTCAGCGCCAGGCTCACGGTCGGTGCCGCCACCGGCGTGCCGCACACCTCGACCCAGAAGCCGGGCACATCGGGGTCGGAGGGGTCTTCTCTTTTGCTCACTGCCCGAATCTCCAAGCAGTATTTGATCCCGTTTGTGACTGTCGTGCTGCCGTAAGTGCCTTCGAATGTATAACTGTTCACAGCGTCATCTGGGTCAGGGATCCCGTCCGGGCCGACCGTCACAAAATCCCCGTCGTCCCCGACCCGCCAGTTGATCTCGTAGCGGTCTCTTGGATAGTCGCCCCAAGACGACGGCGCTTCCCAGGTCAGCGTCAGCTTTCCGGGGCCCGGAGTCACCTGTACGTTCTGCGGTTTAGCGGGGTAAGAGGCCCTGTGTTCTGTCTGCGCCTCCGCGGGTGCGGTGTTGAACAAGCACAGTGCCCCGAACAGGAGTACAGGAACGGGGGAAAAACGGGCGTGACGACGCCCGGTGCGTGCGTCAGGCCGCGCGGCGTCTGCGGAAGGAACTGGCCGATGCAAACCGAACTGTCCCTTGCTCGCTCTTTTCAATCCGCGCATGCAATCTGCTGAAAGCCGGAAAATAGGGGGGGGGGGGAAATGTCATGGACTGGAGGCGGCGAGCCTTGCCACCAGCGGGTTTTTCGCCGTTTCGCATGCGCATCGCCTCGACCGGTCGAGACTCCGGCCTTTCCGGCTTCCACTTGCCGGTCGGCCAAACCAAGCGGCGTGCATAGGCGCACCCGGCACCCGCAACCGACGAGGTCGGAGAGCATTGGGCGCACGGCCCGGAATCATTTGCGCAAATCAACGGAACTGACCTCTTAATGTATGCCAAGCGACCACTACAAGCAGTGGTTTAGAATCCAGCAACTACTAAATATTGTGGATAACTAGATTCGCCAGCGCGGAATCTAGCATTAATCAAGCCTTTACGCAACTGGAAGTCTGGAACATATCGCAGGCGGCGCAGAAAATCAGCCGGTACGACAGGGTGCGGTTTTCCTTTGTGATCGCGGTAGATGAGGTCTGGTCCTTGCCTGCTTCAGACGCAGGCGCAGGCGAGCCTGCCCTCCTGCGGTCCCTCGTTTCCTTTGCGCACCCGGCCTGAATGCCGGTCCCGGCCCCCCTTATGTCCCGCCAATCTCCACCGTCTTGCACGGCCTCACGGCAAAAAACGCAAGCTCCTGTCTTTGTATGGGTTGCCCAAGTAATCCAGGCCGGTTTGCCGAAAACGCGGCCTTCCTCCGCCAGATACCGTTTGCCCTAGCCGCCAGGGTTCTGTTCGCTTTTCTTTTCCTTAGGCTTTATTTGGAGCCACAGCATCTCAATTATGCTTATAAAAAATATTATTATTCAATATCTTATAGTGTAATACTTAAGTAAACTTTTGGAATATTCCGGGTTGCTTCAATTGGGTAATTCAATCCATTCGGCGCTCACCTGCGCTGACCTTCCAGACCAAAGCGTCAGCTGCCCCGGTTCTCCCCTGAGCCCGTGACCCTCGACTCTCGAAATGACGATGCTCACGATGCCTCCATGATCGCCAACTGGAATTTCTTGACGCGCGCAAGGTGCGGTGACGGCAGCCACAACCGCATCTCGCATTCCCCCTGCTCCGTGAATCGTTCCTCTTGCACCTGCCCGACCCGATGCAGTTCTGCCCGAAGCAGGTAGGCCGAGGCCGGCAAACGCAAGAACACTTCGGATTCGCCAGCCTGAACCTGTCGCGACAAGCACTCGCGCAACCTGTCCACGCCGATGCCAGTGCGGGCCGACAGCCACACGCGGTCCGATGATTCCGGCGCCGCCGCAGGCCGGGCATCTGCCGCCAGCCGGTCGATCTTGTTGTAGACCTCAATGGCTGGCACCTGCGCTGCCTCGACCTGCTCCAAGACCTCTCTCACCTGCCGCGCACGCTCCGCATGCCGCGCGTCCGTGCAATCGATCACGTGCAACAGGAGGTCCGCTTCGCGCAGTTCTTCGAGCGTCGAGTGGAACGCCCGCACCAGTTCCACCGGCAAGTCCCGGACGAACCCCACCGTGTCGGACAGCACCACTCCCTTCCTCCCGCCCAGATCCAAACGCCGGCACGTCGGGTCCAGCGTGGCGAACAATTGATCCACGACCGGCACGTCGCTGCCGGTCAGGCGATTGAACAGAGTGGATTTACCGGCATTGGTATAGCCGACCAGTGCTACGTGGAAAAGCCGGGCCCGTCGCCGGCGTGCCTGGCTCTGACTGCGTTGCCGTTCCACCAGCACCAACCGCCGCCGCAAAGTCTGAACCCGGCGCGTCAGCAAGCGGCGGTCCGACTCCAGCTGGGTCTCACCTGGTCCACGCAAACCAATGCCGCCCTTCTGCCGCTCCAAGTGGCTCCATCCGCGCACCAGCCGGGTCGACAAATAATTCAACTGCGCGAGTTCGACCTGCAACTTGCCTTCGTGCGACCGGGCCCGCTGAGCGAAAATATCCAGGATCAATCCGGTGCGGCCCAGCACCCGACATTCCAGTTCTGCTTCCAGGTTGCGTTCCTGGCTTGGGCTTAGATCCGAGTTGACGACCGCCAGCTGAACGCCGTGCCGGACGCAACATTGTCGAAGCTGCTCGGCCTGGCCACGGCCGAAATAGAAACGGGGGTGCGGGCTGCGGCGGCGAAAGTCCAGCTGGGCCTGCGGCACCAGCCCGGCGCTTCGCGCCAGTTCGAGGAATTCCTCGCGTTCGGAATCTTCCGCCTGTGTTTTCGCACCGACCGCCACGTGCACCAGCACGCAGGCCGGATCGACGGATCTCCGCTCAAACAAGCGGGAGGCCTCGTCCGCGGCTAATCGACCGGCTCCTCGCCCGTCATCTGTTCCAGGTCCACTGGGCGCGACGGGACGATCGTGGAGATCGCATGCTTGTAGATCACCTGGTTGACGGAGTTCTTCAGCACGACGACGAACTGGTCGAACGAATGCACCTGCCCCTGCAATTTGATCCCGTTGACCAGAAAGATGGAGACGGGAACATGGTGCTTTCGCAACTGGTTGAGAAACGGTTCCTGAATCGTTTGTCCTTTAGCCATTACCTCACCTACGGCGGAATTTATTCTTTTTATTATTTGGCTCCGCCCCGGCTTCAAGTCTCTAAAAACCGCCAGCGGGCCACCGCCGCAACCACATTATCGGGGTGCAGACAGTCGGTCGCACAGTGTATCACGCCCGGCGCATGTCGCAGCCAGCTCAGCTGCCGCTTTGCCAGCTGCCGGGTGGCCGCCACCGCCTGCTCCCGCATCTGCTCACGGGTGCAGGCCCCGTCCAGGTGCCGCCACACCTGCCGATAGCCCACGCAACGCATCGCGGGGCGGTTCAAATTCAGGTCCTTGCGCTCGTGGAGACGCCGAACTTCTTTGATCAGACCCCCTTCCAGCATGCGATCGAAGCGTTCGCCGATCCGCTTCTGCAAATCGGCGCGGTCCTTCGGCCAGAGCGCCAGCTGATGGTAGGCGATGTTTCCCGAGGGTGGGGGCGGCTCGGCAATCCATGCGCTCATCGGCCGGCCGCTCGACTCGAACACTTCCAGCGCGCGCACAATGCGCTGGCTGTCGCCCGGCTCGAGCCGTTGCGCCATCGGCGGGTCGCACCGGGACAGTCGCTCGTGCAAGGCGGGAGCCCCCTGCGCCTCCAGTTCCCGGCGCAGGCGCTGCCGCACTTCCGCGTCCGCCTCCGGAATCTGCGAAAGTCCCTGCATCAAGGCGAGAAAGTACAGGCGCGCACCACCGACCAGCAGCGGGATGCGGCCAGCGGCATGGACCTCTTCGATGTGTTGGCGCGCCTGTCGGGCGTATTCGTAGGCAGAGAATGCTTCCGACGGATCCAGGATGTCGATCATGCGGTGCGGCGCGATGGCCAGAACCTCCGGGTCCGGCTTGGCGCTGCCGATGTCCATCCCGCGATAGACCATTGCGGAGTCGACGCTGATGATCTCGAACGGCCAGCGACGGACCAGTTCCACCGCGCAGTCGGTCTTGCCCGTGGCGGTCGGACCCATCAGGGCCAGCGCCTCGATTCGCGGTTCGCTCACTGCCCGCGCATGAACAACTTGTCGAGCTGGTCGATGCTCAGTTGCACCCAGGTCGGGCGCCCGTGGTTGCACTGCCCGGACCGTTCGGTCTCTTCCATGTCGCGCAACAGCACGTTCATCTCGTCCAAGGACAGTTGTCGTCCGGCTCGGACCGCGGCATGGCAGGCCATCGAGGACAGCAACTCGTTCTCCTTCTCCCGTACCCGCTCGCTCTGCCCGTGTTCCACCAAGTCCGCCACCACGTCGCGCACCAGTGCCGATGGATCAGCCCGCGACAGCAACGTGGGCACGGCGCGGATCCGCAATCGGGTCGGTCCGGTCACGTCCACCTCGATGCCCAGGCTCTGCAGAAGTTCCTGCTGTTCCTCCGCGCAAGCGACTTCGGATTCGCTCAAGCTCAAGCCCTGCGGCACGAGCAACGGCTGCATGCGCACCCCCTGCCCGTCGCGCGAGGACTTCAGGCGTTCGTAGGTGATGCGTTCGTGCGCGGCGTGCATGTCGACCAGAATCATCCCTTCGGTGTTCTCCGCCAGGATGTAGATCCCGTGCAGTTGCGCCCGGGCGAACCCTAGCGGCGGCACGTCTCCGGAAGAGACAGCGGGCGAACCCGTCGCCGCCCGCAGCGAGGCCCCGCCGCCATCGGACACGGCAGGCAGTGGCATCGGGGATTGTTGCGCTTGCGGATTCTCGTTGACCAGGGTCCTGAAGCTCGCTACGTCATGCCCGACCTCTCCGGGACGCACCGTGCCGATCGCCTCGGCCACGCCGTGCGCGAGAATCTGGTGCACCTGGCGGGACTCCCGGAAGCGCACTTCCATCTTGGAGGGGTGCACGTTGACGTCGACCTCCCCGGGCGGCACCTCCAGGTAGACCACGTAGCAGGGATGGCGCTGGCCGTAAAGCACGTCGGCGTACGCCTGCCGAATCGCATGCATTGCAACCTTGTCGCGCACGTAGCGCCCGTTGACGTGGAAGTATTGCTGGTCCGGCTGGCTGCGCGAGTACGTCGGCAATCCGATCCAGCCGAACACCCGCACCGCCCCCAGGGACTCCTCGAAGAACGTGGACTGCTCGGCGAAGTCGCTGCCGAGCACGGCCTCCAATCTCTCCCGTTCCGCCACGCCGTCGCCGACGCCCGGGTAGTGCAGCAGGCGATGCCCGTCATGGCTGGCCTCGAACGTCACCGCGAGATGCCCGAGCGCCAGGCTGCGCAGGACTGTGGCGATGTGTTTCCATTCGGTTGCGGGGGCGCGCAGGAACTTGCGCCGCGCCGGCGTGTTGTAGAAGAGATCGCAGACCTCCACCGTGGTGCCGCGCGGGTGCGGATGCGCACGAGCCTCCCCACTGGCGTCGCCCTCAAGCTGCCAGCCGTGCTCTTCCCCCTCCACTGCGGAAGTCAGCGTCAGGCGCGAGATGGAGGCAATGCTCGGCAATGCTTCGCCGCGGAACCCCAGGGTCTGCAATTGCCATAGATCATCGATCTCATTCAGCTTGGACGTCGCGTGTCGTGCGAGCGCCAGCCGCAATTCCTTCCGGGCAATGCCGCAACCGTCATCGATCACCGCCAAGCGCCGCCGGCCACCTTCCTCCACCTGCACCCGGATATGGCGCGCACCGGCGTCCAGGCTGTTCTCCACCAGTTCCTTGACCACGGAAGCCGGGCGTTCGATGACCTCTCCGGCCGTGATCTGGTTGACCAGGCCCGCGCTAAGTTTCTTGATGGTCATTCTTGCGGACCGTGCGAATCATGGCGCATCAACATGGTAGGTCAGTGCAAATGTCGCATCCGACAGCCATTTTCGAAATGATTCGTTGTCGGAAAATTGCTTGAACAACTGGGCGTCATCCTTCAAGACTTCCGTCATGACGCGCCCCCTGGCGCGGGCACGCAGATCGCGAAGCGTAAATGCGGAAGTATTGTAGAAAGCCTGCCCGGCAATCTGGCGCAAGGCTTGGCCCTGGTTGGTGATTCCGGCCTCATCTAGCCCGGATTTCATCTCCAAAACAGCTTGCTTGGTGGGCTCCAGTTCCGCGTCCAACCGACGCAGCACTGTCATAGGCAAAATGACATCTCGATACTTGCCGCGAACATACAAATCACGCAGCACATCATCCGCGATACCCCAAATGAAATTCGCAATCCAGTTCAGTTGTGTGTGTTCCATGGTGCAACCTTGCGGCATTGCAAGAAAGTTATGGTAGATGGAAATTTTGTGATTTGCTCCAGATTCAATCTGGAATCTGCCTTTGCAAGATTCCGTCCGCTTCTACTCTTCCTTTTTCCTTAATGTGACTTTGAAATAATCTTCGGTTGCCTCAAAGTCCGGGCTACATCCATTGTATTCCTCCATTTGCGGAATGACCCTGCGTCGAATCCCGATTCCCTGATCCTCCAAATAGCCATAATCCCTGAAGACCCTAATGAACATGGGGTTTCGCTGCGATTGAACGCCATTCTTTATTTTTTCTATCGTCATCCCATTTGGCAGCGACCCTGGGCTGGTAATCTCCATCCGGTCACTGTAGAGGACTACGCGAACATAATCCTGTTTCGTCCAGTCTCTGTGCGTAAACGCATTGATGAGTAGTTCTCGTATCGCTTCCGCCGGATAATCCCAGACTGGCACACGCACGGCCCCTCTAAGCTTCTCGTGACTAACACGAGAACGGATATCATCAAATATTCTCTGATGTAACGCGGGCTCGACTGGGTCATCGATGCCGCCCTCCCCGCGATATTCCAGAAAAGGCATTTTGTACATCTTGTCGAAAATGCTGTCGTACTCCTTGTCCTGCCCGGAATAAACTGTCAGCCTTGCTCCCGCCTGAGCCAACCGTTTGGGTTCTTTGGCGAATAGAACGTAGGAGAAATAACTGCAACTGGACGGATCGGATTCCCCAACCAGAAAATCGTAATCAACCAGCAGTTCGTGCAGACAGTCCCTCGATCCCGTTCCTGAAAGGTTTTGACTTGAATCCGTCGGCTTGAAATGCAACATAGCCTGAAAATACTCCTTGTACCGCCTCTCATCCAAATCCTCAATGGTAGAACCATGCACGGGAAATTTCTCTGCCGACAGCAAGCCGCCGGAATGATACAGACGAGCCACATGCTCGCGCTTGGCTAATTGGGACGTATCCCCGTACCGGACATAAATGTCCTCGCGGTGCTGCTGGCGCACCACATAGGGTTTACTACTACCTTGAGGTATGGTTATGATAGCCACTTTTTTCCCCTCAACCATCACTTCCTCATAGTCAGGCAATATGGAAGGATGGATATATTGGCCAATTACCGTATCCATCAGCCATGCTTGGAGATTGCTCTTGTGGATACCTACGATTTCTCCATCGTCTTCGACGCCTATCAGGACAATGCCACCATTGATATTCGCGAAAGCGACTATTTCCTTGGCAATTTTCTCTGGACGCTCCCCATCGCGCTTGAATTCCAGTTTGGCCCCTTCGCCTTGGCCAATCAGAGTGAGTAGGTCATGTGCCAGCATGTGATTCCCACGAGATCAAAAGCCATACTTGCGTTTCCGCATCTCGAAAGCGGCTTTCCCACCTTCTAGTATATTGCTGGCCTGTTCCCTTACTTCTAACTTGTCAATAGACCCTATGTGTTCAATTTTCGCCTTGTTTTCCTTATAGTTCAAAACAGCGATTAACTCTGCATCTCCCAGTACAGGGATATTAGCATTGTGAGTGGCAAACAAGAATTGGCGGTGGGTCTTGTACTTTCTCACTTCATGAACTATACGTTCAGCAATGAAGGCATTATCTAAGTTGTCTTCGGGCTGGTCGATGATTAATGGATCGTCCCGGTCCAGTAGCAACAAATTCAGAATAGCAGTGCATTTCTGACCTGTGGATAAATTCTCCAGTGGCACAAAATGTTTTTTTTGATTTGCACTGGCGTGTGCTGTGTTCAATTCAATGTTTACTACTTCTTTCAATTCAATTTCTTCCAACTCAAGCCGTTCGTTCAAATTGAGGGCCAGAAGTTTTTCGACAACGCCACTGGTCATTCCTTTCGCCTTATAAGCTGCTGTGAAAGCATCACCGTCCTTTTCACCTATCCACTTTGCCCACTGTTGCAAATCCAGTTCCTCAGCAGACACGTGCTCCAACCATTCAGTTTTGGATTTACCAATTCCCTCTAAAGACCGCATAAATGCTTGCAACGCACTCAAATCACCTTTTCTTTCTACCCGCACTCTCAGCTTGCCAATAAGATTTTCATTCAAGTCGGCGGCGGCCCTGTTTGTCGCCTCAAAGCGATCAAAAGCGGTTTTCTTGTACTCTTCCATGAGATCGCGACGTTCCGAGAATAACGAATCAAGAATAAACCCCTTGCTCGCATGTGCTTTCTTATAGGTCTCTATCTGCGCCAGATTTTTGTGTATCTCTTGGTATTTCGATCCTAATTCCCTACCGCTTTTCCCAAATTGGTCCGGCAAATCTGCTATTGCTTGATTCAGCGCATCCTGAATGGCGTTGCGTTTTTCTGCCCATGATGCTTCTATCGCTTGGTACTGACCTTTCATGTCCTTGACAATCGCTTGCGCCTCTTCGAATATTTGATCGAACTTGCTTCGCATTACGTCAAGGAGTTGTCCTGCGGCCTCAATGCTCTTTTTATTTGGAAATTTCTCCATGTCGTTCTGGTCAAGAAAAGACAAGTCAAAAACCGCAGGATATTCACTCAGCCATCGCTCAAGGGCATCAATCTGTTGCCTGATGTCATTTTGGATAATCTTTTCTTTTTCGAGTAACCGGGCATTTTTCAGTTTGTTTTCTATCCCTGATTTTTGGAACTGTTTTACCTGCTCTTTCCACACGGCCTCATTTCCCACAGTAGCATCCAATTCGTCGTAGTCTGCACTAGCTTCGACGATTTTTTTTCGGTTGGATACGAGCCTCTTCCGAATATCTTCCATTGTTTTGTTCAGTTCATCACTTTTCGGCAAGAAGCAGTTAACCAAATCCAATCGGGTTTTCTTGCTTTTTTCTATTTCAAGTATTTCATTCTGGCCCAGCACTCTGATATCGGGGAGGATTTGGGAAGGACTTAGGCTGGAGATCTCTCCCTCTTCGTTCCTCACTACTGGAGGCTCGCCATAACGCCTACTGATGGTATAGATTTGGCCTTGCTGGGCTTTCGAAGATACTGTCATAATGATTTCGGAACTTCCTAGATTGTTTTTCTGCAACGCTTCCACGACTTTTGCGCGGTCTCTGTCACCATGAGGCTGTAGATTCAAAACATAGCGAATGCTTTCTATCAATGTGGACTTCCCTGTTCCACGGCCTCCTATGATGGCGTTGAGGTTCCCTGAAAAGGCCAGTTCGGCATTTCCCCAAAAGCCCGCACCTTTCCACTGTATGGATTTGATGAACGAGTAAGGCTGTTCTGGGAGATCCAGGCGAATTCGTGCGTCGGGGTCATGGAAAGCCTTTCTGAAAGCCGAAAAGGTCGGCCCGGTCATCTTGACGAAGCAGGTCGCCGACGATTCCGACAGGTCTTCTGGAATTGCTATGTCTTTGGCATTAATGACTGCGATCGGCTTCTCTCGCTTGTAGTCATGTTCCGTATTTTCGACAATCGCCTTGTATTTAGGAGGAAGGTCATTGACGGAGCCTGGAATCTGACCCGCTATCACCAAGTCGTCCCTCTTCCACAAATGAACATAATTGGAACCGCCCGCGTCCAGCCTGAGGAGGCCATTGTTCCCGGTCATGTGAGCGGCGTACCAGAATCCCCCTTGCTCTTGCACCTTTACAGCAATTTCTTGGCAACTGTGTGAGGCTGGATGAACTGGGTTGTTCTCAAGATGGACGTCATTACCCCCCATCAGTCGCCCAAGATATTGGTTTAAAGTGCGAACACTGGTCTGCTCGGGATATAGGCAGACCATGTGGATCTTCTCGGAACTGGCTATTTCGAATCCTGGAAATACGGCAATGCCGTTTTCAACCAAGGTTTGGCGCAAGGTTTCCGATTGCTCTACCCGTCCATGATCGGCCATCCCAACGACCGTGATCCTATTCGTAATGCATTGGTTCAATATCTGCTCGTTATAAGACGTTTCAGTAAGCCCAGATTGCCCCTGATACCTTCCCGCATAGTCATAAGGATTGACTTGCAAGGCACATTTGTAAAAACATGCGCCTTCGTATTTTGTCGCGTTATCCATGGTGCGTAATTGATTCTTTGAGCCTCGATATCCGAGCAAAGTGAAGGATAAATGCTAGTAGGCGTGTATTTTAATGCCTAGCAAAAACCTTTCGGCGAATCGATTTTCGCATGATTTGACTTCGCGCAGGGTTTCACTATATTTCCTTTCCGTTCCAGCAATGGCGACAAACTGATATCCTTTCGCTCTCATCAGCTTCTGGCGAAGACCTGGTCCGGATTGCGGAACGCCTTGAACTCCAGCATGTTGCCGGCCGGGTCGCGCACGAACGCGGTCGCCTGCTCGCCGACCTCTCCCCGAAAGCGAACCGTCGGCTCCAAATCGAATGCCGCGCCGCAGGCGCGCAGGCGTTCCGCCAATGCCTCCCATTGCTCCCATTCCAGGATCAACCCGAAATGAGGTACCGCGATGGCCTCCCCGTCGACTGGATTGCGGGCCTCTTCCCGGACCGCGTCGCAATGGTGCACCGTGACCTGATGCCCCATCAGGTCGAAGTCGATCCATTTCCCGGACGCGCGCCCGATGCGGCACTGCAGGACTCCGGCGTAGAAGGCTTCCGCCGCGGACAGGTCGTCGACCGCGATCGCGAGGTGAAAGCGCGGACGCGAATCGATCACGATCGCACCGGATGCCGGAGGTAGGTCGGTTGGGCCCGCTCGAAGTCCGCCACTCGGCCGACGCGAAAATCCCGCAGTGCAAGTTCCAGTACCGCTCGGGCATCAGGCCGCAGGCCGGGCTCCACGCCTGCCCCCGTTTCAGTGGCCGGTTGCATTTCGGGCAAGGCCCAGCCGGACCCGGCACCCTGCCAGCCGCCGGGCAGCGAGGGCAACTGCGCGAGCAACTCCGCCGGTGGCGACAGCGATTCCGGATGCAGGATCGAAAGGTCTTCGGGACTGACTTCGAACATCGCCCAGTAGACTTCTTCCAGTCGTGCATCCATCGCCGCGAGCACCGGCGAGACCTGATGCTTGCCCCAGGCCTTCCAGGCCAACGCGGCCAGCGAAGAGACCGGCAGCAAGGGCAGGCCGTGGGCGACCGCCAGCCCCTGCGCCAGCGCGGTTGCCACCCGTACGCCGGTGAATGTTCCCGGACCCCGACCGAACGCCACCGCCTCCAAGTCGGCGGCCGTCAGTCCCGCCTTGCCAAGCAGTTCGTCCACCTGCCCCAGGATGTGCCGGGTGTGCTCCCGCGGCACGGCCAGGGTGTGCGCCTCGATCTTCCCGCCTGCGGCCAGTGCCGCCGAGCAGTTCTCGGTGGAGGTCTCCAGCGCCAGCACCACGGGAGCGTCTTTCATGCGACCCGCTCCTGCAGGAATTCCAGCGTCTGGCCAAGGTCGGTGCTGACCGGCATGTCCGGCAAGCCCGCCGTGAGATGGCGCCCGTACCATTGGCTCTGCAACCGCGGGTCGGCGATCACGGCCACGCCCTGATCCATCACGCTGCGGATCAGTCGCCCCACGCCCTGCTTCAGCATCAGCGCGGCCCGCGGCAGCTGCAACTGCCGGAACGGGTCGCCGCCCGCCTCCCGAATCGCATTCATCCGGGCCTGGTAGAGCAGGTCGGTGTGCGAGACGAACGGAATCTTGTCGATGATCACGCAACTGAGCGCGGGGCCGCGAATGTCCACGCCCTCCCAGAACCCGACCGAGCCGAGCAGCACGGCGTCCGGCCGTTCGGTGAAGTGCTTGAGCAGCTGTCTCCGTGGCGCGTCCCCTTGCTTGAGCAACGTACAGTCGAGACGATCCTCGAGCCACTGCCCCGCCGCCTCCATCGCACGCAGGCTGGTGAACAGCAGAAACGTCCGGCCCCGCAGTTGCTCGAGCAGCGGAAGCACGGCCTCGAGCATGGTCTCGTTGTACTCCGGAGTGCGCGGGTCCGGCAGCCCCGGCGGCAGATACAGCAGCGTCTGCGCCTGGAAGTCGAACGGGCTGTCGAGCTGCAGGGTGTCGGTCTCCGCACCGAGGCCCAGTTTTCGGAGGAAGTAGTCGAAATTCCCGCCGACGGACAGGGTCGCGGACGTGAATACCCAGCGGGGCGCATACCGGGTGCGCGCCTGCGCGAAAATGCCGCTGATGTCGATCGGCACCTGGTGCAGGGTGAACCCCTTGCGGGAGAGGTTCAGGTATTCGCAACACTCCGGCTCTCCGCTCGGCCAGCCCGCCAATTCTTCCGTCAGCCGGCCGCATCGCTCGGCAAGGCTCTCCATGTCCGGCCCGTCCTGCCGACGTTCCTCGACCTCCTTCAGCAACGCCTCCAAGGCACTGACCAGCGGCCGCGCCCAATCGGCGAACTCCGGCGGCGGCGGGATGCGTTCACCCGGCGCTTCCCCTTCCAGCGCGGCATGCACCTGAACCGTCACCTGCTTCAGGGCCCGCCGCACCATGTGCACGCATAGGATTAGCGCCTGATTCCCGTCGGGTTCGCGTTGCGCCACCGTCTCCGCGTCGCGGCACAACTGCTGCATCCTGGCGGCGCTCAGCTGGCTGCTCCAGAACAGTTCCAGCACCTCCGCCAAGCGGTGTGCCTCGTCGAACACCAGCACCTCGAAATCCGGTAGCAACTCGCCGAGCGAATCCTCGCGCAATGCCAGGTCCGCGGCGAACAGGTGGTGGTTGGCGATCACCAGGTCCGCCCGCCTCGCCCGCTCGCGGGCCCGGACCACGAAGCAGTCCTCGTACTCCGGGCATTTCTTCCCGAGGCAGTTCTCCAGCGTCGAGGTGATGGCCGGAACGATCGGATCGTCCTCGGGGCAGTCGAGTTCCGCCAGATCGCCGGTCTCGGTCTCGTCCGCCCACGCTTGCAGCTTCTGCACCGGTTCATCCGGGCTGCGGCCGAGGCCGTTGGCCACATGGGCCTGATAGCGGTGGAGGCACAGGTAGTTGGCACGGCCTTTCAGAAGGCAGACCCGGCTGCCGGCGGCACCGTGGACCGATTTGAGCGCGACCGGCAGGTCCTTTCGGAACAACTGGTCCTGCAGGTGGCGGGTGCCAGTCGCGACCAGAGTCTTGCGTCCGGACGCCAGCACCGGCATCAGGTAGGCGAACGTCTTGCCGACCCCGGTGCCCGCCTCTACGGCCAGCGTGCGCTCCCGGCGCAGGGCGTCCCACACGGCCGCCGCCATGGCGCCCTGTTCCTCGCGCGGGTGGTAGCCGGGGACCTCCCGGGCCAACTGCCCGTCGCGGCCGAAACAGGTTTCCGCATCGAACTCCGGGGTCGACACGGTCAACCGGCGTCTTCGAGCAGCGCCACGGCATGCACGGCGATGCCCTCGCCCCTGCCCAGCGCGCCGAGACCTTCGTGCGTGGTCGCCTTGAGGTTGACCCGCCCCTCGTCCAGCTGCAGCAGCTGCGCCATCGAGCGGCCCATGGCCTCGCGGTGCGGCCCAAGTTGGGGCGCCTGCGCGATCACCGTGACGTCGACATTCACCACGCGCAGGTTTTGCGCCCGGATCTTCTCCAGCACGTCCTGCAGAAGGTCTCCGCTCGCGGCGCCGCGGTAGCGGGCGTCGCGGTTCGGGAAATGTTGTCCGATGTCTCCCAGCCCCGCCGCGCCGAGCAGGGCGTCCATCAGTGCATGCAGCACCACGTCGCCGTCGGAATGGGCCGCCACGCCCTGGTCGTGTTCGATGCGCACGCCGCCGAGCCAGAGGCCGTCCCCGTCGGTGAAGGCGTGAACGTCATAGCCGTGTCCAATACGCATAATCCGGATCCTGTTGCAAAATCGACTCGGCCCGGGCGATATCCTCGGGCCACGTCACCTTTATATTATCCTCGCGTCCGGCGACCAGGCACGGCCGGTAGCCGCCGTGCTCCATCGCCCGCGACTCGTCGGTCACCTCCACGCCGTCATCCAGCGCCTGGCGCAGGCAGCGTTCCAGTGTGGACAGCTCGAACAGCTGCGGCGTCTGCGCCCGCCACAATCCCTGCCGATCCTCGCTCGCGGCGACCCGCCCTTCCCCGGCGCGCTTGACGCTGTCCGTCACCGGGACCGCCAGCAGGCCCCCGTCCGCATCGGACTCGCGCAGCAGTTTCTCGATATCCGACCGCCATACGCAGGGTCGCGCGACATCATGCACCAGCACCCAGGCGCCCTCCCCGGCATGCCGGCGCACGGCCTCCAGGCCGTGCAGGACGGTGTCGGCCCGGGTCTCCCCGCCGGGCAATTCCTGGAACGCGACCTCCGCCGGGAGCGGCGGCGGCTCGCCGCCGAGCGCCGGCTCCGGCAGCAGCAGGGTGATGCTCCGCACCGCCGGGTGGCACATCGCCAAAGGCCGCAGCGCGTAGTCCAGCATGCGCCGCCGCCCGAGCGGCGCGTCCCATTTGGCTCGGCCGAAACGCTGCCCGGAACCGCCCCCCGCCACGATCGCGTGCACTTCTTTTGCGTCGTCCATCGGCATCCTCACGGGGTCTCCGGGGCCGGCCTGGGGGGGAATCGGCTCGGACGGACGCCCGCCCGCCCGCCCCCGGGGCCCCCCCCTGGTAGAAATTTTCGTTCTCGCGAATCATCCCGCAACCGGCTCCCGCCCCGCCACCCCACCCCCTGCCACCGCGGACCTGCGCCTGCCGCATTGTACCTAACCCGGATTTTCCGGCATGCAGGCTGGGTGCACGACAGATTGTTTGGATTGACTTGAAAGTCATGCGCATTTTTTCGTTTTGTCCCGTGGTTCCGGGGCCGGGCCGGTTGTAGTGTAAAGACCTACCAGATACTGTGCCTTCTGGGCGCGGCGCGCCCAGAAGTCCTCGAAGCGGTTGCTGAGGAGGCAGCATTTCAAGGCGATGATGGCATTGCCGCCGGCCGCCGCCCAGTGCATGCCGCCGCGCTTGAGGCGATGGCCGACGACCTGCTTGCACCCGGACTCGACCACGCCGGAGGACACGCACAGCCCCTGCCGGCGGAATTCCGCATAGCGCATCCGGTCGCGATGGTTGTGAAAGTATCCGACGGCCGCCCGGGCTTCTTCTCCGGGCAGGCGGCTCAACTCCGTGCCGATTTCTGCTTCGAGCGCTTGCTCCAGCGCCCCTTCTTTTCCGGGATTTCCGGCGCGCCCCGCTTCAGCCTCTCCTCGCAGATCCGGCTGCTGACCTCGGTCAGCTCCCGGGTCAGGGCGCGGAACCGATGGTATTCCGCCACCTGCGCCTGGGTCGCCTCCACCGCCGCCGCCGGGATCGACTGGCTGCGCGTCTTGCGGCCGACGCTGCGGGTCACCACCCAGCGCGGCCCGTGCCCGACATCGCCGTCCTCGGCACAATGGCAGCCCGGCTTTCCGCATTTGCGGTACTGGCTCGCCAATGCCCCTTGACGGAAATCGCCCAGCGCGTTCAGTTGGCGCCACAATTCGGTGCGGCGACGGTTCAGGGTTTCGAGGGAAGATTCCAAACTCATCACGGCCTCTACTGGTAGAGGAAAACATTATCAGATATTGTGCGATAGCCCCCACCCTCCTGTCAATCCCCCAAAACCCCACAAATTTGTCGTGCACCCATGCAGGCTTGTGCTTGCTGGGTGTACGTCAGATTTGTTAGATTTTCCTTCATCAGGCCGCCTTTAGGGGTCGCGATTTCGGTTTGAGCCCGGTAGATTGGGCATTTTCGTCTGATAATGAATCCTCTATCAGA
>MKWU01004190.1_pt1 | contig 17466 bp, 19 predicted proteins | sample 809101 | NCBI WGS metagenome assembly MKWU01 (sample SAMN05860141, study PRJNA318959) | sponge metagenome | host: Aplysina aerophoba | place: Slovenia: Piran, Adriatic Sea, Gulf of Piran | collected 2013-05-07 | reverse complement strand
CCCTCACCCTCACCCTCTCCCCCCACAGGGGGGCGAGGGGATCAGATCGGCTCCCCTGAGCGAGGCAGGGGGCGAGGGGATCAGTTCGGATCCGTCTCAACGCTTACGCATGCCGGATCGAGGTATGCGCCGCGATCCTACGCCAGACGTGATGCCACGCTAGCGGCGTCCCGCTACAGCAGGTGGTGCACCGGAGGCAGCGCGTACACCGGGGTGGGGATGCCCTCGTAGCGCGCCTTGAGCTGGAGCGCGAGGTACTTCGAGTAGTGGCGTGACTGGGCGAGGTTGCCGCCGTGGAACCACAGGCCCGGCTGCTGCGTCGGCTTCCACATGTTGCGCAGCTCGCCCTCCCACGGCCCGGGGTCCAGCGCCGTGTCGGAGCCGAGGCCCCAGACCTTGCCCACGCGGTCCGCCACCTCCTGCGAGATGAGCTGCGCGGCCCCGCCCCCGGGCCGGGCCCGGCCCCCCAGCCCTCCCCCCCGCGCCCCCCCCCCTCCGGCGAGAGGAGCGGCGCGCCCCAGCCGTTCATCGAGCCGTAGCCGGTGGCGTAGACGACGAGGTCGGCGGGTAGCTCGGTACCGTCCGTGAGCACGACAGAGCGCGGGTTGATGCGCTCGATACCGACGCGCGTGCGGAGCGCGATCTCGCCCGTCACGATCAGCTCCGACGCGCCGACGTCGATGTAGTAGCCGGAGCCGCGCCGCTGGTACTTCATGCCGACGCCGCTCTCGTCCTCGCCGAAGTCGAGCAGGAACCCCGACCCCTCCAGCCGGGCGTAGTACTCCGCCTCGGCCTCGCGCATGCGCTTCGTCGCGTCGATGCCGGCTGCGGGCGCCACCCGGTACGGCGTCGACGCGGCGAGCAGGTCGGCGGTCTCGGTGGTGATGCCCTGCTCCACCGCCCACTCCGAGTAGTTCGAGACACCGCCGCCTCGGCCGCCTCGTATGACGGTCGTGGAGGAGCGCTGGAGCATGGTCACGTTGGCGTCGTGCTCCCACAGGTCCTGCGCGATGTCATGGGCCGAGTTGTTCGAGCCGAGCACGATGCACTGCTTGCCCCGGTGCGGCTCGCCCGCCTGGTAGCGGCTGGAGTGATACAGGTCGCCCTCGAACGTGTCCGCGCCCGGGACGTCGGGAATGTTTGGCATCCCCGACATGCCGGTGGCGAGCACGAGGTGCCGCGGCCGGAGCACGACCGTCGAGCCGTCGCGCTCGACGGTGACGCTCCACTCCTCGGCGGCCTCGTCGTAGCTCGCGTGCGTGCACGCGGTCGAGCCCCAGAAGTTGAGCTGCATGACCTTCGTGTACATCTCCAGCCAGTCGCCCATCTGCTCCTTGGGCGTGTAGACGGGCCAGTGCTCGGGGAACGGGATGTACGGCATGTGGTCGAACCACACGGTGTCGTGGAGCGTGAGCGAGTCGTAGCGGTTGCGCCACGAGTCGCCCGGCCGTGCGCTGCGCTCCACGATGATCGTCGGCACGCCGAGCTGGCGGAGCCGCGCGCCGAGGCCGATCCCGCCCTGCCCGCCCCCGACGATCACGACGTACGGTTGTGTCGTGTAGCCCAGCTCCGCCTTCTCGCGGCGGCGTCGCTCGTGCCAGGTGACGCGGTTCTTCACGCCGCCCAGCTCGACGCCGAGCGGGCGCGAGGGGCCGCGTTGCTCCTCGAAGCCCTGTAGCTCCTGCAGGGTCGTGAACAGCGTCCAGCAGCGACCGTCGCGCAGGCGCACATAGCCCCTGCCGCGCCCCACCGCCGTCTCGAAAGTGAGCCACGCCTCGACGCTGCCGTTCGGCTCCGAGGCCTCACCGTCGAGCTGCACGTTGGTCGCGGCGACCGCGGCGCCGCTGGCCTCGAACATCGCGGCGATCTCATCGCGGCCTTCAGCGGTGGTGATGTTCCACGTGAACGCGACGAGGTCGCGCCAGTAGGACTCGTCGTGGAACAGCGCCGCGACTCCGGCCGCGTCGCCGCGCTGAAGGGCGTCCTCGAAGTCCTCGATCCAACTGCGGGCCTGTTCGGTTGCTGTCGTCATACGAGGCTCCCGGGGATGCCGGCTGCGCGGGATGGTGCGGGGACACTCTACGAAACGCCCGTGGCTCGCGCCGCCACCGCGTTCGCGCGATATGATCGCAGCCTCTCCCCCAACCTCCGAGGTGCCCGCATGGCCTGGTACGACCTCCTCGACACCCAACTCGGGCGGCTCTTCGTCGGCGGCTCCGACGAGGGTGTGCACCGCATCAACTTCGTCACGACCGAACGCTCGCTGGACGACGAGGTACACAGCCTCGGGGCCGACAGCGGCGAGTCCGTCGCCCACGACCCGGCCGCCGCCGCGCCGGCCATCGAGGCACTCGCCGAGTGGTTCGACGACGGTGACTGCGACTTCAACGTGCCCCTCGCGCCGCGTGGCACGGCGTTCCAGCAGCGCGTCTGGAACTGGCTGCTCACCATCCCCTCCGGCTCGACGACCTCGTACGGCGAGATCGCGTTCGAGATCGGTCAGCCGGGCGCTGCGCGCGCGGTGGGTGGAGCGGTGGGCCGCAACCCGCTCTCGATCGTCGTGCCCTGCCACCGCGTGATCGCCTCGGACGGCTCGCTCGGCGGCTACGCCTCGGGCCTGGACCGCAAGCGCTGGATGCTGGCGCACGAGGGCATCCCCGTACCCGCCGAGTAGCTTCCTCTTCGGCAGCACGGCTCCTCACGCGCTCCACTCTGATCCCCTCTCCCCGCGGGAGAGGGTGAGGGTGAGGGAGCTGCGCTACCCGCCCAGCCCGAGGTGCATGAGCAGCTCCGGGAGCCCGCCGATCTCGACGTCAGGCACCACGTCGTGTCCCGGCACGAGGGGGTTGGTGCGCAGCGCCGTGCGTAGCCCGGCGCGCTGCGCCCCGAAGATGTCGTCCCACGGCCGGTCACCGACGTAGATCGCGCGCGAGGGGTCGCTCACGCCGACGGCCGCGAGCGCGGCCTCGAACGCCGCGGGGTGCGGCTTCATGTAGTCCAGCTCGCACGTGTAGACGCGCTCGTCGAGCAGGTGCACCAGCCCGTCGCGCTCGAGGAAATGCTCGTGGTACTCGCGCGGCCAGTGCGTGTTGGAGAGCATCGCCGTGCGCAGGCCGGCCGCCCGCATGGTTTCGAGCGTCGCTGCGGCCTCGGTGTCGTGCTCGATGTGCGGCGCCCACGCGTCGAGGTAGGCGCGCGCCGCGGCGTCGAGCACCTCGCCCGGCACGTCCGCGCCGAGCCGCTCGTGTGCCTCGGCGACTATCTCGGCGAGCGTGCCCGCACGCTGGTGGGTGGCTGTGCGCTGCCAGAAGTCGTCCTCGGTGGCGGCGAGGCAGGCCCAGATCTCCTCGCGCGAGTGGGTCGTGTGTGGTTCGAGGGCGGCCGCCGCCGGCCGCCACAGCTCCTCGACGCGCACCGAGGTGGCATGGGTCGAGAGCGTGCCGCCCCAGTCGAACACCACCGCCTCGATGCCCGCGTCGCGAAAGGCCATCACCATCCCTGTCGTTGCGCCGCGCAGCATCGCACGCACCCTCGTATACGGCACGTTCTGGCCCGTTTCCGCTACGCTGGATCCGTTGACTGCGGGACGGCGATGAGCGACACCCCGGCGATCCGCTTCGAGGGCCTCGTGAAGTCGTATGGCGACGTGCGCGCCCTCGACGGTATCGACCTCGACGTGCCACAGGGCGAGGTCTTCGGGTTCCTCGGCCCCAACGGCGCGGGCAAGACCACCGCCATCCGCGTGCTCATGGACCTGATCCGCCCCAACGCCGGCCGCGCCGAGGTGCTCGGCTTCGACGCCCAGCGCGACACCATCGAGGTGCGCCGGCGTTGTGGCTACCTCCCCGGCGACCTCGCGCTCTACGACTCGCTCAGCGTCGACGCGTGCCTCGACCTCGTCGCCTCGCTGCGCGGCGGCGTCGACGTGCGGTACCGCGAGGAGCTCATCGAGCGGCTCAACCTCGACCGCACGCGCCGCGTCGGCGACCTGTCGCGCGGGAACTACCAGAAGGTCGGCCTCGTGATCGCACTGATGGCGAAGCCCGACGTGCTCGTGCTCGACGAGCCCACGAACGCCCTCGACCCGCTCGTGCAGGAGGAGGTCGAGGCGATCCTGCGCGAGGCCCTCGACGAGGGGCGGACGGTCTTCTTCTCCTCGCACGTCCTCGCCGAGGTCGAGCAGCTCGCGAACCGCGTGGCGATGCTGCGCGAGGGCCGCATCGTCGCCGTCAGCGACCTCGCCGAGCAGCGGCGGCTCGCGCCCCGCCCCGGCACCGCGACGCTCCAGGAGGCCTCCCCCGCTGCGCCCCTCCGCCCGCGCCCCCGCCGGCGAGCGGCGGCTCGCCCCGCGCCGCGTCACCGTGACGTTCGAGGAGGCTCCGCCTGTGGCGCCCTTCGAGCGGTTGCCCGGCGTGCGCCTCGTCTCGCTTGAGGGTCGCGACGCCGTGTTCGAGACGCACGACGCGATGCACGCGCTCATCGAGGCGCTCGCCGCCCACCGCGTGCAGACCCTCGAGACCCACGAGATCACGCTGGAGGAGCTGTTCCTGTCGTACTACGAGGAGCCTGCGGGAGCAGGCGCGCATGCCTGACCGCACGATCGTCCGAAAGACGCTGCGCGACCTGCGCTGGCAAGTGCTGGGGTGGGGGCTCGGCCTCGCCGGACTCGCCGCGCTGCTCGTACTGCTCTACCCCACCATCGCCGAGCAGTTCGAGGGCGTCGAGCTCGAGAACGTCGGCTTCGGAGCAGTCGACGACCTCTCGGACCCGCGCCAGTTCTTCCAGGTCGAGTTCTTCACCTGGTCTCCGGTGCTCATGACGGTCTTTGCGATCATCGCCGGTGGCGCGCTGCTGGCGGGCGAGGAGGGCGGGGGCACGCTCGAGCTGCTGCTCTCGCAGCCGCTCGCGAGACGGACGCTGTTCCTCGGCAAGCTCGCGGGCGTCGGGCTCGCCGCGGTCGGCATCCTCGCGCTCGCCGGGGCTGGCTTCCTGTCGACCGCGCCGTTCGTCGACCTCAAGGGCGAGGTGGCCGTGGGCGAGCTGGCGACCGCGCCGTTCTCGCTGCTGCCGTTCGCCTGGTTCGCGCTCGCCGCGACGGTCCTCGCCGCCTCGCTCACCCCGACGCGCGGACGGGCCGTGGCGCTGATGACGGCCGCGGCCTTCGTGGCCTACGCCCTGAACATCACCGCCGACCTCGTCGCCTCGCTCAACTGGCTGCACTACCTGACCCCGTACTACTACTCCGACGCCCAGCGCGTGCTCACCGAGGGCAGCGTCTTCTGGCACCAGGGCGTGCTGCTCGTGGCCGCGGCGGCGTGCTCGGCGCTCGCCCTGATGGCCTTCGAACGCCGCGAGATCGGCGTCGGCCGGTCGCCGCTCGCCGCGCTGCTCGGCCGCGGCGAGACGGACGACGAGGAGCCCTCGGAGGCCGCGCGCGAGCCGTCCTCGGTCGCCCGTTAGCTGGTTCCGCCCGCCGCTCGCAGGTCGGCGATCTCCGCGTCGTTGTAGCCGTGCTCGCGCAGGATCTCGTCGGTGTGACGCCCGAGGGGTGGAGAGGCGCGGTCGCTGCCCGTCGGCGTCTCCGACATCTGGACGATCGGGCCGACCAGCCGCTCCGGTCCCGTGAGCTCGTGCTCCAGGTCCAGCATGTAGCCCATCGCCTCCACCTGCGGGTCGTCCGCCAGCTCTTCGGCGAACTGCACCCGCGAGGCGGGTGCGCCGACGGCGTCGAAGACCTCGAGCCACTCGTCCACGGTCTTCGTCAGCATGATGTTGCGGATGCGCTCCAGCATCGCTTCCGCGATCGCCTCGCTCTCCGGGGCGAGCGCGTCGAAGTCCTCGGCGGCCGTCGGGTCGTCCTCGACGCCCAGTGCGCGCCGGAACTGCTCCTGGTTGGCGGGCGTCAGCGCGCCGAGGATCACCGCGCCGTCCTTCGTGTTGTAGCCGCCGTAGTACAGCCGCGAGGCCTTCCCGACCGCCGCGAACAGATCGCCCTTGATGGCGAGCTGCTCGCGGTAGCTCGCGCCGCGGCTGCGCGCCTCGAGCACAGCCTCCATGCGCGCGTCGGTGACCATCGCGTCGAAGACCGGGAGCTTCGTCACGAACGGGCTCGCGAGGCTGAGGCTGGCCGCCAGCAGCGACGAGGCGATGTGCTGGCCCTCTCCGGTCTCCGACCGGTGGTAGAGCGCCGCCACCACGCCGAGCGCGGCTCCGAGCCCGGCGTGGAAGTCGCCCGGCGCGGTCGCGGTGATGAAGTCCGGCGCTCCGTACTCGTCGACCTTCGCGTCGGCCGCCATGAGACCGCTGTATGCCTGCAGGACCACGTCGGAACCGGAGCGCGAGGCGCTCGGACCGCGGTCGCCGAACCCCGTGTTCTCGAGGTAGATGAGGTCAGGCCGGTACTGCCTGAGTGTGTCGTAGTCGACGTTCAGGCGCTGCGGTACGCGGGGCCGGGCGTTGATGAGGAACACGTCGAACCCCGGGATGAGCCGGTGCACGGCCTCCTGCCCGGCCTCCGTCGAGAGGTCGAGGACGAGGCTGCGCTTACGGCGATTGAGGGTATGGAAGTCCTTGCTCTCCCCCGGCGCGAACTGGCCCCAGAGCCGCCCCGCCTCGCCGCCCGGGGGCTCGCACTTCACCACGTCCGCGCCGAGGTCCGCGAGCGTGAGGCCGGCGTAGGGCCCGGCGTAGATCTGCGACACCTCGAACACCCTGATCCCCGCGAGTGGTCCCGGCATGTGTTACCTCGATCCCGCCTGCACGCCGCCCACGCACCGCGAACGTGAGGATTCGGCGTGCAGTATGGACGAGCGAGGAGCGGGTTGGTGCCGGGCTCCGAGGTGGCCGGGCTCCGAGGTGGCCGGGCTCCGAGGTGGCCGGGCTCCGAGGTGGTCGGGCCGACCGTCGGGCTTCGAGCAGGGTCGCGCGCGGTGTGTGCTACCAGAACCCGGCGCGGTAGCGCACCCCACGATGGGCGAAGCCGGCGGCCGGCGCCTTGCGCAGCCGTCCGAGGTGCTTGCGGCACAGCTCGATGGTGAGCCGTTCGCGATCGTCTGGATCGTCGCGCCAGCGCGAGACGGCGACCTCCTCGAGAGGCTGGGCGGTGCAGAACTCGCAGCGTGCGACCGGCATGACGCCATGCTACTAGACTGCTGGCGGGGCGTAGAGCGGCCGCTGGATGTCCCTCGGACAAAGGAAACGGACGATGCCGGACTTCGCCAGCAACGAGATTGAGATCGCGTGGGGGCAGCTCGAGAGTGCGCTCGACCAGCTCGTGGGCCTCACGAGCGGGCTCGACGGCGACCGGCTCAACTGGCGACCGACAACGGGCCCCCACGCCGCCGAGGGCGCCAACAGCCTCTACATCCTTGCCTCGCACGCCCTCGGGCTGACCGAGCAGGCGACGCTGTTCATGCTCTGCGGCGAGCCCGGCGAGCGTGACCGCGAGGCGGAGTTCGCGGCGTCGGGGCCCACCTCCGCAGCGATCGAGGAGCGCTGGGCGTCGCTGCGCGAGCGCATCCCGGCGTCGCTGTCGCGTATCGAGGAGGGCGCGCTGGTCGCGACCTTCGAGCACCCGGTGCGCGGCGCGGAGAGCGGGCGGCAACTGCTCCTCGCCACCGCCACCCACGTCGCGACGCACCTCGGGCACGCGGAACTGACGCACGACCTGATCCCCGCTAGCTGACGCGGACGGCTGGCCGCCGAGAGTCGCGTCGAGGGCTACATCGCGCGGTAGGCGCTCGCCAGGGTCTCGCGGTCGAAGCCGTGCGGCTCGTCGCCGCGGGCGAAGTCGTAGAGCGCGGCCTTGAAGATGCCCTCGAGCGCCTGCACGGTGCCGATCGCCACCGCCAGCAGCGGTACCCCAACGGCGATGCCGAGCAGCGGGTGCACGAAGAACAGCAGCGCCGCCGGGATGATCGCCACGAGGACCCCGAGCAGCCCGACGATCATGAAGCCGAAGTTCGCCGTGACCTGGTTGCCCCACGTCTGCCGCAGCAGCCCGGCCGAGCGCTTGATCGCCTCGATGGGACCGACGCCCTCGGACACCAGCACCGGGATCACGAAGAACGTCGCGAGGCCCCACGCCACGCCGCCGATCATCGAGGCGATGCTCCCGGCGATGCCGCCGCGCTCACGCAGCGCCTGGAGGATCGCCGAAACGATCACGGTGATCAGCGCCCACGCGAGGATCTGCGGCAGGCGCGCGCTCGCGGCGCGCAGGCCCGAGCCGATATTCGGGTCGCCGCCTCGCAGCCGCTCGAGCGCGGCCGCGATCAGCGCGGCGTTGAAGAAGATCACGATCGCCGCGGAAAGGAACACGAGGGCCGCACCGAGGATCGCGTCGACGGCCCCGACCGACTCCGATGACCCCTCGCTGACGCGGTCGAGGGTCCCCGTCGTACCGGCGATCCCGAGCATCGCACCCACGAGCACGAGCAGCGCGACGCCCGACATGATCGGGAACAGGATCAGTTCGCGGTCCATCATGAGCACGCGCCAGCTCATCTTCATCAACTCGAAGGTGTGGCCGATGGTCCTGAACATGCCGATCCTCCCCGTCTCGCATCGAGTATACGAAGTCGCGAGACGCACTTACGGCGCGGTCACGCGCACCTGGAAGGCCGCGCCGCACGCTGCGCACGTCGATGCGCCTTCGGGATCCAGCCCCGCCCCGCAGTTCGGGCAGAAGCGCGCTGCCGTCTCGACCGGAGGCGAGTCGACGGCGGAGCCCTCGAGCCGCCGCAGCACCGGGATCGAGATGGTTGCCGCGATGAGCAGCACGATCAGCGTGCCGTACCAGCGGCCGAACGCGTCGTCCCATATCGGCTCCCACCAGATCCAGAGGATCGAGGTGGCCGTGAGCAGCGCGTTCAGCGCGTAGGCCGCAACCGGGACGGCCGCATAGCGACGCCCCAGGCCGTTGAGCCCGACGAGACTCGCGTGCGTGGCGGCCAGGGCGAGCGTGATCTCGGTCAGGAGGCCGCGCCCGATCAGATCGTTGTCCGTGTCCGGCTCGACCCAGATCACGACGAGGAGGAATACCAACCCGATCAGTCCTAGTACGATCCCCGCCGGCGGCACCACGCCGAGCCGGCCGCGCTCCCACGCAACCCCGCAGGCGAGCGTGATCATGCTGGTGCCGAAGACCGAGAGCGTGCTGAGCAGCAGTTTGCCCTCGGTCTCCCCGAAGTCCTCGTTGAGCACCGCGTAGCAGCCCATCAGCGCGCTCGCCGCGACCGACGCGAGCATGACGCGCAGGGCGCCTCGGTGCAGCGTTCGGCGGCGGTTGCGCGACTCGGTCACGGTCCGATTGTACGTATCGGCTGGCGCGCCGGCCCTCGGCGCGGGCGCGTCGATGTTTCGGGAGGTCGCCGCCGGGGCGCTGTCGGCCGGGCGCCCGGGCATGCTGCGCGCGGTGCGGCGCGGGCGTAGGCTGTCATACGGCGGGTCTACGCGAGGCTGGGATGCAACGACTCGGTCAGCGGCTCCCCGGCAACGTCGTCGTCCGGCGTCGCCGTCAGCGCCCGGAGACGGTGCGCGTCTCGCTCACCCGCAGCCGCCGTTTCCGCCCGCGCCCGTGGATGGTGCCCGGCGCGTTCGCGGCCCTGATCGCCTTCGGCGCGCTGCTCCTCGCCCTGCCCATCGCCTCCGAGTCGCGAGAGTGGACCAACGGCTGGGACGCCCTCTTCACCTCGACGTCCGCGCTGTGCGTCACCGGGCTCGTCCGCTTCGACACCGCCGACCACTTCAGCCTTTTCGGTGAGGCCGTGATCCTCGTGCTGATCCAGCTCGGCGGGCTCGGCGTCACCATCTATGCCGGGATGCTGATCCTGCTCGTCGGCGGTCAGTTCGGGCTGCGCGGACGCGACTTCTTCGGCATCGAGCTCATCGGCGACGGCGAGCGAGACATGCGACGCCTGATGCGGCGCGCGGCGATCTTCGTGCTCACGCTCGAACTCACGACGTTCGTCCTGCTGCTCCCGTGGTCGCTCACGAAGTGGGACCCGGCGACCGCCGTGTGGCACGCCTTCTTCCACGCCCTCTCGGCCGCCAACTGCGCCGGCTTCGACCTCATGGGCGGGACGCGCAGCTTCACCGGGCAGGTCGAGGATCCCTACCCGATTATCGTGATGGGCGTCTCGACGTTCATCGGCGCGCTCTCATTCGTCACCGTCTTCAACCTGCGCAACCGTCCGCGGCGCTGGACGCTCGACACGCGACTCGTGGTGATCGGCATGGGCTCGCTGCTCGTCGTCGGCATGGCGATGTTCGCCGTCTCCGAGTGGATCGAGCACGATCCGATCAGCGAACTCAGCCCGGTCCACGCGTTCGCGAACGTGTTCTTCATGGCCGCGAACCGCACCACCGGCATGACCACGGTCAACATCGCCGAGCTGCACGTCTCCAGCATCACGCTGCTGCTCCCGCTGATGTTCATTGGCGGCGCCTCCACCTCCAGCGCGAGCGGGATCAAGGTCGGCTCCTTCATGATCACGATCCTCGCCATGATCTCCGCGCTGCGAGGACGCCACAGCGCCCAGGCCTTCGGTCGCGAGATCCCGCAGGCGATCGTGCTGCGCGCGGTCGCCGTCGCATCGCTGGGTGTGCTCCTCCTGATGCTGGGTGTGTGGGTGATGCTCATGCTCGAGGATCAGCCGCTGCTTCCGGTGCTCTTCGAGACCATGTCCGCCCTCGCGAACATCGGGTGGACGCTGGGGATCACCGCCGATCTCTCCACGCCCAGCGTGATCCTGGCGACGATCCTGATGTTCGTCGGGCGGCTCGGGCCAATGATCGTGGCGTTCTCGATCCCCGACCGGCCACAGGAGCGCTACCGTTACGCGCACGGACGCGTGCGGATCGGGTAGCGGACCACACACGAGAGGAGCGCACCATGCAGATCGCCGTGCTCGGACTGGGCCGCTTCGGCTCCTCGCTCGTCCGCGAACTCGGCAACCTCGACCACGAGGTGCTCGCGGTCGACTCCAACGAGGGGCGCGTGCAGCGCACCGCTCCGTACTGCGCCAAGGCGGCCGTCGCCGACATCACCGACGAGCTCGCGCTCCGCGACCTCGGCGTCGGCTCCATGGAAGCGGCCGTCGTCGCGACGGGCGTGCTCGAGGCGAGCGTGCTCGCGGCGATGAACCTGCAAGCGTTGGGGGTCGAAGCCGTCTACGCGAAGGCTTCGACGGAGTTGCACGCCGCGATCCTCGAACGCATCGGGGTGAGCCGGGTGGTGCAGCCCGAGCAGGAGGGTGGCGAGCGCTTCGCCCACCTGCTGCGCGTGAGCAGCGCGCGCGACTACCTCTCGCTGAGCGCGGACTACGGCATCGGCGTCTACCCGGCGCCGGAGCACCTGCACGGCCACACCGTCAGCGCCCTCGACGACGACAACACGACGCGTCGCCTGCTCATCGTCGTGCGCGACGGACGGATCGAGCTGAACCCCGTCCGCGACCGCGTCATCGGCCCCGGCGACGCCCTCGTCTTCGCCGGCCGCGACGAGGATCTCGCGCGCGACCTCTGACCCCGACCGTCCGGGTTATCGTGGTAGTGGCGGTCGACGCCGCCACGGAGGCTCGGATGGCTGGCTCCCTTCCTCGACGCGCACTCGCACTCCTGTCCGCCGCGCTCCTCGCCGTCGCCACGCTCGCCGTCGCCTGCGCGCCCGACGACACCACCGGCGCCCTCCACGTCGTCACCATCGACCGCCAGGTCGACTTCGTCCTCGAGCGCTACATCGAGCGCGCGCTCGACCACGCCGAGGAGACCAACGCGCGCGCCGTGCTGCTGCGCATCGACACGCCCGGTGGCGAGATCACCGCGATGAAGGCGGTCGTCGGGCTCATCGAAAACGCCGGGGTCCCCGTGGTCACCTGGGTGGGGCCCCCCGGCGCTGAGGCCGTCTCCGCCGGCACGTTCGTCGTGATGGCCGGCCACGTCGCGGCGATGGCGCCGAGCACCACCATCGGCGCGGCGACGCCCATCACCGCCACCGGCGAGGACGTCGAAGGCGACCTCGGTGAGAAGGTCACGAACGACACCGTCGCGTTCGCGCGCGGCGTCGCCGAGTTCCACGGCCGCAACGCCGACTGGGCCGAGGAGGCCGTCCGCGACGCCCGCTCCGCCACACCCGACGAGGCCGTCGAGCTCAACGTCGTCGACCTCGTCGCCGCCACCGAGGCCGACCTCCTCGAGGCGATCGAGGGGCGTGAGGTCGAGCTGATCGGCGGCCGCACGGTCGAGCTGCGGCTGGCGACCGCGCCGCGCGTCGAGAACGCCTTCAACCCCTACGAGCGCGTGCTGGCGATCGTCAGCGACCCGCTGATCGTCTCGTTGCTGCTGCTCATCGGGTTCATCGGGATCGGGACGGAGCTCTTCTTCGCGCCCGGGACGTTCGTCCCCGGCACCGCGGGGGCGATCGCGCTGCTGCTCGCGTTCCTCGGGCTCGGGACGCTGCTGCCGGGCGAGACGGCGATCGCGCTCCTCGGGCTTGCCGCGCTGCTGGTGGTGCTGGAGATCTTCATACCCACCGGGGGCGTGCTCGGCGCGGGCGCGGCGATCGCGGTCGCTATCGCCGTCGGCATCTGGATCGGCGGCGGCGGCACCGAGGTCGGCATCCAGCGCGTGCTGACCCTCGTGCTCGGCACGATCGTCGCGATCACGCTGCTCATCGGCGCCTTCGTCGGCGTGATCGCCGTGCGCTACCTCGCCCCGACCCGCAAGCCGCGCGAGGACACCGGGGCCGAGGAGGGCTACCAGTAGCCCCTCGCCGCCGCCTCCGGTCCCCTCGCCCCCGTCCGCGGGGGAGAGGGTGAGGGTGAGGGGGTCCGATCCCCTCGCCGCGGACTTAGCTGTCGCCGTTGGCGCTCCCCGCCCCGTCGCCGTTGCCGCCCATGCTCGACAGGCCCGACAGCGTGTCGCTGAGGCCGCCCGCGACGCTCGCGAGGTCCATCGGGATGATCCACTTCGTGGACTCGCCCGCGCCCAGTTGCTTCATCATGTCCAGGTACTGCAACCCCATCGTCTTCGAGTCGACGCCCTGCGCCGTCTCGTAGATGCGCTGCAGGCCGGTCGAGAAGCCCTCGGCCTCCAGGATCTGCGCCTGGCGCGACCCCTCGGCGCGCAGGATCTGGGACTCGCGTGAGCCCTCGGCCTCGAGGATCGAGCGTTGCTTGTTGCCCTCGGCGACGTTGATCGCGGCCTGCCGCTCGCCCTCGGACTCGGTGATGAGTGCGCGCTTCGTGCGGTCCGCGGTGAGGAGCTGGGTCATCGCGTGCTGGATGTCGGCCTGCGGCGTGATCTCGCGGATCTCGACGGAGCGCACCTCGACGCCCCAGCGCACGGTCTCCTCGGAGATCTTGACCTGCAGCCGCGTGTTGATCTCCTCGCGGCGGGCCAGCACATCCTCGACGGTGAGGTCGCCGATGACGGCGCGCAGCGAGGTGGTCGCCAGGTTTCGGACGGCGACGACGAAGTTGTTGATGTTGATGACCGCGTCTTCGGGTTGCGCAACCTGCAGGAAGACGACGAAGTCCACGTCGACGAGCGCGTTGTCCTTCGTGATCGAGGTCTGCTTGGGCTCCTCGATCACGAACTCTCGCAGGTCGACGCGCACGCCGTTGTCGACGAACGGAATCAGGATCACGAGCCCCGGCCCGCGCGTGCCGATGTGACGGCCGAGGCGGAAGACGACCGCCCGCTCGTACTGCTTGACGACGTTGATAAAGAACATGTCCCCGCCCTTCTGCTCGGACGCTGTCGAGTATAGCCCCCGGCGAGAGCCAGCCCGCGAGGCCACGTGCGTAATTGCGCGGGGATGGACCGGAGATGGAGGAGAGTCGCGCGTCGGGTCAGCCATCGCAGGCACCTCGGCCTCCAGGCAAACCGAGCATGATCCAGACGCGTGGCGCAGAGCCGACTCATCGCGCGGCTCCCCGGCTCCCCGGCTCCCCGGCAAGCCAAGCACGATCCAGAAGAAGGGGATCGGCTAGAGGCGATCGAACTCCCGCCTTGAGAGGCCCGCTTGCCGGACGATCCCCCGCAAGGCGCCCGCGCTGACTTCACGGTGGCGCGGCACGATCACGACGAGCCTCGCCGCATCTTCTGGTTGTCTGATGAACTTGACGTGGCTGCCGCGCTGCGTGTGCTGCACGAACCCCGCCGCCAGAAGCTTGCGGGTCACCTCGCGGTACTGGAGCGGCCTAACTGTCGGGAACCTCGACTTCGATGCGGCGAAGGTCGGGAAGGGCGGCGGGGCCGGGTGGCTCGAAGTAGAGCTCCAGCGCCTCGCGGAGATTGGCCAACGCCTCATCCACCGACTCGCCCTGGCTGACCACGTCGACCTCGAGGGCCTGCGCGACGTACCAGTCACCTTCCTGCCACACGCTCGCGGTGAATACGCGCGTCACTGCTCGATGCCCTTCGCCTTCAGGGTCAGGCCCGTCGTGGGCCTTTATGTCCATGCGAACTGCGTCCGATCCGCCGTGGGACGAGTGTAGCACCGCGCCAGACGAGGGTAGGGGGCGTGGCTCAGGACGGCGTTGCGGGGCGGTGGAGGGGTGTACGCGGAGTCGGTCTCCGGGTCGTAACCGAGTCTCATGGCGCGGGCGCTGGCTTCGCCTGGATTGGGTGAAACACCTCGTCGCCTTCGATGCGGAGCTCGGGCGGGCCGTGAGCGAGCAGCGCCGCGCGGACGCGATCCGCCTCCGGGAGTCCGAGCAGGCTCACGCCGCCCGGTAGCCCGATCAGCTCGACGCCGATCAGTTCGCCGGCGCTGTCGTAGTCGGCGCACCGCAGGTCGTCGACCTCGCGCGAGACGGCGATCTTCGCCTTCTGGAATCTCAGATAGAGGATGTCGCCCACATCGTTGACGCGGACTTCGATGTTGTCAGGCATGTGATGCGCCTCAACCCTCTGCCCTATCGAGGCTCTCACTCACCGTGCCAACGCACGGTCGCGACGAGCATCGGATCCGAATGGAGGCGTACGTAGACCTTGCAGAGCCGCTCGCCAATCGGACGTAAGTAGATCATACACGGCTCCGAGGGAGGCCGATCGAGCGCGGGCCGGATCGTCTGGGGTTGCTCCAGCGTCTCGCGGACCTGCAGCTCGCTGATGCTGAACTCATCCATGCGGTCCAGCGCGTGCGGCTCGTAGTCGATCCGGCTGCCAGGCGGCAGTGGCTCCATCCGCTCTCCTCGTCCGTTGGCGCGGCACCCTTGCCTCGAGATCGCGACTTCGATGCAGCGGGAGAAGCGGCGGTATCGAAGCATCGCACGGGTGGGCCGCGACTCGCGGCGGCGACGACGCGTGGGGCGATCCGTCCAGACCGGGCAGCGAGCCGGAGGGGCGGTAGGGTCGGAAACGTCGATCGCCCTGGACGCGTCAAGCGCGCGCTGCATCTGATCGGACAGTGGCGGGTCGCCAGCGAGGGATTCAGCGGCACGCTGCGACTCGGCGATGCGCGAGGCGGGCAGAGCCATCGCCAACTCCAACGCACGCTGCGACTCGGCGATGCGCGAGGCGGGCTGAGCCATCGCCCGTCGCATCTCCTCGATGCGGGAGAGGGGTAAAGGAACGCTCGCTGGATCGTAGTCGCCTGCCCCTGTCATCTCTGCCTCCACACACGCAGACCCGCATACGCGCTCCGCACGAGTTTATCACTCCACAGCACGAGCGTTCTACTACCCAGCCCGCTCCAGATTCAACGCCAGCAGCCGCCCCAGCAGGTCCTCCTCCCCAAGCCCATCCGGCGCCCCCGCCTCCGACCACCCGTAGGCCGCGAACACGGCGGCGTCGAGGGCGCGGTGGAGGTTGGCGAGCCACGCGGGGCGGGCGTTGTAGAGGTTGGTGAGCGTGCGCCGCTTGAGCTCCCGCTCCGCGTCCTCGTCGACGGGGAGCAGGCGCGGGGGCAGCGAGGGCGCCACGTCGGGCTCCTCGCGCACCAGCTCAGGCGGGTTGAGCCACCGCCGACGCGACTCGTCGAGCGCCCGCGCCGCCTCGCCGATGGCGTCGCGGTGCGCGCGCTGCTCGTCGCTCAGCGCCTCGTCGGGGGTGTCGAGGGGCCACGGGAAGGGGAACGTCTCGAAGGTGGAGGTGGGCGTGTAGCGCGGGTCGTTGCCGACGCCCATCCTGGCACCCATGCGCAACGACCATAGCTCGTGTACTCGGGAGTGCAACACACCGAACGCATAGTCGTCTTCGCGTGCTATGACGACCAGCGTGGTATCGGGCAGGGTGGGCGACGCAATCCACACGAAAAGCCGGTGCTTCGCCGTGATCGGTGTCGCTATGAACCGAGTTAGAGGAACAAGGGCTGCTCGCATGTGTGAGGCTGGGCTGCCATGGATCCACCAGCGCTCCCGGCGCCTCTTCTGCCTGTTCGTGGAACGAAGGGGCTGGACATGTTCTTCAACATGTCGAAACGGCTGTTCGTAGCCTGCCGCCTCTGACACATTCATGGTCGTACCGAAATCGACGATGTACATGTGGCGCGGCCGGCGTGTTACGTCCGCAGCAGTCATCCACGGAACAACGACATCAGCATTCGTGCGGCCGTTTGGGTTTGAGGGCGCACGCAACATGTCGTCCCCCGCCGCGTCATCTAGCTCGAATGGGCCGACTTTGATGTCACCTTGGAACGACATGCCAGCGTTCTCACGAATTCGGATAGCGCTAGTGATGTCGATACCGGCGGTTAGGTCGCTGTGGATTCTGGCTACCGGCAGCCCGTCCAGCGCCCGCTGCGTCTCTGAGCCGTCGTCCTGAGCGATGATCGAGACGCGGACGGCTGCGCCTTCGACAATCCATCGCTCGTCTGACCATGCCATGAAGATATCGCCGCTGTTCTTGATGCGCTCAAGAGTCCGACGCCCTGCGCCGCCGCGGATTGAGTTGGTGGCGAGCAAGCCAACTCGCGCTGCGCCACCGGCGAGAATCTGACGGCGACCGACCTCATGCCAGTAACACACGTAGTCGGTCAGGCCATGAATCGCGTCACGGTAGGCGTCGTCCAAGTCGTCCACATACTCCTCGCGAAGTGATCCGCGCATGAGCTTTCGGCCCAGGAACGGAGGATTGCCGACGACGAACTCGGCCTCGGGCCAGGTGGCCGGGACCGGGGAACCCTCGTCGTCGTAGGCGAGGATCGCGTCGCGCAGCTCGATGTTGTCGAGGGGCTGCAAGACCGGGTCGCGTGGGAGACCGTAGCCATGGTCGATCATCCACTGGATATGCCCGATCCAGATCGAGACGCCGGCCAGCTCCCTCGCATACGGATTGATCTCGATGCCCAGCACGTTGTGCGGATCGACCTGCGGAAAGTCGGCGGGGATGCGCAGCCGCTCCGCGCCCCAGCGGATCGCCTCATGCTCCAGGTCCTTGAGCCGCCGCAGCGTTACGTACAGGAAGTTCCCCGACCCGCAGGCCGGGTCCAGCACCCGCACCGCCCGCAGCCGTTCGAGG
>MKWU01004189.1_pt1 | contig 17479 bp, 21 predicted proteins | sample 809101 | NCBI WGS metagenome assembly MKWU01 (sample SAMN05860141, study PRJNA318959) | sponge metagenome | host: Aplysina aerophoba | place: Slovenia: Piran, Adriatic Sea, Gulf of Piran | collected 2013-05-07 | reverse complement strand
GTAGCATCCGTTGGGTGCTCCTGGTTTCAGGGTGGTTTCATGTTTCAAAAACCATTATCCCCGAAGCCGGGAGCACTTTCTCATCCCCTCAGCACGACGCCACACTCATCCTTTCGGTGGATTGGGGGTAAGGCACAACCGCTGGACTGGCTCCATTCGGTCCGTACAGGAGTAGGAAACCTGAACGATCATTCCGAATCGTCCGTCTTGACGTAGGCACGCATAAGACTGCTCAATAAACATCGCGTACAGATTTCCACAGCGCTGCGTGGTGAACGCTTTGACTTGGTACTGCTTTCGTACTTGGTTGTACTCCACATACGGTGGGTTTCCTACGATAACGTCGAACCCGCCTTGCTCCATTATCCCGTGGAATTCGACGAACCAGTGGAACGGACGATGGCCGTCCTGCCATTGCCGAAAAGATGCGTACTTGGTCGCGTCCACCCCGTACTCTTTGGCCAGCAGGGCGTCCAGTTCACCACGCAAGCCATCCAGATTGGTTTGCAGGTCCTGTTTTGACTGTGCAATCTCGGCGTAGCCCATCCCGTACTCCGTCTGGATCTGCTGGAAGTGCCGATACTCGCGCGCGACCGTCGCGGCTTTGCCCTCGATACTGCGCAACGCGGCTTCATCGTCCGGGGTGACCATCCGTGGTTGGCCCTCGAGGTTCATCGTCATTGCCTTGCGAACGGAGGCCGCGGTGGTGAACCCCACCAAACTGTTGCCTGCCTGGATGTTGAAGTCTATGTCCGGCAGGGGTTCAATTTGATCATAGGATTCCAATTGTGCAGCTAGCTTGAGGAACAAGCGCAGACGGCAGATTTCGACGGCCTCCTCCATGATGTCCACGCCGTACAGGTTGTTGACGATGATGGACTTCAGGATGTAGTACCGCTCTTTGCGGTGCAGGCCGGAGTCGTTTAGGATCTGCCGGAAGTCCTGCAGCGCTTTGGGCGGACGCTGGCGCTTGGAGTTTTCCAGGTCCGCCAGTAAGTCGCGCATCGCCTGCATGGTGGCGGAGTAAAGCGGTTCCAGGATGTTGAGTGCGGCGAACAGGAAGGCACCGGAGCCGCAGGCGGGATCCAGAACGGAGATGTTGGTCAGTGCGATCCAGATGGCGCGCACCAGTTCAGGTCCCTCGCTGTTCACTATGAGGTCCCGGGCGAACCGCTCGCTGTCCAGGTTGAGCGTGATGAGATCGTTGACGCTCTGAACCTGGCCGCAGGCCAGGCGGTCGCGGACTTCCGAGTAGCGTTGCCGTCGGGCGACCAATTCGCGCCAGGTTTCCGTGGGTAGGGCATACTCTGCCGGCGCAGACTGGTTCCAGTCGCCTCGTTGGCCGGTGTCGTCCAGCCCGCGAGCGATATGGTCCGGCAGCGCCAATGGCTCCTCCAATCGGGCGACGCTTTCGGGCGAATAGTCCCAGGCGACTCCATGTCCCACCGACGGGTAGATGTAGTTGTCGGGATCGTCCTGGAGCAGACGCCACACGCCGCCGTCGGGGACGAAAGCGATGGGGCATTCTTGCTCCGCCATTTCCAGCAGGCGGGGGATCACCGTGTTGCGGGCGATGTAGCCGGTGATGTCCTCCTTGGTGTAGTAAGCGCCCATCTGCTTCTGATTGACGTACTTCTCGAAGATGTAGCCCAGCACGTCTGGGTTGATTTCATTGTCGGCTCCGGTGGGCCGATCGTCCAAGTGCCACTGGTACTGGTCGAAAAATGCAAAAATCTGCTCAAAGGCAGCGTCAGGAATGTTGATGTTGGGATTGTCCCGCTCCAGGGCGTGTGGGTCGAAGATGCCGCCGTTGAGGTAGGGCACTCTGCCCAGCAGATCGACCAGTTCGGGTGACCGGTCGGCTTCAGGCTGGCCGAGTCCTTCGTGAAACAGGCGCAGCAGGAATTTGCGATAGAACCGCAGGAACTGGTCGGGGCCGTCCTGTTCCTGGACTTGTTGCAGGCGGTTCCGGAGGTAGTGCTCGTCGCCGTCCAGGAAGCCCTGCTTCTGGATGAAATAGACGAACATCATCCGGTTGAGCATCAACGAGGCATACCAGTCCCGGTCCCCCTGCGCGGTGAAGCCGTCAATGAACTTTTGAAAGGACGACAGTTCCGTACGGAAACGGTCGTAGAATCGCTTGGTCACACGCTCCACGTCCAGAGATTGCCGGAACTTCTCAGTGACGTCGGTGATGCCGAGGCGTCCCTCTTCTTCGAGCGTGAACTCGATACCGCGCAGGCGTTGCAGTAGGGCCGTTCCTGTTTGCCGCCGGTCATAGGGCAGTTCGCGGAGTTCCGGCCGTTTGCCGGATTCGCGCTTGACCCACTGCCATATCTGCCGCGTTTCCTCGGCGTCCACAAAGACGATCAGGTGCTCGTAGTGAGATCTGGCCAACTGCTGCTCAATTTGGCGTCTCGTCACCTGGGGTGGGATGACACCGACCGAGTTAGGGCTGCATCGTAAAACTGGAAAACCGGCCTTTTCCGCGACCGGTTGCAGGTCGTAGGTCTCGCCGCTCACGACAACGCCGACCGGTGCGCCCTCATGATGGTTCCAGCCCAAGCCTTCGACCATCAGGCCATTGAGGTCGAAATCTTGCAGGTAAGGGCGGAGGGTTTGAATGTCAGAAGCCATCTGGCGTTTCCTCGTGTTCACAGTCAAAAAGGCCCATAGAGCAGACGATACGCGGCTCCTGGGCTTCGGTGTCGTCCCGCTCCATTATGGAGAGGCGGTCTTCGTCTCGCATCTGGATGACCAGGTCGGCCAGGCCGGGGTTGTCAATGCCGCTGCGCATCTGCCGGTTCAGCGTGTCAACCGCGGCTTGGCGCAACGGGTAACGGTAGATATCGTTGATGGCTTGGTGCAGCTCTTCACTGTCGAAAATCTGACCCTTGATGCTTTCGGCGTATTCCTTGAGACGATTGTAAGCGCGGTAGCGCGCGCTGCTCGGCCTGCCCAGCTGTCCGCCGATGTTGCGGGCCCTTTGCGCGATGTGCCCAGCACCGGCGGACACCAGTTGGTGGTGTTCATCGTGCCTCGGGTGCGCTGGTGTGTCCGGCAGGCACTGCGCGGCGTTCAGGATTTCGATGGGCGACTCGGTGATGCTTTGCCCGTCACGTCCGACGTACGCCAGCGCGTCGTTGTCCTCTGCGGTCCGCAGATAGACGAGGACGCCTTCCGGCTGCCGTTCGTCGCCGCAGTGTTGGCACGAGGAGAACACCACGTCGGGAAGCGCGGTAACTGCCCGTTCCAGTTGCCTGTTGGAGGCAGTGGCATTTTTCCAGATCTGGTAGGCGTGGGACGTCAGATCGACTTCGCCGTCGGCCTCTCCGTCCAGGATGCCGGCCTGCTCATTGTAAAGGTTGATGATGGGCTGGTCATTCGGGTCGTCCTCAAAGAACACTTCGTCGGTGCCAACCACTTCCGCGTTCTGCCGCAGCCTGCGGCGGACTCTGCCGCGCAGATTGATGATGCGCTCCACTCCATCCGACGGCATGAACGAATGGCACAAGATTTCCTCCGCCGTCTGGCCGATGCGGTCCACGCGGCCGGCACGCTGGATCAGCCGGATGATGGCCCACGGAAGATCGTAGTTGACCACGACGGCGCAGTCCTGGAGGTTCTGGCCTTCGCTCAGCACGTCGGTCGCGACCAGTACCCGAAGCTCCTGGTCCGGCGTGATGCTTTCCCTTTTGTCGTTGCTGACCGGACTGAAGCGCCAGGCCGCCGCGGTTGGGTCGGCAGTGTCACCGGTGACGCCTCCCAGCCGATTGATGCCGCGGTCTTTCAGCTCGTTTTCCAGGTACCGTACGGTGTCGGCGAACTGGGAAAACACGATCATCTTGCGGTCGGGGTAGGTCTCGGTGATGAGTTTTTGGAGCGCGTGCAGCTTGGCGTCCTGTTCTGGGTTCCACGTTCCATTTCTCTGCAAAAGTCCAACCAGCGCGTCGGCATCGCCTTGCAGCGCGATTTTCAGTTCGGGGTGGAACAGGTCGTGTCTCATCCAGGTGAACCGGCTCTCGAACCGAGTAACGTATTCCTCGTAGATGCGGGCCGCGCGCTGCTCAAACGATTCCGCCGTCCAGTAGGCGGATGTGCTGGTGGCATTGACGGCGCCGTAGTCCGTGTCCTGGTCCGTGTCATCGTCGGGGTCGGCAGACGCTCCCTGTGCTGTGTCAACATCCTCGTCGACGAAGCGGGAGTCAAGCATTTCGGCGTCCTGGGCGCCTACCGGCAGCGGCAGTTCGTTGCGGAGCGCGTGGAGAAAGATGTAGTTGCGGAGGGCGTGGCGTTCCACCGACTGGACAAAAGCAGCGCCGCTGCTCTCCAGTCTTTTGAACAGGTTGGTGCGGCAGAAGCCCATCAGTCGCTTGCCGGCCCGCGCCAAATTCTGGATCTGCCGGTCTTCAGCCGCCGTTGGCGGTGTGGGCGGATTATCCAGCACGTAGTTGCCAAGGCCGTATCGAGGCAACCGCAGTTGCTCAATCACTTCCACTGTTGCCGGTGCGTACATTCGGGCATACTGGTCGTCGGGGTCAGCGTCATTGACGACAAAGCCGACGGTCCGGGGTACCCGCGTCGGGAAGTAGGAGCGGTTGCCGTCCTCAAAGGTGAGAAACTTGCGACCGGTGTCAGGGTCCGTTTCAGCGTAATGGTCCTGGACGAAGCTGCGGGTACGCCGGACCATGTAAAGGCGCATCAGGTCGCGCCAGTCGTCGGGGTGCACACTCTGCTCGAACGCGGCCAAGCTGCGAGGGCTGGCCTGATGCTGACGACGGAATTCCGTTACACCCATGTCGCGCAGCATCTGCTCGGGACGAATTCCCAAATCCTGTTCGTCGCTGATGAACAGCCGCAGTTGGTTGGACAGGTCGTGATAGGTCTTGTTGTACGGCGTCGCCGACAGCAGGATGCACCGGCTCTCGTTCTCGCTGATGTACTCGCGGATGGCTCGGTAGCGCTTGCCATCGCGGTTGCGCAGGTTGTGGCTCTCGTCGATGATGACCTGGTGGAAGCGGCGGAGGTTCGGCAACTCGCTGAGCACACGGCTGAGAGACAGGACCCGTGCGCGAAGTCCGTACTCGTCGCGGTACTCTTCCCACATCCGGACCAGGTTCTTGGGACAGATGATGAGCGTCTGGGTGCCCAGATCGTCCTCAAAGATGCGTGCCACCGCGGTGGCAATCAGAGTCTTGCCCAGTCCGACCACGTCGCCGACCAGCACGCCGTTGCGCCGGTTCAAGTGGTGCGCCGCGATCTTGACCGCTGCGGTCTGGAACTCGAACAGGCGGTTGCCGAAGATCCTGGGAACTTTGAATTCTTCAATGCCGGCGCGGGCCTCGTTGGATAGGTGATACGCCATTTTGAGGTAGATGTGGTACGGCGGCACCAGGTCTGTCCGCGCCCAGCTTGCCTCGATGATTTCCAGCAGTTCCTCGGTGATGTCGACGCAGTAGCGGTCGTTCCAACGGTCTTCAAACCACTGCCGGAGTTTGTCGGTGGCGTCATGGTCCAGCACGTCAACGTTCAGCTCACCCTGCTGTGACAGACCGGCGAAGGTCAGGTTGCTGCTGCCCAGATAGCCGGTGATGGGGTTGTTGGGATCGTCCCGGAACAGGAGATAGAGTTTGGCATGCAGGGGGTGGCGCAGGAACAGCTTGACGGTGACCCGCTTGGCCCTGAGTTGTTCAACCAAGTGATGAAGCGCCGCTTCGTCGGCGTTGGTCGGAAGCCCATAGACCAACTGCCGGCGCAATTGCTCCGCCATCTGTACTCGTAGCCGATGCGCGGTAGCGTTGTCCATACTTGCTGGGCTGTCGCGCAGCGCAAGTGCTTCCCTGAGTTCTTCATTGGGAAGGCGCTGCATTCCGATCAGCAGGCGACACGGACCGTCTTCAGGGTTCCAGTCGTCCACGTACGGGGCGAGGTCGCCCCATCCCCGCAGGTTGATGTAGCCAACGCAGAAATCCGCTCGGTTGGAGATCGCCAGAGTTTCTTGCAGGGCTGGCGCCAACTTGGTGCAGGGGCTGAGGTTGTCAAAGATTCTAGGCAATGTCTCCTCCGATGATCCCCGTGTTGGCTATTTGTCGTAATGGACGTTGCCGCTTGGCCAGACGCATGGCTAAACGAGGCTTAGTATACTCTTGCCATCACCGTTATCATCCGTCCGGCACCGGACCGAGCAAAAACTATGTGACGAAATCCGCAGCGTTTCTGAACGATATCAGCCTGCGGTCAAGCGCATCGACAGTTTCGCAATTTTCTCGTTTTGGGGCCTCTATTCCCGGCGGGTAATGTTTCTGGTACGATACGATTGCCGAATGCCGGCTAGGGAGAATGCCATGTAGATTAAAGAAATAACCGTCGCCCCAATCATCAACAAAGGAAAGCGACGGCCAACTTAGCGCGCCCGAGGGGGTGCGAACTACGACTGATTGTATCAGTCGCTGAGCATTTCGTGCAACCTCCTCGAGTCGCCTTTCGACACCTCAAGAGGAGGCTGTTATGCACGATCTTTGGAACGCAATATGGGAATCCCTTGCCTCTTTCAACCAAAACCACCCCGGGGTTCTGAATGCCATATGCCGGGTAGCTCTTATATTGCTGCCCTTCGTCAGCCGATGGATATCACCAGCGCTGCGCCGATTCCGCGAAAGTTTGGTTGCCGACGTGGTTGCCGCACGGTCCCGGCACCCGCAGAAACAGACGTCCGTTGCTTTGCTGACGACATTCATGGTCGTGGGCCCTGTGCTCTTTTTCGTTTATTCCCTGACGGGCAGCGTGCCGCCATTCGTGGAAGCCTGGACCGTCGCCGTAGCCTCTGTAACATCCGCTTACGGCCTTTGGATCGCTGCACGGCTCGTTTGGCAGGTGCTTCACCAGCCGGCCTCCCTCTTTGCCACGCATTAACGGGAGTCGATCATCCGGCGTGGATGACACCACCACACAAATATCACACCAGGAGTCAGTATCTAATGGCAACGAACAGCGACCGTTATCCTCACGATGAAAATGCGCCCCAGCGGGGGACCGCTCACAAGGAGGCAATGGAACTGTTGGCGGAGGGGTTGGTCAGGCTTGGCGCCCACATGGATGACACCGAATATGAAATGCGGATGGCCCAATACGAGCGTGATTCGTACAAGGCCGAAGTCATGGAACTGCGAGAAGCAGGGGATTAGTTGGAGACTGATCTGATGCCTTGCCCGTAAAGTTGACGAAATCAAGGCCTCCATGGGTGTATTCAGATAGTTGCATAGACGCCGGTGCTAGCGCGATTCGTTGCCGTTTTCGAGATCGCGCAAATATCCCAACCTTTCATCCAGTCGAGCAAGATCCAGCAAGTGCCCCACCGTTACCCATTCGCCGTGCTCTAAGACCTCAGCAAGGGGGGTTTGCCCGTCGTCATATCGTATGCGCACATGGTTGATATCGCGTTCGAGTGCATCGGCCATAAGCCTGTACCCTCGGATCATCCATTCGACCTCTGATCGGTGGGCCTGTATGCCTTGTTCACGTTCGAATGGTGTCATATTTGATTCTCCTTAGCATCAGAGGTAGACGACAGTAATATGGGCCTATGTGCAAAAGTGATACCACACTAGCCCTTGTCGGAACAAGGTCCTATCAATCATCCCGCAGCAACAATACCAACAGTTGCTATAGTTTCATCCAATGAATGCGAGTTCAAGTACCAGACGAAAGACGCTCGGATCTTCGTGGATGATGCTATATGAGCGCGTCCAGCTTGCGGAATCAATCCTGGCGGAGCCCCCAAATTCGTTAGATGCCGAAAGTCGCGACCCCGGGGATCCCGCCCTGCTGCGTAATGGGACAGGAGCAACTCTCCCCGAGATGTTGCATCTCAGCATAGAACGTGGCATCAAGGCGCTAATCGAAGCCTTCGGACGTCCCGGTACGATCAGAGAGCACAGCCTTGGCAAATTGCTTGCCCTCCTTGGACGCGGCTCAGACGAGGGGCGTAACGCGGTATTCTACCTGGGTAGGTCTTTCGATTCCGCGGTCCACCTCTACGGTCTCTTGCGTGGGCGGGGAGACTGTAGTCGGTTCGAAAGCATACAGAAATACTTTCGGAGCACAGGGCGAGACGAACACTACCAGGACTACAGATATAGCCATCCATCGATGCATTCTGATGTCGAAGAGTTAATCAATAGCGCTTGGTATCGGATCGACCTCAGGTTGCATCTGGAGATCGTCAAGACATTGATGTATTCCGCCCACTACTTTGAATACTCGCTCGAACCCGACGTCCAGTACAATCCTCCCCCACAAATGCTTGAGAGTCGCATCGTAGGCTCATACTATAGAGCATTCCGTGCAGCTCAGTTACCCCAGAATGGGGACGTAAGCACACCAGACCATACCTTTTGGCCCGAACACCGGGACTGGCTTCGGGTTGCTGTTAGTGTCAACCACCGGGGTGAATTCAACGAAGACTCCCCACAGAAGAGAGCCGTCCGCGCGCTGGAAGAAGAGTCCAAATACGACATTGCCCTCCGGTATCAGCTGGATCTATGGAGAAGGAGGGAGCCGGACCCAGAAGAGTTAGGCCCGTGCCTTGCTGACGGGTACGTACTTTCGGATGACTCCAATATTCATGCATTCGTTCAGAGTAGAAACGGTACGCTGCTGGGAAGTGTATGGCACCGGAGCGACGGGCTGTGGGACGCAAATCCCTTATGCACAAGGCATAAATCCATCCTTTCGTCAAAGGAGCACGCTATTCGATTCGTGGTAGAGAGGTCGACCCAATTCACCCATGTCTTCGTTAACGGTCAACCCCTTGGGGAGATGTGTACGGTCCGTTACATGGGCTACGATTTTAAGTATGTGGAAGGGTACCCTTTTGGATGGGACGGGACCAGCTACCGCGTCGAGTTCTTGGAATCCCGCCAATTTAGCATGGGAGACGACCTTGCGTTCGGATTCAAGGACAAGGCTAAAGACAAGGATGAGATCGAAGGCATCGAAGGCCGCATTGTAGAAATGGACGGGCATGTCGTACGCATCAGCGACCTCTGGGCCATGGAGTGGGAAGGACCCAGCCTGCGCAGACTACACGGAATACAATTCCCATCGTAAGTTTTGGTCCTCTGGCACAGCATTGCAGTGTGGAGTACGGCATAGTCGATTACTGCATCGAACGACGCGTGGTGCCTTCAGTTGAGCGAACGTAGTACCGGCGCTCCTGCAAGGAAGCGCCGGTAGAGATGTCAGCGTCTCTGTCGCCTGTATTTGCGTATCAGCCACCAGACGCCGACACCCACGGCAGTAAGCAGATAGAACGCTACCAATCCCATCCGGAACAGGGTTTCCATCGCTGCCGCATACCTTACCTACTCGTATCCAAGGACGAACAGCATGATGGAATCCGCTTTCAGAGATCATCTTCGTAGCCATTACAGGTGGGATGGCCGACGCCGGTTCCAAGAAAGTACAATCCGAAATCGGATCAGCAACTGCAAAAACGTCGAGCGGCACGAAGGTGACCTAGACCATCATTTTGACGTCGACCGATGCCACAACCTGCTTAACCGGCTGACCTACTCTGCTGCGGACCGGGACATGAGAAGAGAACCCAACCATAACGTCCCCATCAATGGCGACATCAGAAACGGTTCCGCAACTCTGAAATCGGCCGTAAAACTCTACACTGAATTTCGGCGACGCCAATTTCCAAATGCCCGCCTTCAAGGAGGCGCCCCATGCACACGTTAGGTCTTTCTGGCACGGCAAAGGAAATCCTACTGTCTTTCGAACCAGATGTGCTCAGACGGTATCCATGTCTCGTGATCGACCCGGTTCCCTCAATCAAGGGGATTCGATGGCCAGACGGAAAATTCCGTTCGTTTGAGAACACAACAGAGAAGGTCGTTAAGAATGCGTTGCAGGAACTCATCGACGCAGGGTTGATCAGTAGGGCGGGATTTGATGGATATCGAATTACGCTCGAAGGGTGTGATGCACGCTCATGTCGCATCAAAAGTCGTGGCACGACACCATGACATCCAGAAGGAGCCGTCCCTATTAATCGCTGAATCGTGCTCACCGGAGCCATACCGTCCGATTTGGTCAGTTCTAAACGCTTCCGGCGGATCGTGTTGAGCGGGAATCGTTTCACCGGAATGTCCATAATCCCGTACAGCGGCATCAGGCGAACCTGCGACGAGGTTTCCGGATGGTGTAAGATCGCCACCCGAATATTCGATGACGGTCTTGCCCGACAACTCTGCGCGTTTTGAGGCGTTGCGGGACAAGGCCCCGTAAAGGAGCAAACAAGCATGCGAGACGAAACGCCGGCGAAAAAGGGCGGCCAATACTTCACCGTGGCACGGGTTGCCACGCTGCTGCTGCTGTTGGCCACATTCACTTGGACGACCGCCGCTTGCGGGACCGGTGAAGACGAAGAGGCTGTCGTTATTGAAGTGGCGTCCAACTGGGTTGACTCCAACGTCAGTGTAATATCGGAAACGGTCGCGGACCTGGTCCTAGATGATGAACCCGCCTTAGCCAGTCTGGCTGCTGGGGGGCTCGCCGGCCTGATTCGGGAGAACATCTCCTGGACTTACTCGGGGCCGGTACGTCTGAGAGAGAACAGGTACCGCGTTACGGCCACTGCTGTGGCCGACGCCACAATCAAGATACCCCTTTTGGATGACCGTCGTTACGTGGCAACAGTGCCTTTCAACCTTGAGGTGGACACCAATGCCAGGAACGTCGTGAGTTGGCTGCCTGATCTCGGCTCTGCTTCGGTGGAAAGCAAAGGCGGGTCGTGACCCAGATTCGAGGCTCCCGATGGGCCTTACCGAAAAATCCCAGCAATCGAGGAGGCATGATGGCTGCTGATAGGTCGCGCCCGGGCAGGTTTGCCGGGAAGGTCAGTGAGGGCGCCATGGCCGAGGTTTGGGAGGCCCTGGGACGGTATCGCGTAGATCTGGATGGGTCCGGTCTGTCTGTGTCGACGAAGATGTCGCGATACCAACAGGCGATGTTTTTCGCCCGGTGGTTGGACGGCCATTATCAGTTGGGTTTGGATAGTGGAGAGCAGGGTTCAGAGTAGGGGGGTATGGCGCGTCCAGGAAGGGGCCCCGATTGTGGATGCTTGATGGTGCTGGGTGTTATCGTGTTTGCTTGGATCGTGTTGTTTCTGGCGTACGTGGTGTTGTAGAACAGAATAGGAGAACTGGCGAACGGTGGGACCGGGGAGATGCAAAGCACGGCCGTCGAATCGCGTGATGCGTTCACGGCGACGGTCCCGCTATTGGCACGACCCCGAGCGATTGCAAGGGCAGGCCGAACGCGACGCTCAATTGGGGCGTACCGAGTTCTACGTGTATGTCCTCGATACCGACTACGGCGACTACGTAGGCCACTCATGGCACGTGGGGCGCCGGTTGAAGCAGCACCAGGCAGGCGAGGTCAAATCGACCGAGGGAAGCTCGCCGACGCTGTTATGGGTGTCGCGGCCCTTCAGTACCCGAGAAGACGCGGCGCGGTTTGAGGCCAGTCTGAAGTCGCTTCGGGACCAGTGCTCTGACCGTTACAGGGAGATGGAAGTTCTCAAGGTAGAAGTAATCCAACGATCAACAACGGAACGCCTGCAACCAGAACCAGCACTGATGGAGCGGTAGGCTGTAAGAACGCCGCATCTGTCGCGAAGGACAATGCAATGCCAAATGAGCCGCTGACTATCATGAATGCTCCTAGGACAGCTAATTTAGTGCCCATGAGGTCCTCCACTACGGCCGGGTGGTCAAAATTTCCACAAAAACCTGACGCGGCGGCTGGTCAACCGCCTGACGATTACGTGGCAAAATAAGCAGTAATGATGGCAGAGACGGCAACGCCTACAATGGTGATGACCAGTGTTTGGACCTGCGGTCCGAATCTGAGGGTCGGTCTTCTTTTTTCTTTGATGGTGACGTCGCCATGTCGTTCAATCCTCCCGACCACATACCTCTTGGCTGAAGGAGGCACAATGGCGGGACGGCGCACGCTACACACCGTTTCGTCATAGATGTCAGCTAGCATCAACTGTCTCACATCCTTTTTCGTCTCCAACGTCACGTCGCTGTTTGTAGACTTCCACCAGGTCCTGGGCCAAGGAGTCCGACAATCTCGGGAAGAGTCTAGGAAAGGCAATCTGTACGCTGATATCAACAAAGTGGCTTCAATCGATCCATCGGAGTTTCTATGAATGATATGGCACCAAACGCATGTTTGTTCCATGCGCGCAACGACGTTTGTGAACACGTGAGAAAACAAGATTGACATCGATGACAGGACGCAAATTCCAATCAATAAAATGATCAATTCCTCGGCGGAGTTTGCTTCCGTCGGTTGATTAGAGAAGTAATTCTTCAATAGCAAACCGGAGAATCCCAACATCATGAACCACATCAAACGTGGCCAAACCCAGGTCCTTCCTTGATACCGCATTAGTGTTCTGTAGGCCTTTGCAACCACAAATGGGTGAAGGAATGCATGCATGGGGGAAATTGGAGGGGAGTTCCTCATTTCCTCGGCCAATATCCGTTTTTCTTCATCGGTCGCATCGTCTCTGTGGATGATCTCCTTCCACACGGTTTGCCAGAATGCTTTTGTCCGCTCTTTCATGCTTACACGAATACCATAACCGCCGCGCCAATCCGTCCGCTATTCCCGGCGTACAATGTTTCTGTTACGATAGGGTTGCCCAACTTGGGCCAGGAGAATACACCGTACCTTTAAATGGGTGGCCGTCGCCCGAATCTTGGATAGAGAAAAGCGACGGTCACTTTGGAACGCACTTTGAGGCGCGAGTTCCGCGACTGATTGTATCAGTTGCCGGGTATGTCTTGCAACCTCCTCGGGCTGTTTTTCAACACCCAACAGGAGGTCGCCATGGACCCCACCTCGTTCGTCGCTCTCTGGAGCGTCATCGCCGCTCTCATGACCACCGATGCCACATCGCTGCCGTGGACTGCATGGCACCTCGCCCGGATGGTGGAGCCTGCCATCCTCCTCTGCACCGCCCTAGCGTGGCAACACTGCCGCGCCAGTTTGGCTCCAGACGTGGCATCCGCCAGGGCCTGGAGCTCACGACGACAGGTGACCGTCGCCCTGCTGGTGACGTTCCTTGCCGTCGGTCCTATAGCCTTCTTCGTGCTATCCCTTGCGGCTGTGGCTGTGCCGTTGTTCGTAACAGCCTGGACTATCGCCGTCGCCTCTGCCACATCCGCCTACGGCCTTTGGATCGCTGCACGGCTCGTTTGGCAGGTACTTCACCAGCCTACCTCCCTCTTTGCCACGCATTAACGGCTGTCAATCATCCGGCGTGGATGACACCACCACACAAATATCACACCAGGAGTCAGTATCTAATGACAACGAACAGCGACCGTTATCCTCACGATGAAAAAGCGCCTCAGCGGGGGACCGCTCACAAGGAGGCAATGGAGCTGTTGGCGGAGGGATTGGTCAGGCTTGGCGCCCACATGGATGACACCGAATATGAAATGCGGATGGCCCAATACGAGCGTGATTCGTACAAGGCCGAGGTCATGGAACTGCGAGAAGCAGGTGATTAAATGTTCGATCGGTACATCGGCATTGACTATTCGGGCGCTGGCGCACCGGAGACGAGGTTGGATGGATTGGCGGTGTGTTGCACCGGTCGTGATGGCGTGTTTCAGATTATCCCAACGTACGCACCGAACGCGACGAGATGGACTCGCTCGGAGCTCGCCCATTGGTTGGCCGCGAGGCTCCAAGAACCGGTGAGGTCGTTGGTGGGGATTGACCACGGGTTCTCGTTCCCAATCGACTACTTTGATCAATATCTAGGTGGGGAAAGGTGCTGGGATAATTTTCTTGAAGATTTTCAACGACACTGGCCAACCGATTCGAAATGCAGGACGGTCGCGAAGATAAGAGAGAAACAAGAGAATCTCGTAAGAAACGAGGTAATTGAAGGCCACCGCTTGGGCGATAAGCGATGGTTCAGGTTCACCGACCGTCGCGCGCGCGCCTCTAGTTCAGTGTTTGATTTCGATAAGATGCAAGGGAACGTGGCGTATTCCACGCATGCTGGTTTGACATGGTTGTTACACATCCGCAGGCATCTGTCTGCTGCTGGGGTAGCAGTCCACTTCTGGCCTTTCGATGGATGGAATATTCCAGAACACCAGTCGGTAGTTGTCGAGGTGTACCCGGCTCTCTGGAATTGGTGGTTCGAACGTGTGCACCTTCATGACGAGGGAGGGCATAAACACGACGCCTATAGCGTCTCCCGTTGGATGTGGGAAACGGACCGTGACCGCGAAATCGAGAGGTACTTCGATCTTCAGCTGACTCAAGAACAGGGGCAGTTGGCTCGAACGGAGGGTTGGATATTTGGGATTCTGGGGAATGGCCGGCCCGAACCCTGGTAATGTGGCGGTGCCCGAAAAATCGATTCTGCCCGAAAATTCTGTAATCTGCCCGTAAATTCCGCCGCCTGCCCATAAATTCTGGACCTTGCCCGAAAACTCCAGCACTTGCCCGAAAACGCCGAGGATGGACGATTATTGGGCAAGGCCCATCACCATGTGTCTGCTGGCGGGGGCATTTCTGCTGACTTTGCAGCAGGATTAAGGGGGAAAAAGATGCCCCTGATCACCAGGCCGCAGGTGTACTGAGTGGTGCGTGAGATGCTGCCCCGGCAGCAGTGGGGGCCCCACGAACTGCTGCTATGGCTGGACGGCGTCCAGCAGCGCAACGAGCGAGCCAGACAGTCCCATCAGAAACGCCGCGCCATCCGCAATTCACCCACCGGCGTCCCTCCCTAATCTGTCGTTGTAATATTAGGGCCATCCCCGCACCTACGGGGGAATAGGTACTGCGTTCGATTGGGATGAAAGGGATGTGGGGGAATGAAAACCGGTTATTTACATCAACGGTGGCGGTTTCGGCGAAGACCGGTTGGTGCTGCAACACCATAGTGGCCTAGTCATGAGTTTTTCCGCAGCGCGCCCTGCCCTTGAGGCGTGGGAAGATCTCTCCCTGGTCAGATCGCGAACGCCTCACTGGCCGAGCGCAAATGCTTGCGGCCCAACCCTCGGCAGCGTTTTAACCCAAACGCGACTTTGAAAGGCCCTGAGCAACCAAGGAGAGCAGTTGGTTATCGCTTCCATATTTTGCCGAGCTTTTCCCACAGAGATCCAAAGCCCTTGTTTTCTTGGAGGTCTTGCCGTCTGCGGGCCTCCAAGGTTTCTCGGTGTTCTCGTTCCCGTGCGCGCCCTATCTCCCAATCTTGCATTGGCAGACACCACTGTACCTGATTCCCTCGAATCCAGTAATGGCTTCGACAGCCTAAATGGGGGTTGCCTACCGAAGGGCTAAACGTCACGCTGTCGCCGTCATATGTCATTCGAAATCGTTTCGGACTCAGTACAAACTCCGAGAGACCACCGCACCCGCAAGGGCACCTGTGCACCACTGTCTTGTGTTTCGCACAAATATAAATAATCCCAGGCATTAACTCCTCGTTATTTCCGGGGATCAATTCCACGAACTTTGGGGTTAGCGTTTTCAAGCGTTCCATTCTATTCATTCCGCTCTCTTTAAGAGAGTATTGCCCTCCACCGAATATCGGACTAACCAGTCCTTGCTATCCTCTGCGTACTGCCCTATGTGTCGCCTCCACACGCCGACTGCAAGCGATGCGTTCAAAGCCGCCAGGTCAGCTAGCTGTAGAACGTGGTATTCGTGCTCCCCCGCCCCCACAATCGTTGGAATCCCAATGCGCCAGCGCCCAGGATCTCTTCCCGAGAAGAAGACCTGCAAGCTCCCTCGCACTTCCCCGTGTCGGCGCTCGATACCCATGCCAACATCAACGAACGACACGCCTGCTTCCTCCAACCTTTCACACAACGTACCACGGGTGTAAGATCTGTCGATTGCGATAAAGACAAAATCCAAACCGTCAAATAAGTCGGAAGGACTGTCAGGGTCCAGGTACTCTGGACAGATGGAGATGCCCGTACGGAACTTACTGTAGAGTTGCCCGAAATATGCGGCTTTGTTTTTACCTATTGCGTCCTGTCCTGCCCACCCAGGGGCCCGCACAAGGTTGCGACCCTCGATGTTGTCTCCGTCCCAAATCCTTATTTCGCTGACGTCCGTCTTGCTCATGAGGTCCAGAAGCCATAGCCCTACACCTCCCAGCCCAACTATCCCTATCTTCTGCCCGCTCGCCTTGTCCTTCCACTCCTTAATATCCGGGGTGTTCTCGCCCAGAATCTCAAACTGGAAGACGCGATCTACGGGCTGAGGTTCTTGTTCTCCTCCAGCTTGTGCAGCCGCCGCGACTATTGAGCTGTAGCTCAGCAGAGCGTGCCACGCGTCCGCATAGTTCCCGCTGTCAAGTTTTATGGAGATCACGCACTCGTGAGCGTTGTCAGTCCAGATGACATTTCCGACAGGATCTCCATTCGCATGGCATGCCTTACCACCGATAACTCCTCCGAGCATCGCAGCGTGAGTCGCGCCACTTCCATTTGGCGGCGCCGCCATTGTTCGTCCGTCCTCATGGACCCAGACCGTTACTTGGCACACTCCAGACGCACCATCTTGATTCCGGTAGGGGACACCGGAAACCGCGATGTGGTCCCCGCTGACCTCAATATGCCATCCACGTCTGCCGGCTTCTCGCCGGAGCAGTTCCTCATGTTCTCTCATAAATTCCCACTTTGGATATTGGGGATATAACCTGCACGGACGCCGCCCATTACGACAGGTGCGACGGGTCAACTGTTATGCTTAGTCCGTCCTCGACCTTTATTGACTCTGTCGGCAGTAAGATGCCGCTCTCCCCGTTTTCCCTCGTGTAGTTGATCGGCGGGTCGCCCATAACTGTCCGGTCAGGGCTGAGCTTGTCCCACTCTGCCTTCACCTCCTCGTATGTGATCCAGTCACTTGGCCATTTGACTACCCTTCCTGCGATTATGATTTCGTAACCAGCCACGTTTTGTACCATTTCTGCCTCCTTGTCTAGGCCTAGCAAACCCATTGCGATGGATTATGAAACCCACCGATAAGTGCCGCTGGCTCGTTGCTAAGTGTCGGTCACTTTCTTCGTTAGAGTGCCCACAGACATGTTGGAACCTTACGGCAAACCACAAGAACATGCCGTTCCGACAATCCGCTGGTCCACAACATTTCTCACGGAAGAAGCCATAACTTCGCCTGAATGACAGGGCATCAATCTGTCGCGTTTTCCCAGTACCATCCATACCCGTTCTGCTCTGGCTTGGTTCTCTTCAGCCGAGGTTTGGGCTCCGTTGTGCGCGCGCTCGAGTGTACTGGCGACGACAGTTGATTAACGACAATAAGGAATGCCTCTTGCGCTGACTATATTTGCCGGTTGAGGTGGGGTAAAACCCTCCGGCACGGAGGTGCCGGATTGATCAAAGACCGACAAGTCAGACTATTG
>MKWU01004188.1_pt1 | contig 17480 bp, 10 predicted proteins | sample 809101 | NCBI WGS metagenome assembly MKWU01 (sample SAMN05860141, study PRJNA318959) | sponge metagenome | host: Aplysina aerophoba | place: Slovenia: Piran, Adriatic Sea, Gulf of Piran | collected 2013-05-07 | reverse complement strand
TGCGGGCGGTCGTTGGCTGCGGATTCTCTGCCACGGGTTCGTCAGTTCTTCGGTGGGTGCGTAGTAGCGCCCTCGCTTCTCGCCGACGGGATTCAGCAATCCGGCTCGTACCATCGCCGCCAGGTCGTTGGTGGCGACTGCGTCGCTGATGTCCACGTCGGCGGTGGCCTTGGTGATGGTCACGTACAGAGACCGGCGCAGGCGCCAACCACGGGCCGCATCGACGAGAGCGCCCACGGCGCGGGGTGACAGCCGGTGGCGTTGGGCGATCTGCTCGCAGGCATCCCAGAGCGCCTCGAGTTCCCTGATGCGCCGCAGTACGGTCAGCGCTTGCCGGTAGTGAGCCGTCAGACAGAACTCGATCCAACCCAGGGCGCTGTTTTGGGGAGACCAGGCGCCTTGGGCGACCTCGGTGAGCACGGCGTAGTAGGCGGGGGTGTTGGCGCCGAGGTACTCCTCGATGCTCACGAACTGAGGGGCTCGAAGACGAGTTCGGGGATCACGACCTCCCAGGTGTCGTTCTTGAGGCGTTGCTGGAACTGGGGGCCCGAGCGGTCGCGGCTCCAGGTGGCGATGGCGTGGACTGTGGCGCCGGTGCAGCGCATGTCGGTGGGGGGTTTGAACCCGCGTGCCAGGGTCGCGACGACGACTCCGGCGTAGTTGCGGAGCTTCCAACATTCGAATTGTGGCTGCACGTGCAATTGGTCGCCGGGGGCCAACTCGGAGATGGCGCGGTGGGTGGGATGCTCGGGAGGCTTGTTGCCGGCGAAGCCGAGGTTGACCTCGCTCAGGGTGAGCCGGCGGTAGCGATGAGCCAGTTCTGGCGTCGGCGGTGGGAGGGTCATCGGGTCGCGCCATTGCACCGATGGGCTGTCTCGCAGCGCGTCCTGGAACGCGTGCGGTCCTGCCAGGCGTGCCAGTGCGAGGGTTTGGCGGGCTCTGGTCGTGGCCACGTAGTACAGGCGGCGTGGGGCGTCGGGGTCCTCGTTCGGATTGCGGCGGTCCCAGCCTCCGTCGAGGACGACCACGTGGTCGAATTCCAACCCCTTGGCTCGGTGCGCGGTCAAGAGCAGCAACCCGTTCTGGCGGCGCCGGGCGTCGCGGGCCCACTCGGCCAGCCACTCGATGAACGATGCCGCCGGCACGTCGGCGGTGGCGGTCTCGGTGTCGTGTTCCTCCACAGCTTGCCGGAGCAACTCGATCCAGGGGCCGGAGGGCCGCCTGTCCAGCCAGTCCTTCACGTCGGCGCTGCGGAGCATTCCCGGGCCACGCTCTCGGACCCAGTTGACCAGGGCCTGCGTCTCGCGCAAGTGCCACAGGTTCAGGTTTTCCTCGTTGGCCGTCTGTACCGGGATCCCGTCGCGCTCGCAGACGGTTCGAACAGGTTCGAGGTAGCTCCACTCGCGGGCGATCACCGCGCACTTCGACCAGTCCCAAGCCGGGTCGAGGCTCGACAGCCGCTCCAGTTCGGCCACCGCAGCCTGAGCCTGAGAAATGGCACTGCTGTCTGCGATCCGCAGGACCTGGACTTTGCCCCCGGCGACCGGGTCGCGCTCGGCCCACCGGCCGCCGGCGGGGGCCTTGGCTCGCTCCCGGTTGATCCGGATCGGATTGTCGGCCTTCATCCGGTCATGCGCCGGGCCGATCACCGCGTTGGCGGCGTCGATGATGTGGCGGGTCGAGCGGTAGTTGTCGGTGAGGTAGGCCGGCTTGGCGTTGTAGTCCTGCTCGAACCGGCGGATGAACTCCACCGAGGACCCGTTGAAGGAGTAGATGTTCTGGTCGTCGTCGCCGACGGCGAACAGGCTGAGGCGGGAGTCCTCCTCGGTGAGGGTCCTGCCGGCCAGCGCCGAGATGAGGTCGTACTGGTCGCCGGCGATGTCCTGGTACTCGTCGACGAGGATCCACCGGAACCCTGCCAGCAGGCGCCCCCGCGTCTCCTCGGCTTCTTCGGATTCGAGCCCCTCGCCGCGCAGCAGGGCGGTCGCCTCGCGGAGGACCTCCCTGAGTCGCTTGGCGAGATCTCCGTCGGGATCTCGATTGGCCTGGCCCGAGAAGCTGGCGCCGACGAGTCGCATGGCGAGGGCGTGGCAGGTGAACACCATCACGCCGCGGGCGTCGTCGCCGATCAGGTCTCGCAGCCGGCGGCGGATCTCGGCGGCGGCATGGCGGTTGTAGGCCAGCGCCACGATGCCTCCGGGGTCCTCACGCCGGGCACGGATCAGGTAGGCGATGCGGTGCACCAGCACCCGGGTCTTGCCCGAGCCGGGCCCGGCCAGCACCAGCACGTTCGTGGTCTCGCGGTCGTCGGCCACCAGTGCCCGCTGCTTGGGGTTGTTGAGGCTCTCGACGATCTTGTTCCACGATTCGGGCGTGGTCTGGCGGCCGAGCTCCCTTCTCTGGTCGGGGAGCCACCGCCGAAGGAACTCGTCCTCGCCCAGAGTGAAGTAGTCGATCGACAGCTGCAGCGCATGAGCGACGTTGCCGAGGCCCCGCTCGGCGAACTCCGCCATCACATGGATCTGGCGCACAGTGGCGTCGTAGTGCAGCGCGAGAGACTTGTAGTCGGACTGCTTGAACCCGCGCTGGTCGCGATCCAGGACGATGGTCATGGCCGGACGGAACACGGTGAGTCCGCGGTTGAGCCGGACGACCTCCTGCTCGTGCAGCCACAGCAGGGCCCGCTCCGTCAGCCTGTGCAGCTTGCGTTCGTCTCCGTTCCGGCTCAGCAGCGTTAGATCGCTCTCGATGGCGCGGGTCAACTTCCCGAGAGTCGTGCGGACGAGCAGGTCGCTGCCCCGTCTGCCTGGTGTGTTCTGCTCCAGCAAGTGGTCAAGCAGCCGTGAAGCGCCATTGCGGCGGCGCTCGGCGTCACGGCGCAGCAAGGACCATTCGAGATTGAGGGTCAGACGGATGCTGTCCGCGTCGTGCTTGCGCAGCGTGAGGCTGCCGCCGCCGTCGCCGCTTCGCCCGTCACGGGCGATGCTCTGGATCGTGCGGGTCACGTGCTCGGGTCGGACCTGGGGGTGGCCGGCGTTCTTCAGTTGCTGGGAGGCGACGCGCAGGTTCAGCGGCGCCGACTCACCGACCGCCAGGTCGGGGGCCGCCTCCTGCATCCACTCGATCAGTTGCCTCTCGAGTTCGTTCGCCTCGGCTAGTCGACCGCGTGACGGGTTTCGCACACCGACGTGGACAAACGCCGTCAGCTCGGTGTCATTGCCGGCGATCCCGAATCGCTCCAGGTCATAGAGCGCTCCCCGCACCCCCTCGGGGGTAAGCCCGGACGCCATCATCAACATGTCCGTGGAGATGCTCTCGTCGGGGTTCGCGTCGATCAACACCTCGGCGATTGTCGTCAGGCAACGCCGGTAACCCTCGTCGATGGGCTTGTCCCGGAGTCTTTGCCGGACCTCCTCGACGGAGCTGACGCGCAGCGAGGACGGGAAGATCCGCACATGGTTCTCGTTGCGGCGCAGCAGTTGCGCCTCCTCGAGCCAGGCCACCGCCGTGCGGACTCGCGTGTCGTCGGTGGTTGAGTCCCGTCTGACGTCCTTGTCCTCGTCCGCGATGAGGACCTCGCCGGAACTGGCCACGACCTCACCCCCGCAGCGGTAGCGACGGTTCAGATTGCGCAGCGCTCTCAGCACGCCGTGGATCTCGCGCCGGCTGAGCCGGGAGCGTGCCGACATGCCGAACTGCCGCTCCACGTCGTCGGGGTCGTAGAGCAGCACGCAGTGCGCCTGCTGCTGGTCCCTGCCGGCGCGGCCGGCCTCCTGCAGGTAGTTCTCCAGCGACGAGGGGATGTCGGCGTGGATCACCAGCCGCACGTCGGGCTTGTCGATGCCCATCCCGAACGCGTTCGTGGCGGCGATCACCCGCAACTCGCCGTCGATGAAGCTCTGCTGGATGTTCTTCTTCTCCTCCGGCTGCAGCCCGGCGTGGAAGCGATCGGCGTCGATGTCGACGGCGGTGAGGAACGAAGCGACCTCCTCGGTCCGCCGCCGCGTCGCGCAGTACACGATCGCACCGCCTTCCGTCTCCGGCGGCAGGTGCCAGGTCAAGAGTTGATGGATGTCGTTGAGCTTCTTGGAGCCGGTGGTCTCGGCCACGACGAACTCCAGATTCGTGCGCCGGCTGCCACCGTCGAACACCTTCATGTCGACGTCGAGCCGCTTCCGGAAGTAGTCGACGATCTCTTCGATCACGTCCGGTTTGGCCGTGGCGGTCAGGCACAGCACCGGTGGCGGCGGGGCACATGAGCCGTCGGACTTCTCGCGGATGAAGCGCCCCACGTAGCGGTAGTCGGGGCGGAAGTCGTGGCCCCACTTCGACAGGCAATGGGCCTCATCCAGCACCCAGGCACCGATCTCGCGCTGCTGCAGCGCCCGGCGCATGGACATGCTGCGCAGCTGTTCCGGGGAGATCAACAAGATGGCGGCGTCACCCAGGCGCACTCGCTCGAGCGCCTCGGCGCGTTCCGGCATCGACAGGAGCCCGTTGATCGTGACGCACGAGGTGATCCCGAGGCGCTGAAGTCCCGCCACCTGGTCGGCCATGAGGGCCACCAGGGGCGAAATGACGACGGTCAGGGCGCCCGTCTTGTCGTAGCGGGACAGCGCCGGGATCTGGTAGCACAGCGACTTGCCTGTGGCCGTCGGCAGGATCCCCAGCACGTCGCGCCCCTGCATCGCCGCCTCGACGATGACCTGCTGCAGGGGGCTGCCGTCCTCGTCGGCGGGTTCGGGCCTGAAGTCGTCGAAGCTGAAGAAGCGTTGGAGCTCCCGGGAGGCGTCGTGGCGTTCCCGGCACCAGGAGCAGCCCCGGTCGGCGCAGGCGTCGTCTCGCAGGCGGCGAACGAGTTGCCCCGCCTCCGGGAACTGATGCCGCACCCAGGGAGGCATCACCGAGTTGCCGACCGACACGGACAGCCACGCCAGCGCATAGGCGAGCGGCCAGCCGTGCTCGGCGGTGTCGGCGATGAGGTGGCGCGCCTGGGAGTGGCAGGCGAAGTCCTTCAGGCAGGTGCGGATGGCGTCCCGTGCCTCGGTGAGCGTCGGCCGGGGCGAGCCGCGCAGGGCCTCGAAGACCAGGTTGAAGCCAGGCGAGCCGTCGCCGGCGGTGAGCCAGTGCCAGGCGGCCACCAGGTGCGGTGGAGTCTCGAGCAACTGCTTCTGCTGGTCTCCGAATACCCGCAGGGCGAGGATTGCGTCGAGTTTCGGATCGTTTCGGCGGTCCCGCTTGAGTTGCCCGTCCTGGTAGTGCTTGACGAGATGGTGATACGGGTGGCGCGGGAACGCCAGAGGGTTGAGCCACAGCGTGTCCACCGCCGGCATCTTCAGCAGCCGCAGGCCGGGGCTGGCGGCCCGCAGGTGGGGGAGGTCGAACTCGATGAGGTTGTGGCCGAGAAGGAAATCCGCCCCGTCGGCGAGATCGTCGAGGTCGGCCAGCGCCTGATCGAAGGTGCGACCCTGCTGGGGGAACACCACGGATCGACGGGTGTCGGGCTGCTGGCCGGCGAACGCGTGAATGCGGCCTGTCTGCGTGGAGACCTCAAGATCTATCGAGACACAGCGAGACAACTCGCCAACACGCGTGCGCGTACGCAAAGAAGTGTCTCCGGGCTCGGCGGCAGAAACAGCCGCTCAGCGTAGCGAGCAGCGAAGTCGCGCTCGGGTCGGGACGCCGCGCCAAGCCCCGAAACGGTGAACTACCCGTCTAGGTGGACGGCTGTGCATGCGGTGACAGGATCGAACTCTCAATCGTAGAGTTCGGGACATGGCCGACGATCTCGTGACTCTCCGCCTCGACGGCGAGGTAACGATCGTCAAGCTGTCGGCCGCGCTCGACGGCTTCTGCGCCGTCCTCGCCGCGCTGCACGAGAATCGCGGCGCCAACGTTCGATGGGTACTCGCCGGGCTCGATTACGGCAGTGCCGCTGCCACCGCGGAGGCTGTACCACTCGACAGTGATGCTGAGCGGCACATTCCGGCGATGTGTGACGACTACCTCCAAGCCGCGCGTCAAGTTGCGAGGGGCGATATTGACCCTGGGCGACCTCTCCTGCGCGCCGTCCGCGAACTGACCGAGATCGCAGACGAGAGCACCCCGGTCGTCTTCGAGACAGTCGACGACGAGGTCATCTTCGTTGCGCCGGCGGCGAGTCCGGCGTCGGGGAGTCAGGTTGAACAGCAACAGCAGACCACCAAGTCGCTCGGAGCGGTGCGCGGTCGCGTGGAGATGGTCTCCCAACGCACGACTCTGCGGTTCTCGATCTACGAACTTGTCTATGACAAGGTTGTCACCTGCTTCCCCCACCCCGACCACAAGGACGTGATGCGGGAGGCCTGGGGGCGTGTCGCTGACGTCACGGGCACCATCACGCGGGATGTCGCTACGGGCAGGCCGATCTCGATCCGCCAGGTCACCCGGGTGGATGTCGTTGACGAAGGAGAGCCCGACGGCTACCTCAAGGCGCGGGGCGCGCTGAAAGCCGTGGAGCCAGCCGAGCATGTTGTGAGGCAGATCCGGGATGCCGGATAAGGTGCCCCGCGTTTACGCGGACGCCAATGTGCTCCTCGCCTACGTCTCCAACGAGGAGAGCCGCGCCGATACCGTCCAGTCGATTTCGCTGTGCTGTCTCTGAGTGGCCGCGAGAGGCTGGTGGTGTTTGGCCGAGAGTTTGTCGGTGATCTCCGAGATCTTCTCGCGGCTCACGTCGGTGTCGTTGCTCCCCGCGAGGTGCGCCTGGATCTCACCGGTGGTGAGGCCCTTGGCGTAGAGCGAGTTCACATTCCCCGACAGGCCCTCGAGGCGGCGCTGATGCCGGGGCACCGTCACCGGCTCGAAAGGCTCCCGCTCGATCACGCGGCACTTGCAGATCGACCTCGCCCATGTCGGTCTTGACTCGCTTGGGCGGCGAGCCGATGCGCGAGTTTGGCGTCCCGCGGCCCTCAATGTCGAGATGCACGGCGGTCTCGACCTCCGGGCCGCACTGCAGGACCTGGCGGACCAGGCCCGTCAACAGGCCGTCCTCGCCGGTGAACTCCACGCCCTCGCTGCGGGTCCGAGCCACCGGGAGTTCAGCCCAGTCCCTCATCGCCGCCGCCGCTGACCGGTGGTTCCAGGGAGCGGCCCGACAACGCTGCCGAGTGCACTTCATCCGCAACCTGCTCGCTGTGGTGCCCAAGTCGCACCAGCACATGGCCGCCGCGCTGTTCCGGACGATCTTCGCCCAGCCCGGCGTCGGCGCCGTCGCCGACGCCTGGGACCAAGTCAGCGACCAGCTCGCCGCCCGGTTCCCCAAGACCGGACCACTTATGGAAACCGCCAAGACCAAGGTCCTCGCCTTCGCGACCTTTCCGCGTGCGCATTGGCAGAAGATCTGGTCCACCAACCCCCTCGAACGCATCAACAAAGAGATATGGCGACGATCACGGGTCGTGGGGATCTTCCCCAACGAGGCCTCCGCCATCCGACTCGTCGGCGCCATCCTCGCCGACCTCCACGACGAATGGCAGGCCACCGACCGCCGCTACCTCTCAGAGGACTCCATGAGCCTCCTCTACCCCGAGCGCGATACCATCGCCACCGCCGAACTCACAGCCGGCAACCATCACCGAGGCTCAACTCGAAATCCCACCACTTGATGGGACGCCCCAGGAGCGGGCGCGTCGAGTGGCTGAGGATTCGGGGTAAGCCCTATTGGCGGACGTTCGTCTAGTCTCCCCAAACTCGGAGTAGGTGAGTGATGCCTCAGCAGTACGACTTTGAGTACAACCCTTCGCTGTCGGCAGCGTCGGCGTTCTTGGCCGAGGCGAATGCCGTCCGGTTCCTTCTCGTGGGCAATGCGCTCGATGTTGAAGAGGGCCTTCCGGCGGGTTTCGAGGCCGTGGCCGAGTGCCGCTATCACGCTGAGGCGGATGGGTCTGTCCCGTTGGCGCGGGGGAATTACCGGTTTCGGCAAGGTGACGGCAACGGGGTGATGCTCGTCACCGGTGGCGAACCTCCGGCGAGTTCTGTGCGCGGGAACCGCACCTCTGATGGTTCTAGCCCTCTGGAGTGTGCCCGCGATTGGTTCGAGCATCTCTGGGCGGAGGCAGATCCGATCCCGGAGCCGGCGTTCGTCGTGCACGCCGACGTGGCGACTGTTCCGGGCAATCGGGAGACGTACGTGCGTTCGCGCCGTTTCAGCGCCGGCTCGTGGCGGTACACCGTTCGGTTGGCTGGGAGGATCCGGGAGCTATTGGAGAGTTCTCTGGCGCCGGTGGTGCTTGAGGGTGATCCGCTGGAGTGGGTCTCCCGGTCGCCTGGCGATATGCGGGGGGTGGCGGCGACTCTGACGCGGGAGAAGCTGGCCGAGCATCTCACGGATACGGTCTTTTCGTTTAGAGCGACTCGAACTATCTTTCGAGCATATCAATTTCGCCCGGTTATCAAGATGCTGCGGACCGGGTGCCGCCGGCTGCTGCTGGCTGATGAAGTGGGTCTGGGTAAGACGATCGAGGCCGGACTTGTGTGGACAGAGTTCGACGCGCGCCGCGAGGCCGACCGGGTCTTGGTGGTTTGCCCGTCAGGGCTCGTGGAGAAGTGGCGCGACGAGATGTCCGAGCGGTTCGGTTTCGAGACCGACCGGCTCGAAACTGCGGACCTCGATGAGCTTCTGGAGCGTCTCGCGTCGGACCGCATGCCGACGAGATTCCGGGCCGTGTGTTCTCTTGAGCGCTTGCGAGTCTGGGACGGTCTTGAGCGGATGAACGATCTCACTCCGAGGTTCGACCTGATCGTTGTGGACGAGGCGCACGCTCTGAGGAACCTAGGCACGCGCAGCTACGTGCTGGGCAGTCTTTTGAGCGACTGGGCGGAGACTTACCTGTTCCTTTCTGCCACGCCTCTGAACCTCGGGAACGATGATCTGTTCAACCTGTTGCGGCTGCTCAACCCGAGCGATTTCGATGATCGCTACGCCTTGAGGACGCAACTCGAGCCGAACGGCGTGCTGAACGGTATTTCCGCGTCACTTTTTGATCGCAGCGTGTCGAACTCCCAACGCAAGGAGCGGCTGCGCGAGATCCGCGGTCTCCGGTATGGCGGTGTGGTGGCGGCTCGGCGGGAGTACCGGCAGCTTGAGGAGCTCTTCGAGCACGAGCAGCTGGATCACGCGCAGATCGCCGAGGCCAAGGGTCTGCTTGGGGAACTCAACACGCTGTCGACGGTGATCACGCGGACCCGCAAGGTCGAGATCGACGAGGACAAGACGGTGCGCGAACCGATGATTGTGCACGTCAGTTTGACCGATGCGGAGCGCCGGCTCTACGACGAGGTCCACGCGTGGCAGCTCAAACGTGCCGCGGCTCGTGAGATGCATGTGCACTTCATTGGCCAGATGGCCCTGCGGTTGGCTGGGTCTTGCCTGCAGGCGATCAAGAGCCACGTCCTGGCGCGAGATGCCGCAGGGCCTTTCGAGCGGCTCATCGACGAGGACGGGCGGGTCGACGACACAGCTCTGTTGGTCGAGGACGCCGCGAGCCCGCTGGGCGATGACCGTGCTGACCCGGATGCGTGGGACGACCCTCCCCCCGAGGTGCTTGACGCCGCCCGGGGCCTTGGGAGTGTTGACACCAAGTTCGAGGAGTTCCTGGGAGCGGTCGACGAGATCGTCGGACAGGGCAGGCAGGTGCTCGTCTTCACGTTCTCGCGCCACACGATTGCCTACCTGTATGACCGCCTCGCGGGCTGTCACCGGACGGGTCAGTTGCACGGTGGGGTGCCGCAGAAGGAACGTCGCACGACGATGGCGCGTTTCCGTGACGGCGAGTTCGATGTGATGCTCGCCACGCGGGTGGCCAGCGAAGGCCTCGACTTTGAGTTCTGCGGAGCGGTCGTGAACTACGACCTTCCCTGGAACCCCATGGAGGTTGAGCAGCGAATCGGCCGGATAGACCGTTTCGGTCAACAGAACGAGAAGATCTACGTCCTCAACTTCCACACGCCCGGCACGATCGAGACCGACATCATCGAGCGCGTCCACGACCGCATCGGCGTTTTCACAGAGTCGATCGGTGAACTCGAGCCAATCCTCCGGTCAGAGCTTCCGCGTATCCGCCACGCGATGTTCGACTTCGAGCTGTCGCCTGCCGAACACGACAGGAAGCTCAAGGAGACCCTCGCGGCGTTCGAGTACCAAGCCAGGATCCGGATCGAGGTCGAGGACGCGGCGGACTCCCTCAACGTGCTCGACAACGCCGAGGTGGACGGTTTCGCCGATGATGTGATCCGCAGCGGACGCTATGTGGGACAGCCGGAACTCGTCTGGCTCCTGGAGGACTGGGCGGCGACCGCGCCCGGGGCGGACTGTCGCCGGACAGACGAGGGAGGCAGGCCCTTATGGCTGCACTTCCGCGGCAACGCCGAACTCGCGGAGAATCTGCTCGGTGTGCAGGCAGAGCGCGAGCGGTCGGCGTCGGAGATTGCGGCGCTGTGCAGTCTCCTGCAGAACGAGATGGACATTCCGCTCTGCCTCGACCAAGAGACCGCTCGGCGTCAAGGGGCCGACCTGCTCAACGCCAACCACCCGCTCGTACGCGCCGCTCTGCGCACACCTCCCAGCAGCCAGACCCGCTTCGGCGCGCTCGGGATCGAGACAGCCGATATCGAGGCCGGTGAGTACCTGGTCCTCGTCGCGATCGCTCGCTGGACTGGTGTCCGCCCCGCGGCTGAACTCTGGACCGCGGCCACCGACCCTGTTGGGCGTTCGATCGGTCCCGCGCCCGGCGACGCGCTTCTCGCCGCGCTCGCCGAGGCGGCGCTTGAGCCTTCGCGCCGACGCACGAACGGTTGGGAGGAACGCCACGTGCTGGCCTGCCGCCGCGAATTGGAGAGTCGACACACTGCCGAGGACGAACGGCGAAGAGCCGAGAACGAGCGAATGATCTCGGCGCGGCGGATCAGCATTGAGGAGTCCTTCGACCGGAAAGCCGCGGACAACGACAAGCGCATCCGAACCCTTCGAGCCGAAGGGAAGCCGGCGACTATCCACATGTTCGAGAGCCAGCGCCGCACCCAGGACTACCGCCGCAGTCAAGCCCTACACAGACTTGAAGAGGCGAGAGCCGGATCGCTTGAATTGGAGTACGTCGCCCTCTGCGCGCTGGAGGTGTCACCGTGACCTCCTCACAGTGGCGGCGCGACGAAATCAACGACGAGCAGGCCGTCAACGAGGAATACCTTTGCAATGCCAAGCGCCAACGGAAAAACTTCGTCGACCGAGCCAGCGGCGTGTCGGCGCCGAGGAACGCGCCCTGGGTGGCATCACCTCCCAGGAGCCGGGGACCGGCTCTTGGTCCGATCGAGCCGCTGATCGGACGCGTGGCTCTCGACTACGACGATCCCGATCTCGGCGCAAGCTTCTACATCGGAAGTTGGCACACCCACTTGGATCACACCGTGGTGATCAGTTGGGTTGCCGAGTCGGCAGGGCTGTTCTTGGCGGGTCGTGCCTCGTCCTGGCACGACCCTGATCCGCGTCGCTTACTGGCCCGGCGAACGTTCCGACGCGACGGAGACGTCATTGTTGACTTCGACGATGACTTCGAAGATGACGTAGAACCGGGGGTCGATCCGGCGACCGTGTTCCCGCGCCGACCCCGGACTCTCGACGTTCCCCCACCCCCCACGAGCCGCGACCCGGGCGGCGAACCGTTGACCACAACCGAGCCGACTCTCGCAATCCGTCGCCCGGAGGTCAACCCTCAAGCCAGTTCACCGAGACCCGACGAGCCTACGATGACGCCCGCAGCACCGCCGATCCAGCGCCGGACCGAGGACGTGCCCGAGCCCCCACAGAAGCCGATCGAGCCCAAACCGCCAACCGACGAGCCACACTCAACGGGAGCGCCTGCCGCGGCCCCGCCTCCTCCCGCCGCCGAGCCCCAGCGGGCGCGTGACCTCGTCATGGAGGCGATCTCGAAGCCGCGCTCGGATCGCCTGCGCTCAGTTCTACGCACACTCCAGCCCGACCAGCACCGTCTCGTCACCTGGCCCGCCACGGAGCATCTCGCGGTGCAAGGCCACCCCGGCACCGGCAAGACGATCGTTGCCACCCACCGGGCCGCCTATCTCACACACCTCGAGCACGCTCGCAACCCGAGCAGGACCCATGTTCGCCTGACCAGTGTCGGGCTGGTCGGACCCACCGATGCCTGGGCGTCATATGTCCAGCAGGTACTCGACGACATCGGCGCCCACGGCGTTGAAGTCATCAGTATGGAGAGGCTCATTCGGGAACTCTCTGGCAAGCTGAGCCACCCGCTACACCACAGAGGCGAACGCTACTTCCACAGTGACGCGAAGAACGTAAGACTCGCCAACGAGACAGCTCGTCGCCTTAAGCCGCAACTCTCGCGCTTACCCCAGGGACAGCGACAGGTGCGATACATCGCCGGGAAGATCATCAGCGCCTGTCGATCGGATCGTTCAGTCGCCGCTTGGCTCGACGATGAGGAACACCGAGCGTGGTTGGCAGACGCCGGTGACTTCGTCGCTGCCCGCCGCGACAAGTCGTACCTACTCTTCCTCGCCGGCATCGGGATGTCCGTGGACCTCTGCGGCAGCAAAGGAAGATACGAACATCTGATCGTCGACGAAGTGCAGGACATTCGTCCCGCGGAGTGGTGGATCCTCAGCGCTCTCCTCAAGCGAGGCGGACGGTGGTCACTATTCGGCGACATGAACCAACGCCGCGCCGACTACACATCACCGACCTGGGAACAACTCCTCCAAGACGAACTTGAGCTCGATCGGACCGACGGCTCCGAACTCGGATACGAAGTCTTGGCCACCGGCTACCGATCGACCCGGCAAATCCTCCGGTACGCCAGCGGCCTGCTCCCACCGGGCCAACAAAGCCCTAGCGCCCTCCGCGACGGTCCAGAACCCAGACAAGAAAAGGTCGGCCCGACACAACGGATCCGCAAAGTACACGAAGAGGCCGAGCAACTCGCCGAAGAATTCTCTGCCGGAACAGTGGCAGTTATCGCATGGGACAGAGACCAACTTGATGAGCTTCGACGACTCTGTCTCAGGGCCGGCTGGCGACAAGCCGAAGGCGACCCGTGGGCCCTCCACCACCCGAGCCACTCACGCGCCCGACTGCGGTTGGCGCGCCCCGTTTTCGCCCGGGGCTTGGAGTTCGACGGGGTCGTAGTCGTAGAACCGGCCGAATTCCAGAAGAATCTGGGCCGCCACGGCTCTCTCTACACCGCCCTCACCCGCGCCAACCAGCAACTTGTCGTCGTATACAGCAAGGCACTGCCCAAAGAACTGAAGCGGAAGTGAACTGTTCCCACCGCCAACTCGGATTCGGCCGCCATGCTGGTTCGCTCTCGCCGGGGATGCACCGGGTGGGGACCGAGAACTGCGACGAGGCGGGAGTTCTCAGATTGCCGGGCGTCGACGAGTACGAGTTGGGGACTGCCGTTCCTGAGCAGCGTCCTTACGAACATGAGCCGCCTTGGCGGCCCGAACGGATCGTCGACGACACGCTCGAGCTTGACGAGGACGAACCCGACATCGACCCAGACGACATCACGTGGGATAACGAGTTCGACGGCGAGAACGAGGACACATAGGAGAGGGGGGACGCTGCCCGTCGCGTGCTTGGATTGACGTCGACGTGCGGCGAGATTGCCGAGGAATCGGGATTGCGAAGAACTGGAGTGCACATGAGTGGCGACCCATCAGACGAGACGGGCGAGATCACCGGTAGCGCCGAAGGCTCAGCCGGCAAGGAGCTGAGCCTGTTCAGCACGGCGTTGTGGGGATCCGACGGGCCGCCCGAAGACGTCTTCGGCAGAAGCGACTGGTTGTCGTCTTGCGCCGAGGACGACGGGCACGACGATGACTGCGTGGGACATATCTCACGCATCAGGGAGCCGGTGGCGATCCCGCCGCCGAACATGCTCATCTCGCGAGAAGACATGCAGGCGATCGCCATGGGGTACGCGCCTATGGACATGAACGACAAGTGGCTCGCGTTCATGGAGGACGACCGCTTGTTCCTCCATCGCAGCTGGACCCGTTTCGGCATCTACGAAGTGACGTTCGCGGCCAAGGAGAAGGGCTTCATGGCCACCTCGGCGCGCATCGAGAGCCATCCCGACCGCAAGAGGGGAGACTTCGACCCGCAGAACTTCGACCCGATCAGCGAGCGCGACGAGTTGGCCGACCTGATCGTGCTCGTGTGCGGCGATCCGATGTCTCCGCTGCTGCCGACGATCGTGTCGCGCCAACCCGCGCTCGAAGCAGTGCTGGGCGACATAACCGGCCAGGAAGTCGACGCCATCGTCAATACAGCCAACAGGCTCCTGGCGGACGGAGACGGCGTCAACGGCGCGATCCACCGCGCCGCCGGCCCCGAGCTCCTGCGGCACTGTCGAGCGCTCGGCGCCTGCGACATCGGGCGAGCTGTGGTCACGCCGGGCTTCCGGCTCGCGGCTCGGTGGGTCATTCACACCGTGGCGCCGAAGTGGACCGGCGGCACTCGCGGCGAGCCGGTGCTGCTGGAGTCGTGCTACCGCGAATCCCTGGTGCGCGCAGACGAAGTGGGTGCCGAAACCGTGGCCTTCCCGGCAATCGCAACGGGCGCCCGCGGCTATCCGCTGGAGGCAGCTGCCACGATCGCCGTGGATGCCGTGCGCTCGGCATCCACCAAGGTGAGCACGATCCGCTTCGTCTGCTCCGACCAGCAGGCGTTGCACGCGTTCCAGTCAGCGATTGAACACAGCGCCTAGCGCCGCCGCCATTCCGATTCGCCTGATCGGCATCAGGGCAGAGGTAAGCGCGGATCTGGTGCCAGGACGGGGCAGTGGCCAGATCACCTGGACTCACAAACGAGCTCCTCGAAGCCCTCGTGTTGCGAGCCGCGTGACGTCCTGAGATCCGACCAGTTCCAACCCAGGGACGGGACGCTTCTCATCACGCTGGCGACATCAGGCGCACGTTCGCTTCCCCGCATGACCGTTCTTGTGCGATAATACTGTTTGTGCGATTATCGCGGGTGTGGCCGAAGTCGAATTGCACGACGAGGTTGCCGAATGGCTCGGCAGTCTCGGCGATGTTGTCGAGCGATGTGCTCGCAGCGATCCGTGAAGGGAGACACGATGGCGAATCGTTCGCGTTGGGAGGACGTCAAGAGCAAGCGCGGTGAGCCGTCTGCCGAGGCCCGGGCCGGGATCGAGCAGCACCTCGCCTTGGGGCAGCTCATCTACGACTTGCGTATGGCGGCGGGGCTGAGTCAGCGTGAGTTGGCCGAGCGCATGGGCACCACGCAATCGGTGATCTCACGGCTCGAGGAGGGTGGTGGCGTGCGCAATCGCATCGACACGCTCGCTCGGGTTGCGACGGCGCTGGGACGGCACCTGGTGTTGTCGTTCCCTGCCGAGATGCCTGACCAGCTGGAGGACCCAGTGCGAGTGGCCTGAGGCAGCGTGAAGTCCCGCATCGGCGGAGTCGTGATGGGGTGGTCTGCCTGGGTGTTTGCGAACAGAAACGCGGAAGTGGTCGATCGAGTCGACACTGGCCCTCGGGAGCACTGAGACTCGCCCGGCTGGAAGTCGGAGCCGTGGATGGGCCGCCTGATGAAGTTCTATGAGCGGTGGGCGATGGTGGTGAAACTCTCGGATCGGACGAGGATTCCATACCCCGTAATTTGAGTTTAGTAGACTCAGAATACGGGATACGAGATAGGGTGTTGTCGTGATCGAGCGGGAGATCGCGCCGTTGCTTCTGCGGCGGTTCGAGCAATATCCGATCGTGACGGTGACGGGTCCGCGGCAGTCGGGCAAGACGACGCTGTGCCGCACCACCTTCCCGGACCTGCCGTACGTGAATCTCGAGGCCCACCATGTTCGGGAGGCTGCCGTGGCCGATCCGGTGCGGTTCCTGGCGCAGTTCCCCGATGGCGCGGTTCTCGATGAGATTCAGAACGCCCCGGACTTGCCGTCGTACTTGCAGGTCCTCGTGGACGAGGAGCGCCGCAACGGCCTGTTCGTGCTCACCGGGAGTGAGCAGTTCGGCCTCACGAACACGCTCAGTCAGTCGCTCGCCGGGCGCACGGCCCTGTTGCGTTTGTGGCCGTTCTCACTCGCCGAACTCCGCCGCGCCGGCGCCGAGGGCGACGTCGACGGGGTCTTGTACTCGGGGTGCTTCCCCCGTGTCCACGCCGAGGGAATCGACCCGACGGCGGCGATGGCCGACTACTGCTCGACCTACGTCGAGCGGGACGCCCGCCGTATCGGCAACATCTCCAATCATTCCGCCTTCCGCCGGTTCCTGGGCTTGTGCGCCGGCCGCGTCGGCCAACTCGTCAACCTGTCAAACCTCGCCGGCGACACCGGCGTGGCGCACTCGACCATCGCCGGTTGGCTGAACGTTCTCGAGGCGAGCGACATCGTCTTCCGCCTCCAACCGCACTTCGCGAACACTCGCAAGCGGCTCACGAAGTCGCCCAAGCTCTACTTCGTCGATGTGGGACTGGCGGGTTACCTCATCGGTATCAGGAGCCCCGAGCAGTTGCGGACCCATCCGTTGCGGGGCGCCCTGTTCGAGAACGCGGCCGTCGTCGAGGCGGTCAAGCATTCCCACAACCACGCGCGCTATGCCGAGTTGTCGTTCTTCCGCACCGCAGATGGCCTCGAGTGCGATCTGCTGTATCCGACGCCCGCCGGCCTGGCCGCCGTCGAGATCAAGTCCGGCAGCACCCCCGCCGGCGGGTGGTTCGATGGGTTGCGCCGAGTCCGGCGCACGGTTCCCGGAGTCGCCGCGGCGGCGATCGTCTACGGCGGCGCTGAGCCCCAGGCCCGCGGCGACGCCACGGCGGTGCCCCTCGGCAGCTTCGGCGCCCTGCTCGCCGACCTCGACACGCTGTCGCCGCCACCCGCGCCCGGCGTTGACCTCGAGCCACGAGAACGGGAGCGGCCTTGATCATCGTCGCAAACGGCAAGACGGTCAGCGACCTCTGCCGCCTGCTCGGCGCGGTCTCCGGCGGCTCGTAGCGAGCGGCGCTCCGCAGCGAAACGCCTGGTGGGGCCGGCGGCAGCCGGCTCGTGCAGGTCCGGCAGATGTGTTGCTATGCCGCTAGTGCCATATAGGAGGCATGAGAACCATGATCTTGCTCCCGGACCACCACCACGCGGGCGCCAAGCGCAAGGCGGCCAACGAGGGCATCTCGCTGTCTCGCCACCTCCGACCGGGAGATCCTGCACTGGGCCACCGGGCGCTCCGAGTCCACCTGCCTCGACTCCCGGACGGCGATCGCCAAGTGGATAGCGGATGAGTGTCAATATGGATATCGTTCGATTGTCTGATTGTACAACGGCGAGGTGGAGGGACGTGGGGGAGCAGGCTGGCGGTGATGGGGGGACGTCGGTCCCCGCGGGCTACCGGCCTCGAGTGGTCGACGGTGAGATGCAGCGGGGATTGCGGGC
>MKWU01004187.1_pt1 | contig 17492 bp, 14 predicted proteins | sample 809101 | NCBI WGS metagenome assembly MKWU01 (sample SAMN05860141, study PRJNA318959) | sponge metagenome | host: Aplysina aerophoba | place: Slovenia: Piran, Adriatic Sea, Gulf of Piran | collected 2013-05-07 | reverse complement strand
CGTGTCGGTCCTGTTCCGCCTCCCTGACGCGCTCGGTAGCCTCCTGGATGGCCTCGGGCGTATCGTGTTCGGGGTAGCCGTCGGTGAGGAGCATGACGATGGGCCGGTAGTAGGCGATGCCGTTGGTGCGATAGGCCCGCTTGCGCTCTTCGATCATCTCGAGACCGTGGTTGAGGGCGCCGGCGATGGAGGTGCCGCCGGCGGCGGACAGGGTGGGCGGCTGGAACTCGCCGGCGGTGACAAAGTCCTGTATGACCCTGACCTCATGGTTGAAGGCGACGACCGCGATTTCGGCCCGGAGCGCCGTCAGTGAATCGGCGGTCACCTCCTCTCTGAAGGCTTTGATTCCGTCGTTGACGGCCTGAATCCTGCTGCCGGTCATGGAGCCCGAGACATCCAGCAGCAGCACGCACGGGCAACGAGGTTCGGGGTTATCGGCAAATTCCACCATGTCCTCGAGGTGAGAATCGCCAATGGCGTTTTCCGGCATATCCCCTCCTTGTTGCACGAACTCGGGACGTACGATTGCTGGCGGACATCACGAAAAAGGCACTGACGGGCCGCCACATCATCAAAAACTGTAATAGCCGGTGTGTGGCGTGTCAAATTCGACGTGATTAAGCCCGCGCTTTGATGTGCTGACACCACGCGACTTAGTGCATACGGGTTCAGGGTGGGCACGTCCAGCGAACGTTGAGTTGGCCGTAGTGCGCCGTATTAGTGAGTGTCGTGGGCTCTGGGGATTGCGTCCGTCGTGGCTTGATGTGCAGTGTCAATAATGATATTATATCGGTGCATAAAATTCAGTTGATACCTGCGGGAAAGTCAACAATTGAAAAAATTTATTGCTGAACTACGCAGCAAGCCCAGGGGAATACGATTCAATGATTTAGCGGCGATATGCGACCGGTTCTTTGGGGAACCGCGGCAGAGTGGGACCAGCCACCGGGTTTACCGCACGCCGTGGCTGGGTGACCCCAGGGTCAACATACAGAATGACCGTGGGATGGCAAAGGCGTACCAGGTGCGGCAGGTTATTCGCGCTCTTGAGAAACTGAACAATGACGGCTGACCATTACACATACCGGGTTATGTGGTCTGCGGAGGATGGGGAATACGTGGGTCTGTGCGCGGAGTTTCCGTCGCTGAGTTGGTTGGCGCCGACGCAGGAGGAGGCTTTCTCCGGCATACGGGCGCTGGTGGCGGACAGCGTGGAGGATATGCTGGGGCACGGTGAAACGCCGCCGGAGCCGATGGCGGACCGCGCCTACAGCGGGAGGTTCGTGGTGCGGGTGCCGCCGGAAGTTCACCGGGCGCTGGCGATCAGGGCAGCCGAGGAGGGTGTGAGCCTGAACCGGCTGGTGAGCGCGCGGCTGGCGAATGACACCTTGCGCTGAGGTAATGACGTCCTCTGGTGAGAAAGGGTACAGGGGCATGACTGACGACGGCAGCGCAGGGTTTGTGTCGAGGAGGGTGTGCGGCGGCGCGGTAGGACGGCAGCGCAGGGTTTGGGTCGAGGGGGTGTGCGGCGGCGCGGTAGGACGGCAACGTATTGCTGGCGTCTAAGGAGGTCTGATGACGCTGCGGTAACGGTAATGGACTTCCGGTTGCGACGGCGTGCATGCCGTCGTTTTGCTTTTGTGGCGGTGTTGCCGGCGCCGACGGTGCGCACCGAAACACGTGACACTGAAAAGTTACGGTACACCGCACGCGCTCGTCGGGCTCTTGAATAACTGCGCGTGGACAGTTGTGATGCATATCGTCGCAAGTGTTGGCGTCGATGCTGAATAAGCACGCACAATGATGGTGTATGCCGTGCAGATATAGTTTCTTGCCGCTATGTGGCTGGCGTGTTAGATTCCCCTTGTTGATACGGGAGGAATAACCTATGCGTTCGATGGGATTGATAACACTTTGCGCCTTGATACTTGCGGGGATTGCGCTGTTGGGATGTGGTTCGGAGGTGGTGACTCAAGAGGTGGTGAGAGAAGTGGAGGTGGTGGTGACGGCCACACCGGATCCCAATGCGCCCAGCCAAGCGGCGGGCCAGACCAGCCAGGCGTCGCCTCCAACGTCGGGCCAGCAACCGCCCGCGTCCACGGCGCAGCCAGATGCGCCATCGCCCACGCCGCCTCCGGCTGCGCAAGCGCCGGCGAGCGCCACCGACGTTTCCGATAACGTCTACCAGTTGGGAATCTCGGCTGATCTGACCACGACCAACTACTGGTCGTACCTGGGACCGGACGGCACCGTCTGGAACCTGTATGTCCTGGGCGGAACCAAGCCCAGCCTGTACGGCTACTCGGCGCAGCGGTTCGACTGGGTGCCGTCGCTGGCCTCCGATTTCCCCACGCCATTGACGGAGGAGACCGTGGGTGGTGAGACCCTGTGGACCACCGAGGTACCCCTGAAGCAGGGAGTGAAGTGGAGCGACGGCAACGACGTAACGGCCGAAGACTTCGCGTTCACCGCGCACACGGTGGCGGAACTGCAACTGCCCGGCAACTGGCCGTCCATAGTGGACCCGGATTACTTCGACCATGCCGAGGCACTGGATCCCTACCGGCTGAAAATATACTTCAAGCAGAAGCCGGGGCTGGCGCGCTGGCAGTTCGGCCAGGCTTTCATGCCCATCTTCTCCAAAGCATACTGGGAACCGATAGTTGAGGAGGCCAAACAATCCGGCGACATCATCGAGCAGCAGAAAGCGCTGTTCGCCCATGTGCCGGAGAACGAGCCCACCGCCGGAGGGTACGGGTTTGACAAGTGGGAGCGCGGCGCGTTCGCGGAAAAGGAGCGCAACCCGGGCTACTACTTCGCTGACAGCGTGGTGAAGCAGTATGCCAACGGCGCGTACGTGGAATCCAAGCCGGGGGCGTACGAGTTCATGGCGTACGGCGAGCCGGGCGGCGACACTTCGCTGGAGTATCGGGTGGGTCCCAACGCCGACAGCGCGATCTACTCGATATACGGGAGCCAGGACGCCACGGTGCTGGCGCTGAAAAAGGGCGACATCGACTTCATGCTGAACCCGCTGGGCCTTTCCCGGGGATTGCAGGAACAGCTTGAGGGCGAGGACGGGCTGACGGTGATCGAAAACGCGTCGGACGGGATGAGATACCTGGGTTTCAACTTCCGGAAGCAGCCCATGGAGAGCAAGGCGTTCCGGCAGGCGGTCGCGACGCTGATCGACAAGGAATTCATCACCAGCACCGTTTTGCAGGGGGTGGCCATTCCTATATACACCACGGTGCCCGAGGGCAACCAGGCCTGGTACAACTCCGATGTGCCGCTGATTGGGCAGGGCCTGAGCCGCGGCGAGCGGATCGCCCAGGCGATGCAACTGCTCAAGGACGCCGGGTTCACCTGGGAGACCGAACCGCGGGTGAGCGAGGACGGCAGGTTTGTCGAGCAGGCAGGAGAGGGTTTGAGGATGCCCAACGGCCAGCCGATGCCCGAGATGGACATCCTGGCGCCCAGCCCCGGCTACGACCCGCTGCGCTCCACCTTCGCCATCTGGATCGAGCGTTGGCTGAACGAGGTGGGCATTCCGGTGCGGGCCGATCTGACCGGGTTCAACCTGATCGTGGACAAGGTGTTCACCAATCAGGAATTCGATATGTGGATTCTCGGTTGGGCGCTGAGCCCTTACCCCGACTACCTGGAGTCATTCTTCCACAGCCGGCACTCGGGCCTGGAGGGACACAACGCGGGCGGATACAACAACCCGGAGTACGACCGGCTGGCGGATGAGTTGCTGGCGGAAACTGACCTGGAGTCGGCGCGCCAGAAGGTCTTTGAGATGCAGGCGTTTTTGGCCGAAGACCTGCCCTACGTGCCGTTGTTCGACACGCCGCTGGTGGAAGCCTACCGCAGCGACCGCATCGGATATCCGTACACGACCTCATGGGGCGGGCTGCAGAACGCGGCAGGCATGACGGAACTGGTGCTGTTCAAGTAGCCGCCGCCCGGGATGGCAGTAGAAGCGCGCCCTTACGGTTCAATCGTGGGGGTGCGCAATAACAGCAGGGTTTTAAGGAGCGGGAGGTCAGATTGGGGTTTGTTTGGGCGGGATGATTCCGGTTGCATGGAGCACACGATTGCATACGGCGTTAAGCGTTACGTGGCATGGTGCCGCGCCCAGCACGCGAGGAATCCCATCAGTGCGCCCACCGCCCCTTTCAGCAGCCAATCAAGCACGTCAAGCAAATGTTGTTGAGCCGGCGACAGGTTGGGTGATGCTACCTCCGCTTGCCACACAAAGCCACTGGCACTCAATACAATCAAGCCGCCCAATATGCCCACGATGAAGTAGTTGTTCACGCGTCAGCCTCAGCGCTGGATGAGGGAAGCTGTTCCTTTGCCTGCTGAGCGCGGCGCATTGAGCGATATCCGTTGATGGCAAGACCGGCAAGACCTCCCACGAACATCACCATCCCCACGGTGACCATGACCGCCAACAATATCAAAACCAGTATATCTCCCATAGCACATCCGCTCCTTATGCTTTGCATATTAACAATTGCATTTTATTTTTGCAACGCGAATATGTCATACAGAATCCTGCCCCGCCAAGTTCACGACACTCTGCCCGCGATGAATAACTGGGCACCCGCCAGGCCGGCCCGCTGGACGGTTGAAACCGGGAGTATGCCGCGATGACCGGTTACCTGGTGCGTCGGGCCGGGCAGATGGCCCTGACGCTGTTTCTGATCGTCACGCTGACGTTCTTCCTGGTGCAGGCGCAACCCGGCGACTACGCGACGTTCTACGCCCTGAATCCCGACATTCCGGCGGAGGTTCGGGAACAGATCAAGGCGTCTTTCGGGCTCGACAAGCCGTTGTGGCAGCAGTACCTGGTGCACATGAAAAACACGTTCACCGGGAACTTCGGGGTGTCGTTCGGGCACTTTCCGCGTCCGGTGATGGAGGTGATTGGGGAACGGTTGCCGCGCACGGTGGTGCTGTTCCTGTCGGCGACGGCGGTGTCGTTCTACGTGGGATTCTTCCTGGGCAAGGCCATCGCGTGGCGCAGGGGCGGCGTGCTGGAGTATGCGGCGACGATCTCTGGAGCGACGCTGTTCACGGCGTTCACGCCGGCGTTCGCGCTGATGATGATCTGGATATTCGCGTTCAAGCTGGGGTGGCTGCCCATTGGCAAGTTCCTGGACCCGCTCATCTGGCGAGGCGCGGAGGTGAGCGCGAACCACATTTTCAGCTACATGCTGCTGACAGCCGGCGCTTTTGTCGTCTTCGCGTTCCTGGCGTTGCTGGCGACGCGCAAGATAGGCCGATTCGGGACGGGGCGGGTGCCGGTGTTGTTGATTGGACTGGGCGCGGTGGCCATCCCGATAGCGTGGGCGTTCACGGGGGTGGGATACCTGGCGCTGGATATCCTGAGGCACATGATCCTGCCCATTGCCACGCTGACGCTGATCTCGTTCGCGGGGACGATGCTGCTGACGCGCAACAGCATGCTGGAGACGATGCGGGAGGACTACGTGATGGCGGCGCGGGCCAAGGGGTTGCCGGAAAAGGTGGTGCGGGACCGGCACGCGGCGCGCAACGCCCTGCTGCCGGTGATCACCAGCCTGGTGTACAGCCTGATCTTCGCCATCGACGGCAGCGTGATCATCGAGGGGGTGTTCTCCTGGCCGGGCACGGGGTTGACGCTGCTGGAGGCGGTGCGATCCGAGGACCTGCCGCTGGTGATGGGCGCGATGGTGTTCATTGGGCTGTTCTCGCTGCTGGCGCACGTGATAGTGGACGTGCTGTACGTGTACCTGGACCCGAGGATCCGTTACCACTGATCGAACGTTGATCTGATGATTGAACGACCGCCAAATCAGCCGCCAACGGCGGGCGAGGGATCGTCCCTGTTTGGAGACGTTCCGGAGATTGACCTGAGCCGGGGGCGGGTGGACCTGGCGCTGGTGCGGCTGCGCCTGGCGTGGCGGACGCTGCGGGACGGCTGGTCGATATTCGTGGAGAGCCGCATCGGCCTGCTGTCGCTGGCGATCATCGGGGTATTCGCGTTGATGGCGTTCTCGCACCCGCTACTCATGGCGACGGTCTGGACGCCCGACGTGTACGACCCGGTGACCGGGTATGCGTTCGACCAGTTTGACCACCCGGCGTCGCCGACGTGGCGGCATCCGCTGGGCACGGACTCGCTGGGCCGGGACATCCTGAGCCAACTGCTGTTCAGCGCGCGGTCGGAGTTCATCCTGGGCATCACGGCGGCGCTGGTGACGGTGGGAATCGCGACGACGGTGGGCGCGGTGGCCGCGTACTACGGCGGGCTGGTGGACTCGCTGCTGATGCGGCTGGCCGACCTGATCATCGCGCTGCCGGGGATCTCGCTGCTGATTGTACTGAGCGCGCTGTTCAGCCTGAACCTGTTCTACCTGGCGTTGATCATCGGCGTGCTGGGCGGTTTCGGCGGCACGGCGATCATCTTGAAATCGCAGGCCCTGAGCATCCGCGTAAAGCCGTACATCGAGGCGGCGCGGGCGGCCGGCGGGGGCCACTTCCACGTCATATTCGTGCACATCATTCCGAACCTGCTGCCGCTGTCGCTGCTGTACATGATGTTCACGGTGACGGGAGCGATATTCGCCGAGGCAGTGCTGTCATTCCTGGGGCTGCTGGACATCAGGATGAGTTGGGGGATCATGATCCATACGGCGAACGTCGGGGGATACCTGCTGGGCGGCACCGAGTACTGGTGGCTGATAGTACCGGCCGGCGCGTCCATCACGTTGCTGTGCAGCGCGTTCTACCTGGTGGGCCGGGCGCTGGACGAGGTGGTTAACCCCAGGCTGCGGCGGCATGATGGGTGATGCGATGGGTGGCGACTCGACTCGCGCTTAGTTTCCTCATAGGAGATGTTTGGCTCGAGATATCTATGGAGACTAATATTGACGAATTACGAAAGACTGCTCTTGAAGGAGTATCAAAAGAAATACGGGTCTCAACAGCCGACCCACGGGTTTGCTAAGAGCCATTGGCCCAACTGTCCATATACAGCCAACGGAACAGCACCGATTATCATGCCTGATTCCACGCCACACGTTCTCATATCGTGCAACGGATGCCTCTTTCGCAAACAATATATGATTGCAGTGAAGTGTAATCCTAATCGACCAGACTGGTTGTCGCCAGACTCCGATTGTGAGCTCTGCGCTTACGGGTGGGACTGCCAAACATGGGTCCGCGTTAGCGGTGCGGGAGAAAAGGTAGAAGCGACTTTGCGGACTGTGTGGAATGATGCTGAACATCCCGTCACATGGGGCGATACAGGTTTGGTGCCGTTCCTCTCTGATGATCAAATTGACCTCCGTTTTCCGACACACGCTGATCTGTTGAGATTTCGCAATAGCATTCCATCCGATGCAATCCTTATCGACCATACGACGACTCCTGCGATCTCAACTAGAAGTGAAACAGAGCAACATCAACCGGCAGAGACCCCGGAGGAGCGTGCCGAACGATGGCGCAATGCTGACCGTGCGGAAAGAGAGCGCATGTTAGCGGAGTGGAGGTGATTGCCATTATTCCGATCAGGTGCTTGAGCCAAGTAGCTCCAGCAGCCAGCAGTCTCGTACCAAACCATGACTCATGACCACTGTCGATAATCAGCCGGTGCTCAGGGTTGTTGACCTGTCGTTGGATTATTTAACGCGGCAGGGGCCGGTGCAGGCGGTGCAGTCGGTCAGCTTTGAGCTGGGCCGGGGGCAGTCGCTAGGGCTGGTGGGAGAGTCGGGGTGCGGCAAGACGTCCATCGCCAACTGCCTGATGCGCCTGCTGCCTGATAACGGACAGCTGACGGCAGGGCAGGTTGTGCTGGAGGGGCAGGATCTGCTGCTGCTGTCCGATGAGGAGATGCGCCACTTCCGCTGGCGGCGCATGGCCATGGTGTTTCAGGCGGCGATGAACGCGCTGGACCCGGTGTATCGCGTTGGCCAGCAGATAGTGGAGGCGATCGAGGCGCACGGAGTGGAGGAAACGGTAGCCGACGCTCGCGAGAGATCGGCGCGGCTGTTTCGCATGGTGGGGTTGGACCCGCAGTTGATGGATCGGTATCCCCACGAGTTCAGCGGCGGCATGCGTCAGCGGGCGGTGATCGCCATGGCCCTGGCATGCGACCCGGCGGTGATCATCGCCGACGAGCCGACCACCGCGCTGGACGTGATTGTGCAGGACCGCATCCTGCGGGAGTTAAAAGCGGTGCAGCAGGAACTCAGAATGGGCATGATCTACATCAGCCATGACATCGGCGTGGTGGCGGAGGTCACCGACCGCATCGGCGTGATGTATGCCGGGCGGCTGGTGGAGTTGGGAGACACCGCCGACGTGTTCCGCGCCCCCATGCATCCCTATACGGCGGCGCTGATGTCGTCGTTCCCCAGCATCAGCGGCGAAAAGCATGAGCTGGAGACGCTGCCGGGCGAGCCGCCCAACCTGGCGAATCCGCCGGCCGGATGCCCGTTCCATCCGCGGTGCGCGTACGCGACCGAGGAGTGCCGGCAGGAGTTTCCGCCCCAGGCGCAGCGGGGGAGCCAGTGGGCCGCGTGCTGGCATCCAATGGATGGGGCGGACGTGGTCATGGATATGCAGGATAAACTGGATATTATCGGATAATGTTTGATAAATCCCGGTTATTATATTCATACTGTATTTCTGTGACAGCAATAGGAGTGTTGCGATGGCCACGCAAAAGTACCATGATGACAGTCGAGGCCTTTTGGCGCAGGCCCGCTACGAGTTGGCAGAGGGCGATGTGCGGCAGGCGTCGGAGAAGGGTTGGGGCGCGGTGGCGCTGATGCTGAAGGCGATTGCCGAGCGGCGCGGCTGGGAACACGGCAAGCATCGGCAGCTGTCCCGGGTGGCCAGCCGGCTGCGGTCGGAAACCGGCAATCGCGACGTCTTTCGTTACTATCAGGTGGCCGATTCACTTCATGGCAACTTCTACGAGGATGAGTTACCGCCCCGGGATATAGCGGACGCTCTGGACGACGTGGAGCAGTTGCTGGACCTGCTGGAGCCGCTAACTCGCGTATGAAGCCGGATGTCATTTTCGGGCACATCCACGCACACACGCACAAGGGATACGACAAATAACCACAAGACGCACAGAATCACCTGGGGGAATCGCGGTGAGCGGACCCGCCGGCGGGGATGCGCTGGTGACTGTGGACGGGCTGACCAAGCGGTTTCCGATCGCGGCCGGCATGTTCCGCAAGCCGACCAGTTTCATCCACGCCGTGGATGACGTGTCCTTCCGGCTGGGCAGCGGCGAGAGCCTGGGCCTGGTCGGTGAGTCGGGCTGCGGCAAGACCACAGTGGGCAAGTTGCTGGTCAAGCTGCAGGAACCAACGGAGGGCAGCATCACCTACCGGTTCCCCGCGCCGTCCACGGGGGGGCACCTGGCCGGCTCGGTGGACGCGGCGAACATCAAAGGCCGGCAGCTTCGGGTGTTTCGCCGGCAGGTCCAGATGATATTCCAGGACCCGTATGAATCCATGAACCCGCGGCGGGCGGTGTATGACACCATCGCGGAGCCGTTGCTGGTGCAGGGGATCGGCGACGTGCAGGACCGGCTGGACCGGGTCTCCGAGATCCTGAACCTGGTGGGGCTGACGCCGGCCGGCGCGTTTTTGTTCCGGCGGCCGCACGAACTGTCGGGCGGGCAGCGTCAGCGGGTGGCGATTGCGAGGGCGCTGGTAATCGGGCCGTCGTTCGTGGTGGCGGACGAGCCGACGTCGATGCTGGACGTATCGAGCCGCACGGGCATCATGTCGCTGATGCAGGAACTGGCGGACCGGCTTGGGATCGCGTACCTGTACATCACGCACGACCTGGCGGTGGCGCGGTACATGTGCCACCGGATTGCGGTGATGTATCTGGGCAAGATCGTGGAGATGGCGGAGACCGAGGAGCTATTGCGTAATCCGCTGCATCCGTACACGCGGGCGCTGCTTTCGGCGGTGCCGAGTCCCGACCCGATGCGACGCCGCGACCCACCGGACATCCTGGGTGATTTGTCCCTGCCGGTGGATCCGCCGCCGCGATGCCGTTTCTACGAGCGGTGCCCGATGGCCACGGATCGGTGTGCGGCAGATGTGCATCCGCCGAGCGAGGAAAAGGCCCCTGGACACTGGGTGGCGTGTTACGAGGCGTGAGGAATTGTGCGTGAGGAAGCTGTGCGCGAGGGACTGTGCGTGCGGTGAGACGCGTGCGCGCCTGTGTGCCATCTGCTCGGTGATTGTGGGTGCGGCCCGTGCCCGGTGGCTATCCCTGGCATATAAAAGCCGGATCCGAAATATGGATCCGGCAAGGCGGGGTATGATCCCCATTCGCAATGATATTGATGCTTCGAGGCGGCTTTGACTTATGTCTCCTCACTATTTCGTACGGAACATTGCTCCGCTATGGCCTCCACCGCCTCATAAGGAATATTAACACGGTGAAAAGGCCGAAATCGGGATTTGCATAAATCCAACACAATCTTTCACAAAGCCACACATTTCATGCGCGGAACGGGGCGACAGTGGGGATTTTGTGTATGGATGCGACCCGTACCGGGCATCCGGAGCGCAGCCGGGCCGTGGTGTGAGGGTGCGGCCTCACAAATCCCGCCAGTGTGGAAATCGAGCCAGCCTAGCCTTGGCGGCGCTCCTCGCGCATGGTGATGAGGGCCAGTGGAATGGAGGAAACGATAATCAGCAACAGGGCCGGCGCCGCGGCGCGAGCGAAAAATGCCTCCTGTGCGGCGGCCCAGATGGAGGAGGCGAGGGTGGTGAAGCCGATGGGGCTGAGGATCAGGGTGGCGGGCAATTCCTTCATGGTGAGCAGGAACACCAGCGCCGCGCCCGTGAGGATGCCGGGCCGGACCAGGGGGAGCGTGATGGTCAAGAGGACAGTCAGGGGAGGCTTGCCCAGGCTGCGGGCGGCGTCCTCGAACTCCGGGCGCACCTGCACCAGAGACGTGCGCAGGGCACCCACCGCCGCGGGCAGGAAAAGGGTGACGTATGCGACGGCCAGCATGGCCAGGGACTGATAGAGCCACGGCGCGTAGTTGGCTCCGAAATAGACCAGGCCCAGGGCGATGACTATGCCGGGCAGCGCGAATCCGATGAATCCGAGACGCTCAAGCCAGCGGCTGAACCCGCCCGGGTAGCGGACCGCCAGCACGGCGATGGGCGCGGCGCAAATCACCGTGAGCCCCGCCGCCAGGGCCGAGACGCCCACGGAGTTGGCGGCTGCCTTCCACAGGATGAGCAACGGTTCGCCGGCGGCGACGCCCCGGACGGTCCAGTAAATGAGCACGGCCACCGGCAGGCCGAGAGCCACCAACGCCACCACGGCGCAGTAGGCCTGAGCCGGCCAACGCCAGGCTCCCAGGGGAATGGGCTCCGGCAGACGCGCTGCGCCGCCCCGGCTGCGGTAGTAGCGACCGCCGCCGGCGTTGCGGGCGGCGTACTCGCCCCACACCACGGCCAGCGCGAGAACGATGAGGCCCAGCGACCAGGCGGCGGCCAGCGTGCGGTTGAGGGCCGCGCCGTACTGGATGAATATACTCCAGGTGAAGGTCTCGTAGCGCATGATGGCGACCGCGCCGAAGTCGCTCAGGGCATACAGCGCGGCGAGCAAACCGCCGGCGAGAATGGCGGGACGCAGCATTGGAAGCGTTACGCTGCGGAACGTCTGCCAGCGCGTTCGACCGAGGGCGCGGGCCGATTCCTCGAGGGAGGTGTCCATGTTCCACAGGGCGGCGCGGATCGGGAGCAGCACGTAGGGGAAGCTGATGATGATCAGGGTGAACGCGGCGCCGGGAAATCCGTAGATGCTGGGGATTCGGTCGATGGCTATGGAGAACGGGCTGAACGCCGCCTCCAGCCAACCCTGGAGGATGCCGCGGGGTCCCAGGCCCACCGCGATGGTGAACGCGACGATGTAGGAGGGGAGCGCCAGCGGCAGCATGGTGACCACGCGCCAGAATCCGCGGGCGGGCAGATCGGTGCGGACGGTGAGCCAGGCCAGCGGCGCGGCGATGATGATGCAACCGATCATCACGGCGGCCATCAGGGCCACGGTGCGCCACACCACCCAGAGGGTCCGGAGGCTGAATATCAGGTCGAGAGCGTCGGAACCGGCGCCCAGGGTGCGGAGGGCCAGATAGGCCGGCGCGGTGAGCAGCAGGACGGCGATAACCACTGCCGGGATCCAGACCACGACCGGAGGGCGGACCGTGCCCTCGAACAGCCAGCCGGTCGGGACGCGGGGAATGGATGTCACCAGCTTGGAAACAGGAGTCATTGCGCGTGTACGTAGTTTTGTCGCGCCTATGAACGTACTCAGTGTTACGGTCGTGCGTTGCGCCGAATCTGCATCACCAAGTATGGCTGGTCGCGGGCGCGACGGCAACCGTTAATCCGGCCGCAAAGGGCAGTACGGATTATCCGGAATCAGGAGCCAACAAAAAACGGGCGTCATGCGCCCGTTTTCGCGATTTCAATTTGCCCGCTGGCGGGTTAACGGCCCGGCGTCGCCTCATTCAGTCTCGGCGGGGCGAACGACGATTTGCTGCGCCACGTTGTAGCCGATGGATATGCTGTCCACCTCAGTTTCCACCTGCATCACGCCAAGGTAAGGCATGGCCTCGCGGAGCGTCATGTGATGCCCCGGCACCAGGCGGGCTCCGGCCAGGAACTGCAGGAGTTGGGCGTCCTCCTCGGGCACGCGATCGACCACGTACGATGAACCGCTGGCGGCGTTGTCCAGGGTGACTGCGCCCGGCGTGGGGCCAGGGGAGCCGTTGCCCGGTATGGGCCACCCGAAAGGAGAGTGGGTGGGATTGCCCAGTCTCTCCATGAGCTTGGCCTCGACGGCCGGGGACATGCCGTGCTCCAGTTGGTGGGCTTCGATATGGGCCTCGTGGAGTTCCATTCCCAAGAGGCTGACCACCAGCCATTCGGCGAGGCGGTGCCGGCGGGCGATGCTTTCGCCCTCCATGGTGCCGCGGTCGGTCAGGCGGATGCGCTTGTCGCTGCCGATCTCGACCAGGCCCTGCTTTTCCATGCGGCGCAGCATGCCGGCGACGGATGGGACCGAGGTACCGAGCCCTTCGGTGGGCGGCAACTGGCGGAGCGCTTCGGTCAGCCGGGTCAGGGTGGGTATCTCCGTGTCCTCCCACATTTTGTAGAGGGACAGGAGGTAGTTCTCGGTGACCGGCGACAGGCGTTCGGCAACGTTGGACGCTTGGGTTTGCGCCTCGGCTCCGGCCCTGGTTTTGCGAGGACGTGCCACGTGGGTTCTCAGCACAATTACAGGATTATGCTGCGATTATACCCCAACCCGCCGGCGATTGCCCGCCCCGCGAGTTGTGGCCGGAACGCAGGGCGCGTGGCGGCCGTCCGGCGTCAGTGCGACGGGGCGCTCAACTCCTGCATGTACTCGGGGGCGTTGAAGAAGGCGCGGCCGGCGACGAAGGGCAACAGACGGTGGCCGTCCCGGGGGAATATCCTGACGCGTGTGCCGGTGTCGAGATGGGCGACGTGGGAAACCATCACGCGGACGCGGTTGCCGGAGGGCAGTTCGACCAGGTAGATGTTGAACGCTCCGAGGAACTCCTTGCCGACCACCAAGCCCGTGCCATGCTCATCGGGCACGATATCCAGGCAGTCAGGGCGCACCATGATCTGCAGTTCCCGGTCTTCGGGCCAGGGGGATGGCCAGAACGCCGGCCATTGTACGCGGCCCACTTCGCTGGCCAGTTGGTCCTCATCCTGCCATGCGGGGAGGAAATCCGCCGTGCCGAAAAACTCAGCGGCAAACCGGGTGTCGGGGTTGTGAAAGACTTCCTCCGGGGAACCCAGCTGCTCAATCCGGCCCCCGTTCATGACCGCCACGCGGTCGCCGAGCTGCATGGCCTCTTCCTGGTCGTGGGTAACGCAGACGGCGGTGGCCTTTCGCTCCTTCAGGATGGCGCGAACTTCGGTGCGCAGCTGTTCGCGGAGGGTGCGGTCGAGGCTGGAAAAGGGTTCGTCCATCAGGATCAGGTCGGGAGCAGGGGCCAGAGCGCGAGCCAGGGCCACGCGCTGCTGTTGTCCACCGGACAGCTGGTGGGGGTAGCGGTCGCCGTAGCCTTCCAGGTCAACGAGGCGCAGGGCGTCGGCGATGATCTCCTTCCGGTTGGGGCTCTTGGGCAGGCCGAATGCGACGTTCTGCGCGACCGTAAGGTGGGGGAACAATGCGCCTTCCTGGAACACCATGCCCACGCGGCGCTTCTCAGGATTCTCGTTCACTCCAGGCCCGCACACCGTCCGGCCGCCGATCCTGACGCTGCCCGAATCGGGTTTGTCGAATCCGGCGATCAGGCGGAGGGTGGTGGTCTTGCCGCAGCCGCTGGGGCCCAACAGGCAGAGGATCTCGCCCGGCTCCAGGAACAGGTCGACGTTGGCCACCGCCACGGTGTCATTGAACGTTTTGGACAGCCCCGACAGCGCCAGCGCGTAGCGCTCGGAGGTTGGGTCGCTGCCGGCCGGTTGGTTGGTTGTTTTAGAAGGTGCGAACAGCATTTAACGCGTGCATGCTAATTCAATATGAATGCCCATAGAAAACGAGCGTCAGTCTATCTACCCGTACCACGGTTGTCAACGCTTTGGCGGAGATTAATGTAGCCGGGTTTGGAAAGTAAGGGGCGCATTGGGCCAATGGACAGGCTACCGTAGGAACGCCTGAAACCGGCGGGATTGACGCTATCGCACCGCCGGAATATGATGCCCGGCAACCGTGATACGCAAAACAACCGCCGCATTGACCGGCGATTATCGCAGCGTCTTTCTCCTCAGCATCTGCGGCGCGCTCAACAGCTTCGGGATGGGCACCATCGGACCGGTGCTGCCGTTGTTCACGCAGCACGAATACCAGGTCGGCGCGACCGAGGTTGGGATCGCGGTGGGCCTGTTCGGAGCCGGGCGGCTGTTCACCGGAGTTCCGGCGGGGTTGCTGGCGCAGAAATACGGCCGCAAGCCGATCATTGCGTTGGGCGCGGCGATCAACCTGCTGGGCGCGGCGATGGTGTCGTTGTCGTTCCATTTCTGGTGGCTCACGGGATGGCGATTCGTGTCGGGCCTGGGCGCCAACGTGTTCACCACGGTGATCACGCTGTACCTGCGGGACGAGTCGACGCCGGCCACCCGAGGGCGCATCCTGAGCACGCAGGAATTGAGCATCCTTTCGGGCCAGATCCTGGGGCCGCTGCTGGGCGGCTACCTGGCCTCGGTTTTCGGGTTGCGGGTGCCCTTGTTCACCCAGGCAGCGCTGATGACCATGTCGCTGTTGCTGATCGTGATCGCGCTGCCCGAATCGCGGTGGCGCGAGCAGCAGGACCGCATCCCGGCGGCCCGCCCGGAATCCGCGCCGACCGCAGAGCAAGCGCAGGAGGACCGACCGCCAGAACGTCGTCGCGGCGCGTTTTTGAGCCTGATCATGAGTCCGGCGTTCGTGTTCGTGGGTTTGTTCGCCATCATGATCGTGGCGAACCGGCAGGGCGCGCGATTCAGCGTGATGCCCCTGTTCGGCAAGGCCAAGGGATTCGGGCCGGAGCACCTGGGCTGGTGGCTGGCCCTGACGCACCTGCCGCAGTTCTTTTCCACCGCGACGTCCGGGTATCTTTCCGACCGTTTCGGACGGAAATCGCCCATCATTCCGTCGGTGATCCTGATGTGCGCGGGAATCGCGACGTTCGTGTTCGCGGATGGCCTGTGGCAACTGCTGCTGTCGGGCGTGCTGATGGGCATCGGCGAGGGACTGGGCAGCCCGGCCGGGACGGTTTTCTTCGCGGACATCGCGCCGCCGGGGATGGAGGGAGTGACGCTGGGGGTGTTCCGCAGTTTCGCGGGACTCGGCACGGTGACGGGCGCGCTGGCCTTTGGCGCGATCGCCGACTTTGCGGGATTCCCGTGGGCGCTATGGGTGGATGCGATCCTGTTTGCCGCCGCCGGGATCGGCGTGATGCTGTTCGTGCGGGAGACGCGGCGGCGCAGCGGGTGAGGGCAGGCCGAGGCTGCCGGCGCGATCAGAGACGCATCACGACTCGCCGCGCAGTCGCCGAATCTCCTCTTCCAACTCCCTGACCCTTGCCTCGGCCTGAACGCGGGCCTCACGTTCGGACTCCAGGCTGACGATGGGTTCGCTGGTGGCGGGGTCGTACCACACCAGTTGTCCGTCGGTCCAGCGCAGGTCCAGGTTCAGGATGTCGCTATGGCCCTGCAGGCTCCCGTCGGGCAGTTCGTCGATCTGGATCGGCTCGTACTGTCCGTCCGCCAGTCGGTCGCCGGCCAAGCGTGTGCCGTGAGATCGGCCGTCGTGGTCGAAGCGCCAGTACTCCGGTATTCCCAGAGCGGCGTAGGCGATTCGCTTGTCGACGGTATCCCGGCGACCCGTGGATGGAGAGGCGACTTCCAGCACGAAATCGGGAGGCTTGCCCTGTTCCGAGATGACGTATCCGTTGTGGGCAAGGTACATGGCAGGGTCGGTGTTGAACGCCACCAGCAGGTCGGGATAGACCACGCCGGTCATATCGGCGCGTTCGGACGTGGGAATCGGCGTGATGTAAAGGTCGGATCCGATGACCGTTGTTTCGGGGTTGCCGAGATGTTGGGCCAGGAAGTGGGCGTTGCCGGTAAGTGACAGGTGGCGGGAGGCGGTCATCTTTTCGTCTTGAGTCTTGGGTGGTTCCGGCAACCGGAAAGCCAATGTGGACTTGGGTGTTTTGGCGGTGGTCATGCTGAACCTCGCCTGGCTCGGCCGATGGTTGGGTGGTTAGATCGCGATGCTGGGGACGTTTGATTGGATTATACCCGCTTGGAGTGTGTTGACATACGGCCCCCACCGGCATCCGTGGGTTAACTCGGTTTCTCGCCGTGGTGGATGGCGACACCGCCCAGGCCGAGCCGGCGGTATCCCACGTTGACCAGACCGGCATTGCGGTACACCTCGGCGAGACCCTCGGCGGTGAGGAAGTAGTCCACGCTGCTGGGCAGGTAGGTGTAGGCGGTGCGGTCGCCGGCCACCAACTGTCCCATTACGGGCACCAGATGGTGGAAATACAGGCGACCCAGGGCGGCGCGAATGCCGGGCGGCATGGGGGTCAGTTCCAGGGTGGTCACGCGGCCGCCGGGCGACACGACGCGCGCCATCTCTGCGATGGCGGCGGGAACGTCGGCCATGTTGCGCAGGCTGAATCCCGCCGTGGCGCAGACGAAGGAGCCGTCAGCGAAAGGGAGACGCAAGGCATCGGCCATCGCGAACGAGGCGGACGATTGGCGGGCTTCCCGGGCCGCCGGCTTGTCCACCGCGATGGTGAGCATTTCGGCCAGCAGGTCAACGCCGACCACGCGGTCGATGCCGGGGCAGCGGGCCAGGGCAAACGCCAGGTCGCCGGTGCCGGTGGCCACGTCCAGCGCGGCTCCCTGCAGGCCGGC
>MKWU01004185.1_pt1 | contig 17503 bp, 14 predicted proteins | sample 809101 | NCBI WGS metagenome assembly MKWU01 (sample SAMN05860141, study PRJNA318959) | sponge metagenome | host: Aplysina aerophoba | place: Slovenia: Piran, Adriatic Sea, Gulf of Piran | collected 2013-05-07 | reverse complement strand
ACGCGGCCTGGAAGGTACTCTCGTTTGCCGTGCCCGGATTAAAGACAATATCGATCCGCTGGGCGTCACACACCCAGCCGTCAATGACCCCCTTGCCGCTCTGGAAGGACCCTGGCTTCGGGTTGTCAAAAGATGACTGCGCCCAGGCGCAGAGGGGAAGGAAGGTCACCAAGAGGAAAAGAACAGCAGCTATCCTGATCCTATACTGGAGCAAGAGTTCTCGCATAAGCACCTCCGAACGGATAGGAAAGCTTTTCCCTATTCCCTTGTCCCTATTGGATGCACTCATACCTGTTGGCGACCGGCTAATGGACCGCGTAATAACTGCCCCGGCAGGGCGCCGGTGTGATCGTTGTTCCGCAGGACGACTTCGCCATTCACAATGGTCGCCAGAAAACCGTTGGCTTTTTGCTTGAGCCGTCGGGCGCCGGCCGGAAGATCGTGGGTCAGCTCGGGCACTTGCGGCTCAACCGTTTGGGGATCAAAAATCACGACATCGGCGTTCCAGCCTTCGCGCAGCAGACCGCGTCCGGCCAGCCTCCAGTGGGACGCCGGCACGAAACTCAGTTGCCGGACCGCCTCCTCCAGGGTCAGGGCTTCTTTCTCACGCACCCAGTGGCTCAACAGATGGGTCTGCAGGGAGGAATCCATAATCTGGGAAACATGGGCACCCGAGTCGGAGAAAGTGATCACCGAGCGGGGGTGCTGCATCATCTCCAAGGTGCTGGGCTCATGGGTGTTGGTCAGTGGCTGCATGAAGAAGCGCTTCAGCCCCTTTTCCAGGGCGAGCTCGATATAGGTCTCCACCGGGTCCTGGTTGCGTTCGGCCGCAATCTCGGCCACTGACCGATACGGCGGCACGGCCTTGTCCATGATGGGGAACAGCCATTTGAAATTCGCCGCACGGGCTTCCGCGCCGACTGCCCGCGTTCCCTCTTGTGGGGGCTGATTGGCGGCCTGCACCAGCTTCTGGCGCATGTCGGGATTGCGCAAGGCCGCTTCCTGTTCGGCCAGAGACAGTTTGCGGATGTCGCACCAGACGGGCAGCTTGTCAAACGAGGTGACCGACTCGAACGACTGCAACACGCTGATGGGCCGGCTATGCACCTGAATAAACATACGCCCACCGGCTTCGGCGGTTTCGTCGGCCAGCGCAAAAAACGGGCGCCAGTAGTCCGGGGCCTTGGGCGCGCTGAACATGCCGAACGTGACCGGCACGCCCGTATCCACCGCCAGGGCTTTGAGCCGGTTACAATAGTCCTGAATCCGGTCCGGGTTGAGTCCCGTGTCTTCGCCGGCAATCTCAAATACCCCGGAATTCAGCTCGCCGAGCACGCCGACCAATTGGCGAACTTCGTCCCAGGTGGCGAGCCGACTCGCAACCGGTTGGCCGTCGGGCGTTTGGTGGTTCCGCGTACGTGAGGTGGTAAAGCCGGCGGCGCCCGCTTGTATGGCGCTGCGGACCTCACGCTTCATGGCTTCGAGATCGTCGGGAGTCGCTTCTTCGCTAAAAGCCCGCTAACCCATGACATAGGTTCGTAGCGCGGAATGACCGATATAGGCCGAATAGTTAATGCCTTTGGGCAGGCGTCCGACCGCATCCAGGTATTCCGGATAGGTGGTCCAACTCCACTTGATACCGGCTTCCATGGCTTCCGGTGAAATGTCTTCGGCACGCTCCAGATTGCGCATCACCAGCAGTTTGTCCTCTTCGCTGCACGGGGCGAGCGAGAAGCCACAGTTGCCCATGACCACGCTGGTAATACCATGCCAGCACGAGCATGTACCCAGCGGGTCCCAAAACACCTGGGCGTCCATATGGGTATGGCCATCAACAAAGCCGGGGGAAACGACATGTCCCTCGGCATCGATGATTTCCCTGGCGTTCTCACGAATTTTGCCAATGGCGGCAATCTTGCCCTCAGCGATGGCGACGTCAGCCTGAAAGCGAGGCAGCCCGGAACCATCAACCACCGTACCGTTTTTAATAAGGAGATCGTATTGCATGCTGCTTCATATAGACCATTCCGTTCCTCTTGACCACCGCACAAAGCGTGCTAGGGGGAAAGGAGTCGGAGTAACCGGAAGGTCTGGTTCGTGTTCGTTTCGGGAGACATTCATGACAGCCAAGGAGGGACACTATGGCACAGTCTGGAGTGATTTCGGCAGATTCGCACTTTGTAGAACCACCCGATATGTGGGCGGAACGACTGGATAAGAAATTCCGGGATAAGGCTCCGCACACAGTAAATGGGCTCAACGGAAAAGAAGGCGAGTTCTTTGTGTGCGAGAATATCAACCCGATACCGGTGGCCGGGTTTTTTGGGGCCGGCGTTCCTTCGGAAGAGCTGCCGGCACACAACAGGAAGGGCTTTGAGGCCGCCCCGGCGAGCGTCTGGGACCCCGCCGCGCGCATTAAGGACCAGGAGCGGGACGGTCTGGAGGCCGAGGTGATCTACACCTCCATGGGCATGCCGCTCTACGGCCTGGATAATACCGAGTTGCGGGACGCCTGCTTTCGGGCCTATAACGACTGGTCGGTCGATTATTGCAGCCATGATCCAAAACGGCTCCTGCCGCTCGGACTCATCACGCTGGAAGATATTGAGGCCGGCACCAGGGAGCTCGAACGTATCGCTAAAAAAGGTATGCGCGGAGCCATGATCTGGGCTGAGCCGCCGGATGAGCGCCCATACAGTCACACCGACTACGATCCGTTCTGGGCGGCCGCCTCGGACCTCAATATGCCGCTTTCCTTACATATCCTGACCGGCCGGAAGGGCATGGGTATTGACTTCTTTGCCGATAACCTGGCGCTCCAGGTCTCTACGCTGCATCACGAAGTGGAGCGCTCGATTGCCGTGTTTGTCCTCGGCGGCGTGCTGGAGCGTTTTCCCAAGCTCACCATTGTTTCGGCTGAGAACGACGTGGCCTGGATGCCCTATTTTATGTGGCGGATGGATTTTGCCCACCGGCGAATCGGCCCGCTCTCCTCGGTCGAGTTGAGCATGAAGCCGAGCGACTATGTGAAGCGTCAGGTGTATGCGACCTTCATTGAGGAGCCTATCCTGCTCGATGGCTATCACCGCTATGCGGCAGACAACGCCATGTGGTCTTCGGACTATCCGCACACGGCCGCCATCTGGCCGCGCTCACAGGAGTTCATCCAGTCGACCTTCAGCGAGCTGTCCGAGACCGACCGCCGGAAGCTGATTCACGACACCGCCGCGCGCGTGTATCGCATCGAATAAGCACTGAGGGCCCCTACCTGGGGGCCCGCGCGGAGGCGGTGATAGAGACCGGCAGTACATGAAAGATCGCAGGCTGCTGTGGCTGAGCATTGGCCTGGGGACCGTGTTTTGGCTGTGTGATGCAGCGGTCGACGTGTGGCTGTTTGAGCAGCAGCGTCACTTCCTTGCCGAAGTCTTTACTTCCGAGCCCGAAGAGGTGCGCTTGCGCCTGGTGGTGTGGGGTTTATTCGCCGTCATCGGCTACTATGGACAGCGACTCATCACCGCACTCCAGACGGCGCGCGATGAGCTCCAACAACGGGTACAGGAGCGAACCCAGGAACTCGAAGCCACAAATATCGCGCTGTCCGAGGAAATCGCCGAGCGGAAACAGACTGAGGCTGCGCTCAAAACCATGTCCCGCACGGTTCAGGCGTCGCAGGAGGAGGAACGGCAGCGTATTGCCCGTGAGTTACACGACGAAGTCGGCCAGACCCTGACCATGATCAAGCTGAATCTCCAGCTCGTGCAGGACAACGCTCCAAAGGCCGAGACCAATGCCCACTTACAGGAGAGTCTTGCCCTGACGGATCAGACCTTGGAAAAAGTGCGGGACGTTGCGCTGGACCTGCGTCCATCCATGCTGGACGACCTCGGCCTTGTCCCTACGCTGCGGTGGTATGCGGACCGTCACGCCCAGAGCAGTGGGATTGCCCTCTCCTTTCAGAGCGATGGAGTGACGGACCGCGATATTCCGCCTGATATTGCCACTGCGTGTTTTCGAGTCGTCCAGGAAGCCTTAACGAATATTGCTCGACACGCCCGTGCCCACCAAGTGAGGATTGAGCTCGGTATCCACGCTGATAGCCTGCACTGCACGATTCAGGACGACGGAGTCGGTTTCAACGTGACGCACGCCCGAGAGGCCGCTATCCAGGGGCGCAGTATTGGCATATTAAGCATGCAGGAACGCGCCGAGTTGGCCGGGGGCGGCCTGAACATTGTGTCCATCCCGCAGGAGGGCAGTGAGGTCCGCGCCCGCCTTCCCCTCTGACCTGGAGTCCTGTTGTGAAGCCCCTTCGTATTCTTCTGGCCGATGACCACACCCTGGTTCGTGCCGGAATTCGGTCCCTCCTCGGACAGGTTCCTAACGTCGAAGTGGTAGCTGAAGCCAATGACGGCCGGGACGCCCTCCGTCTCATTCGAGAGCACCAACCTGATATCGTCTTCATGGATGTGACCATGCAGGGACTCAACGGCTTGGACGCGACCGCACAGATCACGAAAACCTGCCCTGGGGTTCAGGTGATTATGCTGTCCATGCACAGAAATGAAGAATACGTCAGCCAGGCGCTACAGGTGGGGGCAGCCGGCTATCTGCTCAAAGACGCGGCGACGACCGAACTTGAATTGGCCGTGCAGGCCGTGGCCCGCGGTGAAACCTATCTCAGTCCGGCTGTCTCCAAACACGTTGTTGACCGCTATTTGCAGCGCGTGAACAACGCGGTCGAGGACATGTCCGAACCTGCGCCAAATCCTTTGACCGTCCGCCAACGCGAAATCCTCCAGTTGATTGCCGAAGGCCATACCACCAAGCAGATTGCCAACCTGCTGCATCTCAGCACCAAGACCGTCGAAACCCATCGCAGCCAGCTTATGGACCGGCTCGGCATTCGCCATATTGCCGGCCTGGTCCGCTATGCGGTGCGGACCGGTCTGGTCGCGCCCGACCACTAAGCTCGCCCGCTTTCAGGGGTATCCCAACTGCTTTTCAGGGTTTTCCCGGATACCACTCTTCCCTTTGGTTCATATATCTACGTGTCTTTGGGAGAACACGGAGGACATCGTATTGCGAAGAAAAAAGATTCGTTTTGTCTTGCTGTACATCGTTGTCACTAGCGCCGTGCTGAGCTTTGCGTTAACTACGCCGGTTCTAGCCCAGTCTTCGCCGCCCGTCGCCCTACCGGACATTGAAGTGCGCGGCACGACGCCGTTGATGAGCTCTCCCGTCGCGCGTGAACACATACCGGCCAATGTGCAGACCATCACCGGCGAGCAGATCACAAGACGCGGCGCGCTTAATCTGACCGACACTCTGTCCCGCAGCCTGGGCGGGGTGAACCTGAATCATGTCCAGAGTAATCCGTTCCAGCCCGACGTCAGCTATCGAGGGTTTACCAGCTCATTTCTCATTGGGACGCCGCCGGGGCTGAGCGTTTTTGTCGATGGCGTGCGCGTCAACGAGCCCTTGGCCGACCAGGTCAACTGGGATTTGATTCCCACCGATGCCATTGATCGTCTGGAGCTCATCCCCGGCTCAAACCCGGTCTATGGTCGGAACACGCTCGGCGGGACCATTGTGATGCAAACCAAGCGCGGCTTTACCCATCCGGGGACCACCGCAGAGGTCTGGGGCGGGAGTTTCGCCCGCTATCGGACCTTGCTGCAACATGGGGGCAGCCGCGGCAAGTTCGACTATTTTGTGTCGGGCAATCTCTTTCTCGAAGACGGTTTTCGGGATTTCTCAAAGAGCCACGTTGGCCATCTGTTCGGCAAGGTCGGCTATCGGGGGACGCACGATGATTTCTCTCTCTCCCTGACCCATGTGAACAACAAGTTGACCGGCAACGGCCCGCTGCCCGAAAGCCGTCTCAAGCGTGACCGCTCTTCGGTGTTCACCCATCCTGATATTTTCAAACCCGACCTGTGGTTTCTCAACAGCCAGTACACCCGCGACCTGGGCCGCGGCTTCTCGCTGTCGGCCAATCTGTACGGCCGCCTGTTGGATGTGGACCAGTTTAACGTGGATGTCGAAGAAGACGTCGATGCTCGCACGAATCAGAAGGGTTGGGGAGGCGCGCTCCAGTTGGCCTATCAAGGCACAGTATGGGAGCGGCCGGTCTCTATCACGATTGGCGGTGATTACAGCGGGGCTCGGCTTGACCACCTCATTGGCGAGCGGGGAGAGGACGACGATGATAATGGTGATGATGACGGCGATGATGAGATGGAAGACGACCTGGCTTTACTCCAGGCCCTGGTAGAGGCGGACGAATTTGAGGTGGAGACCAGTGTCAAAACCGAAACCCACGCCGGCGGCCCATTCTTTACGATCAGCGCCGAACCGATTGATAAGCTGACGGTGACCGTGTCCGGCCGTTATGAGGTCACCCATCTGCGCATTAAGGACCGCCTCGCCGGGCTTGGGGACGACGATGACGACGGGGCGGGAACGGACGCCAGCGGCAACCACACCTTCGATCGGTTTAATCCCGCAGTGGGCGCGACCTATACCCTCACCGAGCATCTGAGCCTGTATGCCGGGTATAGTGAGAGCTACCGCGCGCCGACCACGATTGAGCTGACCTGTGCCAACCCCGAAGCGCCCTGCCCGGTGCCGACCGCGATTGTGGACGACCCACCCCTGAACGCGGTCAAGGGCAAGACCTGGGAGACGGGCGTCCGCTGGGCCTTGCCTCCCTATGTTGATGCGACCCTGGCTTTCTTTCGGACGGACCTCAAAGACGACATCCTGTTTCGGAACGAGCCGGAAAGCCGCGTGTTGGGATTTTTTCAGAATGTAGACGCCACCCGTCGCCAGGGCATCGAACTTCTGCTGCGCGGCGTGTGGAGCTGGGGCAACTGGTTTCTGAATTATACGGTAACGGATGCCACGTTCGGAGATGAGATTGAGCTGTTTACGTTCGCCAATGAAGAGCGTATCGCCCTGGTCCGTGACGGAGACCGTCTGCCGCTGGTCCCGCCCCACCGGGTCAATGGCGGCATCGAGTTCCTTATCGGCTCTCAGTTACGACTGAGCCTGGACGGAGCCTATGTGGATGGACAGCGGCTGCGGGGTGACGAGGCCAATCAGCGCAGTCGGCTGGACCCGTATTTTGTGGCCAACGTCGCGCTGGAATACAGCTATAAGGCGTTTGATATCTTCCTGCGTCTCGAAAATATTTTTGACGAGGAATACGAAAGCTATGGCGCATATTTTGAAAATGCGGTGGATGAGACTGGCGTCGAACGCTTTATGGGGCCGGGGCAGCCGTTCGGTGCCTTTGGCGGGGTGCGGGTCAAATTCTGATGGAGAAAACGGCGCCATGCCGTCCATCCTCAGATGCTGAAATCCAGTAGATTGTAATCCTTCATGCTGGCTTTGGCTTCTTCGTCCCAGCAGTAGCGCTCTCCTGATTCGACAAACGGCTTATAGGGAAACGGCGTTTCGTCCGGGAAGCGCTGTCGGCGCGCATCAATGGCATAGCCGATTACGCGCGAGCGGGTACGGATACGTTCTTCATCATAGACGGCTGGGGCGCTATGTACTCCGCCACCTTTCACTCCCAGCACGGACGAACGACGATGAAAGCCAAAGTTTACTGTGACGCGCCAGTCCGGGCTGGTATTGGCAAACGAACAGTGCAGCAATTGCCGGTTGGAGATGACCACATCACCCGGCTTACACACCATGGGAACGGCATCCGGCAGGCGCTCCGAGCCCGCCTCGGCCACCCGCCGCGTGATATCGATATGCCCGACTTTATGCGTCCCCGGCACGACCCACACGCCGTTTGCCGGGGTACAACCGTAGAGTTGGGCCATGAAGTTGAAACCGTGGGTTCCCTGGTCCCAGGTCGGACTGTCCCAGTGTGTCGTGCCATCCTGATGCCAGGCGACCGATGCTCCTTTGCCCGGCTCTTTGATAAACAACGCGTCGGTGAACGGAACAAAATCCTCACCGTTGACGGCCGCTGCCACGGCTAGGAGATGCGGATGGGCATAGGTGCGGAGGCTGGCCTCGGAAAATTGCAGCGAGCCGATTATGAGATAGACCACTTCTTGGGGCAGACCGGCGGCCGGGGTGGGCTCCAGCATCTTGACCGGATGGCGACCGTTGGCGAGGTCGGTTCCGCCAAAGGGATCGCCGAGCGGTTTGGACCAGAACAGCGTCCGCGCCTCACAATCAGCCCCCAGGGCCAGGCGACCCTGGGCATCGACCGCCGAACCTCGTTCGGTCGGGAGACGTTCCATGATATCGAACAGGTCGGCTTCGATATCGTTCAGTTCCTCTTGCTTGAGTATTCCCTCGAAGACATAGAAGCCATATTTCCAATAGGCATCCAGGATGTCGGTGTGGACCCTGCCATCGGCGTGAAAACGGACCGGGCCACGATTATCGAGCGCATAGGCCCGTTTCTCACCCTCGCGCAGATACGCCTGCATGGCCGACTCAGCGGTCCCATAATCGCTCGTTGTCACATCGCTCGCTGCCTGCATGTCTGCCTCCATTTTTTGTACCCGTCACTTCATATGCGCTTCTCGATCCCTATACAACCTTGGGCGAGACGAGGGATCAATCTGTCGCCGTTATCCGATGGCACAGAATTCAATTGAATAGCAATTTCCTCCGTCTCTCACCAGGAGAGAGGGAGTTGGAGGAATTTCTTTGAGACAGACGAGATTAATTTGGCACCCAGGCTAAGGCCCGGACTTCGCCGAACTCCCGTTCCGATTTGGTCCACGACGCTCCGCCGTCCTGACTGGTGTAGACATAGCCGTGCAGGCTGTTGGCCACGATAAAGTCGGGGTCCGCCGGATGCGTGGCAAACCAGTACATGGTCGAGTTTGGCACCACGGGTAAGGGGGCGGCCTGCCAGGTTTGCCCGCCGTCGGTCGAACGCTGGATAGCCCCGACCTTGCCCGGAATGAAATCGCCGTTGCCCACAAACATGACGTTGGGGTCGTCGGCTTTCAGCGCCACGCCACGACAGTATGAAATGCCTCGCTCAGAGAAGCGTGGGAAACCGTGCAGAGCCCAGCTCTGGCCTTCGTCCGTGCTGGTCCAGATGCCATCCGGGGTGGTGGCGATGATTTTTCGGTGCGGGTCGGGACTGATGGTCAGACCGTGGATATCCTGGTTCAGCTCGCTGTCGCCCAGGGCGGGCAGATGCTCCCAGGTGTCGCCACCATCGAGACTCCGATGGATGCCGTCGATCTCAACACTGGCCCAGACCGTGCCGGAGTCGCGCGGATCAAAAAGAAGATTGGTGACCTTGGGTGCACCGGCCAGGCAACGCTCGGCCGCATTGATGGGCAGCTCTTCCCAGTTCTGACCCCCGTCCCTGGTACGAAAGACACACGGAGGTTTAGTCCCAATAAGGACAACGTTCGGGTCGTCAGGATGCACGGCAATGGACCAGATTTGTTTACCGTCTGCGGGGGATTCCACCAGTTCCCAGACCGCACCCTTGTCCTCACTCCGATACAGCCCCACCTCGGAACCGGCATACACCACGTTGGGGTTGTGCGGAGATACGACCAGCGAACGAATTTGGATTTCCCCTGGTTCGGCGTAGAACGGCAGCTTCATACGACTTCGCCGCCAACGAGCACCACTATCCGAGCTATACCACACTCCAGCGCCAACAGTTCCGACACAAATGGTATGTCCGTTTTCCATAGTCCCCTCCTGAGAGCTGAGAATACGTTTCAATACTGACGGCATAGCACTCCCAGGCCGCGGTGCAAAGATGTATGAGGACTACCCCTTTCCCCGGCGTCGCACGCCGGGATATCTTGCTATTCAACGAACTGGATAATAGGGTCGAGGTTACAGCCAGAGGAGAACGCTATGGCAGAAAATAGTAATGGGGATGCCCGCATTGACGTCTATCTGATCTGTAACGCCAAATATCACGACACCAATTTTGCGCGACTGGAATTGCTCAAGCTTCTGGCCGAACACGAGGACATAGTTGTCCGGGTCGCCGAAGATTACCGCGATCATGACGCCATCCGGCAATCCAGGCTTCTCGTCACCTATACCTGCGATGTGTGTCCGACCCCGGAACAACAAGACGATCTCAAGCAGTTTCTCAGCAGTGGCGGGCGCTGGTTTGGCCTGCACGGCACGAGTGCGCTGCTGGAGTTTGTCGGCCAAAGCCTGGAGACCGACGGGATTGTGATTCCGGGCAAGGTCGATACGCCACGGAAAGCACCGGCCTTGTCTGACATGCTGGGCAACCATTTTGTGTCGCATCCGCCCATTCAGCCCATTCACGTCACGGTCGCCGACCCCAGCCATCCGCTCGTCCGCGGCATTCAACCCTTCGAGGTCATGGATGAGCCGTATTACTGCGAGTTTTATGGGGAAATCCACACCCTGCTGGAGTCGCGCTATAGCGCCAAATCGGAGGGCTATGTCCGCGAAGACCTGGGTAATGACGACCCGCGCCCGCAGCTCTATCTGCATCCCTACGGCCAGGGTGAAGTCCTCTACCTGACCCTCGGCCACTGTCGAGGAAAATATGACATGCAGCCCTTTATGCCGGTCTGCTCCGTTGAGCGCTGTTCGTGGGAGTCAGCGGTGTATTACGAACTGCTCAGGCGCGGAATCCGCTGGGGTATCGGTCAGCTCGGGAGCTGAGTGCAGCACCGGTGGCGATAATACGCCCTAGTGTTTTCTCAGAGTGCCCAGTAGAATAGACAGGAATGGCTGCCGCAATCAATCTCGTTGCTCCGGATTCCCTTATCCATAAAATCCAGAAATTACTCCAACTCAGCCGCGATGAAGCCGCGACCGAGCACGAAGCCGCCTTGGCTGCCGCCAAGGTTCACCAACTCCTGGCCACGTATAACCTCTCATTAACTGAGGTTGAGGCCCAGGGCGTACAGGGCGAACGCACCATGCGGGTCGAAGGCTGGAAAACGAGCCGCCTGCTCCCGTGGGAGAGACTGCTCTGGCTCGCGACCTGCAAGCTGTACTTTTGTTGTTCGACCCTGTCCGTGGGCCGGTCGTTTATTATCGGTCGCTCCCATAATGTCGTTGTTGCCAAAGAGATGCTGCATTATCTCATCCAGACCGTCCAGCGCTTACGCAAGGCGCATTATGGCAAGGGGCGGCGTTTTCTGGATTCCTTTGCCTATGGTTGTGCCCAGTCCATCACTGACAAGATCAAGGCCCTGATCGCCGAACGAGAACCGGCCGCAGCCAAGACTACGCTGCCTGCGGTACGGAAGAACTATCGCGACGAGGTCTATACCTATCTGGCCAGCCAGGGAACGCGCATGCGTAAACTGTCCGGCACACCACGCTCGCTGAAGGTCGATCCTGAGGGCTATGCGGCCGGACAGGTGGCCGGAGAGACGGTTGGGCTTGACCCGCAGCTCTCCGGCGGCCAGGAGTGTCAGACGCTGATCGGGTAAAAATAAAAGGGCGGACACGATCACTCGCATCCGCCCGTCTGAAAAGTCAAGAAATCCGACTCTTAGCGCTGAGCCAGCGGCCCGCGTAACAACTGTCCGGGCAACGCGCCGGTATGCTCGTTTTCGCGCAGGACCACTTGGCCATTGACGACCGAAGCCAGAAAGCCCGCGGCTTTCTGTTTGAGCCGCCGCGCACCCGCGGGCAGATCGTAGGTCAGCTCCGGCATCATCGGCCCGACCGTTTCCGGGTTGAAAACTACGACGTCCGCGGTCATTCCCTCGCGCAGCAGGCCGCGCCCGTGCAAGCCCCACTGGGAAGCTGGCACGAAGGTGAGCTGCCGGACCGCGTCTTCCAGTGTTATGGCTTGCTGCTCGCGCACCCAATGGCTCAGTAGGTGGGTCTGTAAGGAAGAGTCCATAATCTGAGAAACGTGGGCGCCGGAGTCAGAGAAGGTGATGACGGAACGCGGGTGCCGCATCATCTCCAGCACATGCTCCTGGTTCTCATTGGCCAGCGGTTGCAGGAAGAACTGCTTGAGGTTTTTCTCCAGGGCCAGATCAATAAATGTCTCGACCGGGTCCTGGTTCCGCTCTGTGGCGATCTCCTCGATGGAGCGGTGGGGCGGGTTGGGCTGGTCCATCAAGAACAGCCATTTGAAATTCGCTGCCCGCGCTTCGGGACCGACCCCCCGGTTGCCGTCGTCCTCTTGGGTGTGAGCCTCTTCAACCAGTTTGCGCCGGTAGTCGGGATCCCGCAGAGCCGCTTCCTTCTCTTCGAGTGACTTCATCTTCTTGAGCGCGCGCCAACTCGGCAGCCGGTCGAACGGCGTATTGGTCTGAAAGGACAGGACCGCATTCAGCGCGCGGCTGTGTACCTGAAGAAACATGCGGCCGCCCGCGGCCGCGGTTTCGTCGGTTAAATCGAGATAGGGCTGCCAGCAGTCCGGCGCCCGGCGCATGCTGAACATGCCGTAGGTCACCGGGACTCCGGTATCGACCGCCAGAGCCTTGAGACGGTCCATGTATTCACGGATGCGCTCCGGGTTCTGGCCGGTGTCTTCTCCGGCGATTTCAAAGATGCCGGCCCCCATTTCGCCCATCGCGCCAACCAACTGCCGGACCTCATCCCAGGTGGCCAGTCGGCTGGCCACGGGCTGGCGCTGCGGCGTCTGGTGGTTGCGGGTACGCGAGGTGGTGAACCCTATCGCGCCAGCCTGAATCGCTTCACGCACCGCCTGTTTCATCTGCTCCAAATCCTGCTCGGTGGCCGGGTCGGTAAAGGCACGCTCGCCCATCACGTGGGTGCGCAGGGCGGAATGCCCCATATAGGCGGCATAGTTGATGCCTTTGGGCAGCCGCTCAACCGAGTCCAGATACTCGGGAAAGGTCTCCCAGGTCCATTTGATGCCGGCATTCATGGCCTCGGGCGCAATGTCTTCGGCCCGCTCCAGATTGCGCATGACCATGTCCTTTTCGCTCTCCTTGCACGGCGCGAGCGAAAATCCGCAATTGCCCATCACCACGCTGGTAATGCCGTGCCAGCAGGAACACGTTCCAAGCGGGTCCCAGGAGACTTGGGCGTCCATATGGGTGTGGCCATCAATAAAGCCGGGGGTGACGACGTGGCCCTCGGCGTCGATCGTCTCTTGCGCGCCATCGCGAATGCGACCAATCGAAGCGATTTTCCCATCCACGATACCCACGTCGGAGCGGAACCGGGGCATGCCCGAACCATCAATAACGGTCCCATTTTTAATAATCAGATCGTACTGCATTCTCCCTCCTTCTTCTGGAACGGTTACCCACCTGAAAGGCTTTTCTTACTATAGCCGGCCATGGAATACCCCTGCCAAGGATTTGTCAACCTGTCGGAGGAATGTTACGAGGCATAGGCATGAAAGCCACACTCCTTATTGCGCTCTTTATCACCCTGATCGGGGTCTTACTGTTCCCGCAATTACTCTGGGCGCAGTCATCTTTTGACAACCCGAAGCCGGGCTCCTTTCAAAGCGGCAAGGGCGTCATTGACGGCTGGGTGTGCGACGCCGAGCGGATCGATATTGTCTTTAATCCCGATACCACCCAGGAACAGACCTTCCAGGCCGCGTATGGGACCGAGCGGGGGGACACCCAAAGTGTTTGTAACGACAGCAACAATGGCTTTGGGTTACTCTTCAACTGGAATCTCTTGGGCGACGGTCAACATACGGTCAGTGCCCGGGCCGACGGGGTGGAATTCGATAGCGCCACCTTCACCGTCACGACCTTGGGGGAAGAGTATAAGACGGGGCTGAGTGGGGGGGCGGTCGTGGCCGACTTCCCGGCCGTGGGGACTGACACCACCCTGGTATGGCAGGAGTCTCTCCAGAACTTCGTCATTCAAGGAGACGTGAAGAGTCGCGGTGGGACGAGCGGCGCCCCCCCGCGCGTACTGGACAACCCGAAGCCGGGCTCATTTCAGAGCGGGAAGGGCGTCATTGACGGCTGGGTGTGCGACGCCGAGCGGATCGATGTCGTCTTTAATCCTGGCACTAAAAGTGAGACGACCTTCCAGGCCGCGTATGGGACGGATCGCGGTGATACCCAGGGCCATTGTAACGATATCGATAACGGCTTTGGGCTACTCTTCAACTGGAATCTCTTAGGCGACGGCCAACATACAGTGGGCTACTCTTCAACTGGAATCTCTTAGGCGACGGCCAACATACAGTCAGCGCACGGGCCGACGGGATGGAGTTCGGTAGCGCCACATTCACGGTCACTACCTTTGATACAGAGTTCCTAAGGGACGTTGGCAAACACGCCCGGCTAAAAAATTTCCCCGAGACCGGAACGGACCTCATTGTCGCCTGGCAAGAGTCTCTCCAGAATTTCACAATTGCGCGGCTCGATAATCTCGCGCCCCGGATTGCCTCCATAGACGCCATCGGGGACAGTATCAGCAAGGCAGTGAACGCCGGGGGAGCCGGGGAGTGTACTAATCTAGACCAGGAGCGATTCAACTGGTCAACCAGCATCACCCAGGACGAAGCGTCTTGCAGCGACGGTGGAGACGGGGTCTATAGCCAAGCGGAACGGCTCGAATGTCGACAGGAAACCGTGATTGTGAATGCCGATCCCAATAGCGCAGTCTCCGGTGCTGAGATGCTCAATGACCCAGTCGTCGATGCCGAGATGTCCAAGAATTTTGTTGCTCAAACACAGAAGGTAGCGATATCTCTCGGGATGCGACTGGCTCCACGCTATGTAACGATCGAAATGGGCCACAATGACATTTGCAGCGGAACCATTGAGCGTATTCAAGTCGAGTGTGAAAGGGGAGACGACCAGGACCCGCTGAACCATTGCCGAACTACGGAGGCGGCGTTTGAGCGTGAGTTTCGCAAAGGGCTCGACGTTTTGATTACCGTCCCAGACTTGAAAATCGGCATTGCTGCGCCCGTGCGGGTAACCCAATTGTGTAACCACAAGGCCAAAACAAACTGTTCCCTTCTTGGCGGAAGCTGCGAATCACTGTGGGAACGGTTTGCTGACGGTGGCGTACGCCCTACTGGTATCTGCGGGTCTATCACGAAAGACTGCTCGGACGAACGCCTTCAAGATGCCTACGAAACAGCCAAGGCTTATCGTGACATTATGGCGCACGTCTCCGCGGAGTATGCCGCCTTGCCTGCGGGGGAATCCTCTCCTGTAGCAACAGTTGGCGGCGAGACGGTTGGGGGAGCAGTCAAGGCGACCGGAACCTCACTCAGTTTTAGTAATGCTTCCTGGGTGTATAAGTTTACGAGCGAACAGATTTCGTGCTGTGACTGTTTCCACCCATCGCTTCAGGGCCAGGATGGGGCCGCCCGCATCTTGTTTGATGGCTTTACCTGTGGCCCGACAGATGTGTGCTGCGCGGACACCGGAGACCCCGTATCCGACGCCCTGTGTACGACCGAAGATACCGGCGGGACCTTTCATCCAGGACTATTCTAATCGGAGGAATAATCTATTCTTCACTCCTCGGATGCGGTGCCGTCGGCGCAACGTTGAGAAAAGTGATGAGGGTGAGCTTGCGGCTCTGAATCCGCCAACCCTCTTCGGTCTTCACCACAGTGTCTTCATAGGTCCCGTTCGCAATATCAATACTGCCGTTGGGGAGCACATGGGTTGCGTGCAGATAGGTGCTCATCGTGGCGCTCTTGTCCTGCACCTCAATACTGATGGTTCCGAGCAGATGCTGTGTGCTCGTATAGCCAGCACCCTGAAAGACTGTTGCTACAAAATCCGCCCAGGCGTCTGAGCCGGTTCTTTTCTCCTGTTGCCCGTTTGGAAAGGCGGCCGAGAAGGTCGCATCTTTTGTAAAGCACGGCTGGTAGATCGCCCTCCCTGCCGCAACGTCGCCCCGTCCGATGGCATCCGTTCCATGAGCATAACAGATAGTCAGCTTGCGAATATCCGCCTCATCCTGCAACCTGCCGGTCTGCTCTGCGGCAACACCCGGAGGCCAGCTCAACACGATGGCGGTTATCAGCGCTATTAGCAGGATGCTTCTCTTCCCGCGTATTACTGTCGAATGACTCATATGGAACACCTCCTGTCATCAACGTCTTGCACAGAGTGATTTGACACGTCGGAAGCGAAAATGCTAGGCGTTGCTCGGTCGGTGTACGGGATTGCCGTCTACAAGTGGCCAGACACAGGGGGAGAAATGGAACCGCTGCGTGTTATTTCTGCCGATTCGCATATGACAGAGCCGCCCGATCTATGGACCACCCGGCTCGATCAACCGTTCCGGGATCGCGCTCCACGGGTTGTCGAGAACACAGAAAAACCCGGACATTTTTTCATGGCTCCCGGTATCACGCCCTTTCCGGTGGCAGGCGGATTTTCGACGGGTCGCAGTGGTGAAGAGCTAAAGAAACATCTCACCCGTGGTTATGAAGCGGCCCGGCCAAGCGGCTGGGACCCGATTGAGCGCATCAAGGATCAGGATATCGACGGAGTCCGGGCCGAGGTGATCTACACCACGCTGGGTCTGGCCCTGTTCCAGCTTGCGGACGCCGAACTCCAGCAGGCCTGTTTTCGTGTCTATAACGACTGGGTGGCGGAATTCCGGTCACACGATCCCAAACGGCTCTACCCCGTTGCGCTGATTTCGCTTGAGGATATTCCGTCCGCGGTCAAAGAACTCGAACGGACGGCAAAATTGGGTCTCAGCGGCGGGATGATCTGGGGCGCTCCACCCGAAGACCGGCCGTATTATAGTCCGGTTTACGATCCGTTCTGGACCGCGGCGCAAGACCTCGATATGCCGCTCTCCCTGCATGTCGTGACCAGCCGGGACAATAACACCCGCGTGGTCATGGACCGCGGCTCAGACGGCTGGGTCAACCAGACGGCCATGCGGTTTGTGCACCTCATTCACGAAGTCCAAAAGTCTCTGACCAGCCTTATCTTCGGCGGGGTGCTGGCCCGTTTTCCCAGGCTCAAAATTGTTTCCGCGGAGAGTGACATCGGCTGGCTGGCCCATTATGTCCAGCGCCTGGACCATACCTATGAGAAGTTTGGAGTGATGGTGGAACATCCGCTCCCTATGAAACCGAGCGAGTATGTTCGTCGCCAGGTCTGGGCAACCTTTCAGGACGACCCGATCGGGGCCACAAACGCGGCGGTCTTTGGCGAGGATAACTGCATGTGGGCGTCCGATTTCCCGCACACGGACACCACCTGGCCTCATTCACGAAAGGTTATTGAAAGAGACTTTGCCAACGTCCCGACCCATATCACGCACAAGATTGTGTACGAAAACGCCGCAAAGCTGTATGGGATTGAGCTGGACTGAGCAGCCGAGAAACACCTCAGAGATTGGCATCCTCGGAATATCCCAAGCCGGGGAAACTCTTCAGGGTTAAGCGGTATTACCGTTCACATGCACTCGTGTGAAATAGCCGTGTTCCTCCAGGTGTTGATGATAGGTGATCGTGCAGTCTTTGCCGAGTCGCGCTTCGGCCTCGCTGAGCGCGGTCTCAATGGTCGGGAACGGCTCGAATCCCATCCGCCGAGCGACCGCTTCGTTTTCT
>MKWU01004183.1_pt1 | contig 17509 bp, 21 predicted proteins | sample 809101 | NCBI WGS metagenome assembly MKWU01 (sample SAMN05860141, study PRJNA318959) | sponge metagenome | host: Aplysina aerophoba | place: Slovenia: Piran, Adriatic Sea, Gulf of Piran | collected 2013-05-07 | reverse complement strand
AACAACAAAAAATCCGACCAAGAATAACCGCCCGTCAGCTGAATAAACGTCCCCGACAGGCCGCAGCTTCCAGAACAACCGCACTACCACCACAGAACCCGCGGGCATTATAGTCCCACCCGAGCAGGTACAAACTTATTTGTGCTAGTTACAAAGTTATTTGTTCGCACACAGTTGCCCAGCACGTCCCAGGTGTAGCCCAGGGCCTGGCGCTCGCTGCCCAGCAGGGTGGCGCTGGTGGTGTCGGCAATGCGCCCGGTCCGGGCGTCGATAGTTAGGATGGTCCGACCCCTTCCCGCCGGGTGGAAACCTTACAACTTCGTTTTTGGCGACAAAAAGGGGGGTTTAAGGGAAAATAACCAGCAAAAACGGTATATAAATGGAACGGAAACAGCTAGTTAAGATGGTCCGACCCCTTTCTTATTGGGCCACCATACGCTGCCCCCTGGCAAGCATGTCCGGCATTTTCAGGGCGGTATTGATCATTTCTCTTTCCGTCGGATCCACAGCTCCCTCTTCATCACCGGCTCCACCGAAAGGCGCCGCAACATGAGGCCCCATCAGTTTACGGGTGGCAATACGGGTCAGCGTCTGGTGGGTATACAGGTACTGGTTGATTTGAACGCGTGCAACGAGGTCAACGGGATATAAATCGTTCCAGTGATGCTTGTCGCACAGGTAGCCCAGGATTGCAGGCATTTCGTACAGTATAAATCCGTTGTCGTTGATAGTGGGTATTTTACCCATTGGGTTCAACTTCCTGTAATCCGGGCTTTTCATGTAGCCTATTATATCTGCGGGGGCAGCCAGGGCGATTTCGATGCCTTTTATCAAACAGGGCCAGATAACGGCCCGAACCGGTTGGCTGGACACAGTCCCGCACACAATCAGTTTGGAATTGAGAGACAAAATGATGTCCTCTTCATATCACTATAACCATCCCACCGGCACTTGAACGATTTCGGGTGTAACCCATTCAACCTTTTCACCCTGGTTAACCAGCAGGCCCATAGGCAACCCGTTGTCCTTAACAAAACCTGCCAGGGATTTCAGACTGCTTCGTTTGACTGAACTGCCGTATTTGATTTCAACAGGCAAAACGCCAAAGGGGCCTTGAATGATCAAATCAATTTCCGCTCCGCCACGGGTTCGATAATAATGTGCAGACCAGTTGGTTACCATGGTCGCTTCTAGGCCCTTAATCAATTCATCACATACGTAAGCCTCGAAAGAGGTTCCGACGGCCGGATCCGTCATTAATTCCTCCATGTTGTGTATCCCAAGCAGGTAATGCAATAAACCCGAATCTCGTACATACCCTTTGGGCATTTTTGTAATGGATTTTGCGACGGACCCTTCAAAGCTGCTTAACTTCCGCCAGATATACGTACCATGAGCTATATCGAGGTAATCACGGATGCTCGATTCACTCGCTTCAACGGCTCTTCCCACCTGGCTTTTATTGATAATCGTGCCGGATAATTTAGATAACATCGTGAGAAACCGCCTGTATGTCAGGCGATTGAGTTTTGGAAATAACCTTGCAACATCCCGGTTGATATAGGTATCCCTGTAATTGTCCATCCAGACTGCATGACGCTGTGGGTCATTGCCAAGCACCGGTTCAGGATATCCTCCATAAAACCAACACTGTTGAATCTGATTCCTGCTGAGCGGCGGCACGCCGGCAACCGGGAGCGCTTTGTTTAATTCGGATTCAAAAAGAGAAAAGAATGGACTCAGCGGTAGCTCATAGTACTCATTACTCTTGAAAGTACCGAGTTCAACTATTGCTACTCGGCCCGCCAGCGTTTCTGAGATCTCAGTAATCAAGGCGGGGCTACTGGAGCCCGTGAGAATAAAACGCCCGGTTTTCTTTCTGTCTGCATCAATCACGCCACGCAGTACTTTAAAGACCTCCGGATATTCCTGAGCCTCATCAAGGATCAGTGAGGACGGGTACTGACTGAAAAAAAATGCCGAGTCATAGCTCAGACGATCAAGGTCATCAGGCTGTTCGAGGTCCACATAAGCCCAGCCTTTTCCAAGCGCTTTTGCTAGTGTAGTTTTCCCTACCTGTCTTGCGCCAAGGATAGCCACTGCCGGGAACCAATCCAATAATTTAAGGCATTTGGGATAAAGGTTTCTTTTTTTATCTATCATATTCGTGAGTATCTCACGAAATTTACATGTAGACAATATTGCTTCGAAGTAAAGTGGCTGGATGATAGATGCGGGCACGGACTCACAGTGAAACGGTGCCGGATGACGGATTCGAACCGCCGACCATCCGCTTACAAGGCGGGCGCTCTACCAACTGAGCTAATCCGGCATTGACTGAAATAATGCGTGCCGCGAGGCCCGCATATAATACAACACATTTCGGCTTCAGACTTATTCCATCGGATATTTCAGGCCGAATTGACCCCGTATCTCATCCATCGTCCGCATGATGCCCAGCGTCTCGCCCAGCGGCATGACGGCGCTTTCCGTTTTTCCTTCCCTTAAACAACGGTGTACTTCCATGGCTTCAAACTGGTAACCATTGGAAGCGAACGGTAACGTTATTTCAGTCTCTTCCTCATCGAACAGGCTCAGGATGATTTTACTGGGACAGAACAGGGGCGGGTGGACGTAAATCTTTCCTTTACTGCCCAGGATGGTAATGTCCGGAGAGGACCTGGTGCGCATTGATACGTACAGACCGGCAATCGCGCCGCTGTCATACTCCAGTAACATTGCCTCGTGCTCATCGATACCGTGTTCGTTCAACCTGCCCGCGCAGCGGATTTTATCCGGATAACCCAACAGCCAGGACGCCAGCGAGACGAGATAAACGCCGGCGTCGAGCAGCACCCCGCCGCCCAGGTCTTTCCTGAACAGGTAGAAATCCGGGTCAAATTCCGGGAGAAATGCGCCCCCGGCAAACAGGTACCGGATTTCGCCGATGGTTTTATCCGCAACCAGTTGTTTCAGCTTGATTGCCGCGGGGATGAAACGGGTCCACATCGCTTCCATGAGGAACAGTTGCCGTTGCCGTGCATAAGCGATGACGGAGTAAGCTTCCACAGCATTGATTGCAAACGGTTTTTCACACAACACGGCGTTACCGTGCTCGAGACACATCAGGCTGTTTTCCTTGTGCAGTGAGTGGGGTGTGGCGATGTATACGACGTCGACTTCAGGGTCGGCAGCGAGACTCTCGTAGTCGTGGAAACTTTTCGTTACCGAATGCTCTCGGGAAAATGCCCCGGCTTTTTCTGCAGAACGGGATGCAACCCCGTATAGCTCCGCATCGTTGAAACTATTCAGGGCAGCGGCAAAACTCCCGGCAATACGCCCCGTTCCCAGGATGCCCCATTTAATCCTGCCCGGCATGATTGTGTTGTGTCAGGCCGGCTGACGGCTGCCCGTCGCCGAGAAACCGCCGTCCACGAACAGCGTCTGGCCGGCAATAAAAGAGGCCTGGTCCGATGCTAGGAAACCGATAGCGGAAGCAATTTCTTCAGGTTCCGCGGCGCGGCGCAGCAGGCCGTAACCGCGTGTGACCTCCCGCAATTGCTCCGGCGTGATCCCCTTGTCTGCCGCACGGTCCAGGTGGTAATCGGTCAGTGTCGCTCCCGGGCAGACGGCATTCACCCTGATACCGTACTCACCGTTTTCCACCGCCAGGTTGCGCATCAGCGCCAGCACGGCCGCCTTGCTGGCGTCGTACATGGCCATACCGGCCGAACCGACCGTGGCGTTCACGGAAGAGACGATAACGATTGACCCCTGTCGTTGTTCCCTCATGACCGGCAGGACGGATTTGCACGAATGCGCAACACCTTTCAGGTTGACTGCCATGATCCTGTCCCAGTCCCGTTCCCCGGTATCGAGCAGGCTGCCGCCGGTCTGTATCCCCGCGTTGGCCACCAGCACATCGACCCGCCCCCATGCGTCCAGGGATTTATCCCTTATTTCCCGCGCGGTTTCCTCCAGGGAAATATCACCGGCTATGCCGATAGTTTCGCCTCCTGATCCGGTGATTTCAGCGGTCGCCTTTGCAACACGTTCAGGGTCGATATCCGCAACCGCGACCCGGTACCCTTGTGTTGCAAAGTATCCGGCGCAGGCCCTGCCGATGCCGGCCCCGGCGCCTGTTATGACGGCAGTTTGTTTCATCAGGATTTCTCTACGGTTGCAAGACAGGGTAACATATACACATTACCCGGTATAACAGAGGAGTTAAGTAATGAAGCTGAAACATTATCTGGTCGTTCTGGTAGCGATTCTGTGCCTGCCGGCATTTCACGCCGCCGCCAATGAGAACATCGATCAACTTAGCGCGCTCGCCGACGGTGACCATCGTTCCGACGCCTACAAGGCCCGTAACCAGTACCGCCACCCGGCGCAAACCCTGGACTGGTTCGGTATCCGCAATGACATGACGGTGGTCGAGATTTCCCCCGGAGCGGGTGGCTGGTACTCGGAAATCCTGGCCCCTTACCTGAGGGACAACGGGAATTTCTACGTGGGGAGCTACGACAGCGAATCCGAGGTCGAATACTACCGGCGCAGCTATCAAAAATACGCGGACAAGCTCGCGGCAGAACCGGAAATCTACGGCAAGGTCAGCATGTTCGAATTTGCGCCTCCGAACAAGCCGGATCTGCAACCGGAAGGGCAGGCTGACATGGTGCTCACTTTCCGCAATGTCCATAACTGGTTGAACAACGACACGGCGGACCAGATTTTTGCCGCGATATACAAGGTGCTCAAGCCGGGCGGCACCCTGGGCCTGGTGACGCACCGGGGCGAGGAGCACATGGTCGGCAAGGAATGGTCAAAACAGGGTTATGTCCCGGAGGCCGAAGTGATCCGCCTGGCGCAACAGGCCGGCCTTCAGTTTGTCGACAAGGCCGAGATCAATGCCAATCCGAAAGATACCAAAGACCACCCGAAAGGCGTCTGGACCCTGCCGCCGGCCTACCGGCTGAAAGATGAGGATCGCGAGAAATATGCGGCCATCGGCGAGAGCGACAGGATGACGATGAAGTTTGTGAAGCCGGAATAGGAATTATGAGAATTCGTAATTCCTAATTCGTAATTCCTAATTCCTAATTCTCGTAGTTCCTAATCATCAATCACAACGCCCCAGGGGAATTTGCCGACCTCGATGGTCTTGATGACCTCGTCCTTGCCGGTGTCGATCACGGATACCGTGCCGCTGACCCCGTCGGTGCTGAACACCTTGCTGCCGTCTTTGGTCATGGCAAGACCCCATACCCGCTTGCCCACGGGGATGCCCTTGATGACTTCCATCTGATCCGCGTCCATCACGATGACCTGGTTGGACCTGCCGCCCGCTACGTAGAGCTTGGTTTCGTCCTTGTTCAGGATTACGTCCTTGGGTTTGGCTTTTTCATCGGCTATTTTCCTGACTGCGACCACCTCAAAAGTGCTCATATCGACCTTTTTCACCTCGCCGCTGATCTCGGAGGTGGAGTAGGCTATCGCGCCGTCGTTGGTGAACGTGGCCGCGCGCGGCCTGGCGCCCACCAGGATATTGGCGACGATGGTGTGTTCGGGGACCTGGATGACGTGCAGCATGTTGGTCGATTCGCTGGTCACGATCACGTGCTTGCCGTCGGGTGAGATAGCCACGCCTTCCGGCTCCAGGCCTACCTCTATCTCCGCCAGTTGCTCGCCCGTTTTGGGATTATAGACAGAGGCCTTGGCGTCGTCTTCGTTGGAAATATAGATGTTCCCGTTCGGGTGTACCGCAAAGGTTTCCGGATCGGAACCGGCCTGGAATTTCCGCAACAACTCCAGGGTCTCCAGGTCGATGACCGCGATGACGTTTTCTTCACTGACCGCGATATAGAGCTCGGCGCCGTCCGGTGAGATGCCGATTCCCCTGGGCCGGTCGCCTACCTCGATGGTTCTTTCGACCTCCAGGGATGAGCCGTTGATGACGGATATATCGTTGCTCCGCTCATTGGTGACGAAAATACGGCCGCTGGCGGCATGGGCAAGTTGCATGGCCGCCAGCAAGATTACGCTAACAATAATTAGATGTTTCATCTGTTACTCCTGAATAAAATATGTAGTCAACCACAGGGTAGACAGAGGTTGCTGAGCAAAGTTCTGCTGTTTCTGACTTTTCTCTGTGATCTCTGTGGCTCAATTATAACAGGAAGCCAGGCCCAGGCTATCCACGTCATCCGGCGCGACGACCCCTCTTACCGGCGCCTCACCCACAAGATCTCCGGCGGGATCAACCATCAGCAGCAGTTGGCGCAACTGGCCGGTGTCGCGAAAATCCATGTCCAGACCCTTCTGGCCGTCAAACGACAACCCGGTTTTCAGGTACTGCAAAAGCCCGGCAGGGTCCGTGAGGTCTTTCCTGGCCACCGAGTCCGAGGTCATTTTGACCGCGGCCCAGCCGGCCCAGGCATACTGGTCCATGGGCCTGGAAAACCTTTTTTTGAAGCGTTTGTTCAAATCCCGCGCCGCGAATTTTACAAAATCAGGATGCCACCCGGACGCAGTGACCCCGGCGTCCGGTGATTTTTGCAGCCACTGCGCTTCGGCATCCGCAAGCATTCTGCCGCTTGGAATCACGTGCAGCAGGTTTGAACTGCATTCGTTCCGCAGCGCATCATCATGTACCGCGACGTTGAGGACGGCATGGTCCTTGAAACGGTTACCGGCCTGGCGGACGTCGTCTGCATTCGTTGCGACGATGAGGGCGATAAACACACCGGGGTCGATAGCGTCCATGTTGTCCGCGCTGAACTCATGCAGGGTGTAGTTCTGGCCCAGGAACCGGCCTTGCAGGTTTGCCTCGTGGATACCCTGCGCAACACCGTCATAGGCGTTGCCGTCCGTAGCGCCGATGAACGCGAAATTGATTTCCGTTTTCTCCACGGCGCCGGCTGTGACGCAACCCAGGAAGATGAATGCAGCTATTGTGATTTTAAGGGTGTTCATATTTATCCTGCCGTTTGACCCCCGCTTGCGCGGAGCCTGCCCCCGCGGCAACGGAGGGCAGACCAAGTATGCGGGAAATAGTTCTGCTCCGCCATGTATGATAAAGCAGGTTGTCATCATCGGAATAATTTTGTATTCTCTTCATAGAGGGTGACTGACCTCATTGATAACTATAAACTTGCTGTAAGAAAAAACCGGCATGTCCTATTATAATTAAAACAGGGACGAAAACAGCCGGGATTTTTTCCCGATTTTACATGAGATTTTTTCGATCTCTGTCTTTTAAACGTTGCTACTTAAGGAGGATGTGATGCTGAGAGCGCTCCAGATTGAGCCGGAGAAGTGCACCGGTTGTCTCCAATGCGAACTGGCCTGTTCCTACCAGGCGGAAGGGGTATTCAACCCCGCAAAATCCCGCATCAAGGTATTTACCTTCCATGATGAAGGCCGGTTTGTCCCCTATACCTGCACCCAGTGCAGCGAGGCCTGGTGCATGCACGCCTGCCCCGTCGAGGCCATCGTGCTCAATGAAGAGACCGGCTCCAAGGACGTGCTGGCCGATGTTTGCGTCGGCTGCAAGGTTTGCACCATTGCCTGTCCGTTCGGGACGGTCAACTATAACCAGGACACCAAGGTTGTCTATAAATGTGATTTGTGCGGCGGCGACCCTGAATGCGCCAAAGCCTGTCCGACGGCCGCCATCACGTATGTTGATGCCGACCATACCGGACTCGGCAGGATGCGCGCCCATGCAGCGGCAAGCGCCGGCGCCAACTGAACGGAGGAGATAGAAAATGGCTTGGGCTAATAATGTATTACGAGTAAATCTGACTGACGGCACAACCAGCAATGAACCGCTGAACATGGAGTGGGCCAGGCTCTACCTGGGACAGCGCGGGCTTGCCACCAAGTACCTGGTGGAAGAGATCGACGCCAGGTGCGATGCCCTGAGTCCTGATAACAAGCTGATCATGACCACCGGTCCGCTCACCGGCACCATGGCCTCCACTGCGGGGCGCTACTCGGTCGTCACCAAGAGCCCCCTGACCGGGGCTGTCGCCTGCTCGAATTCAGGTGGATTCATCGGCGCCGAGTTGAAGGCCGCGGGCTACGACATGATCATTTTTGAAGGTAAATCGCCTCAACCGGTTTACCTGTACGTCGAGAATGACAAGGTGGACATCGTCCCCGCCGATGAGATCTGGGGCCAGTCGGTCTGGGCTGCGGACGAGTGGCTGCACAAGAAATACCAGGACCCGCTGTTGCGCATCGCCGCCGTGGGCCGCGCCGCCGAGAAAGGTTGCCTGTACGCGGCGATCGTGAACGACCTGCACCGCGCGGCCGGCCGTTCCGGCGTCGGCACCGTTATGGCATCCAAGAACCTCAAGGCGGTTGCGGTGAGGGGAACCAAGGGCGTAGGCAACATCAAGGACCCGGCCGGATTCATGCAGGCGGTCAATGACGGCAAGCAGGTCCTGGCCGAGAACGCGGTCACCGGACAGGGGCTGCCCACCTACGGTACCCAGGTTCTGATGAACGTCATCAACGAGGTTGGCGCCATGCCGACCCGCAACATGCGTGAAGTGCAGTTCGAAGGCGCCAGCAAGATCTCTGCCGAGGCCATGCACGAACCGCGGGAAAGCGACGGCAAGCCCAACCTGGTTACCAATGCCGGTTGTTTCGGCTGCACGATTGCCTGCGGGCGCATATCCACCATCGACCGGGGCCATTTCTCCATCGAAAACAAGCCGCAATACTGGGGCGCATCAGGCGGCCTGGAATACGAGGCGGCCTGGGCGCTGGGCTCGGACACCGGGGTGGACGACATGGATGCGCTGACCTACGCCAATTTCATCTGCAACGAGGACGGGATCGACCCCATCTCCTTCGGCGCCACCGTCGCTGCGGCCATGGAGCTTTACCAGATTGGCGCTATTACAAAAGAGCAGACGGACGGTGTCGAACTGAAGTTCGGTTCGGCGGAAGCGCTGACCTGGGCGACTGAAGTCACCTGCAAGGGTGAGGGTTTTGGTCAGGAACTGGGAATGGGTTCCAAGCGCCTGTGTGAAAAATACGGCCATCCTGATTTGTCCATGACGGTCAAGGGGCAGGAATTCCCTGCCTACGACCCGCGCGGCATCCAGGGCATGGGCCTGACTTACGCCACGTCCAACCGCGGCGCCTGCCACCTGCGCAGTTACACCGTTTCATCCGAGGTGATGGGCGTGCCCGTAAAAACCGACCCGTTGGAAACGGAAGGCAAGCCGGAACTGGTCAAGGCGTTCCAGGACGCTACCGCGATCGTGGATTCGTCCGGCCTGTGCGTGTTCACCACGTTTGCCTGGACCCTGGAAGACATTGCTCCCCAGGTGGCGGCGGCCTGCGAGGGTGACTGGACCCCGGAGTCCATGCTGGAAGCGGGCGAGCGTATCTGGAACCTGGAACGCGAGTTCAACCTTGCGGCGGGACTGACCGCGGCGGACGACACCTTGCCGAAGCGCCTGCTGACCGAACCGGCCCAGACCGGACCGGCGAAGGGCCATGTGAACCGCCTGCACGAGATGTTGCCCAAGTACTACGAGGTACGCGGCTGGAACAAGCAGGGCGAGCCCACCGACGAGACCCGGCAGCGTCTGAGCCTGTAATGAAGGGCGCCGGGGACGCGCCGGGGACGGACTTAAGTCCGTCCCCAGGCGAGCAAAATAAGAGACTGAAAACATGCAGCACGTAATCATAGGCGCCGGACCCGCCGGCGTTATCGCGGCGGAAACCCTCAGGAAGAACGATGCCTCCTGCTCAATAAAGCTCATAGGCGACGAGACGGAACCGCCGTATTCGCGCATGGCCCTGCCGTACTACCTCATTAATAATATTGATGAGGACGGTACTTACCTGCGCAAGGCCGCATCGCACTATGCGGACATGAATATCGAGGTAATCCAGGATCGGGTAGAGTCGGTAGACACCGGCGCTCACACCGTGACGCTGTCAGGCGGCGCTGCCGTTAATTTCGACAAGCTGTTGATCGCCACGGGTTCCCACCCGATTCGGCCACCGATACCGGGACTCGATTTGCCTGGCGTGCATTCCTGCTGGACCCTGGAGGACGGCAGGAATATCGCAGACAAGGCCGATACAGGCGCTGACGTAGTCCTGATGGGAGCGGGCTTTATCGGCTCCATTATCCTGGAGGCGCTGGCCGAGCGCGGGGTGAACCTGACGGTAATCGAAATGGAAGACCGCATGGTGCCGCGCATGATGGACCAGACTGCAGGAAACCTGATTAAACAATGGTGTATTTCCAAGGGCGTCAACGTGCTGACATCGACCCGGGTTGAATCCATCGAACAGGACAAGGCCGGCAGGTTGACGGTGAAACTGGATAACGGCGAACAGTTGGGCGCCGACGTGGTGATATCCGCCACCGGCGTGCGGGCCAATACCCGGTTCCTGGAAGGCAGCGGTATCGAGGCTGACTTCGGCGTGCTGGTAAACGATCGCCTGCAAAGCAGCCATCCCGATGTATACGCCGCCGGCGACGTGTGCCAGGGCAAGGATTTTTCTACGGAAGAATTCAGCGTTCAGGCCATTCAGCCCACAGCCGCCGACCATGGCAGGATCGCAGCGATGAACATGTGCGGCAGGGATACCCGCCACCAGGGCAGCGTCAACATGAACGTGCTGGATACCATGGGTCTGGTTTCCACCTCCTACGGTTTATGGATGGGTGTCGACGGCGGCGAATCCGTCGAACTGGTGGATGAGGAAAGATACCGTTACATCAGCCTGCAGTTCCAGGACGATGTCCTGGTAGGCGCCCAGGCCCTCGGGCTGACCAACCACGTGGGCGTACTGCGCGGCCTGATACAGACAAAGCTGAAGCTGGGCAAGTGGAAAGATCACCTGCTGCAGGACCCGACCCGGATCATGGAGGCATACCTGGGAGCGACCCAGTCCATCGGCCACAACGCCGCACTGCTTTGATCGACTTGATCGACCCTCCGTCGTCATTCCTGCGAATGCAGGAAACCAGTTGATTAACACGCCGTCGCGCGACGCATTATCATGAAACTCACACTCAAACTCTACGCCGGTCTGACCGATTATCTCCCCCCCGACGCGGTGGATAACAAACTTGTCATAGAGATATCCGAACACATTACGGCCTATGAACTTATAGACAGGTACAGCGTCCCCAGGGAAATGGCGCACCTCGTCCTGCTGAATGGTGTTTATGTAAATCCGGAAGACCGCAGCAAGGCCGTATTCAACGACGGAGATACCCTGGCAATATGGCCGCCGGTGGCCGGTGGCTGAGCGTTGACCGGGGACACGTTGACCGGGGACACGTTGACCGGGGACAGATTTAAATCTGTCCCCGGTTATACAGCGCCAGATACCCGCCTGACCCGGGAAATGAGCATCACCCACAAGGACTTCTTCCGGTTGTTGCCGCGGGCGGTGAACGGAGTGCCTGTAACCCGCCGGGACAACCAGGCGCACATCGCTACAGAAGCAGGACGGGTGAAAATTACCCTGGCGCCCGAGAGCATCAGGAAACTCGGCCTCATGGAATTTCCCGTGACGCCGGTCAGCATTGAATTTGACGGTTTCAACCCTGCCGACCAGGCGGCTTTCCTCGCCCGCTTCGACCTGGCGTACCAGCGGGGAGGAGGGTAATCAGGGGAAAAAGTTTTATTCAGGTTAAAATGGTTATATACTTGCACTGCATGGAGCCGAAAGGGAAACGAAACTGACATTCCCCAACATGGACAAAAATTATGACACCTGAATTAATTGCTGTTATCACTATCGGTATTGGTCTGGCGGGCCTGATTCTACGCCAGGGTCAAAGGCTTGAGCGGCGTATTGACAGGCTGGAAGAACAGACGAATGAATGGTTCAGCAAACTCGAACAGCGCATGGCAACAATGGAGATTCAACAGGCAAAACTGGAAGGGCTGCTGGAAGGATTGCGGGAAGCCGTTACCCATCCCCGTGCGGCTTGAGAATAAACCGACCTGATTTTTGTTGCGCGAAAGAAACACAATGCCGGCATATTACGCAAAAAAATGAAAAAAAGTGTTGTAAATGTGCCTTTTATATGTTGCAATTTCTCCAGTTATGTAATATTCTGCAGAAATAGGTAGCACTCTATAAGCTGGAATAAAGAATTTTTAAAAACGAAGTAACTTTTGGCTTAATACCTTTCCTTGAGGAGGAGAATGATGAAATCATATACAACCAAGATCGCAACCACACTGAGCTCGCTCGCGCTGGTCGCTGCTTTCAGCATGCCCGCCAATGCGGCCGTCGTACTGGGTGGCGCGGACGGCTGGGAAGTCAGCTACGGCGGCTTTATCAACCTGTTCTATACCCAGAGTGATTTCGGTAGTGAAGACAGCGCTCACTTGCAAGAGGGTCTGCTGCCTTCCTTCCATACCATGGTGGTCAAGACTCCCGAGGTCAACGGCCTGACCGGTACCGGACAGATCACCTTTGCGGTGGATAGTTCTGCTGAGAAGGGCGGTCGCCTGAATAAATCTGGTCTGTTTGGAACGACTTCGAATATCGATATGCGTGAAGTGTTCTTCAACGTGTCCGGTGATTTCGGCACCATCAGTGCGGGTCGCACCCTGGCCCTGTTTGGTCGCCAGGCCATTCTGCAGGACATTACCTTGTTTGGCGTGGGTTACCTGGTAGGTCCGGATGGCGGCGGCACCACCCTGGGTCGTATCGGTGCCGGTTATGTGTATCCTGATTTCCGCACCCGCTTTGTCTACCAGACCCCGGATATGAACGGTTTCCAGTTATCCGTAGGTATCTTTGACCCACAGGAACCTGGAGGCCTTCTTTGTAGCGGGAGTGCGAGCACGTGTCCGGGTACATGGGCGTCTGAAACAGATACTCCCCAGTTCCAGGCCGAGGCTACTTTCAACTCCGCCTTCGAGGGCGGCAGCTTCAGTGGCTGGGCCGGCTTCCTGTGGCAGGAGCAGGAAATAACTGCTTCTCCGGCAGGTGGCACGGGTGACGTGGAATCAGTAGGCTGGAACGTCGGCGCCACAGTCTCTGCTCAGGGATTCAGCATGACCGGTCAATACTATGACGGCGAAGCTCTGGGTGTCATATTATTCAGCAGTGGTGGAGGTTTCGGTTTTAATTGCGATGCTACGGGTTGCGGCGAAGCCGACAACGACGGTTTCTATGTCCAGGCCAGCTACACCTTCAACGGCACCACCAAGATAGGCGGCGGTTACGGCGAATCAAGACAGGATGCCGATATGATGAATCCCGGATGGGAGAGCGACTTGTGGACAGTAGGTGTTTACCATGATGTCACTTCCTGGCTGAAGGTTGTTGCCGAATACGGCAACTATAGCCATGACATACTTGGACACGATGACGTCGATACCTTCTCCATCGGCGGGTTCCTGCTCTGGTAAGCAGCAAGCCGACCAAGGAGAGTTGATGAGCATTAAGCTGCAAAGGGGTAACCGGTGTGTTACCCCTTTGTTTTTTTACAAGATAGCCTGGCAACTGACAGCCAGGCGGAGATAAGGAGACAGGAGAGTGAGCCCTGAAATGTATAGCATTATCGGCGTGGGTCTGGCATTGGCCGGACTCATAGTTCCGAAAATGAACGCAATGGGAAAAGATATAACGGATTTGCGCGAGCGGATGGCGCATTTAGAGGGATTGCTGGAAGGTCTGCGCGAGGCAATTACCCACAGCCGCGCATCTTGAACCCCCTTACCTTACTCGAGGCGCACAGCGTGCGCCTTTTTGTTTTGGGTGTAATAAATATCCATTTTTGTAAGAAACATATATGCAATACACGCCGCGAGAGAGACTATGGGTTTATCCCTGAACCGTTTTTTAGTACACTTTTAGCAAATGTGATGAATAGATCAGGCGAGGGTCAGGAGGTTTTATGAAATTCAATATAACGTTTGACCGGGATGAGGATGGAGTATGGATTGTTGAATGCCCCGCCATTCCGGGTTGTGTCAGCCAGGGGGAGACCCGGGAGCAGGCGCTGGACAATATCAGGGAAGCGATTGCTCTCTGTCTTGAAGTACGCGCGGAAAAAGGGTTGCCGTTAACCATTGAGACACAGCAAATAGAGGTAGCTGCTTAGTGGCGATATTGCCCACTTTAAGCGGGCAGGAAGTTGTGCGGATTTTCAAGGATTTTGGCTGGAATGTTGTGCGTCGGAGAAGCAGCCACATTATTATGACAAAAGAAGGAGAAATGGCGACGCTTTCTGTGCCTGATCACAAGGAGGTTGCCAAAGGAACTTTGAGGAGCCTGATTCGTTCTGCCGGTCTTACCGTTGATGAGTTTTCCCTGAGAACATAGAGCTTATGAACAACGATGATAACACCCTTAGAGCAGAATACCCTGAAGACCTGGTAAAATCAGGAATTCGTGGAAAATATACCAGACAATATCGAGAAGGCGCGAATATCGTCCTTATGGAGCCTGATTTGCACAAATTATTCCCTGATTCGGATGCGGTAAACCGCGCCCTGCGCGAATACGTTGCCGAAAAACAATTGACCACCTGATGTCTACGCAAACTCTTTCAAAAACCGGCATCCTGTATTTGCTCCTGCTGTCGTACGCAGGCATTACCCAGGCTGATTTGTTGCCTGATTTCGGTACAAACGATGAAGACCTGTGGAAGTCCGGAGCCAACCTGTATATCCGGCTGACGGACCAGGATAAGTCCAAAAAGGAGGTCACGCCTCCGAACCAGCACCCGGTGCAGTTGGAAGCCGACCTGGTTGCCAATGCCCTTGAAGGAATCGAAGCCAATTCTGGCGGGGGTTTCTTCAAGAAAAAGAAACGCAAGACACTGTTTTCCCTGCAACAGTCACGCCTGCTGGGCCAGTATATCGCCACCGGATTATCCAAAGCCAGGCCGGACCAGGATATCGTCTTTGTGCTGGCCCGGTCGGAAAAGAAATATGTGGTCATCCAGAACAGGGGTTATACCGGAGGACGGGTTTTCTACCTGGACGGCAAGTTGCATCTCATCATCGGCGATTTTGATCACGAAGGCGACAGGTTCAAGGAAACGGTTGAAAGAAGCCACGGCGTAACGGATGTAAAGCAATACTTCAAACACGGCCGCCGCGCCAAACCCACCGGTTTCAAAGGCGCTATTCTCGCCGGCGATGGAGTCAGTCTCCACATCGACGGTAAAAAGGCACGCAGGGACTGGCTGGAAATAGACCTGGAACAGGCGGCATCGGTACATCTGGCTCAGAAGGCTGAACAGGCAGCACAGGAGGCCCCGACCAGCGCAGCCATGCAGGCAGAAGCGGCCAGGATGGCGCGGGAAAGACGGGAAATGCGCCTGGAGATGGCGAAGATGCGCAAGGAAATGAAATCCTCAAACGGCGACAGTTCACCCCGGACCATCGAACAGAGACTGGCGACCTTGCAGGACCTGCGTGACAAGGAACTGATCAGCGCCGAAGAATACCAGCAGAAGAGAGAGCAGATCCTGGGCGAAATCTAATATCGCCCATGCGCGAGTTATACCCTGAAATAAGAGCGACGAAGAGCTATCGCCTGGAGGTAGATCAGGTACACACTCTCTATGTCGAGGAGACGGGCAATACACGTGGTATTCCCGTTATATTCCTTCACGGTGGTCCCGGTTCCGGCTGTAACGAGAATCACCGGCGCTATTTCAATCCGAAAAAATACCGGGTGGTCCTGTTTGACCAGCGCGGCTGCCACCGCTCAACACCGGCGGGAGAGACAAGGAACAATTCAACTCCGGATTTGCTGCGGGATATCGAACGCATAAGAGAGCACCTGGGGATCGATCAGTGGATGGTTTTCGGCGGTTCCTGGGGCGCCACGCTGGGATTATTGTACGCGCAATCGTATCCTTCCCGGGTTCTGGCACTGGTCCTGCGCGGCGCCTTCCTGGCGCGGCAAAAAGACCTGGACTGGTTCGGCAGGCACGGCGCCAGCATGATATTTCCCGATTACTGGCGGGAGTTCACGGAAATCATCCCGGAGGAAGAAAGACATGACCTGGTTTCCGCTTACCATGCCCGTGTGCATGGCGCGGACCGGAAACTCCGGCAGGCCGCCTCCCTGGCATGGTCAAAATGGGCGGGGCGGATTGTCACTTACCTGTTGCCGGGAGTGGAGTATACTCCGGGCGACGTGGAGAAGACCGTCCATGAAGTCCTGATAGAAACCCATTACGCGAAGCACCGGTATTTTATCGCTGAGAACCAGATCCTGGATAATGCAGATGAACTCCCCGCCGTGCCTACCAGGATCATCCACGGACGCCGGGACCTCACCTGCACGCTGGATGCATCCTGGTCGTTACACCAGGCGCTACCGGAATCAGAACTTGTTGTAGTCAAGGAAGGAGGGCACCTGGCCGGTGAATCCGTCATGGTGGATGCCCTGGTTACCGCAACCGATGAAATGGCAGGGCGTTTAGGTTGAAACTGCCTGATTCATCCGCCAAACCACTGCTCATGGGCGTGCTGAACGTCACCCCGGACAGTTTTTCCGACGGCGGCCAACATTTCGATCCGGCAGTCGCCGTGGCTCGCGCGCACGAGATGGTGGAACTGGGTGCGGACCTGATAGACGTCGGCGGGGAATCCACCCGCCCGGGTGCCGGCCGCGTGCCGCCTGAGGAACAACTGGAGCGAGTGATACCGGTGATCAGGCAACTGCAGCAGGAGCTTCCGGCAGAAGTTCTCATCAGCATAGATACCGCCTCGTCCCTGGTAGCCGGTGCCGCGCTCGAGCAGGGGGCAGCCATCGTCAACGATATCTCGGCGGGGCGTGACGATCCCGGTATGTTCAGCCTGGTTGCCGAAGCCGGTGTCCCCTATATCATCATGCATATGCAGGGTGTTCCCAGGACCATGCAGGACAATCCGCGTTACACCGACGTAGTGGAGGAGATCAAATCTTTCCTGCAGGAACGCGCTGCGGGCGCCCGGGATGCCGGCGTCAAGAAGGAGAACCTGGTAATCGATCCGGGCATCGGGTTCGGTAAATCCAAATACGACAACCTGGATATCATCATGAACCTGGACCGTTTTAAGGCAACCGGCTACAAGGTGATGCTGGGAGCCAGCAGAAAACGCTTCATGGGCTCAATCTGCGATATAACCGAGTACAGCGAACTGGTTGGAGCAACCTGCGCCACCACGGCCATAGGCGTTTTTGCCGGAGTCAGTATCCTGCGCGTGCACGATATAAAGGAAAACCGCCAGGCCCTGGACGTGGCCTGGGCGTTAGCCGGAAGACAGGGGAATTAACATGGATGTTTGGGGTCAGAGTAAAAATACCCCGCAAGAAACAAGCATTACTTGCCAGCCTGACGGTATTTTTACTCTGACCCCAAACTCTCATGATCAGATCTCTGCACACCCCGACAGCATGTAACTCAGCTTGCTGGGGACAGAATTAATTCTGCCCCCGAATTTACACAGCAAATATCCTTTTTTCAGCCAGGAATGACGCTGTCTCTCATGATGTC